>Ga0207689_10000047_pt1 | contig 91275 bp, 81 predicted proteins | sample KBSMisM52_FD_184312 | JGI IMG/M metagenome (GOLD analysis project Ga0207689, IMG submission 184312) | Miscanthus rhizosphere microbial communities from Kellogg Biological Station, Michigan, USA - KBS Miscanthus M5-2 (SPAdes) (version 2) | ecosystem: Host-associated > Plants > Roots >...
GTCCATCGAGCGCGCCAAGCACGTGCCCCCGCAGACCACGCGGGCCCGGCTGCGGGGCGAATTCATCCGTCAGGCCAACCTCAAGGGCAAGGACTACCGGGTGGACTGGGTCTATCTCAAGCTCAACGATCCGGAGCGTGAGACGATTCTCTGTAAGGACCCATTCCAGAGCCACGACGAGCGGGTCGAGCGTCTGATCCGCTCGTTCTAGACGACACCGCTCGCTCGACCGGAGCGGGTGGCGCAGGATCGACCGCCATGCCAACCGCTCAGCTTCGTCCAGAAACGATCGACGCTCTCGTCACCGGCCAGCACGGTGACCCCTTCTCGGTCCTCGGGCCCCACGCCGGCCGCGAGGGCATGGTCAGCGTGCGCGCCTTCATACCCCACGCGCGCGGGGTCGCGGTGCTGATCCCCGAGGGCGACGCCACCGCGCTGCGCCCGCTGCATCCCGCCGGCTTCTGGGAGGGCGAGGTGCCCGGCCGCCGGCTCCCCCTCGCCTACCGCCTCCGGGTCGTCGACGAGCAGGGCCACGTGGCGGAGATCGAGGATCCCTACCGCTTCTCCCCCACGCTCTCCAGCTACGATCTCCACCTGATCGGCGAGGGCACCCACTATCGCCTCTACGAGCGGCTCGGCGCGCATCCCATCCGCCACGAGGGGGTGGACGGGGTGCGCTTCGTGGTGTGGGCACCCAACGCGCGGCGGGTCAGCGTGGTCGGCGACTGGAACGGCTGGGACGGGCGGCGCCAGCCCATGCGGCTGCATCCCGGCAACGGCCTCTGGGAGCTGTTCGTGCCGGGGGTCACGGTGGGCGCGCGCTACAAGTACGAGATCATCGGCCGGGACGGCGAGATGCTCGCCCTGAAGGCGGATCCGGTGGCGTTCGCCTTCGAGCCGGAGGAGCCGCGCACCGCCTCCGCGGTCACCGACCTCTCGACCTTCTCGTGGCACGACCAGGAGTGGATGGACGAGCGGAAGCGTCGCAACATCCTGAACGGGCCGATGTCGGTCTACGAGGTGCACCTGGGCTCGTGGCGGCGGCCGGAGTCGGGCACGCTGCCGAGCTACCGGGAGATCGCGGAGCAGCTCGCGGACTACGTGACCGAGATGGGCTTCACCCACGTGGAGCTGCTGCCCATCACCGAGCACCCCTACTACCCGTCCTGGGGCTACCAGACCCTCGGCTACTACGCGCCTACGAGGCGCTACGGCTCGCCCACCGAGTTCATGGCCTTCGTGGACACCCTCCACCGCCGCGGCATCGGCGTGATCATGGACTGGGTGCCGGCCCACTTTCCGAAGGACGCGAACGGCCTCGCCTACTTCGACGGCACCCACCTCTACGAGCACGACGACCCGCACCTGCGCGAGCACCCCGACTGGGGCACGCGGGTGTTCAACTTCGGCCGCCGCGAGGTGGCCAACTTCCTCATCGCCAACGCGGTGTTCTGGCTGGAGCGCTACCACATCGACGGCCTCCGGGTCGACGCGGTGGCGTCCATGATCTACCGCGACTACTCGCGCAAGGCCGGTGAGTGGGTGCCCAACGAGTTCGGGGGCCGGGAGAACCTGGAGGCCCTCGCCTTCCTCCGGAAGCTGAACGAAGTGGTCTACGGCGGCCAGCCCGGCGCCTCCACGTTCGCGGAGGAGTCCACCGCGTGGCCCCAGGTGTCGCGCCCGGTGTACCTGGGCGGCCTCGGCTTCGGCTTCAAGTGGAACATGGGCTGGATGCACGACATCCTCGAGTACATGCACCACGAGCCGGTGCACCGGAAGTACCACCACAACGAGCTGACCTTCGGCCTGCTGTACGCGTGGACCGAGAACTTCGTGCTGCCGCTCTCTCACGACGAGGTGGTCTACGGCAAGCGCTCCATCGCGCGCAAGATGCCCGGCGACGAGTGGCAGCGCTTCGCCAACCTGCGCCTGCTCTACGCCTTCATGTGGGCCTACCCGGGCAAGAAGCTGCTCTTCATGGGCGGCGAGTTCGGGCAGTCCGACGAGTGGAACCACGACAAGCAGCTCGACTGGTGGCTGATGGACGCGGGGCCCTTTCATCGCGGCGTCCAGCGGGTCGTGCAGGACCTCAACCGTATCTACCGGAACGAGCCGTCTCTCTACGAGATCGACTTCGAGCCGGCCGGCTTCCAGTGGATCGACTGCAGCGACTGGGAGCAGAGCGTGATCACGTTCTGCCGCTTCTCCCGCAACCGGGAGCGGCTGCTCGTGTGCGCGTGCAACTTCACCCCGGTGTCGCGCACCGGCTACCGGGTGGGCGTCCCCCGCGCCGGCTACTACCGCGAGATCCTGAACACGGACGCGGCCCTCTACGGCGGCGGGGACCAGGGCAACTCGGGCGGGGTCTCGAGCGAGCCCGTGCCGTGGCACGGCCAGCCGCACTCGGTGGTGCTGACGATCCCGCCGCTCGCCTCGGTCTGGCTCGTTCCGGCCTGACGCCCGCCCATGAGTGACGACCTCCCGCGCCCGCGCCCGGGCCGGCCGTATCCGCTCGGGGCGACGTGGGACGGCGGGGGCGTCAACTTCGCGCTGTTCAGCGAGCACGCCACCGCGGTGGCGCTCTGCCTCTACGACCAGCGGGACCCGGGCAAGGAGGTGCGCCAGGTCCGCATCGAGCAGCGCACCGATCAGGTGTGGCACGTCTACCTGCCCGGCGTGCGGCCGGGGACCCTCTACGCGTTCCGGGTGAACGGGCCGTACGAGCCCCGCCGGGGCCATCGCTTCAATCCAGCCAAGGCCCTCCTCGACCCCTACGCCAAGGCGGTGGCGGGCACGCTCCAGTGGAACGACGCGTTCTTCGGCTACCGAACCGGCGACCCCGCGGGCGACGTGAAGCCCGACGACCGCGACAGCGCCCCATACCTGCCCAAGAGCGTGGTGGTCGATCCCACCTTCGACTGGCAGGGCGATCGCCCGCCCCGCACCGCGTGGTCCCGCGCCGTCATCTACGAGGTGCACGTCAAGGGCTTCACCCGGCGGCATCCGGAGGTGCCCCCCGAGCTGCGCGGCACCTACGCGGGCCTCGCCAGCCCCGCCGCGATCCGCCACCTCACCGAGCTGGGGGTGACCGCGGTCGAGCTGCTCCCGGTCCACCACTCGGTCACCGAGAAGCACCAGGCCGACCGCGGCTTCACCAACTACTGGGGCTACAACTCCATCGGCTTCTTCGCCCCCGACTCGCGCTACTCCGCCACCGGCCACCTCGGCCAGCAGGTGGACGAGTTCAAGCACATGGTGAAGGCGCTGCACCGCGCCGGCATCGAGGTGATCCTCGACGTGGTCTACAACCACACCGCGGAGGGCAACCACCTCGGCCCCACCCTCGCCTTCCGCGGCATCGACAACGCGAACTACTACCGCCTCGCCCCCGAGGACCCGCGTCTGCACGTCGACTACACCGGGACCGGCAACACGCTCAACATGCGCCATCCGCGCACCCTCCAGCTCCTGATGGACAGCCTGCGCTACTGGGTGCTCGACATGCACGTGGACGGCTTCCGCTTCGACCTCGCGGCGACCCTCGCCCGCGAGCTGCACGACGTGGACCGCCTCTCCGCCTTCTTCGACGTGGTGCACCAGGATCCCGTGGTCTCGCAGGTCAAGCTGATCGCCGAGCCGTGGGACCTCGGCGAAGGCGGCTACCAGGTCGGCAACTTCCCGGTGGGCTGGGCGGAGTGGAACGGCAAGTATCGCGACACCATCCGCCGCTTCTGGAAGGGCGATCCGGGCCAGGTGGCCGAGCTGGCCTACCGGCTCACCGGCTCGAGCGATCTCTACGAGATGGGAGGCCGGCGTCCCCACGCCTCTGTGAACTTCGTGACCGCCCACGACGGCTTCACCCTCGCGGACCTCGTCTCCTACGGGACCAAGCACAACCTGGCCAACGGCGAGGACAACCGCGACGGCACCGACGACAACGCCTCCTGGAACTGCGGCGTCGAGGGGCCGACCACCGAGCCCGCGATCGTGGCCCTGCGGGAGCGGCAGATGCGGAACTTCCTCGCCACCTTGTTCCTTTCCCAGGGCATCCCGATGCTGCTGGGCGGCGACGAGATCGGCCGCAGCCAGCAGGGCAACAACAACGCCTACTGCCAGGACAACGAGCTCTCCTGGTACGCGTGGCCGCCCACCGAGACGGGTCGCCGCCTCCTGGAATTCACGCGCCGGCTGATCCGTCTCAAGCACGACAACCCGGTGTTCCACCGGCGCACCTTCTTCCAGGGGCGCCGCATCTACGGGTCGGCCGCGAAGGACCTCGCGTGGCTGCGCCCGGACGGACAGGAGATGACCGACGAGGAGTGGGCCCACAGCGGACGCCGCTGTCTGGGCCTGCGCCTCTCCGGCGACGCCATCGAGGAGGTCGACGACATGGGCGAGCCGATCGTGGGCGACACCTTCCTGATCCTGCTCAACGCCCACGAGGACGCGATTCCGTTCGTGCTGCCGCCCTCCGGCGAGCGAAGCCGCTGGGACCCGGTGCTCGACACCCGCGACTGGGACGGCGCGGCGGGCCGGCCGCCCCGGCATCCCGGCGAGCCGTACCCGCTAGAGGGCCGCTCGCTCGCGGTCCTGCGCCTGCACCGCCCCGCGGAAGGAGCGTGATCATGACCGACGTGCACGACTCGCCCGAGTTCGACTCCGAGCTGCACCGCACCGCCCTCGCGCAGCTCGACCGCGTGGCGGGCCGGCTCAACCTCGACCCCGACATCCACGAGCGCCTGCGCTTCCCGCGCCGCGCGCTGGTGGTCTCGGTGCCGGTGCGCATGGACAGCGGCAAGACCGAGGTCTTCATCGGCTACCGCGTCCACCACAACACCGCGCTCGGCCCCACCAAGGGCGGTCTCCGCTACGACGTGGGGGTGAACCTGGGCGAGGTCACCGCGCTCGCCATGCTGATGAGCTGGAAGTGCGCGCTGGTGGGCCTGCCCTACGGCGGGGCCAAGGGCGGCATCCGCTGCAACCCGCGCGCGATGTCCACGCGGGAGCGCGAGCACCTCACGCGCCGCTACACCACCGAGATCATCCTGATGATCGGCCCCGACATCGACATCCCGGCCCCCGACCTCGGCACCGACGAGCAGACCATGGCCTGGATGATGGACACCTACTCGATGACCCAGGGCAAGAGCGTGCCCGGCGTGGTCACCGGCAAGCCCCTCATCGTGGGCGGCTCGGTGGGCCGCCGCGAGGCCACCGGGCGGGGCATCGTCTTCGTGCTCTACCAGGCAGCCAAGAGCCTGGGGCAGGAGCTGCGGGGCAAGAAGGTGGTGGTGCAGGGCTTCGGGAACGTGGGCGGCACCGCGGCGCGTCTGCTGTGGAACGACGGCTGCACCATCGCGGGCATCAGCGACGTCAACGGCGGGGTGTGGAATCCGGAAGGCATCGACGTGCGCCAGCTGCAGGCCCACGTGGCGGAGACGGGCAGCGTGGCCGGCTTCCCGGGCGGGGAGCCCATCGGCAACGACCAGATCCTGGAGCAGCCCTGCGACGTGCTGATCCCCGCCGCGGTGGACTCGGTGATCAACGACCGCAACGCGGACCGCATCAAGGCCCTCATCATCGCGGAGGCCGCCAACGGCCCCACCACCCCGGAGGCCGACGCGATCCTGCGCGATCGCGGGGTCACCGTGATCCCGGACATCCTGTGCAACTCGGGCGGGGTGGTGGTCTCCTACTTCGAGTGGGTGCAGGGCCTGCAGCACTACTTCTGGAAGGAGAGCGAGGTCATCTCGCGGCTGCAGGAGATCATGGCCCGGGCCTTCACCCGGGTATGGCAGACCGCGCAGAAGGGCGGGGTGGACCTGAGAACCGGCGCGCTGATGGAGGGCGTCAGCCGGGTCGCCGACGCCCACGTGTCGCGGGGGCTGTACCCGTAGCCGGCTCCGGCGTCCCGGGCTCCTCCGGCGGCTGCCGCATCGCCCACGCGAGCCCCACCACCGCCACCAGCACCCCGGCCACGCTGGCCAGCTGCGGCACCCGCAGCGAGCCGATCCAGAAGCTGTCGAGACGCAGCCCCTCGATGAAGAACCGTCCCACCGAGTAGAGCCCGATGTAGGAGAAGAACACCGCCCCCGGATGGCGCCTCACCCGCGGCCGCAGCCACCACACCAGCACCCCGAAGACCGCGAGGTCCCACAGCGACTCGTAGAGGAACGTGGGGTGAAAGTAGTCGAAGGAGCGCAGCTCGGGCGGCCGGTGGGACGGCGAGATGTAGAGCTTCCACGGCAGGTCGGTGGGCCGGCCGAACGCCTCCTCGTTGAAGAAGTTGCCCCAGCGGCCGATCGCCTGCCCCAGGATCATGCTGGGCGCGATCACGTCGAGCGAGCGCCGGATGGGCACGTTCCAGCGGCGCGCGAGCCAGATCCCCACCAGCGGTCCCACGATGAGGCCCCCGTGTATCGCGAGACCGCCCTCCCACACCGCGATGATCTTCTCCGGGAACCGCCCGTAGTAGTCCCAGTTGAAGATCACCTCGTAGAGCCGCGCCCCCACCAGCCCCGCCACCACCGCCCACTGCCCGGCGCGCAGGATCTGGTCCGCGGGCAGGCCCTCCTCGATCGCGCGCCGCTGGGCGAGCCAGAAGCCCGCCAGGATCGCGCTGGCCATGAGGATGCCGTACCAGCGGACGGTGAGCGGGCCCAGGTGGAACGCGATGGCGCCGGGCGAGGCGAACACGAGGAGCACGATACCACCCCTTCCGGCTGGTGGGGGGCGCCCGCGGCGGCTCGCGCCGCCGGGGCCCCGCGCTCGCGGATCAGGGTCGGTAGTCGAGCCCCGCGGCGGCGAACTTCGCGCGGAACGCGGGCCGCGCCAGGAAGGCCATGAAGGCCCGCCCGGCGGACGGCTGCTGGCTGCGGGTCACCAGGCCCGCCGAGTACACCGTGACCTTCTGCAGATCGCCGGGCAGCGGCCCCACCAGCACCACGCCCTTCACCGGTACGATCTCGCTGATCTGGTGCACCACCATCTCCGCCTCACCGCTCGCGACCTTCTCGGCGGGATAGCCGCCCGCCACCAGCTGCGTCTTGGCCCGTACCGCGTCCGCGATGCCGAGGCGCTCCAGCACGCTCTTGAAGTGGATGCCGCTGGTCGCGCCCTGGGCCGGATCGACGTACACGAGAGACCTGGCGGCCAGCAGGCTCGCCTTGAGGGCCTCCGGCGTGGAGATGTCCGGGCGCGGCGCGCCCTCGCGCACCGCCACGCCCATGCCGGTCCGGGCGAGATCGGTGCGGGTGCCCGCGACCACGCGGCCTTCCCGGATCGCCTCGTCCACCGCCACGTCGGTCATGATCACCACGTCCATCGGATCGCCGCCCGCGAGCTTGCCGCGGGACACCCCGACGGTGCCGAAGGAGAGCGCCACCGTGTTGCCGGTCTCCTGGCGGAAGGCCTCGGACAGCTCGGTGACGATGGCGCGCACCGCGCCCGCGCTCTGGACCTTGATCTCCTCCGCCCCCACCCGCGCCGCGCCGAGCGCCGTGCCCGCGGTCACCAGCACCAGCGCGAGCCACCACCGCCGCGTGATCCGACTCCGCCCGTCCGTCCCCGTCATCGTCGTCGCCTCCTCAGGAGACCGGGACCAGCCCGGCCTCCGGCTTCAAGTCGTAGAGCTCTCGCCGCGCGGCGCGTCCGGAGCCGCCGCCCGATTCGGTCCACCGCGATGGATCCACCGCCTTGCCGTTGGCGCGCGCCCAGTCCGCCAGCGGCCGCCCCGCCGCCTCCGCCCCCATCAGCCGGCTCGCGATCGACAGCTCGCCCAGCATCACGAAGCGCACGCGGCCCTGCGCGACCAGCTCCGCGAGCCGCTCCGGAGTCAGGATCGGGTCGAGGCCGTGGAAGCCCCCCATCGCCATCACCGGCTCGCCGGTGGCCACGATCAGGGGCGAGGCCAGCTGAGCGCTCGGCGTCGCGAGCAGGAAGCGCTCGCCGTGGCGGTTGGTGCGCAGGAACGCGATCAGATGGCGCCGGTCCGCGGCCTCCCCGGCCCGGATGCGCTCCCGCAGCGAGACCGACACCACGGGGGAGCGCAGCCGGCCGATGTCGGCGGAGGGGATCACCGCGACCCCGCGCACCATCACGCTGCTGAGCGCCCACGCCACCGGCATCGCCAGCAGCACCCCGACTCCCACCCCGGCGGCGATACGGCTCACCGCGCCCGGCCGCACGCCCGCCCCGCGCCACACCAGGCCCACCAGGAGGACGCCGGCCGCCAGCACCGCCACCGCCAGCACCGAGAGCGCGAGCCGTCGCGACCATTCCTCGGCGACCGCCGGCAGCGCCGCCCCGTGCACGTACACCTGCCACATCGCGGTCAGCAGCAGCGCGCCCCCGAGCGTCACCGCGGGGGCGTGCCCGGCCGCGTACTGACGCCAGCACACGGTCACCCCGATCGCGGCCAGCGCGGCCAGGGGCGGTCCCAGGGTCGAGAGGTAGTAGAAGTGGAAGATCCCGCCCGCCCAGCTGTACACGACCGCGTAGGTGAGCGCCCACCCGCTCCAGAGCAGGAGGCCGAGCCGCGGCGGCGCGATCGGCGGCCGCGCGCCCCCGCGCAGGAGCCCCGCCGCGCCGACCAGGGCCAGCGGCAGCAGCCACTCGACCTGCGCGGCCAGCAGGCCGTCCGCGAGACGCAGCGGGCCGACCGGCGCCCGCACGAAGAGCCGCGCGTAGGCCTCGCTCGGCCCCGAGGCCGGGCGGACCGGTGGCCGCGGCGCGGAGGCCGCGTCGGCGCGCGCCGCGCGGGCGCTCTGCCAGAGGCGCACGAAGCGCCCCACCCCGTTGTGGCCCACCGCGAGGTCGAGCATCGAGTTGTGGGCGCTGCTGCCCACGAACGGCCGGCGCGCCGCGGGCGTGAGGTCGTAGGCGATCATCCACGGCAGGGCCACCGCGGCGAGCACCAGGCCGCCGAGCACCAGGTCGGCCAGCCGGCGGCGCCACGACGCCGCCGGGCCCACCCAGTAGACGAGCGCGAGGGTCGGCAGCACCACGAACGCGGCCAGCATCTTCACGTTGAAGCCGAGGCCGATCAGGGCCATGGCCAGCAGCAGGAGGCCGCGCCGCCCGCTCTCGGCCGCCGCCAGCAGGGCCCACGCGGCCAGCAGCAGCACCAGCACCAGGCCGGTGTCGGTGTTGCCCGAGCGATCCACCGCCACCGCGATCGGGGTCACCGCGAGGAAGAGGCCGGCGAGCGCCCCCGCCCACGGGCCCCAGTGCCGCCGCACGAGGTGCGACGTGATCGCCACCGCCGCGACGCCCTCCAGCACCTGGGGCAGCAGCACCGCGAGGGGACGGAAGCCGAAGAGCTTCGCGCTCGCGACCTGGATCCACAGCGCGAGCGGCGGCTTGTCGACCGAGACGAAGCCCGCCGGGTCGAACGAGTTGTAGAAGAACGTGTGCCAGCCCGCGGTCATGCTGCGGACCGCCGCCGCGTAGTACTCGTTGTCGAAGCCGTTCTGGTCGAGGCGCCAGAGCCGCAGGAGCGCGCCGAGCGCTACCACCGCGATCTGCGCCACCGTGCCCCACGAGGGCGTGGCGACCTCCGGGCCCGAAGCCTCGGCGGCGGGCGACCGGCCGGAGGCGAGGTCGCCTTCGTCGGGCGCGACGCCGATCTCCTCAGTCGCCACCGCGTCGCACCAGGGACTCGGGGTCGATCGGCAGCGTGGTGACGGTCAGGCCGAGCGGCTTCACCGCGTCGGCCACCGCGTTGGCGATGGCCGCGGGCGCTCCGATGGTGCCGCCCTCGCCCATGCCCTTGTAGCCGCCGGGGGTGAGCGGAGATGGGGTCTCGAGGTGCCCGATGGTCGGCGCGGGCAGCGAGGCCGCCGCGGGCAGCGCGTAGTCCATCAGGGTGCCGGTCACGAGCTGGCCGCTCTCGTCGTAGACCAGCCGCTCGGCCAGCGCCTCGCCGACGCCCTGGGCCACCGCCCCGTGGATCTGCCCCTCCACGATCATCGGGTTGATGACCGGCCCGCAGTCCTCCATCACCGTGTACTCGCGCACCGTCACCCGGCCGGTCTCCGGATCGACCTCCACCGAGGCCACGTGGACCGCGCCCGAGAACGTGGGCCCCGGAGGATCGAAGTGCTGGGTGGCGGAGAGGCGCGCGAGGCCGCCCGCGCCGCCCCGACAGCGCCGCGCCACCTCTGCCACCGTCACCCCGCGATCGGGCACGCCGCGCACCCGCACCGCGCCGTCGGCCAGCACCAGGTCGGCCGGGCTCGCCTCCAGGAGCTCGCCCGCGGCCGCGAGCAGGGCCCCGCGGACGGTCGCGGCGGCTCCGTCCGCGGCGCCGCTCTGCGCGACCGCCCCGCGGCTCGCGAAGGTGCCGGTGCCGGCGGGCGCCTCGTCGGTGTCGGGCTGCCGCACCGTCACCGCCTCGAGCGGGACGCCCAGCTGGTCGGCCACCAGCTGCGCGGTGGTGGTGGCGTGCCCCTGCCCCTGCGACGGGAACGAGACCAGGCACGTCACGCGTCCGTCCTCCTCCACGCGCACCGTCGCCGCCTCCGGGCCGGGGATGTCGGTCATGCCGCGGCGGCGGTAGGTCTCCGAGCCGATCCCGGTGTACTCGGTGTAGCACGCCACGCCGATCCCGCGCAGCCGGCCGCGCGTCCGAGCCTCCGCGCGCTCGCGCACCAGCCGATCGTAGCCGGCCAGGGTGAGCGCGGACTCGAGCGCCTTGGGAAAGTCCCCGCTGTCGTAGACGAAGCCGGTGGCGGAGGTGAACGGGTAGGCGTCGCGCGGGATCAGGTTGCGCTGCCGCACCAGCGCCGGATCGAGCCCGAGGCGGTCCGCCACCAGGTCCAGCGTGCGCTCCATCACGAACGCGCCCATGGTCATGCCCACCCCGCGGTAGGCGCCGAGCGGCGGCTTGGTGGTGGCGAGCGCGGTGATGGCGAAGGCGTAGGCCGGCGTGCGGTAGGGGCCGGGCAGGATCGACGCGGCCCCGAGGGCCTCGAGCGCGCCGGTGAGCGGGTAGGCGTGGTAGGCCCCCACGTCGGAGGTGAAGCGTGCGCGCAGTCCGCGCAAGATCCCGTCCGCGTCGGCGGCGGCCTCGATCTCCACGCGCTGCTCGCGGGCGTGAGTCGCGGCGGCCAGGTTCTCGCGGCGGGTCTCGATCCACTTCACCGGCCGCCCCGCCCTCCGCGCCAGCGCCGCCACCGCCAGGTCCTCCGGCATCAGGTGCATCTTCTGCCCGAAGCCGCCGCCGGTGTCGGGCACGATCACCCGCACCCGCGCCTCCGGGAGGCCGAAGGCGCGCGCCAGGCCGGTGCGGAAGACGTGAGGAACCTGGCTGCCGGTCCAGAGCGTGAGCGCGTCGCCCTCCCATCGCGCGAGCAGCCCGCGGCCCTCGAGGGGGGAGGCGGAGCAGCGCCCGTGCGTGAAGGTCTCGCGCACCACCACCGCGGCGCCGGCGAAGGCGCCGTCCACGTCGCCCTGGTGACCGCTCCGCTCGAAGAGCACGTTGGAGGAGTGCTCGGGATGCAGACGCGGAGCGCCGGGGGCCACCGCGGCGGCCACGTCGGGCAGCGCGGGCAGCGGATCGTACTCGACGGCGATCGCGGCCGCGCCGTCCACCGCCGCGTAGGCGGTGTCCGCCGCGACGGCCGCCACCGGCTCGCCCACGAAGCGCGCGCGCTCCAGCGCCAGCGCGGGCCACTCGGTGCGCGCGAAGCCGGGGCCGGCCAGGTGCGGGGCGAGCCGCCCCACCGTCCCGTCGAGATCGCGCCCGGTGAGCGCGACGACGACGCCGGCCGCCGCGCGGGCGGCCTCCACGTCGACGGCGCGGACGAGGGCGTGGGCGAACGGGCTGCGGAGGAAGGCGGCGTGGAGCAGGCCGGGCAGCGTGAGGTCGTCGAGGAAGCGGCCGCCCCCGGTGAGGAGGCGGGGGTCCTCCAGGCGCTTGACGTGGGCGCCGAGGTAGCGTGGGGGCGCGGGGGCGCTCACCCGCCCGCGTCCGTCACCGCCGCGCCACCCGCGGCAGCACCTCGCCGGCGAGGAGCTCGAGCTGCTCCATGGACCAGTCGAGCGGGTTCAGCACGATGTACTCGCAGCCGCCGAGATTGGCCACCTTGGCCCGGATCTTCTCGGCCAGCTCCTCGGCTTCTCCCAGAAGATAAAACTCCCGCCAGTAGGGCAGGTCCATGCCGGAGTAGGTCTCGAAGTGCGGGACGGCGCTCTCCGGCTTCTCGCCCTTCTTGAGCACCCAGACGAAGTTCGAGTACACCTTGCTCATGTCGCCCGGCTTGCGGCCGAACTCGCTCATGAAGCGCTGGATCTTCTCCCAGTCGCCCTTGACCATGTCCGCGGTGGCCGAGGAATGCGGTACCCAGGTCTTCGCATACTTGGCGATGCGGCGCAGCACCGGATCGATGTTGGTCACGGTCTGGCCGTAGACCTTCTCGAAGGGCTGACTGCCCCCGCCGATCCAGATGGGCGGATGCGGCTGCTGGAGCGGCTTGGGATCGATGGTGAGGTCGCGGAAGCGGTAGTAGCGGCCCTCGTAGCTGACGCGGTCGCCCGCCCAGAGGGCGGTCACCGCCTCCAGCATCTCGTCCATGCGCCGCCCGCGCTCCTTGTGCGGCACCCCCATCAGCCCGAACTCCTCCTCGTGCCAGCCGACCCCGACGCCCAGGATGCTGCGGCCGCCGGAGAGCAGGTCGAGGGTCGCCCACTCCTTGGCGAAGTAGGCCGGGTTGCGCAGCGGCAGCACCAGCACCATCGTTCCGAGCTTGATGGTGCGCGTGACCCCCGCGAGCGCCGAGAGCAGCGCCACCGGCTCGAGCCACGTGCAGGCGTAGGCGGGCGGGGTGAGCAGCAGATGGTCGATCGACACCGCGCAGTCGAAGCCCAGGTCCTCGGCCCGGCGGAGGTAGGCGCCCATCTCGGCGAGGGTGGCGGTGCGCGGGCCGAGGGCGAAGCTGGGGAGGCGGAGGCCGAACTTGATGGGGCCCTTGGGCATCGGGGGGGTGCGGCTTCCGCGGGCGGTGGTGACGCTGGCTCGCGTGAGGTTGCTGGTGCGCGCGAGGTTCGTCCCACTGCTCTTTTTTGAGCGCGCTGTTCTGTCGCTACCGGGACTGCTCTTTCTGAGTCGTGCGACGGCGACCTTCTTCGCGCCTCGGGTGGGCCTCTTCGCGCCCTTGGCGCTCATCGGACGCCTGGTCATCGGGTGGGCCTCTTCGCGCCTGCGGCGGTCATCGGAGCCCGTCCTCCTTCTTTGCCTCGGTGACGGTGAGGCCGCCGACACGGGCGTGGGGACGGCCGCCGTCGGTGACCACGAGCGCGACGAGGATCTCGTTGGCGCGGGGGGCGTCGCCGAGGCGGACCTCCATGGCGTCGAAGTGGGTTCGCACGAAGGCCGCGTCCTTGAAGTGAAGGGGCACGTCGATGGTGCTGCCCGGAGCGCCCAGCTTCTTGGCCGACGGGATGATCGCCTTGCCCCCGTGGACCAGGGCGCGGAACGGGGTGCCGAGGGTGGGGTGCAGGATGGCGGCCGCGTGCTCGTACTCGCCGTCCGCGCCCACGATCGCCGCCTTGCCGTAGGAGTGCACGGGAGCGCCGAGGGCCATCACCGCGCGACGCCCCAGCAGATCCCCCAGCTCCTCGCCGGTCTTGATCAGCTCCTGGAGGTCCTCCACGTAGCGGCCCGCGAACGGGTTCTCGATCACCGCCACCGCGGCAACCTTTCGCAATGGCCTCTCGAGGCGGCGGCCGCCGTCCTCCTGGATGTCCTCCACCACCGTCACGAGCTTGCGGATCTTCATCAGTGTCCTCCCGCGGCGGGGCCCTGCCCCCGGACCACCTCCGCCGCGCGCGTGGCGGGCGGCGTGTTCCGGCTCCGCCCGATCTTGACCTGCCCGTCTACCAGGATCATCGAGATGCCGAAAAGGTCCCCGACCTGCAGCGCCTCGAGCGCGGTGCGTCCCACCGAGCCGATGGGCGCGTCGACGATGCAGAGGTCCGCGTCGCGCCCCGGCGCGATCACCCCCGCGGAGAGCTTGTAGACGCGCGCGGTGTTGCCGGTGGCCATGCACACCGCCTCCTCGGGGGCGATGCCGCCCAGCGAGACCAGGTGGGCCAGCACCCGCACGATCCCGAGCGGCACCACCCCGGTGCCCGAGGGCGCGTCGAGCCCGATGATGAGGCGATCGGTGGCGCGGGCCTCCCGGGCCCGTCGCAAGGTGTGGAGCGCGGCCTTGCCGTTGCCGCAGTGGACGATCTCGAGCGCCATCCGGGTGGCCACCAGCGCGTCGATCTCGCGCTCGCTCATCGACGTGGTGCCGCCGTTGATGTGGCCCACCACGTCCGGGTCGGCCTCCAGCACCACCTCGCCGCTGATGGCGTTGGAGCCCGCGATGGACGGCCCGCCGGTGTGGATGGTCACGGTCATCCCGTGCTTCTTCGCCCACCTCACCATCGGGGCCGCGTCCTTGCCGGTGCGCACCGAGCCCAGGCCGATCTCGCCCACCAGGCGGACGCCGGCGCGCGCGAGCTCCGCGAAGTCCTCCTCGACCATGCCCAGCTCGAGGATCGGCGCGCCGGCGTGCATCTTCACCCCCGCCGGGCGCGCATTGGCATAGGCCCTGGACGCCACGATGGCGAGGGCCTTGAGGCCCACGATGTCCTTGGGTCGGCCGGGCAGGTGCACCTCGCCGGCCGAGATCATGCTGGTGATTCCGCCGTGGAGCCCGGACTCGATGAAGTCGACGGTGCGTTGCCGGGGGGTGAAGTCCCCGAACACGGGGTGGCAGTGCGAGTCGATGAGCCCCGGCACCACGGTGCTGCCGCGGGCGTCGATCACGGTGTCGGCGTCATCGTCGAGCCCGCGGCCCACCGCCACGATCTTGCCGCCCGCGACCGAGATCGAGTCGCCGTCCAGCAGCGGGCGCGCGATATCGCCCGACACGATCTGCCCGATGTTCCTGATCAGCACTCTCAAGACGCGACAGCCTCCCTATTCCCCTCTCCCCTCCGGGGAGAGGGCCGCGTGAGGGGCGGTTCCGCCCACCAATTCCACACACCTATACCGTCAAGTACTTCCGCCGCAGATCCTCGTCCGCCATCAGCGCGGCCATCGGGCCGTCGAACCGGATGATCCCCTTCTCGATGATGTACGCCCGGTCCGCCAGGCGGGCCGCGAACTTGAGATTCTGCTCCGAGAGCAGGATCGTCAAGCCCTCCCGCTTGAGCGCCGCGATCTGCTCCCCGAGCGCCCGCACGATGACCGGGGCCAGCCCCTCCGACGGCTCGTCCAGCAGCACCACCCGCGGGTTGCCCATGAGCGTGCGGGCCACCGTGAGCATCTGCTGCTCGCCGCCCGAGAGGCTCCCGGCCCGCCGCCCGGCCAGCTCCCGCAGCTTGGGGAAGACGTCGTAGACGCGCTCCGCGCCCCACGCCCCCGTGCCCTTGCGGCCCACCAGCAGGTTCTCGGCCACCGTCAGGTCGCTGAAGATCCGGCGCTCCTCCGGCACGTAGCCCACCCCGAGGCGGCTGATCGCGTGGGTGGGCCGCCCGGTGATCTCGCGCCCGTCGAAGCGGATGCTCCCGCGGCTGACCGCGACGAGCCCCACGATGGACTTCAGCGTGGTCGACTTGCCGGCCCCGTTGCGGCCGAGCAGCGACACCACCTCTCCCGCCTCCGCCCGCAGGCTCACGCCGTGCAGCACCCGGGAGAGGCCGTAGCCGGCCTCGACGCCCTCGAGCTCCAGCATCAGTCGCCCTCGCCCAGGTACACGCGCTGCACCTGCGCGTCGGCGCGCACGGCGGCGGGCGGCCCCTCCGCGATGACCCGGCCCTGGTGCAGCACCATGATGCGATCGGCGACCGAGAACACCACGTCCATGTCGTGCTCGGTGAACAGCACCGTGAGCCCGCGCGCGCGGGCGATCCGCTCCGCGAGGGCCATGAGGGCGCCGCGCTCCGCGGGGGCCATGCCCGCGGTGGGCTCGTCGAGCAGCAGCACCTCCGGATCGTTGGCGAGGGCCACCGCCAGCTCGAGCTTCTTGAGATCGCCGTAGGCGAGCACCGCGGCCACCCGGTCCGCCTGCTCGGCGAGCCCCACCTGGTCGAGCAGGGCGCGCGCCTCGTCCGCCTGGAGACCGCGGCTCGACTCCAGCATCGAGTAGGTCTTGCCGAGGTGCGACAGCCGCCCGACCCGCACGTTGTCGAGCGCGGTGAGCGTCGCGAACGTCGCGGTGATCTGGAAAGTGCGGCTCACCCCGCGGCGCCACACCGCGTGCGGCGGCAGCCCGCTGAGCCGCTCCCCCTTGAAGCGCACCTCGCCCGCGTCGGCGATCAGCTGTCCGGTGAGCATGTTGAAGAAGGTGGTCTTCCCCGCCCCGTTCGGCCCGATGAGGGCGCGGATCTCGCCCCGGGGCATCGCGAGGTCGACCCCGCTCACCGCCCGCACCCCGCCGAACGACTTGGAGAGCCCGCGCGTCTCCAGCACCGGGTTCAAAGCCGCGCAAGCCTCCTCAAACCGAGGGCAAGGCGAGGGGCGAGGGCAAGGCGAGGGGTGTTCTTCACCGCCGCCCGTCCAGCACGCCCGCGATACCGCGCGGGAAGACCAGCACCAGCGCCACGAGGATCGCGCCCAGCACGAGCTGCCAGTAGTCGGTGTACCGCGTGATCACGGTGTCGAGGAGCTTGTAGACGGCGGCCCCGATCAGCGGGCCCGAGGGCGAGGCCACCCCGCCCAGCAGCACCATCACCAGCGGCTGCACCGACATCGGCGACTCGGTGTAGACCGGGAACACGCTTCCCTTGAGGAACACGAACACCGCGCCGCCCAGGCCGGCCACGAAGCCGGCCACCACGAACGCGGTCCACTGCAGCGCGCGGATGTTCACCCCCAGCGCCTCCGCGCGCCGCGCGTGGTCGCGGATCGCTCGAAGCGTAAGGCCGAAGGGCGAGGCGGTGACGCGGCGGAGCAGCACCACCCCGGCCACCGTGGCGACCAGCGCCCAGTAGTAGTAGCGCGCGGGCGAGGCCAGCCACGCCGCGGGCCACACGCTCAGCAGCCCGTTGTCGCCCCCGGTGACCTCGTCCCACTGGTGCACGATCGCGTACACGATCTGGGCGAAGGCGAGCGTGAGCATCGCGAAGTAGATGCTCGTCAGTCGCACGCAGAAGTAGCCGAACAGGACCGCGGCGAGGGCCGCCACCAGCGGGGCGGCCAGGAACGCCAGCGGCATGGGCAGGCCGACCAGCTGGAGGAGCAGGGCCGCCCCGTAGGCGCCGACCCCGAAGTACGCGGCGTGGCCGAAGGAGACCATGCCGCCCACCGCCATCAGCAGGTGCAGGCTCGCCGCGAACAGCGCGAAGGCGAAGATCTCCACCGCGATCGAGACCCAGAAGGTCGGCAGCACGAGCGGGAGCGCGACCAGCGCCAGCAGCGCGGCCGCCGTCCAGGCGGGATGCGGGCGTCGCGCCGCGCGCTCGGCGACCGCCCCGCTGCCCGGCGGGCGGAGCTGGATCTCGGGGCGCCCGAGGAGCCCCCACGGCCGCACCACCAGCACCACCGCCATCACCACGAAGATCAGCACGATGGCGATCTTGGGCAGGAGCAGCACCCCGAAGGCGTTGAGCACGCCGATGAGCAGGGAGGCGAGCAGGGCCCCCCACACCGAGCCCATGCCGCCGATGACCACGACCACGAAGGCCTCCACGATCACCGAGGTGTCCATCACGGTGGTGAGGGCCAGACGCGGAACCTGGAGCGCACCGCCCAGGCCGGCCAGGAACGAGCCCAGGACGAACACGGATGTGAAGAGACGCGACTGGTCGACCCCGAGGGCCGCCACCATCTCCCGGTCCTGGGTGGCGGCGCGGATCAGCACCCCCCAGCGCGTCCGGTGGAAGAGCAGCCAGAGCCCGAGGGCCACCACCGGGCCGAACACGATGATGGCCAGATCGTAGGAGGGGAAGAGCTGGCCCGCGACCGGCACCGAGCCGGCGAGGCCCGGCGCCGACGGGCCGGTCTTGTTGTCCGCGCCCCAGACCCAGCGCACCACGTCCGCGGTGATCAGCACCAGCGCGAAGGTCAGCAGCAGCTGGTAGAGCTCCGGCGCCCGGTACACCCGGCGCAGCAGCAGCACCTCGACCAGCCCGCCGATCGCGGCCACCGCCAGCGCGGCCAGCAGCGCGGCGAGGTAGAACGCGGCGGGCCCGCCCGGCAGCGCGGCGGCCAGCGAGTAGGTCAGGTAGGCCGCGAGCATGTAGAAGGAGCCGTGGGCGAAATTGACGATGCGGGTGACGCCGAAGATGAGCGAGAGCCCCGACGCGATGAGGAAGAGGAACATCGCGTTCGCGAGCCCGCTGAGGAGCTGGACGAGAAGGAGGGACATGCGAGATCGGCCCCCCTCACCCTGCCCTCTCCCCCGCGACGGGGGAGAGGGTGATGGGGAGACGCACGAAGCGGATCGTGCTCAGTTCGCCGGGCGGAGCTTCTTCACTTCCTCGTCGGACGGCAGCACCTTCTCACCCGGTATGAGCTCGTGGTTCACCATGATGCCGACCCCGCGCTGGGCGTCGAGCTTGGTGGTGCCGACCCACGCCCCCATGGTGGACTGGCCGTCCGAGGCCCGGAACGTGACCGGCCCCATCGGGGTCTCCACCTTGAGGCCCTTGAACGCGGCGACCAGCTTGGGGGTCTCGGTGCCGCCCGCCTTCTTGATCGCCTCCGCCACGGAGAGATACGTGACGTAGCCGATCAGCGAGCCCAGCACCGGGTTCTTGTCCCCGCGCTTGACGTAGCGGGCCACCCACTCCTGGTGCCCCGGGATCTTCACGTCGTACCAGGGATAGCCCGTGACCAGCATCCCCTCCGGGGCCTCGAGCTTGAGGGGATCGATGTACTCGGGCTCGCCGAGCAAGATGCCGACCACGAACATCTTCTGGAACAGTCCGCGCTTCTGCGCCTCCCGCACGAAGGCGAGCCAGTCGCTGCCGAAGAGCGAGACGTAGAGCGCGTCCGGGTTCTGGTTCAGGATCGCGGTCACCAGCGGGCCGGGCTCGATCTTGCCGAGCGTCGGCCAGTGCTCGCCCACCACCTGCACGTCCGGCTTCAGCTCCTTCAGCCGGTCGCGGAACGTCTCCCACGCGCGCTTGCCGTACTCGTAGTTGGGGCCGATGGTGGCCCACTTGACGTACTTCATCTTGCCGGCCTTGTCGGCCAGCATGTGGCCCTGCTCGTAGGTGTTGGGCCGCAGGCGCACCACGTGGTCGTGGCCCTTGGACCAGGTGAGCGCCTCGGTCAGCGCCTCGGCGGCCAGGAACATGGTCTTGTTCTGCTTGGCCCAGTCCGAGACCGCGAGGCCCACGTTGGAGAGGAAGCTGCCGGTGATCATGACCACCTTGTCCGACTCCACCAGCTCCTGGGCGTGCTTCACCGCTTCCGCGGGCTGGCCCTTGTCGTCGCGGAAGATCACCTCGATCTTTCGCCCGAGCACGCCGCCCTTGGCGTTGATCTCCTCGACCGCCATCTCGATGCCCGCGCGGTACGGGCCGGTGAACGGGGCGCCGATGCCGCTGTAGCTGTTGATGTCGCCGACCTTGATCGGCGCCTGGGCCGCGACCGGACCGGCGGCCAGCGTGAGCAGCAGGGCCGCTACTCCGAGCGGCCGGAGACGTGATGCGCGCATGCGGGAGGCCTCCTCTGAGGGATCGTGTTGCGCCTGAGTAGAAGCGACGAGCGCTCGGGGTGTCAAGCCGTTTCGGGGGAGGCTCCGGGCGGCGGGGGAACCCGGCGCCGCCCCCGGCAGTTACGTCCAGCCAAGGAGGAGACCACGCCATGGCCAATCCGCTCAGCCGCCGAGAAGTGCTGAAGTTCGGCGCCTTCACCACCGTCGGGGGTGTGCTCACGCCCGGGATCTCCCTCGCCCAGGCGATCGCCACCGACAGCAAGGGCATTCTCGCCCGCGACATCATGGTGCCGCTGGGGGGGACGACCATCCCGGCCTACGACGCGCGTCCCGAGGCGGCCGGCCGCTACCCGATCGTGCTCGTCATCTGCGGGTTCACCGGCAACTCCGACCAGAACAAGGACGTGGTCCGCCGCTTCGCCCAGGCCGGCTACTACGCCATCGCCCCCGAGCTCTACTCCCGCGAGGGCGGCATGCAGGGCAAGAGCTTCCAGGAGATGGGCCAGATCTCCAGCAAGATCACCCGGGCCCAGTACCTGGGCGACATCCGGGCCACCGGCGACTTCGCCAAGCAGCAGGCGTGGGCGCGGGCCGACCGGCTCGGCGTCACCGGCTTCTGCGGCGGCGGCGCCCTCACGCTGCACACCGCGGCGGAGTACCCGGGCGTCACCGCGGCGGTACCCTGGTACGGGCACGTCAAGCGGGCCTACTCCGACGCGCCCGGCGTCGACGCCTTCAGCCTCGCCCCCCGGATCACGATGCCGGTCCTGGGACTCTACGGAGAGGCCGACACCGGCATCCCCGCGGACGACGTGAAGCGATTCGAGGCCGAGCTGCGCAAGACCAACTCCAACGTCGAGTTCGTCCTGTACCCCGGCGCGCCCCACGCCTTCTTCTCCGACGACCGGCCGCAGGTGTACAAGAAGGACGCGGCGGAGGACGCCTGGAAGCGCTGCCTGGCCTTCTTCGATAAGCACTTGAAATCTTGACAATCGGCCGCTTTGCGGCGAGATTGGCGCATTCAGTCCCCCGCTGTCCCTGGGCTCGAAGTCAACGACGACTGGAGGAAAACGGATGACGCCGGACCATACCCGTCTCCTGCTGAGCCGCCGTGACGTTCTGAAGCTTGGGCTGAAGCTCGGCGGCAGCGCCGCCGCCGTCCTGGCCGCCCCCCGGGCGGCTCGGGGCCAGACCCCGAAGCGGGGCGGGACACTCAGCCTCCGGCTGTGGGACCCGCCGCACTGGGACCCGCATCTGACCGTCTCCTACAAGACCCACATCGCCCACTCGTTCACCCACAACCGCCTGGTCAAGCACCGGGCGGGGCCGGGGGTCCAGCCCGGGACCTTCCCGATCGAGGGCGACCTCGCCGAGTCCTGGACCCAGCCGAACGAGAACACCTACGTCTTCAAGCTCCGTCGGGGCGTGCGCTGGCACAACAAGGCGCCCGTGAACGGGCGCGAGCTGACCGCCGACGACGTCGTGTACACCCTGGAGCGCTTCCGGACCGTCAAGGGGAACGCGAACGCCTACATGCTGGCCGCGCTCGACCGGGTGGAAGCCCCGGACAAGTACACGGTCAAGTTCACCCTGAAGGAGCCCTACGCCTGGTTCCTCGACATCCTGGCCAATCCCCACGCGGTGTGCATCGTGGCCAGGGAGTGCGTGGAGAAGTTCGGGGACCTGAAGAAGCCCGAGGCCGTGGTCGGGACCGGTCCGTGGATGCTGGACAGCTACCGACCGAACGTGGGATTCACCCTCGTGCGCAACCCGGCCTACTTCGTGTCGGGCCTGCCCTACATCGATCGCGTCGAGGCGTTCGTGGACGAGGACAACGCCTCGCGCATGGCCGCCTTCATCGCCGGGCGCTACGACCTCGGCTGGGAGTTCCCCGGCACGATCAACCGGGTGGACTGGGTGCAGATCACCGACACCCTCAAGCAGCGGCGCCCCAACCTCAAGACCGCGGAATTCCCGTCCAACGTCATGACCCATCTCTACTTCCGCAACGACAAGCCGCCGTTCAACGACGTGCGGGTGCGGCGAGCCATGTCCCTGGCGATCGACCGCAAGGGGATCATCGACGCGGTGGCCGAGGGCGTCGGGGTCTTGAACCCGGCGGTACCCGCCGCGCTCAAGGAGTGGTCGATACCCGCCGATCAGCTGGGCGAGGGCGCCCAGTACTTCAAGTTCGACCCGGCCGCGGCCCGGAAGCTGCTCGCCGAGGCGGGGCATCCTCGCGGATTCCAGGCCACCATCGACTTCGCGACCTACGGGTCCCAGGTCCTCGTCGATACCGCTCAGCTCGTGCTCAAGAACCTCAAGGACGTGGGCATCGACGCCAAGCTGAACACCAAGGAGTACGGGGCCTACATCGCCAGCACGTTCTACGGCAAGTACGAGTCCATGGCCCTCGGGCCCCAGACCCCGTTCCTGGAGCCGGACAACTTCCTCTACGGCCAGTACTACCCGGGGGAGATCAAGAACCACGGCTACATCAACGACCCGGTGCTGGCCGACATGCTGGTCCGGCAGCGGCGCACCATGGATGCGGCCAAGCGGCGGGAGATCATCCACGAGGCCCAGCGCCACATCGCCAAGCAGCAGTACTACGTGCAGCTCTGGTCCGGCGTGTACGTCGCGGTGTGGGACGGGGCGCTCGTCAACTACGGACCGAACCTCGGATATGACTACGGCGGGCGGCTCATGGCCGCCTGGCTCGACCGCTAGCTCCGGCAAGAAGGAGGAGATCCCGATGGACCAGCGCGCGACCTCACTGACCCGACGCGACCTCCTGAAGGTGGGCGGGACCGCCCTCGCTCTCGGCGCTGCCGTCGGGAGCGGGAGCCCTCGGCCCGCCATGGCCCAGAGCGGCAAGCGCGGCGGTACGTTCCGCCTGCGCTCGCACGTGGCGCCGGTGCACTTCGACCCCCACCAGACCATCGCCTTCTCCACGATGATCCCGCTCTCCTTCGCCTACAGCCGGCTGGTCAAGGTGAAGGGCGGCTCCGGGGTGGTCCCGGGCACCCAGCCGGTGGAGAACGATCTCGCCGAGTCGTGGGAGCGGCAGGGCGACACCGTCTACGTGTTCAAGCTCAAGAAGGGCGTGCGGTGGCACAACAAGCCGCCGGTCAACGGCCGCGAGCTCACCGCGGAGGACGTGAAGTACACCTACGAGCGCTTCCTCACCATCAAGGGCAACCCCAATCGGACGGTGCTCGGGATGGTGGACAAGGTGGAGGCTCCCGACAAGTACACCGTGAAGTTCACCCTCGGCGAGCCCAACGCCTGGTTCATCGACCGGCTGGCCTCGACCACCACCTGGATCGTGGCCCGGGAGTGCGTGGAGCAGTTCGGCGACCTCAAGAAGCCGGAGAGCGTGGTCGGCACCGGGCCCTGGATGCTGCAGCGCTACGAGCCCAACGTCCGCGTCTCCTTCGCGCGGCACCCGGACTACTTCGTCCCCGGCCTGCCCCACGCGGACGGGGTGGAGATCCTCCTGTCCGCCGACCCCGCGGCGGGCTTCGCCGCGTTCCTGGCCGGCGAGTACGACTTCGGCCCCGAGTACGGCATGGTGGTCCGCCGGAGCGACCTCGACGTCGCCCAGAAGCGCATCAAGAACCTCGGCACCCGGGACTACGTCGTCCTGTTCGGCGGCTACACCGCGATGAAGATCGACCAGGAGCCCTTCAAGGATGTGCGGGTGCGCCGGGCCCTCGCCATGTCGCAGAACTGGCACGAGGTGCTCGAGACCAACGCGTGGTCCATGGGCAAGGGCGCGCCGAACCCGCTGATCCCGGCCACCCTCCGGGACTGGTCCATCCCGATCGGCCAGCTGCCGGCGGAGGGCCGCCTCCTCTACGAGTTCGACCCCAAGGCGGCCCGCAAGCTGCTGGCCGACGCGGGCCACGGGAGCGGCCTGAAGATCCCGCTCGAGACGACGCCGGGCTACGGCCCGGACTGGATGGACGCGGTGCAGGTCGCGCTGCGGAACTGGAAGGAGGGGGGGATCGAAGCCGACCTCAAGCTCAAGGAGTACGGCGCCTTCGTGTCCAGCGCCATCTTCGGCAAGTTCGAGAAGATGATCCTGACCCTGCGCGGCGCCACCAACGATCCCGACAGCTACTTCGTGCCGTTCATGCCCGGGGAGCCGCTCAACTCCTCCGGGGTCAACGACGCCAAGCTCACCGAGATGATCAAGCTCCAGCGCCGGACCTTCGACGAGAAGAAGCGGCGCGAGATCGTCTACGACATCCAGCGCTACGCCTCCCAGACCGTGTACTACGCCTTCGGCCCATCCGTGAACGCGGTCGGGGCCTGGATGCCCTACGTCAAGAACTTCGGCCCCAACATCGGCCACGACTACGGCGGCCGCCTCATGGTCGCCTGGCTGGACAAATAAAATGCGAAGCCACTCTATCGAGGTCGCCCCTTGGGGCGACCGTACAATCCAATAAAAACGGGTCGCCCTATCTCGCGCGCGGCCCCCACTCCCGGTCGCACGACCTCGCAGACCATCCGCGCGCTCGGCCGCCCCGCCCCCGGCCACTCATGAAGCGCTACGTCTTCCGACGCCTGCTGGTCGCGATCCCGTCGCTGCTGATCGCGTCGCTGATCGTCTTCAGCCTGCCCCGCCTGCTTCCCGGCGACGTCGTCCAGCTCATGCTGGAGGAGAAGGCCTACGGCAAGGACCTGGAGGACCTGCGCGCCAAGCTCGGGCTGAACCGGCCGATGCACATCCAGTACGTGGAGTGGCTCGGCCAGGTGGTGCGCGGGGACCTCGGGGAGTCGCTCTGGACTCGCCGGCCGGTCCTGGAGGAGCTGGCCCGCCGCCTGCCCATCAGCCTCGAGCTGGGGATGATGGCGCTGGCCTTCGCGGTGGTGATCGCGGTGCCGATCGGCGTGCTGGCCGCGATCCGCCAGGACACCCTCGCGGACTACGCGATGCGGAGCATGGCGATCCTCGGGCTCTCGGTGCCCGGCTTCTGGATCGCCACCCTCTGCGTGCTGCTCCCCGCCATCTGGTGGGGCTGGAGCCCGCCCATCCAGTTCACCGCCTTCTCGGCGAACCCGTGGGCCCACTTCGCCCAGTTCCTCCTCCCCGCGTTCATCCTCGGCATCGCCTCCGCGGCCGCGATCATGCGCCTCACGCGCGGGACGCTCCTCGAGGTGCTCCGTCAGGACTACGTGCGCACCGCGTGGGCCAAGGGCATGCGGGAGCGGGTGGTGGTGCTCAAGCACAGCCTGAAGAACGCGATGATCCCGGTGGTGACCGTGCTCGGCATCCAGGTGGCCCAGATCCTGGGCGGAACGGTGATCTTCGAGTCCATCTTCGGCCTGCCCGGCATGGGCCGGTTCCTCTTCGACGCCATCAATCAGCGCGACTATCCGGTCATCCAGGGCGTGAACCTGCTGATCGTGAGCGTGGTGGTGCTCATGAACCTGCTCGTCGACGCCTTCTACGCCTTCCTCGACCCTCGCATCCGCTACTGACGGACGGCCGCCGCCCACCGAACCCACGAGCGACAGACACGCACGGCCGATCGCCCACCCCCAATACAAGACAATGCGAAGCGACCAAATAGAGGTCGCCCCGTGGGGCGACCGTACAATCAATAAGAGCGGGTCGCCCAATCGCATAGCGGTCCTGATCGCTTCGACGTGGCAGTTCACCAAGCGCAAACCCCTCGGCGCCCTCGGTGGCGTGATCGTCCTCGGTCTCCTGATCATGGCGATCTTCGCCTCATGGATCGCGCCCTACAAGTACGACGAGACCATCGCGGGCGCGCGCATGAAGGCCCCCGGCGCCCAGTTCTGGATGGGCACCGACAACCTCGGCCGCGACGTCTTCAGCCGCGTGGTCTACGGGGCCAGCGTCTCGGTGACGGTGGGCTTCGGCGCGGTGCTGCTCGCCAACGTGCTGGCCGCGCTGGTGGGCGTGACCAGCGGCTACTTCGGCGGGGCCTACGACATCTGCGTGCAGCGGGTGGTCGACGCCTGGCAGTCGTTTCCGTTCCTGGTCGTGATCCTCTCGATGATGGCGGTGCTCGGGCCGGGAATGCTCAACCTGATCCTGGCCCTGGGCGTCCTGGGCGCGGCGGCCGGCTCGCGCGTCATCCGCGGAGCCACCATCAGCGTGATGCAGAACACCTACGTGGAGGCGGCCCGCGCGCTCGGCGCCGGGCACCTGCGGATCATGGTCCGCTACCTGCTCCCGAACGTGGCCGCCACCATCATCATCCTGGCCACCATCGGCCTGGGCGCCGCCATCCTCGCCGAGTCCGCGCTGTCATTCCTCGGCTTCGGCGTGCCCCCGCCCTACCCGTCGTGGGGCGCGATGCTCTCCGGCTCCGGCCGGTCCTTCATGTACCGCGCCCCCTGGATGGCGATATGGCCCGGGGCCGCGATCTCGCTCGCGGTCTTCGGCTTCAACATGCTGGGCGACGCGCTGCGCGACGTGCTGGATCCGCGCCTGCGCGGTGGCGGCGGGCGGCCGGTCGGCTAGCCCCGGTCCGGCGCGAGCGCCCGACCGGGAACCTCCGACCGGGTAACTTCGAGGGGTCGGACCGTCCCTCGGTCGGGCCCGCGGTGTTCTCTAGCTGCTCTTCCTCATCTGCTCGCCGCAGTGCGTCCCCGGCGTGGACGAGGTATGGCCGCACTTCGCGCACTTGTACTGCTCGGGCATCGCTGGTCACCTCCTCTCCGGTGCACCACTCGATGAAGAACGGAGCAAGAGGTGTGCCTCGAGACGCCGCGAGGGGCAGCGACGTATCGCTGCCCCTCGCTCTGCTGCGCCGCCACTCCCCGCCCCGCTCCCCGCGGGGGAGCGGGAGGGAGGATCGGTCTCAGGCGAACTTGGCGTAGATGGCCTTGATCTTCTCCTCGCCCCACTTCACGGTCTGCTCGAGATCCATCTTGTCGGTCGCGAACTGGGCGAGCGCGTCCACCATCACGAACTGCTGGTAGACCTCGTCCGCGGCCGGAGTGAGCGGGCCGGGGTATCCGGTGGTGAAGTGGTACTCGGCGTCCTGCTCGAGCGGCTTCAGCTTCGGGTCCTCGCTGATGATCGGGAACGGTGGCTTGGCGTAGTTCTTCAAGAACGGCATGTCGTAGCCGGTGCTCGCCTTGGCCGCGTCCCGGTAGTTGTCGACCAGGGCCTCGAGGAAGCCCTTCGACGAGTCCGCGTTCTTGGAGAACTTGGTGATCCCGTAGGCACGGCAGTTGGCGAACGAGCGCCGGGTCACCGGGCCCTTGGGCGACAGCGACACGAAGATCTTGTCGGCCAGCTCCTTGTTGGACCCCTCGATCGTCCGGTAGGCGCTGATCGGGTTGTGAATCCACGACCCGCGACCGGAGGCGAGGAACCGGTTGTTGGAGGAGTCGTCCCAGGAGAGCACCTCGGGAGTCATGCAATCCTTGAACAGCGCCTTCTGGAACTTCAGGGCCTCGCGCACTTCCTTGGAGTTGTAGGTCAGGGTCTTGCCGTCCTTGGCCACCTCGGAGCCGCCGTGCGACCACATGATGGCCCGCCAGGAGGCGCGCGCGTCGTCGTGGTGGGCGAGCCCGATGCCGATCGGGAACCCCTTGGCCTTGAGCTTCATCCCGCCCTTGTGCAGCTCGTCCCAGGAGTCGGGGCCGTTCGGGAAGCCGACCTCGGTCCAGAGGTCCTTGCGGTAGAGCCCGGGGAAGTCGATGAAGAAGTCCGGGATGGAGTGGAACTTGCCGTCGGCGCTGAGCTTGCAGTAGTTCTCGGCGAGCGGGGTCCAGCCGCCGTACTTCTTGGCCAGCTTGTCGGCCACGTCCTGCACGTCGAGGAGCGCGGTGGCCCACTTCTCGGTGCCGGTGCCCACGAGCTGCACGATGTCGTGGCCCGACTGGGTGGCGATCTCCGCCGCGATCTTGGCCGGAATCTGCAGGTGCGGGACGTGGTCGATGGTGACCTTCACCCCGTTCTTGGAGCCCCACTGCTCGGCGAAGGCGTCGAACCACTTGTCGTAGGACGGCACGAAGTGGGTCCACGCCAGCACCCGGACCTCCTTCGCCTGGGCCCACGCGGGACGGATCCAGACGTGCGGGAACGCGGAGACCGCGGTCGCACCCGCCGCGGTGCCGAGGAACTTACGCCGTGAGATCTTGCTCATGCTGTGCTCCCTCCTTGGGTCGTGAGTTGACGCTTCACTTCAGGGCTCCTGCGGTGAGGCCGTGGATGAAGTGGTCGAGGCTGAAGGCGTACACGATGGCGACCGGGATCGCCCCGATGAGCGCGCCCGACATGAGCGAGCCCCAGTAGAAGACGTCACCCCGGATGAGATCGCTGGTGACCCCGTAGGAGATCGTCTTGTTGGCGGACGCGGAGATGAACGTCAGCGCGTAGATGAACTCCTGGTAGGTGAGCGTGAACGCGAAGATGCCCGCGGTGATGATGCCGGGCACGATCACCGGGATGATGATCATACGGAAGGCCTGGAAGCGCGTGCACCCGTCGATCTGGGCGCTCTCCTCGATCTCCCTCGGTACGGTGCGGACGAAGCCCATCAGCAGCCACGTACAGAACGGCAGCGTGAAGGACGGGTACACGATGACCAGCGCCCACACCGAGTCGATGAAGCCGAGCCCGCGCACCACCTGGGAGAGCGGAATGAACAGCAGCGTCGACGGAATGAGGTAGGAGAGGAACATCGCGGTGGACAGCGGCTGGGCCCCCGGGAAGCGCATGCGGGCCAGCGCGTAGGCCGCGGGCAGCGCGAGCAACAGGGTGATGAACACCACCAGGACCCCGATCATGAGGCTGTTCTCGAGCCAGGTCGGGAACAGGGTGCCGTACCACAGCAGCTTGATGTGGTCGAGGGTGGGCGCCTCCTTGAACCAGAAGGGCGCGGTGTCGAGATTGTAGAGGTCGCGGTCGCGCTTGAAGGCGGTGATGACCATCCAGTAGAACGGGAACAGGACGATGAAGAGATACGGCGAGAGAGGGAGGTACGGGCCGTAGTTGTGCTTGATGCGGCGCCAGAGCCGGCGGGCGTCCATGCCCTATTCCCTCCGAAGGAACCGTAGCATGAAGATCACGATCAGGGCGAGAAACGGGAAGATGAACAGGGTGATGGCCGCGCCCATTCCCAGATCGCCCGCGTTGATGCCGATGTTGTAAGCATAGGTCCCGAACACGTGGGTGGTGTTGTAGGGCCCGCCCTGGGTCAGGAGCCACACCGCGGAGAAGTCGGTGAACGAGAACACCACCGAGTAGAGCAGGCCCACCAGCAGGATCGGCCGCACGATCGGGACCACCACGTAGTGGAAGCGCCGCAGCGGCCCCGCCCCGTCGATCTTGGCCGCCTCGATCACCTCCTGGGGCACCGCGGTGAGACCGGCCAGCAGGATGACCGCGGAGAACGGGAAGCCGCGCCAGACGTTCATGATGATGACCGACCACATCGCCAGCCCCGGCTCCCCGAGCCACTGCCACGGGTAGTCGATGATGTGGGCGTGCATCAGCATCCAGTTGATCACGCTGTAGAGGGAGTCGAACATCCACTTCCAGGCCAGCGACGAGAGCGCGATCGGGATCACGAACGGGATCAGGATGATGCCCTGCACGATCCGCTTGCCCTTGAACGAGCGGTTCAGGGCGAACGCGAGCGGCAGCCCGATCAGGAGGCGGATCAGCTCGGAGCCGATCGTGAAGACGAAGGAATTGCGTACCGTCTGCCAGAACACCGGGTCCTGGAAGAGGCGGGTGTAGTTCAGCAGGCCCACGAAGTGGCTGTCGGGCGAGCCCACGCGCGCGCTCGACAGCGAGAGATAGATCGACATGACGAAGGGATAGGCGATGAAGAAGGCCAGGTAAAGAAAGGCGGGGGCGATCCAGATGAAGCCCTGAACGGCCTCGCTGCGGCCCCACCCGGCGCCCGCCGCCGCGCGGACCGTGGCCACCGAGGCCGGCGCGGCGCCGGCTGACGCACTGCGGCTGACACCTTCTTCCACGATCCCGGGCCTCTCCCCTGTAGATGGGTCGACTAGGAAACGACCAAGTCCGACGCGAAGTTCACGCGTTATACCACCCGGTCCCGAGAGGTGTCAACTTCGCCCCCAGGGGCGGATTTCTGCCCGCGTCGCCCCGCGGCGGATTCTGATAGTTTAACGCGGTGATCATCCTGGGCGTGGTACCGGCGCGTCTGCAGTCCTCGCGACTGCCTCGCAAGGTGCTCCGGGAAATCCACGGCGTTCCCATGGTGGTGCACGTGTTCCGGCGCGCCCGCACCTCGCCCCTGCTCTCCGACGTGCTGGTCGCGACCGACAGCGACGAGGTGATCGAGGTCTGCCACGCTCACCACGTCCCCGCGGTGATGACCCGCGCCGACCACGCCTCCGGCACCGACCGCCTGTGGGAGGTCTCGCGCGCGCGGAGCGCGGACGTGTACGTCAACATCCAGGGCGACGAGCCGCTCATCAGCCCCGCGCACATCGAGCGGCTGGTCCGGCCGTTCCTGAACGAGCCGGAGGTCCAGGTCACCACGCTCAAGATCCGCGCCACCGCCGCCGAGGTGCCGACCCGCACCGCCAACAAGGTGGTGACCAACGTGCACGGCGACGCGCTCTACTTCTCCCGCCTGCCGATCCCCTGCGATCGGGACGGGCGCGGGGACGTGGTCTACTGGAAGCACGTCGGGCTCTACGCCTACCGGCGCGCGGTGCTGGAGACCTTCCACTCCCTGCCCCCGTCGTCCCTCGAGCTCGCGGAGCAGCTCGAGCAGCTGCGGCTGCTCGAGGCCGGCATCCCCATCCGCGTGCTCGAGACGGACCAGCCCACGATCGGAGTCGACACCGAGGAGGATCTCCGGGCCGTCGAGGCCCTGCTGTCCCCGCGCCCGCGGTGAGGTCGCGCCGGTGACGAACCGCTGGGCCGTCCTGGCCCTCATCATGGCCGCGCAGACCATGGCCAACGTGGGCCCGCTCGGCATCCCCTCGATCGCCCCGCTGATCCGCGAGGGCCTCGGCCTCTCGGTCGCGCAGGCGGGCTCCTTCCTGTCCGCCTACTACATCGGGCCGGTGCTGATGTCGCTGCCCGCGGGCTGGCTGGCCGACCGCTGGGGCGTTCGGGGCGCGATGATTCTCGGGCAGGCCCTGATCGCGGTGGGCCTGGGCGCGGTGGCGTTCGCCCCGACGTTCTCCTTCATCGTGCTGATCCTGGTGCTGGCCGGCGCCGGCTACGGCGTGCTGAACCCGACCACGACCAAGGCCGGCATGGCGTGGTTCCCGCCCAACCAGCGGGCGACCGTGGTCGGGCTGAAGCAGGTCGGTCTCCCGTTCGGCGGCGCGCTCGGGGCCCTGGTGATGCCGCCCCTGGCCCTGGCCTTCGGCTGGCGCACCGGCGTCGGCTTCGCCGCCGCGGTGGTGGGGCTCCTGGCCGTCCTGACCTGGGCCCTCTACCGGGACCTGCCGGAGCCGGAGTCGCGCGGGCCCGCCCCGCCACGGCCCGGGTTCTGGACCGTCGTGGCCAACCGCGATCTCTGGCTGGTCGGGGTCAGCACCCTGATCTTCGCGGGCGTGCAGACCGTGTTCCTCGCCTTCCTGGTCCTCTACCTGCACGACGTCGTGCGCATCGACCTGGTGGTGGCGGCCAAGTACCTGGTGACCGCGCAGGTGAGCGGCGCGGCCGGGCGCATCGTGTTCGGGCTGCTCTCCGATCGCCTCTTCGGCGGGCGCCGGCGCATCGTGCTGGCCATCGCGGGAGTGGGCTCCATCGCCTGCGCGCTCGCGCTGTCCACCACCGCGCCGGGCAGCGGCTTCTGGATGCTGGCCCCGCTCGCGGTGGGCATCGGCGTGTTCGGGGTGGGCTGGAACGGCGTGCAGCACACGCTGATGGCGGAGCTGGCCGGGCCGCGCGCGGCGGGAACCGCGGTGGGCCTCGGGCTCGCGATCTCGTCCCTGGGGGTCACGGTGTGCCCGCCGCTCTTCGGCGTCGTGGTCGAGCGCCTCGGCGGCTTCGGCGCGGCCTGGCTCATGCTCGCGGTCGGGATGGTGGCCGCGCTGCTGCTGCTGGTGCCGGTGCGCGAGCGGATCCTGGCCGCCACCTCATGACGGGTGTCGCGGGGTCGTCCGGGCCACGTGCAGGAGGTGTGGCCGCTTCGCGTGACCTCCGGCCTGCCGGTGGGGGCCGGGGTCAGCGCGGTCTACGTGCCCCGGACCGACCTGGCCATGAAGTGGCTCCCGGGACAGCCCGCCATGGAGGTCACGGTGGTCACGACCGGCCATGGGCTCGGCATGCTGACCCTGGCCCCGCGCGGGATGGGCCTGGACCCCTGGCCGGGGGCGGATCCGTGACGCCCCGGGGACCTACCGGGCCTCTTCCCGGGCTCTTTTGCCATCGGCACGGTGGCAATCGTCCTCGGGCTGACAGTCCGGGCCCCGGGGTTCGTCGGCGGCCGGCCGAACCGCGCCGGCGGAAGCTGGAACGACCCGTTTGCCGTTGACAGGCCCGCGGTTCTTTGTTAAGAATCTGCCACCATTTAGGGCTTATCTCCGTACCCGACTCACATCTCATTGACGCCGTTGCCGAGGTCCCAGCCTCGCGGCCGGGGCTCCTACCCCGTCAGGGGAGGTACGCGTGCCCAGGCTTGCGGAACGACACCAGCGGTTCGCCGGTTGACCCGGTCAAGGAGGACCACCCGCTCATGACGAATCCCGACTCCAAGGACACCACGCTCTCGCACCTCGACCGCCGCGCGTTCATCAAGACCGCGGGCGCCGCCGCCGTGGCGGTGACCGGCATCGAGGGCATCCTGGCCGCGCGCCGCGCGCCCGCCTTCGCGCAGGGTACGAAGCTCCACTGGGTGCGCTGGGTGGACTTCATCCCCGAGTCCGACGTCGAGCTGAAGCGGCAGATGCCGGAGGCGTCCAAGGCCCTCGGGGCGGAGGTCACGCTCGAGACCATCAACGCGAACGACCTGCAGCCCCGGATCACCGCCGCCATCCAGTCCGGCTCCGGCGCCGACATCTTCATGTTCCAGTACAACTGGGCTCAGCTCTACGCCAACGCGGTGACCGACGTGAGCGACGTGGCCGGCGAGCTCGCCAAGGCGGAGGGCGGCTTCTACGACATCTACCCGCCCGCCGACGTGGTCAACGGCAAGTGGATGGCCCTGCCCCACTCGATCGTGGGCAACGCGGTGGCGTACCGCAAGTCGTGGCTCAAGGAGGCGGGCGCCTCCCAGTATCCGAAGACGTGGGAGGAGGCGCACAAGCTCTTCGCCGCGCTCAAGAAGAAGGGCAAGCCCTACGGCCAGACCCTCGGCCACACCTTCGGGGACGCGCCCACCTTCACCTACTGCATGCTCTGGGCCTTCGGCGGGATGGAGACCGACAAGACCGGCAAGAAGGTCGTGCTGAACGGCAAGGCCGCGGTCGACTCGGTGAAGTTCATGCAGTCCTTCTGGAAGGACTGCTGCGACGAGGGCGGGCTGGCGTGGGACGACACCAACAACAACCGCGCCTTCCACGCGGGCGAGATCTCGGCCACCCTGAACGGGGCGTCGATCTACATCGTGGCCAAGCGGCAGAAGGAGAAGATCAAGGACGACAAGGGCGAGCCGATGTGGACCGACATCGACCACGCGCCGCTGCCGGCCGGTCCCGCGGGCGCGTTCCTGCTCTTCCTGAACCACTCGGACGCGATCATGAAGTACAGCAAGAACCCCAAGCTGGCGAAGGACTTCCTGCGCTGGGTCCACAAGCCGGACAACTTCGGCAAGTGGTTCGCGAGCCAGGAGGGCTACAGCGTGGGCGCGACCAAGAAGTGGGAGAACGACCCGATGTGGGGCAAGCTCGACGAGCCGCTGAAGATGTTCCGCACCGCCGCCCGCAACACGCGGCTGTTCGGCTACGCGGGCCCGTCGACGGCCAAGGCCACCGAGGCCTTCTCCAAGTACATCGTCACCGACATGTACGCCAAGGGCGTCCAGGGCATGAAGGCGGAGGACGCGGTGGCGTGGGCGGACGGCGAGCTCAAGAAGATCTACGAGGCCTGATCGGACGGGCGCCCCGACGGGCCCAGGGAGGTGTCGATGGCGACTCGAGAGCACGATTCGAGCAGCGAGGCATCGAGCGCGCCGGGCGTCAGCCGGCGCACGTTCCTGGCCGGGTCCGCCGCCGCGGGTGTCGCAGCGACGGGCCTCGCGGGCATCCTGACCGCGGGCCGCGCGCCCGCCTTCGCGCAGGGCACCCGGCTCAACATCGTGCGCTGGGTGGACTTCATCCCCGCCTGCGACGTGGAGCTGAAGCGGCAGGCGGGCGACGCCAGCAAGGCCCTGGGCGCGGAGGTGGTGTTCGAGTTCATCAACGCCAACGACATCCAGGCCCGCATCACCGCGGCGATGCAGTCGGGCTCGGGCCCCGACATCATGCACATGCTCCACAACTGGCCGCACCTCTACGCCAACGGGCTCGTCGACGTGAGCGACCTGGTGGAGTGGCAGGTGAAGGAGCAGGGCGCCCTCTACGGCCAGTCCGAGCAGTACACGAAGGTGGGCGGCAAGTTCCTGGCCCTGCCCCACGGCATCGTCCCGGGGCTCATCGCGTACCGCAAGTCGTGGTTCGACGAGGTCGGCGCGACCACCTTCCCCAAGACCTACGACGACCTGCGGCAGGTGGGAGCGAAGCTGAAGAAGAAGGGTCACCCCTACGGGCAGACCCTCGGGCACACCTTCGGCGACGCGCCCTCGTGGGCCTACCCGCTGCTGTGGAACTTCGGCGGGATGGAGACGGACAAGAACGGCAAGACCGCGATCGACAGCAAGGGGGCGGTGGAGGCGGTCAAGTTCATGAACGCGTTCTGGAAGGAGGCCTGCGACGAGGGCGGACTCGCGTGGGACGACACCAACAACAACCGCGCCTTCCTCGGCGGCGAGATCTCCGGCACCCTGAACGGGGCCTCGATCTACATCGCGGCCAAGCGGGGGCAGGAGAAGATCAAGGACGACAAGGGCGAGCCGATGGTGCGCGACATCCAGCACGCACGCCTGCCCGCCGGACCCGGTGGCTCGACCAGCTACCACACCGCGTTCGCCCACGGGGTCATGAAGTACGGCAAGAACCAGAAGCTGGCGAAGGACTTCCTGAAGTGGCTCCACGGCAAGGACCAGTACAGCAAGTGGTTCCAGGTCGCGGAGGGCTTCTCGGTGGGCTCGACCAAGTTCTGGGAGCAGCATCCCCTGTGGAGCACCATCGACGAGCCGATGAAGGGCTTCCGCACCGCCCCCGACAACTCGCGCACCATGGGCTTCGCGGGGCCGCCGAACGCCAAGGCCACCGAGGCCTACTCCAAGTACGTCATCGTGGACATGTTCGCCAAGGGCGTGCAGGGGGGGAAGCCGGAGGACGCGGTCAAGTGGGCGGCCGAGGAGCTGAAGAAGATCTACGGATGAGGTGAGATGAAGAAATCCATGGCGGGCGGATCGGGGAGCGCGGCCGGCATCGAGGTCGCGCTCCCCCATCCCCGTACGTCCGGACCGAGCGGCTTCACGCGCTTCCTGGAGAGCGAGCGCATGCTCGCCGGCCTCCTGCTCACCCCCACCGTGGTGCTGCTGGGACTGTTCATCGCCTACCCGTTCGTGATCGGGGTGTGGCTGTCGCTCAGCAGCGTCAGCGTGGGCAACCCGGGCGAGTTCGTCGGGCTGCACAACTTCATCAAGGCGTGGAACGACTCGATCTTCCGCACCGCGTTCTACAACACGTTCTTCTACACGTTCTGGGCCACCATCTTCAAGCTCGCCCTCGGAATGTGGCTGGCCCTGCTGCTCAACCGGCACTTCCGGGGCAAGCGCATCATCCGCGCCGCGATGCTGCTGCCGTTCATCGTGCCCACCGTGCTCTCGACCTTCGCGTGGCGCTGGATGTTCGACCCGACCTTCAGCGTGCTCAACTGGCTGCTCTACCAGACCGGCTTCATCACCACCAAGCTGCCGTTCCTCTCCGACGGGACCTACGGCATGTGGTGCGCGATCGTGGTCAACACGTGGCGCGGCATGCCGTTCTTCGCGATCTCGCTCCTGGCCGGGCTGCAGACCATCAGCCCCGACCTGCAGGAGGCGGCCTCGCTGGACGGGGCCAACGGCTGGCACCGCTTCTGGCACGTGACGTGGCCGCTCTTGAAGCCGGTGACCCTGGTGGTGGTGGTCTTCTCGATCATCCAGACCTTCTCCGACTTCCAGCTGATCTACGTCCTGACCGGCGGGGGGCCGGCCAACGCCACCCACCTGCTCGCCACCTACGCCTACCAGATCGGCGTCGCCACCGGCCTCCTCGGCGAAGGCGCCGCGATCTCGCTCTTCATGCTCCCCGTCCTCTTCATCGTGGTCTGGCTCCAGCTCCGCTACCTGCGACGGCTGGAGGGCGCCTAGCCATGACCGCGACGACCGCGCACACGACCACGGCCGGACGAATCTCGGCCCCGCAGATCTCGAAGGTTGTAGGGGAGCACACCGCGCCGAACGTGGACGGGCGAATCCCGAAGGCGGTAGTGGCGCACACCGCCACGATCCCAGACGGGCGAATCCCGAAGGTGGTGGGGGGGTACACCGCCACGATCCCAGACGGGCAAGGCTCGAAGGTGGTGGGGGGAAACACCGCGACGATCCTAGACGGGCAAGGCTCGAAGGTGGTGGGGGGAAACACCGCGACGATCTTAGACCGGCAAGGCTCGAAGGTGGTGGGGGGGCATGGGGGCGGAGCGGCACCAGCGCTCCCCCCCATTTTCTAATGGTCATCGAGAAGCGCTGGAAGAAGTGGGTCTACTTCTACATCCCGCTCACGATCTTCGTGATCGGAACGCTCTTCCCCTTCTACTGGATGCTGATCACCTCGATCCGGCCCGACGCCGAGCTCTACCGCTCGTGGCGCGCGGTGAACAACGCGCCCTTCTGGACCACGCACCCGACCCTCGAGCACTTCCGGGACCTGATGGCCAAGACCACGTTCCCGAAGTGGCTGTGGAACACCTTCTTCATCGCCTGCGTGTCCACCGCCATCTCGCTGTTCTGCGGGCTCCTGGCGGGGTACGCGCTCGGGCGGCTCAAGTTCCCGATGGCGGGCACGCTCGGCACCAGCATCTTCGTGACCTACCTGGTGCCGCCGACCCTGCTCTTCATCCCGCTCGCCAACATCATCCGCACGTTCCAGCTCGGCGACACCCCGTGGGCCCTGATCCTGACGTACCCCACGTTCCTCATCCCGTTCTGCACCTGGCTCCTGATGGGCTACTTCAAGACCATCCCCAAGGAGCTGGAGGAGTGTGCCCGCATCGACGGGGCGACCCGCTTCGGGGCGATGATGCGCATCATCTTCCCGATCGCGGTGCCCGGCATCCTGTCCGCCGGCATCTTCGCCTTCACGCTGTCCTGGAACGAGTTCATCTACGCGCTGATATTCCTGTCCTCGCCGGAGAAGAAGACGGTCCCGGTGGGCGTCGTCTCGGAGCTGATCCGCGGCGACATCTACTTCTGGGGCCAGCTCATGGCGGGCGCGCTGCTGGGCTCGATCCCGGTGGCGGTCGTCTATTCGTTCTTCGTGGAGTACTACGTCACCGGCCTCACGGGATCCGTGAAGGGGTGACGACAGAGCCCGGGGCACCCGACCCCGGGGAACCTATTTGAGGGGGAGCGACCAATGGCACAGGTAGTCCTCAAGGACCTGAACAAGAAGTACGACGAGGTGCACGCGGTCAAGGACGTGAACCTCACGATCCGCGACAAGGAGTTCATGGTCTTCGTCGGGCCCTCGGGCTGCGGCAAGACCACGACGCTCCGGATGGTCGCGGGTCTCGAGGAGATCACCGCGGGCGAGATCTCGATCGGCGACCGGGTCGTCAACGACCTGCCGCCCAAGGACCGGGACATCGCGATGGTGTTCCAGAACTACGCGCTCTACCCGCACATGAGCGTGTACGACAACATGGCCTTCGGCCTCAAGATGCGCAAGTTCGCCAAGCCCGAGATCGCCAAGCGGGTGCAGGAGGCGGCAGAGATCCTGGGCATCCAGGAGCTGCTCAAGCGCAAGCCCCGGCAGCTCTCGGGCGGCCAGCGGCAGCGGGTGGCGGTCGGACGCGCGATCGTGCGTCACCCCCAGGTGTTCCTCTTCGACGAGCCGCTGTCCAACCTCGACGCCAAGCTGCGCGTGCAGATGCGCGTGGAGCTCAAGCGGCTACACGAGCGCCTGGAGACCACCGCGATCTACGTGACCCACGACCAGGTCGAGGCCATGACCCTCGGCAGCCGGGTGGTGGTCATGAAGGACGGCTGGGTGCAGCAGGTGGGCGAGCCGCTCGAGATTTACAGCCGGCCCGCCAACAAGTTCGTGGCCGGGTTCATCGGCTCCCCGGCGATGAACTTCGTGCCGGTAACCGTCGCCGAGTCCAACGGCACTGTCTTCCTCGAGACCAACGGGCTGCGGACGAAGGTGCCGGCCGAGAAGGCGGGCGCCCTCAAGGCCTACAAGGGGCAAGGGGTCACGCTCGGTATCCGTCCGGAAGACCTCCGGGTGGGCTCGGCGGCCGACTCCTCGGATCTCGCCTTCGACGCGGTGGTCGAGGTGGTCGAGCCGCTCGGCTCCGAGATCCTGCTCAACGTCACGGTCGCGGGCCAGCAGGTGGTGTGCCGGGTCGAGCCGTCGGTGAAGGCGAAGCCCCACGAGAAGATCCGGATGGCCTTCGTGCCGGAGCGCATCCACTTCTTCGACACCAAGACCGAAGCGGTCATCAAGTAACGCGTCGTACGCATCGTGGCCGGAGGGGTTGACAAGGGTCGACCCCTTCGGCTAGTAGTGAGCACCTGCCGATCCAGCCCGTGGATCACGAGGGGGTGAGACACACGCGCTAGGGTTCTCGCGATTGCCCGAGACCTCCGACCGTCATGGAGGCCCTCTCATGGATCAGGCCGCTCTCCGCCGCATTCCGCGACGTCGATTCCTCGGTACCGCCGCCGGCGCCACCGCCGGGATGGCCTCCTGGCTCGCTCTCGGCAAGCCTCCCGCTTACGCCCAGAAGCGCGAGCTCACGTTCCTCAGCTGGAACCACTTCGTCCCCGCCGCCGACGACGAGCTCCGCAAGCAGGCGGAGGCCTTCGGCAAGGCGAGCAACTGCACGGTGCGAGTCGACACCATGGCGCACCTGCAGATGCCGGCCAAGATCGCGGCCGAGGCCCAGTCGCAATCGGGCCACGACATGTACCGCACCGCGGGCGCCGACCCGTTCCTCTACGAGAACCTCCTCGTCACGATGGACGACGTGGTGGACAAGATCGGCAAGCAGGGCGGCGGCTGGTACCCCTTCGCGGCGGAGAGCTGCCAGACGAAGGCGGGCTGGAAGGCGATTCCGTGGTTCTGGGTGTCGTTCCCCGGCACCTACAACATGGCCCACTTCAAGAAGGCCGGCTTCGAGGGCCCCCCGAAGACGTGGGACGACCTCCTGAAGATGGGCAAGGTGCTCAAGAAGCAGGGCAACCCGGTGGGCATCCCGATCAGCCACTGCTCGGACGCCCACTCCACCTACTGGTCGGTGGCGTGGTCGTTCGGGGCCAAGGTGCTCGAGGCGGACGGCAAGACCCCCGCGATCAGCTCGGAGAAGACCGCGCAGGTCATCGAGTGGTACAAGGAGCTCTACAAGGACGCGATGGAGCCGGAGGTCCTGTCCTGGGACGACGCGGGCAACAACCGCTTCCTCCTCTCCGGCAAGGGCTCCTGGATCCACAACCCGGTCAGCCCGTACAACGCCGCGCTGGCCAACAAGCAGCCCATCGCGGACGACATCAATCACCACAACAGCCCGGCGGGGCCGGCGGGCACTCACTCCGCGCCTCCGAACCTCAGCCTGGGCATCTGGAAGTTCTCGAAGAACCAGGAGCTGGCCAAGGAGTTCATCGCCTACCTCTTCCAGAAGCAGAACTTCGACGCGTGGATCGTGGCCTCGAACGCGTTCAACCACCCGCCGCTGAAGAACCTGTCCGATCATCCGATCTGGGCCCGCAACCCGAAGTTCGCGATGCTACCCAAGGAGGCCGAGTACGCGCACCCGCGCGGCTGGCCGGCGAAGCCCAACGAGGCGGTGCAGCGCATCGACGACAACTACGTCATGACCGACATGATCGCCAAGGCGGTCAACGGCATGCCGACCAAGCGCGCGATGGACTGGGCCCAGGAGCAGGTGGCGCTCGCGGTCAAGGGGCAGCTGAAGGTCGGCTAGCCATGGCGGTTGGCCCGCGCGTGCTGGAGGCGGCCGGGGCTCCCGGCCTCGGCCGCCTGTCGCGTCTCCGCGAGTGGTGGGAGCAGGAGCACGTCTTCGGCTACGGGCTCATCGTGCCCGCGATCGTGCTGCTCGGCGCCCTCGTCGCCTTCCCGTTCGGAATGGCGATCTACTTCAGCCTCTCCGACTACTGGGTGGGCTCGCCCGGGGGCTGGGTGGGGCTGCAGAACTACCGGGACATCCTCGGCAACGAGACCTTCCGCCAGACCGTCCAGAACTCGTTCGTCTTCACCGGCATCGCGCTGACCCTGAAGGTCGTCCTCGGGGTGTGGCTCGCGATGCTGCTATCCCGCAACCTCCGCTTCAAGCGGTTGATCCGCGGCGTGGTGCTGCTCCCGTTCGTGATCCCCACCGCGCTGTCGACCCTCGCCTGGCTCTGGATGTTCGACTCGCTCTACAGCGTGGTCAACTGGACCGCCATCCACCTCGGCCTGATCAGTCCACCCGGCCCCAACTGGCTCGGCCAGTCGACCTACGCGATGGCGGCGGTCATCGTGGTCAACGTCTGGCGCGGGCTGCCGTTCTTCGCGATCACGGTGCTCGCGGGCCTGATGGCGGTGCCGCGCGAGTTCCACGAGGCGGCCGAGGTGGACGGGGCCAGCTCGTGGGGCCGCTTCTGGCACGTGACCCTGCCCCTGATCAAGCCGGTGCTGGCGGTGGTGATCCTCTTCTCCACCATCTTCACGTTCGGGGACTTCAACATCGTGCAGGTGCTCACCCGGGGGGGCCCGATCAACACCACCCACCTCTTCGCCACCCTCGCCTACCAGGTAGGCCTCTCGGGGGGCAACCTCGGCCAGGGCGCCGCGATCTCCCTGTTCATCTTCCCGCTGCTGGCCCTGGTGGTGTTCTTCCAGCTGCGCTACGTGCGGAAGGAGTGACGATGGTCGGGGTGAGAAGCCGCGCCGCCCGCATCCGCTCCACCGCGTTCGCCTACGCGAACCTCGCGCCGTACGTCTTCTTCGTGCTGTTCCCGTTCTACTTCATGGTGGTGACGTCCTTCAAGTCGAACGCGGAGCTCTACAATCTCAAGTCCATCCCGTTCTGGATCCAGAGCGGCGCGATCCTCGATCACTACGCGCTCCTCTTCCAGAAGACCGACTTCGTCACCTGGATGAAGAACAGCCTCCTGGTCGCGGTGGTGGCCACCGCCGTCTCGGTGGTGATCTCGATCCTGGCCGGCTACAGCCTCGCCCGCCTGCGCTTCCGGGGCGCGGGGTCCTTCGGGACCGCGGTCTTCATCACCTACCTCGTGCCGCCCACCCTGCTCTTCCTGCCCCTGTCGCAGGTGGTGGTGTGGCTCGGGCTGGCCGACTCGATCACCGCGCTCATGGTGACGTATCCCACCTTCCTCGTCCCCTTCTGCACGTGGCTGCTCATGGGCTACTTCCGGACGATTCCCCGCGAGGTCGAGGAGTGCGCGCTGGTGGACGGCGCCACCCGCATGCAGACCCTGCGGCGGGTGGTGCTGCCGATGGCGGTGCCGGGGATCATCTGCGCGGTGCTGTTCAGCTTCACCCTGTGCTGGAACGAGTTCACCTACGCGCTGACGTTCATCTCGCAGTCCGCCCACAAGACCGCGGTGGTGGGCGTCACCTCGGATCTCATCCGCGGCGACATCTACTTCTGGGGCTCGCTGATGGCCGGCGCCCTCATCGCCAGCATCCCGATCGTCATCATCTACGTGCTCTTCCTCGACTACTACGTCTCCGGCCTCACCGCGGGCGCCGTCAAAGGCTAGCGGGCGTGGCGGCTAGAACATGCCCGCGAGAGCCTTGCCCACTTCCGCGGTCGTGGCCGTGCCGCCGAGATCGCGGGTGAGGCCCCTGCCCGCCTCGACGTAGCTCTCGATCGCGTCGACGACGGCGCGGGCTGCGTCCGGGTGTCCCAGGTGGTCGAGCATCATGGCGCCGGTCCAGATCTGGGCGATGGGGTTGGCGATCCCCTTGCCCGCGATGTCGGGCGCCGAGCCGTGCACCGGCTCGAACATCGACGGGTACTCCTTCTCGGGGTTGATGTTGCCGCCCGGCGCGATGCCGATCGAGCCCGCGATGGCGGGTCCCAGGTCGGAGAGGATGTCGCCGAAGAGATTCGAGGCCACCACCACGTCGAACCAGTCCGGGTGCTGCACGAAGTGGGCGGTGAGGATGTCGATGTGGTACTGGCTCGTCTTGATGTCCGGGTACTGCGCGGCCATCGCGGCGAAGCGCTCGTCCCAGTACGGCATGCTGTGGATGATGCCGTTCGACTTGGTGGCCGAGGTGACGTGTCGCCGCGGCCGCTTGCTCGCCAGCTCGAAGGCGTAGCGGATGACCCGGTCGCAGCCGCGCCGGGTGAACACCGCCTGCTGCACCGCCAGCTCGTGCGGGGTGTCGCGGTACAGCCGCCCGCCGATCTCGGAGTACTCGCCCTCGTTGTTCTCGCGCACGATCAGCATGTCGATGTCGCCCGGCCCCCGACCGGCCAGGGGCGAGCGGACCCCCCGTAGCAGGCGCACCGGACGCAGGTTCACGTACTGGTGGAACTCGCGGCGGATGGGGATGAGCAGCCCCCACAGCGAGACGTGGTCGGGCACCCCGGGAAAGCCCACCGCCCCGAGGTAGATCGCCTCGAACTGGCGCAGCTGGGCCAGGCCGTCCTCGGGCATCATGCGCCCGGTGCGAGCGTAGACCTCGCAGCTCCAGTCGAAGTGCTGCCATTCGAACTCGACCCCGAAGCGACGTCCGACCGCCTCCAGCACCCGGATGCCCTCGGGCAGCACCTCCTTGCCGATGCCGTCGCCGGGAATCACCGCGATCCGATGCTTCATCGAAGCCTCCTCAACGCTCTGAGATGACGATCTGGGGACCGGCCGGCCCCGGCGTGCACAGCACGCTGGCCGAGAAGCCGGCGCGGCGGAACATGGCGTCCAGCTCCGCGAAGGTATACGTGTCGCCCGCCGCGGTGGTGCAGAGCATGACCAGCGCGAACATGGCCGCGGGGACCGGCGTCACGCGTCCCTCGTCGGGCACGAACTCGACGGTGACCGCCCGGCCGCCCGGGGCCAGCGCGGCCCGCGCCCGGGTCAGGAAGCGCTCGGCGGTCGGCGGATCGAAGTGGTGGAGGAAGTTGGGGATCAGCAGCAGGTCGTAGGGGCCGCCGAGGTCCGCCTCGAACGCGCTGCCCGCGATGGTGCGATAGCGCTCCGCGGCGTGCGCGGAGACCGCGTTCTCGCGCGCCACCTCGAGCACCGCCGGCCAGTCGAGCCCGGTGATCTCCGCTCGCGGGTAGCGCTCCGCGAAGGCGAGGCCGAAGACGCCGTGTCCCGCGGCCACGTCCAGGACACGGAGCGGTCGCGCCGCGTCCACCGGCACCGTCTCCACCACCGCGCGCGCCGGCCCTCGCATCAGGGGAGCCATCGCCCGCGCGAATCGCACCCAGACCGGGTGCTCCGGTGCCACCGTACCGCCGGAGGGGAGCACGGTGCCGCCGCGCCGCACCGCCTGCGCGACCTCCGCGAAGGCCCCGCGAATCTCCGCCGAGTACATGAAGTCCGCCGCGGAGGCCAGGCACGCGGGCGAGGCCCGGTCGAGGAAGGTCGCGGAGTCCGGGGTCAGCGCGTACCGATCGTCCTCCTTCGCGAGCAGTCCCGCCGCGCTGAGGTAGTCGCACAGGATGCGAGTGCCGCGCGGCGAGGCCCCGCAGCGCTCGGCGAGGGCCGGCGCGGTCTCCCGGCCGGCGCCGATCGCGGTGAAGAGATCGAGATCGAGGGCGCCGCGCACCGCGGCGCTCCGCTGATAGGCGGTCACGGTGCCGAGGAACAGATCGGGCGAGGGCGCCGCGCCCGCGGCCCCGGGGGCGCTCGCGAGGCGCGTGAGCTCCGCGGGGCGCAGGTGGAGCACGAGGACGCCGCGCCCCGCCCCGACCGGCCCCGCGAAGTCGATCACCGCCACGCCGCTCTTGCGCATCTCGACGCGCGCCGATCCGTCGCGACTGATCAGGGTCGCGGCCAGGCGCGACAGGGTGGGCTCGTGGCCCACGCAGAGAAGGCTCGCCGCCTCGACGCCGGCGAGCGCCGCCACGATGCGGGCGGGCTCGGCCCGGTCGCCGAGCAGCTCGGTCTCCTCGGGCGCGGGATCCCCGCCGTAGGCGCGGGCGGTGATCAGGGCGGTCTCGCGGGCGCGCGCCAGCGGGCTCGTCAGGATCCGGTCGAAGCCCACCCCCGTGCGCCGCAGGCCCGCGGCCACCTGGGCGTGCTCGCGCCGCCCCTCGTCGGTCAGCGGGCGGTCACGGTCGTCGGACCAGCGGGCCGGGTCCGCATCTCCGGCCTCGCCGTGACGCATGAGGACGACGCGCATGCCGCCTACTATCGCACGAGTTCGAGCGGACGCGGCGGCGCGTGGTATCCTCGACCGCCGTGAAGGCGACGGACCGATGAAGGCGAAGTGGATGGTGATCGTGTTCGGTCCCGCCCTGCTCATGCTGATCGGGAGCATCCTGGTGATGCTCTTCCTGCCGCATCCGGTGCCCCGCAACGCCACCGGCGGTCAGCGCGTGTACCTCACCTACTGCGCCTCCTGCCACGGCGCCAACGGCCACGGCTCGTGGCGCGCGTGGATCTTCTTCCTGCGACCGGGTGACCTGGGGGACGCCCGCCTGGTCGACGCGCGGACGGACGAATATCTCGTGAACCTGATCAAGAACGGGGGCGCGACGATCGGCAAGCCGGGGATGCCCGCCTTCGGGTATCACCTGAAGGACGAGCAGATCCACGAGCTGGTGGCCTACCTGCGGACGCTGCCGGAGCGCTCCCGGCGGGAGCGCTCGACGCCCGCGCGCTAGCGACCGCCCGGGCGGGCTAGGCGGAGCGGGGGCGGATGTCCGCCATGGTGGCGCGGAGCACCGCCTTGTCGAACGGCTTGGTGATCACGAAGTTCACCCGGCTTCGCTCCTCGCGGGTGATCTCCGTCTCGCCCCAGCCGGTGATGAGCCCCACCGGCAGCTGGGGCCAGCGGCCCTGGATGCCCTTCGCCACGTCCCAGCCGTTCATGTCGGGCATGCCGAGGTCGCTGATCACCACGTCGACCAGCTCCGGGTTGGAGCCGAGGTAGGAGAGCCCCTCGCGGCCGCCCGGGGCCTGGGTGACCGAGTGCCCTTGCTCCTCCAGCATCTCGGCCAGGGTGGCCCGCACCTGGAGCTCGTCGTCGATCACCAGGATGCGGAGCGGCACCACCGGCTCGTTGCGGGCGCCGGTCGAGGTCTTCGCGAACGAGGCCGTCGCCGACGCGGTGGGCAGGCTCACCTCCACGCTGGTGCCCTGCCCCTCGGTGCTCTCCACGGTGAGGGTGCCGCCGTATCGCTGCACGGTCCCGTAAGCCACGCTGAGGCCGAGGCCGGTCGCCTTGGGTCCCTTGGTGGTGAAGAAGGGCTCGAGCGCGCGGCGCCTCACCTCCTCCGGCATGCCGCTGCCGGTGTCGCTGACGCTGCAGTACACGCGGTCGTCCCTGGTCCAGGTCCGGAGCGTGACCTTGCCCGCCTGGGTGATGGAGTCCGCCGCGTTCAGCAGCAGGTTCATCAGCACCTCGCGCAGCGGCGCGGGCTCGCCCGCCGCGGCCCCGACGGTGCCGGTCTCCACCGCCACCTCGATCCGGCTGCCGCGCAGCTGCGCCTCGTCCTGCCAGCGCGGCCGGGTGAGCTCGACCACCTCGTGAACGAGCTGGTTGAGGTCCACCGCCACCGCGTCCGAGACCGGCTGCACGCGGCTGAACCGCTGCACCCGGCGCACCACCTCCGCGCCGTCCTGGGCGGTGCGCTGGATGATCTCCAGCGAGCGCCGCACGCTCTGCTCCTGCACCTTGCCCATCAGGAGCTCCACCCGGCCCAGGATGACCGCGAAGAGGTTGTTGAGGTGGTGGGCCATGCCGGAGGAGAGCTGACCCATCGCCCGCAGCGTCTCGCCGCGCACCAGCTGGGCCTGGGTCGACTTGAGGTCGTCCACCACGCCCTGCAGCTGCGTCGCGGACGACTGGGCCTCCTCGAGCAGGCGAGAGTTGTCGACCGCATAGCCGATGTAGGTCATCAGCGCGTTCAGGAACTGGAGATCGGTGGAGCCGAACGGGGGCAGGCGGAGGGTGTCCGCCAGTGCGCCGTCGCGCCGCTTGGCCATGTTGATCACGCCGATGACCCGGTCGCCCACCCGGATCGGCATGCAGATGAACGAGCCGTTGCCGTACTGAGGATTGTTGGTGCGGTTGAAGCGGGGATCGGTGGCGATGTCGTCGACGAGCACCGGCTCGCCCATCTCCACCACCTTGCCGGCCACGCCCTCGCCCACCTTCACCTCGATCTGGGGGATGACGTCGTCGGGGATGCCGCGCGAGGCCGCGAGCTTCAGCACCGTTCGCTCGCGGTCCAGGATCATGATCGAGCCCACCGTCGCCCGGACCGCGCGCATCGTGGACTGCAGCACCAGCCCCAGCAGGTCCTGGATGCGCGGGATGCGCGCGGCCAGCTCCACCATCTCGTTGAGGGTGCCGAGCTTGAAGACCAGGTCCTCGAGCCGCTGCGTGGAGCCGCGCAGGTCGTCGAGCATGTGATAGAACGCGTCCCGGACCTGTCCGATCTCGGTGACCTCTCCCAGGCCGGGCACCGCGGAGGCGCGCTCCACCCGTCGCAGCGTCTCGGCCTTGGCCTCGGTGGGAGCGATGAAGCCCTGCGCCAGGGCCGAGATCTGGTCCATCATGCGGCGGAACACCAGGAAGCCCAGGATCGAGACCGCGACCGCGGCGGCCAGTCCGATCTGCGCCTCGCCGCTGCGCATCAGGTCGTGGCGCGACAGCAGGTAGACCATGAGCAGGATCGGCAGCAGCGCGACCAGGGCGAAGACCACCGAGGCCGCCTCCCGGAGGCTCATGCTGCGGGGCCGGGACTGGTTCTTCCGCATGGTGTCCTTCCCTTGGCTAGGGGTGCGGGGCTACCGAACCTTCAAGATCTCGATCGCCACGAGGCGCTCCTTCTCCGGCCGCACCGTGAGCCGGACCCGGTCGCCGCGGCTGAGCCCCGCGCCGTCCAGGCGCTCCCGCGAGTCCGCGAAGATCGCCATCGACTGCATCTCGTCCATGAGGCCGGGCACCACGTCGTGTTTCACCAGCATCAGGGTGTCGCCGCTCCGTCCCTCGTAAACCCCGGTGACCCGGTACAGCCCCTGCCCCGGAAACGCCGCCCGGTAGCTCCCCCAGATCCCGGCCGCGAAGCCGGCGAGCAGCAGCAGGAAGAGCGCGGGGACCGCGAGGCGCCGGAGGGCTATCGCGGACGCTCTCGCAGGCGGATCCGGAGGTGCGGGGTGCGTCGCGGAGACGAGGACGAGGACGAGACCGCGGCTATTCGAGCTCGTCCCGGGGAGGGATCTTGCCCGCCACGTGCTCGGGGGTCAGCACCCAGGTGCCGCCGCAACCCTCCTTGAAGGTGGCGATCGCCGCCCGATACGCGCTGCCCAGGGTGATGACCATGACCCCCACGCTGGCCACCGTGCCGAGCCCGCACACGATCGCCTTGCCGGGAACGTAACCCACGTTCAGGAATCCGGCGCCGACCCGGTCCGCGTCCGAGACCTCGACGTCGATCGCGCCGTCCCCGGGCGCAAGCTCGGCGGCGTGAACCGCCGGGCTCCGCGACAGCAGCGGGCCCGTCAGTGCCATCAGCGCGACGAGCAGGCCGCACAGCCCCTTCGTGGCAACCCGCATGATGTATCTCCTCTCCGGGATGAGATGCCTTTCGCTACGCACTGTTTCTAAGGTACACGAACTGAATATCCAGACCTAGACGCGCGACGGCCCGTCGCGGGCTCGTGGAAGCACCCGTCGTGGCCTCGTCTCCGACGCATCGCGTCAGCAGCAAAGTCCCCATCGAATCAGAATGTTGCTATACCGGGAGGGCCCTCGACATCGCTCGGGGGGAATCGTAGACTCTGTCCCGGGCTGGCCGATGGGGCCCAGCCGAGATCGGCCCTCACCGCAAGGAGACACGCCATGAAGATCGTCCGCTTCTCCCAGAACGGTCACGCCCCCCGCCTCGGCTGCTTCCTCGGCCAGGACCGCATCGCCGACCTCGAGGCCACCGCCACCGCCTATCTCGCCGGGCGCGGCGTGGTGCGCGCAGCCACCATCGCGGCGGCCCTGTTCCCGGCCGACAGCACGCGCGGCTTCCTGGAGGGCGGCAGCGCGAGCCAGGAGATGCTGACCGCGATGATGGACGCGGCGCGCGCGGGCAAGTTCCAGCCGGTGGCGCACGCGCTGGGGTCGGTGCGGCTGCACGCGCCGATCGCCGATCCGGGCAAGTTCATCTGCATCGGCCTCAACTACAAGGACCACGCGGCGGAGACCAACAACGCCCCGCCCAAGGAGCCGCCGGTGTTCCCGAAGTGGGCCAACGCGATCCAGGATCCGGGCGAGCCGATCCTGCGGCCTCGCGGGGAGAAGACGCTCGACTGGGAGGTGGAGCTGGGCGTGGTGATCGGCCGCACCGCGCGCTTCGTGAAGAAGGAGCAGGCCCTCGACTACGTCTACGGCTACACCATCATCAACGACGCGAGCGCGCGCGACTTCCAGTTCCATACGAGCCAGTGGGGCGCGGGCAAGGCGGGCGACACCCTCGCCCCGGTCGGTCCCTACATCGCCGACCGCGCCGAGATCCCGGATCCGCACGTGCTCGATCTCAAGACGTGGGTGAACGGCACGCTCATGCAGAACGGCTCCACCCGCAACTTCATCTTCGACGTGGGCTACGTCATCCAGTACCTGACCAACTTCATGACCCTCTCCCCCGGCGACCTCATCGCCACCGGCACCCCGGCCGGAGTGGGCTTCTCGCGCAAGCCGCAGGTCACGCTCCAGCCGGGCGACACCGTCAAGCTCGAGATCACCGGGCTCGGCACCCTGGAGAACCCGGTGAAGGACGCCTGAGCCGGCGAGCGCCATGGCGGTCCGCACCTTCCTCCACTACGCGCTCGAGGTGCCCGACCAGACGGTCGGGCAGCGCTTCTACGAGGACTTCGGCCTGATGGACGGGACCGGGTCGAGCGATGCGGTGCGGCTGCGTCCCGAGGGGCACGGCCGCGACGCGGTGCTGCTCTACGGAGGACCGCGCAAGCACCTCCATCATCTCTGCTACGGCGCGCCCGGGGAGGACTTCGCCCGGGTGCGCGAGTCACTCGCGCGCGCGGGAGTGCGCGAGATCGATCCCCCGCGGGGGGCGCCGGAGGGCGGCGTCTGGGTTCGCGATCCCGACGGCAACGCGGTGAACATCCGCGACGAAGCCGCGCCCGCCCCGCCCGCGGACCCGCCGCTCACCCTGAACGGCCCCGGCTACGTGCAGCGCGAGGTCATCCGGGGCTATCCGGAGCGCGGGCGCCGTATCGCCCCGCGCAAGCTCGGACACGTGCTGCTCTTCACCCCCGATCTCGAGCGCCTCATACGGTTCTACACCGGAACGCTCGGGATGAAGCTCTCCGACCGCTCGCGGGGAATCATCGCGTTCCTCCGCTGCAACACCGACCACCACACCCTCGCCCTGCTCTCCTCGCACGCCCCCGGCTTTCACCACGCCTCCTTCCAGGTGGGGAGCGTGGACGAGATCGCGATGGGCGCGGTGCGCATGGCCGAGCGGGGGTGGCAGCCCGGCTGGGGTCTGGGCCGCCACGTGATCGGATCGAACTTCTTCTACTACCTGCGCGACCCCTGGGGCAGCTTCAGCGAGTACTACTACGACCTCGACTACATCCCGGAGGGCTGCGCCTGGGAGCCGCGCGATTTCCCGCCCGAGGATTCGCTGTACGTGTGGGGTCCGCCGTGCCCGGCCGACTTCGGCGAGAACAAGGAAGCATGGACCTAGAGTTCCTCCACTCCCTCGTGCAGCCCGCCACCACCAAGATCGTGCTCTGCTCGCTCGATGGCCTCGGAGGTCTGCCCGAGCCTCGCACCCGCAAGAGCGAGCTCGAGACCGCCCACATCCCCACTCTCCACGGCCTCGCCGGCCACTCCGCGTGCGGGCTGCTCCGCCACGTCGGCCCCGGGATCACCCCGGGCAGCGGCCCCGGGCACCTGGGCCTCTTCGGCTACGATCCGCTGCGCTACCCGGTGGGGCGCGGGGTCCTGGAGGCGCTCGGCATCGACTTCGAGCTGCAGGGTGGCGACGTCGCCGCGCGGGGGAACTTCTGCACCGTCGACGCCAACGGCGCGATCACCGACCGGCGGGCCGGCCGCATCGCCACCGATCTGTGCGTGAAGCTCTGCGAGCGCCTGCGCGGGATCCGTCTGGAGGGCGTCGAGGTGCTCGTGGAGCCGGTGAAGGAGCACCGCTTCGTGCTCGTGCTCCGCGGCTCCGGCCTCTCCGGCCGCCTCTCCGAGACCGACCCGCAGCAGCTCGGCGCCACCCCGCTCCCGGTCAAGCCCCTCGCCCCGGAGGCGGAGCGGACCGCCCGGCTGGTGAACGCCTTCGTGGATGCGGCGCGGCCGCTGCTCCGCGACCAGGCTCCCGCCAACATGCTGCTGCTGCGCGGCTTCGACCAGCGTCCTCACCTGCCCCTCTTCCCCGAGACCTTCGGCCTGCGCGCCGCCGCGGTGGCCGCGTACCCGATGTACCGCGGCCTCTCTCGCCTGGTGGGGATGGACGTGCTCAAGACCGGCGGAACCTTCGCGGAGGAGATCGACACCCTCGAGCAGCAGTGGGCGCCCTACGACTTCTTCTTCCTCCACTACAAGGACACCGACAAGGCGGGCGAGGACGGCGACTTCGCGGCCAAGGTCGCGGCGCTGGAGCGGTTCGACGCGCTGCTGCCCCGCGTGCTCGCCCTGCGCCCCGACGTGCTCGCCATCTCGGGCGACCACGCCACCCCGTCGATCCTCAAGGGCCACGGCTGGCAGGGGGTGCCCGCGCTCGTCTCGAGCGCGTACTGCGGGGCGGACCTCGTGAGCCGCTTCACCGAGCGCGATTGCGCGAGCGGCTCGCTCGGGGTGATGCCGGCGCAGGACCTCATGCCGGTGCTGATGGCCAACGCGCTGCGCTTCACCAAATACGGGGCCTAGCGGCCGCCCGCCCTCCCACCGATGGCGGGACCGCAATCGTTGGGCGGGCGAGCCGCCCGCGGTATCCTGGCCGTGCACGGATGAAGCGCTCGCACTGCCTGCTGTCTGCCGCGCTCGTGCTCGCCCTGGGCGGGTTCGGGCTCGCCGTCCCGACGCGCGAGCCGGCGCCACCGCCCCCGGTCGTCGCCAAGGCGCCGAGCCTCGCGCCCGCTCCGGCGCCCGAGGCCGCCGCCCCCGAGTCGGTCGAGATCACCCTCAAGCGCGGGGAGGTCTTCGACACCGCGCTCCGGCGCGCCGGACTCGAGCGCGGCGAGGCCGCCGCGATCGCGGCCGGCCTCCGGGCCAGCGTGAACATGCGGCGCCTCGCGCCCGGCGAGCGGCTCACCGTCCGGCCCGCCGCGCCGGGGGGCGAGCCCGAGATCATCTGGACTCGGTCGCCCGCGGAGCGGTACGAGATCCGCTTCACCGACGGGCGATGGACGGTGGCCGCGGTGCGTCCCGACGTCGAGACCCGCGTGGTGGCCCTCGCGGGCGAGGTACGCGACTCGCTCTTCGCGAGCGTGGAGCGGCTGGGCGAGAGCGCGACCCTCACCGCGCGGCTGGTGAGCCTCTTCGAGTGGGACTTCGACTTCGCGGCCGACTCCCTGCCCGGCGATCGCTTCCGCCTGCTGGTGGAGAAGCGCTACGTGGGCGAGGAGCTGCTGGGCTATGGCGACATCCTGATCGCGCAGTACGCGAGCTCGGAGCGGCCGGTGCTGACCAGCGTGGCCTTCGCCGACGGGGGCCGGCACGAGTACTACGACGCCTCGGGACGCTCGGTCAAGAAGATGTTCCTCCGCGCGCCGCTCGACTTCACGCGCGTGACCTCCGGCTTCTCCCACGCCCGGCACCACCCGATCCTGGGCGGCCTGCGCCCGCACCTGGCCGTCGACTACGGCGCCCCGGTGGGCACCCCGGTGCGCGCGGTCGCGGACGGAGTGGTCACGATGGCGGGCTGGGACGGCGGCTTCGGGCTCTCGATCTCCGTCCGGCACGCGCGCGGCTACGAGACCATGTACAACCACCTCTCGCGCCTGGACGTGAAGCGCGGAGACCGGGTGCGTCAGCGGCAGGTCATCGGGCGCGTGGGCACCACCGGGCTCTCCACCGGCCCGCACCTCGACTACCGAGTGCGCAAGGCCGGCGTGTTCGTGAACCCGCTCGGGGAGAAGTTCATCCCCGGGGCCCCGGTCCCGGCGCACCGGCGCGGCGCCTTCGCGGTCCACGTGCGCACGCTCCTCGAGCGGCTCGACGCGCAGGCCCCGCTGCCCCCGCGCGCTCCCGGCCGGTCCTGACCTCGCGGTCTCCCGGCCCCCGGTAGGATTCGCGGTGTTCCGGCAGCGCACCGGATCGAGCCTCTGCTACCGCTGTGGCAAGCTCAACCGCGTCGACGCCGCGCAGTGCTTCTACTGCGGGGCCCGCCGCCCCGGGCTGTGGGGATTCGGGCCCGTCGCGGGCCGCCTGGTGGGGCAGGTGGACTTCGCCAAGGCCGTCATCGTCGCGTGCGCGGTCCTGTACGTGGTCTCGGTCCTGCTCGATCCCCGGGCCGCGCTGCGGGCCCGCGGCCCGTTCGACATGCTCTCCCCGAGCGACGCGGTCCTGCTGCGGCTCGGCATGGCGGGCGCCGCCCCGTGGGCCGCCGGCTGGTGGTGGACCCTCCTCACCGGCGTGTACCTGCATGGCAGCCTGCTCCACATCCTGTTCAACATGCTCTGGGTCCGCCAGCTCGCGCCCGCGGTGGAGCAGCTGTACGGCTCCGGTCGGCTCGCGGTGATCTACACGGTGGCCGGGGTCGCCGGCTTCGCGCTCTCCAACGCGGTCGGCATCCGGTTCACCCTGGGCGCCTCCGGCGCGGTGTTCGGGCTGCTCGGCGCGATGGTGGCGTACGGGCGAAGCCGGGGCGGCGCCTTCGGCGTCGCGGTGCTCCAGCAGTACGGCCGGTGGGCGCTCTTCATATTCCTGGCCAGCTTCTTCCTCGCCGGGGTCAACAACTGGGGGCACGCGGGCGGCTTCGCGGGCGGCTACGTGACCGCGCTGGCGGTCGGCCACCTGGAGCGCCGGGCCGAGCGCGGCATCGACCGGCTCGCCGCGCTGGGCGTCGCCGGGGTCACCGCGCTCGCCTTCGCCCTCGCGATCTGGAACGGCTTCCTGCGCTGAGCGGCCGACCCGCGCCGCCCGCGGGCCTCAGAGGCGGCGGTCCGCCTCCGCGCGGAAGGCGTCGACCTGGTCGGGCAGCCCGAAGACGCGCAGCCGGTCGCCCGCGCGCAGGCGCGTCTCGGCGGAGGGATTGACCACCGTGGCGCCGTCGAGCCGCTCCACCGACACGACCGTCACCCCGAAGCGCTCGCGCACCCGGGCCTCGCCGAGCGAGCGATCGGCCATCGCGCCGAGGCCCAGCCGCACCTCGTGTACCTCCGGCAGCGCCTCCGCGGGCCCCGAGGCACCGCCGGCCTCGGCGCGCCCCGGGTTCATGGCCCCGCGAAAGCGCGACAGGTAGTCGAGCACGCGCGCCTGCGGCTTCACGAGCGAGCGCAGGGCGTGGCGGATCATGGTGGCGGCCGCCTCGAGCTCGGGCTCGATCACCTCGGTGGCGCCCGCCTCCACGAGCGCGTCGCGCGCGGACGCGGTGTGGGCGCGGGCCAGGACCGGCACCTGCGGACTCACCGCCCGCACCCCCCGCAACACCAGGCGGGCCCGGTCCATCTCGGGCAGCGCCACCACCACCAGCGCGGCCCGGCCCACGCGTGCCTCCTCGAGCAGGCGCGGCTGGGCCGCGTCGCCGAAGAGGCACGGCACGCCGCGCGAGCGCAAGCCTCGCACGATGTCCGGATCGCGCTCGATGACCACGAAGCGCGTCCCGAAGGTCTCGAGGGCCTCGCCCACCGCGCTGCCCACGCGCCCGAAGCCGCAGAGCACCACGTGCTGCGCCTCGCCGGGCTCGGTCCCGCTCGCCGCGCCGGCCGCGGCCACTCCGCGCAGGCGGGCGATCAGGGCCGGCGCGGTGCGCACCAGGGCCGCGTTGATCAGGATCGTGATGAGGGCCGCGGCGAGGGTCGCGTTGTAGATGTCCGCGCCCACGTGGCCCGCGCCCCGGGCCACCTGGACCAGGATGAAGGAGAACTCGCCGATCTGGGTGAGGCCGACGCCGACCAGGAGCGCGGTCCACAGCGACTGGCGGAAGAGCCAGACCACGAGCGTCCACAAGACGAGCTTGCCCACCACCACCATCGCCACCATGGTCGCGAGGAGCGGTATGTTGGCCCCGAGGCTGCCCGGATCGATGAGGGCTCCGATGGTGACGAAGAAGAGGGCCACGAACACGTCGCGCAGCGGCAGCAGGCGAGCGAGCGTCTCGTGCGCGTACTCCGACCCGTTGATGATGAGACCGGCCAGGAACGCGCCGAGGGCCAGGGAGAGGCCGGCGGCCTGGGTGAGCGCGGCGGTGCCGAGCCCGACCGCGAGGGCCACGAGCAGGAACATCTCGTCGCTGTGCATGCGCGCCACGCGGGTCATCAGCGGGGGGATGATCCGCGCTGCCACGTAGCCGGCCGGCACCAGGATCAGCAGGGCGCGCCCCAGCGTGCCCGCGATGGTGAGGAGCCGGCCCGCGTCGAGGGTCCCCAGGGTGGGAATGATCACGATCAGGATCACCACCGCGAGATCCTCGACCAGCGTGATCCCGATCATCACGCGCCCGTGGCGCGAGTGCAGCTCGCCCCGATCCATGAGCAGGCGCGCCAGCACCATGGTGCTGGCCACCGAGATCACCATGCCCACCACCGCGCCCGGCAGCAAGGGCCAGCCCAGCAGGGCCGCGACCCCCATGCCCATCGCCACCGACAGCGCGATGCCGAGCGGGGCGCCGAGCAGCGCCACCCATTTCACCCGCAGCAGGTCGTGCAGGGAGAACTCGATGCCCACCGAGAACATGAGGAGGATCACCCCGATCTCGGCAAAGAGCTCGAAGGTGTGCAGGTCCGAGACCGCGGGCCCCGGCGTGAGCGGGCTGATGAGGATGCCCCCCAGCACGTAGCCGAGCACCAGCGGCTGGCCGGCCAGGCGCGCGAGCGCACCCCCGCCCACCGCGGCGAGGAACACGTAGGCGAGGTCCCGGAAGAAGATGGACTCGGCGACCACGGCCCATAGTCGCATCGGCGTCCGCGGAGACCAAGCCTCGTCGTATACTGCAGGCGGAGGGCACGTCATGACCGAGCGCCGCAAGGCGCCCGCGCCCCGCGCGCAGGCGAAGATCAAGCAGCTCGAGACCCGGCTCGCCCGGGTGGAGGCGGACCTGGAGCGCGTGCGCGCCAAGGCGGCGCGCGGCGGCGGTCTCAGCCGCGAGCGGCTCACCGCCATCGAGAAGGTCATGAGCGCGCACGTGGCCCGCGCGCAGGCCGGGCTCAAGGACTCGGTGAACCGGCTCGGCCGCCGACTCTTGAGCGCGCGCTCGCGCGGAGAGGCGACGCGCCAGATCGCGCAGGCCCGGCAGGGCGTGAAGGAATCGCTCGATCGCCTGGCCCGCACGCTGGGCGACTCGCACCGGAAGGTCACGCAGGAGGTGTCGGCACTCACCCGCGGCCTCCGGGCCGGGGTCAAGGCGGGCCACGCCGCCTACCGGGGCAGGCGCCGCTAGTCGCATTTTCGCTTGGCCACCCTGCCCGCCGAGCCCACAATGGGTACCCGATGCGCCCGGTTCTGATCTGTCCGGACGACCTGCTCCAGCACATGGTGGCGGCCGCCACCTTCTCCGGCGAGCGGCCGCTCTACCTGGTTCCCCGCGCGAGCATGAAGACGCGACTCGGCCGCCACGGCGACCGCGCGGTGGTCGGCAAGGTCACCGACGTGGCGTTCCTGCGCGAGGCGCTGCGGGGCGGCCGCGGCCCGGTGGTGGTGGCCGCGCCGGCGGGGCGGCTCGGCCGCGTGGCCGCCGCGGTCAAGGACGCGCTGCCCGACGCGCCGATCCTCGTGCTGCGCGACGACGATCGTCCCATGACGGGGGCCATCGTGGTGCCGCTGTCCGCCTTCGGCGAGCGCATCATCCAGCCCGCGGTGGACCGCGCCGCGCAGCGGGTGCGGGCCGACCGGCTCCGTGCCCATTTCTTCGACGCGGAGCGCGTGCTGATCCTGATGCAGGACGATCCCGACCCCGACGCGATCGCCTCCGCGCTGGCGCTCAAGACCCTGCTCGGCCGCACCCGCACCTCCGCCGCCATCTGCACCTTCGGCACCATCACCCGTCCCGAGAACGTGGCCATGTGCAAGATCCTCGAGATCGAGGTGGAGGCCATCGGCGTGGCGGACATCGCCCAGTTCGACCGGGTGGCGATGGTGGACGTGCAGCCCTCGTTCCTGGAGGAGCGCTTCGAGGAGGTCGACCTCGTGATCGACCACCACCCGGTGGAGCAGCCGATCCGGGCCCGCATCAAGGACGTGCGCCCCTCGTACGGAGCGACCTCCACGATCCTGGTCGAGTACCTGCGGGCCGCGGACGTGAAGATCACCCAGCGCCTCGCCACCGCGCTGCTCTACGGGATCAAGTCGGACACCCTGGGCCTCGAGCGCGGCGGGACCCGCGCGGACCTGGAGGCCTTCTCGTACCTCTACCTGCTCGCCAACCACAACGCGCTCCGGCGCATCGAGCGCCCCGAGCTCTCCCAGGAAGCGCTCGACGTCCTGGCCCAGGGCCTTGCCAAGCGGCGCGTGCTCCACGGGGTGTTCTTCTCGCACCTGGGACGCGTGTCCACCGTCGACCTGATCCCCCAGTTCGCCGACTTCGGCCTGCAGGCCGAGGGCGTGCAGTGGTCGGTGGTCTCGGGTGTGGTGGGTGACGAGGTGCACGTCTCGGTGCGCAACGTGGGCTACGTGAAGAGCGCGGGCGACGTCACCCGCGCCGCCTTCGGCGACCTCGGGGTGGGCGGCGGTCACCGCACCATGGCCAAGGCCATCTTCCCGGCCCGCGAGCTCGCGCGCACCGGCGGCGAGGGCACGGGCCAGGACCTCATCGTCGAGCGCTTCCTGAAGGCGCTCGGCGCCGGGCACCGTCCCCCCGACGGCGCGTCGGCATGATCGCCATCTACCTGCTGATGGCGCTGCTCGGCAGCGCCGCCACCATCTTCGCCCTGCAGAACCGCGACCCGGTCGAGATCGCGTTCCTGACCTGGAGCATCCGGGGCATGCCGCTCGCCCTGGTCATCCTGCTCTCGCTGCTGCTCGGCGTGGTCTTCGCGTCGCTGAGCGGGCTGGTGAAGGTGCTGCGCATGCGCTACCGCATCCGGCAGCTCGAGAGCCAGGTGAACCAGCTGATCGCCGCCCAGCCGTCCAGCACCGCCCCGGCGCGGCTGCCGCCCGACGCCCCGCCGCCCCCCGCCTAGCTCGTCGTCATGGCCGAGGCCGCCCGGCTCACCGGCGCCGTCCGGGATCTGCTGGAGTCGGGACGCCGAGAGCGCCTCAGCCAGCTCCTCGAAGACTCCCACGCCGCCGACATCGCGGCGGTGCTGCGCGAGCTCCCCCTGCCGGACCAGGTGATCCTGTTCCGCCTGCTCGGCCGCGAGCCCGCCGGCGCGGTGCTGGCCGAGCTCGGGGACCAGGGCGTGGCCGAGCTCGCGGGCGCCCTGGACGAGGGGGAGATCTCGAGCATCCTCGACCGGATGCGGCCGGACGACGCGGCCCAGGTCCTGGAGGAGCTGCCCGCGGAGCAGGTCGAGAAGGTCCTCGACCTCATGAAGGAGGAGAAGTCCGAGGAGGTCCAGGAGCTCCTCGAGTACCGCGAGAAGACCGCCGGCCGCCTCATGACCACCGACATGCTGGCGGTGCTGGAGCGCGTCTCAGTGGCCGACGCCATCGAGCAGGTCCGGCGGTCCCCGGTCGCCGAGAGCGCCCCCATCCTCTACGTGGTGGACGACCACGACCACCTGGTGGGGAGCCTCCCCTGGCGCCGCCTGGTCACCGCCGACCCGACCACCCCGGTGGGCCTGCTTCGCCAGGAGGAGGCGGTCAGCGTGACCCCCGAGACCGACCAGGAGGAGGTGGCCCGGCTGGTGGCCAAGTACAACCTGGTGGCGATCCCGGTGGTGGACGGGGACCACCGCCTGCTGGGGGCCATCACGGTGGACGACGTGATCGACGTCATCCGGGAGGAGGCCACCGAGGACATCCAGCGCCTGGGCGGGGCTGCGGGCGACGAGACCGTCCTGGACCCCGCCCGGGCGGTCTTCCCCAAGCGCCTGATCTGGCTCCTGATCAACCTGGGCACCGCCATCCTGGCCGCCTCGGTGATCGGCCTGTTCGAGCACTCGATCCGGGACCTGGCCCTCCTGGCCGTCTTCATGCCGATCGTGGCCTCCATGGGGGGGATCGGGACCACCCAGACCGCCACGGTGGTGGTCCGGGGCCTGGCCCTGGGGGACATGTCGGCCAGCCACCTCTGGCGGGTGCTCCGGAAGGAGACCACCCTGGCCCTCACCATCGGGGTGGCCACCGGGCTGGCCATGGCGGGGTTCGCCTACCTCTGGAAGGGGCAGGCCCTGCTGGCCGGGATCATCGCGGTGGCCATGACCCTCAACATGCTGGTGGCGGCGGTGGTGGGGGTGGTCATCCCGCTCCTGCTGAAGAGCTTCCGGGTGGATCCGGCCATCGCATCGAGCGTGATCATCACGACCTTCACCGACGTGTTCGGCTTCTTTTCCTTCCTGGGGCTGGCCACCCTGCTGATCCGATTTCTGCTCTAGACTTGCCGCCGGAGTAAGATTTACCCTCGCAGGATGTAAAAACGTGTAGCGATTTTCATGCCCATCGCCCCGCAAAGGTTCCGACGGCGGTTGAGCCCCGGGAAAATCGTGGGTTCCACTACGGCGCGGCGACGGACGAGGGGGAGGGGGATGGCATGCTGGTTGCCTCTCCGTAAGGCTGGAGGAGGCCCAGAGTGTCGGGCACTTCCGGCTCTCGGGTAGAACGATCGCTCCCCAAGCCTTCCGGGCTACAAGCGACGGGTGCATCAGCCGAGTGCCTCGCCGAGAACAACGACTCTGGACGCCTCGTAGGCGTCCAAGGAGGCTTGGACCGTGAAGCTCGAAGCCGCATCGCGCGCCATCCGGCGCGCGCAGCCGGCGGCGTCTCGTCCCCGGTTGGAGGTTCGAGGAAAGTTCTTCTTCGCAGGCGACGAAAAAGTCCCGCTCCGGGGAGTGACCTACGGTCCCTTCGCCCCGGACGCGAATGGTTATAGATTCCCAGCTCCCGAGGTTGTCGCGCGCGATCTGGCCCTGATCACCGAGCTCGGCGCGAACTGCCTCCGTCTCTTCACCCCGCCTCCGCGCTGGCTGCTGGACCTGGCCGCGGAGCGGAACCTGTGGGTGCTGGTCGGCATCCCGTGGGCCGAGCACGTCTGCTTCCTCGACTCGGAGGAGATCACCGACAACGTCCGCCGGACCGTCACCGAGATCGTCGAGTCCTGCCGGGATCACCCGGCGGTGGGCGCGTTCCTGATCGGCAACGAGATCCCGCCCGACATCGTCCGGTGGTACGGGCCCCAGCGCATCGCCGGCTTCCTGCGCGAGCTGACCGCGCTGGTGAAGCAGGTCGAGCCCGGCGCGCTGGTGGGCTACGCCAACTTCCCCTCCACCGAGTACCTCGAGACCGACTTCACCGACTTCCTGGCCTTCAACGTCTACCTGCACTCCGAGCCCGAGTTCCGGCGCTACCTCTCGCGCCTGCACAGCCTGGCCGGCGATCGCCCGCTGGTGCTCACCGAGTTCGGCATCGACTCGTTCCACGAGGGCGAGACCATGCAGGCCAGCACGCTGTCGTGGCAGGTCCGCGCCGCGCTGGACATGGGCGTGGCAGGCACGGTGGTGTTCTCGTTCACCGACGAGTGGTACACCGGCGGCTGCGACATCCAGAACTGGGCCTTCGGACTGGTGGACCGCGAGCGGCGCTGCAAGCCCGCGTTCCAGGCCGTGCAGCGGTGGTACGGCGGGCAGGGGCTGCCCGCGCTGAGCGAGTACCCGAAGGTCTCGGTGGTGATCTGCGCCTACAATGCCGAGCCCACCATGCACGCCTGCCTCACGTCGCTGCAGAACCTCAAGTACCCCGCGTTCGAGGTCATCGTGGTCGACGACGGCTCCACCGACCGGACCGGCGCGATCGCGGACGGCTTCGAGGGGATGCACGTCATCCACCAGGAGAACAAGGGGCTGAGCGCGGCCCGGAACGTGGGGATCGCGGCCTCGCTCGGCGAGATCGTGGCCTTCACCGACTCCGATTGCGTGGTGGACCCGGACTGGCTCCACTACCTGGTGGCGACGTTCATCCAGACCGGCTTCCCCGCGGTGGGAGGCCCGAACCTGCCGCCCCCGGAGGACTCGGTGGTGGCGGCCTGCGTGGCCGCTTCGCCGGGCGGCCCGCTCCACGTGCTGCTCGACGACGTGGAGGCCGAGCACATTCCGGGCTGCAACATGGCGTTCCGCCGCGAGGTGCTGGAGGAGATCGGCGGCTTCGATCCGATCTACCGCTCGGCCGGCGACGACGTCGACCTGTGCTGGCGGCTCCAGGACCGCGGCCACCGCATCGGCTTCAGCCCCGCCGCGATGGTGTGGCACTTCCGGCGCAACACCATGAAGGCCTACATCGGCCAGCAGAAGGGCTACGGCAAGGCGGAGGCACTGCTCTACTTCCGCCACCCGCACCGCTTCAACGCCCTCGGGTACTCGCGCTGGCGTGGGCGGATCTACGGCGGCATCTCGGCCCTCTTCTCGCTGCGCCGCCCGGTGATCTACGGCGGGGTGTTCGGCCGCGGCCTCTTCCAGACGCTCTACCAGCCGCCGTCCACCGTGCTCTCCTACCTGCCGTTCACCCTCGAGTGGAACCTGGTGGGCGCTCTGCTGCTCGCCTACGGGGCCGTCAAGGGCGGCTGGTACTGGCTGGGCGCGGCACCCGTCGCGCTGTCGTGGGCGTGCTGCCTGTGGGCCGCGATGCGGGCCCGGGTGGACAGCCTCGCGGGCGGCTTCCAGGGTCGCCTGCTCATCTCGGTGCTCACCTACTTCGGCCCGCTCCTCCGCTCGCTCGAGCGCTACAAGTGGTGGGTGCGCGGCCTCACCGCCGCGGCGCCTGCCCGGTCGATGCGGCCGGCGCAGGCGGTGCCCTGGTCGTGGCGCGAGCGCGCCTTCTCGGCCGCGTTCTGGACCGAGACCGCGATGGAGAAGGAGATCCTCCTCCACGGCGTGATGGACGTGCTCGCGGAGCGCAAGTACTTCGTCCTCCCCGATCAGGGCTGGAGCGAGTGGGACCTCGAGGTGCACGGCGGCATCTGGGCGCGCGGGCGCGTCAAGGTGTGCGCGGAGAACCACGGCGGCGAGCGCCGCGTGCTGCGGGTGAAGTGCGCGTTGCGCACCTCCCGGCTCTCGCGCGGGGTGCTGGTCGGCGCCGCGGTGGCCGCCGCGCTCGGCCTCAAGCTGGCGCTACCCGCGCTGGTCGCGGCCGGGGTCGTGGCCGGCGTGGTGGCCGGGGCGGCGCTGCTGCGGGACACGGTGGGACTCGGGCGCATGCTCTACGACGCGCTCCAGGTGGTGGCCCGGCGCGCGCGCCTGCACTACGCGCCGCCGCTCGATGCCAGCATGGTCGAGGCCAAGTGAGCCACTTCGCCCGGCGGATCAGCGTCTATCTCTGGCCCTACCGCGGTCGCATGATGTGGGCGCTCGGCCAGGTCTGCCTGACCAGCGCCTTCGAGCTGCTCAAGCCGTGGCCGATCAAGCTCATCATCGACTCGGTGCTGGGCGGGCAGCCCCTGCCGGGAGGGCTCGGGGTCGGCCTGAGCCTCGGCACCGTGCTGCTCAGCGCGTGCGTGGCCCTCGTCATCATCTACGGGGCGGTGGGGGCGCTCACCGTGCTCTCCAACTACACCACCATCCGGATCGGGCAGCGGATGGTGCGGGACCTGCGCAGCGACCTGTACGCCCACCTGCACCGGCTGTCGATGGCCTTCCACACCCGGGCCCAGGCGGGGGACCTGCTGTACCGGGTCACCGCGGACACCTTCGCCCTGCAGTCGCTCACCATGAACTGCCTGTTCCCCGCCACCACCGCGATCATCCTGCTGGTGGGCATGACCATGATCATGGCGCGCCTGGACTGGCAGCTCACCGTGCTCGCCCTGAGCGTCTGTCCCCTGCTCCTCCTTGCCATCGGCCGCCTCAACCGGCGGATCACCGAGGCGGCGGGCGAGATGCGGGAGCGGGAGAGCGAGGTCTACGGGGTCGTGCAGCGGGCGATGGCGGCCATGCGCGTGATCCAGGCCTTCACGCGAGAGGACGAGGAGCACCGCCGCTTCATGAGCGCGAGCGGCAAGAGCCTGGACGCCAGCCTGCGGCTCTACACGCTGCAGACCTTCTACGCGGGGGTGGTCAACCTCGTCATCGCGCTGGGCACCGCGGCGGTGGTATGGGTGGGCGCCCGCCACGTGATGGACGGGACGCTGACGGTCGGGAGCCTGGTGGTGTTCATCTCCTACCTGGCCTCGCTCTACGCTCCCATCAACAGCATGTTTCAGGTCTACGGGCTCGCCCAGAGCGCGCGGGTCGGGGTGCAGCGCGTGCTCGATGTCATGGACGTGGAGCGGGACCTGCCCGAGGGTACCCGCACCTTCCCGCCCGAGGGCGCCCGCGGCGAGGTGGTCTGGGAGGGCGTGGACTTCCAGTACGCGCCGGGCGTCCCCATCCTGCGCGGCATCGACCTGCGCGTGTCCGCCGGGCAGCGGGTGGCGGTGGTGGGCCCCACCGGTGCGGGCAAGTCGACCCTGCTGAGCCTGCTGCCCCGCTTCTACGATCCGACGCGCGGACGGGTGCTGGTGGACGGCGTCGACAGCCGGGAGTACAAGCTCTCGTCGCTGCGGCAGCAGGTGGCGATGGTGCTGCAGCCGCCGCTGCTGTTCCCGGTGAGCCTCCGCGAGAACATCGCCTTCGGCCGGCCCAGCGCGAGCATGGACGAGATCGTGGAGGCGGCCAAGGCCGCGCGCATCCACGACATGGTCATGCGGCTGCCCGAGAACTACGACTCGGTGGTGGGCGAGCACGGGGTCACGCTGTCCGAGGGCGAGAAGCAGCGCCTGACCATCGCCCGCGCGATCCTGCGCGACTCGCCGATCCTCATCCTCGACGAGCCCACCTCCTCGCTGGATCCGGAGACCGAGCGCCTGATCATCGAGGCCCTCGAGCGGCTGCAGGCCGGGCGCACCACGTTCATCATCGCCCACCGTCTCTCCACGGTGCGCATGGCGGACCGGGTGGTGGTGATCGACGGCGGGCGCGTGGCCGAGCAGGGCGCGCTCGAGACCCTCCTGGCGCGGTCGGGCCCGTTTGCCGCCATGTACGGGGCGCGGACCCCCCAGCGGCACGAGGATCCGCTTGCCATCTCGTAAGCGGATCGTCGTCCTGCACCTGGCCGGCCGCTATCCGCTGGGCGGCATCGGCTGGCAGGCGATCCACTACGTGCTCGGTCTCCAGCAGCTCGGCCACGACGTCCACTACGTGGAGGACTCGGGGGCGTATCCGTACGATCCCCGTGTCAAGAGCGTGGTCGAGGACTCCGCCAACAGCGTGGCGTTCCTCGACGACGTCATGACCCGGGTCGGGCTCGGCGATCGCTGGACGTACGTCGATCCGGTGACCGGCGTCCACCACGGCCTGTCCCGCGAGGGGCTCGACCGGCTCTACCGCGATGCGGACGCGATCTTCAACGTGTGCGCGGCCACCCGGTTGCGCGACGAGCACCTGCAGTGCCCGATCCGGGTCTACGTCGAGACCGATCCGGTGTTCGAGCAGATCCGGGTCGCGGAGGGCGACCGCGGCGCCACCATGGCGCTCGAGGACCACACCCACCACTTCACCTACGGTGAGAACCTCGGGCAGCCCGACTGCCCGATCCCACTCGAGAAGTTCGCGTGGCGGGCGACCCGCCCGCCGGTGATTCCCGAGCTGTGGGAGACGCCGTTCGATCCGAGCGCGGAGCGGTTCACCACCGTGGCCACGTGGCGCAACGCGGGCAAGGACATCCACTTCCGCGGCCAGACCTACCTCTGGTCCAAGCACCAGAACTTCCTGCGGATGATCGACCTGCCGACCCGAACCCGTCAGCCGATCGAGATGGCGCTCGAGGTCACCGATCCGGAGACCCGGGGGCTCCTGACCCGCAACGGATGGACGCTCGCCGACGCCTACCAGGTCTCACGAGACATCACCACGTACCGGCAGCACATCCAGCGGTCGCGAGGCGAGTTCACGGTGGCCAAGGACCTGGTGGCCCGGACCAACAGCGGCTGGTTCAGCGACCGGAGCGTGTGCTATCTGGCCGCCGGCAAGCCGGTCGTGACCCAGGACACGGGCTTCGGCAAGTACGTCCCCGAGGGCCTCGGCCTGCTCGCCTTCGATACCGTCGAGGGGGCGGCCGCCTCGCTCGACGAGGTGAACCGTGACTACGAGCGTCACAGCCGCGCGGCGCGACGCATCGCGCGGGAGCACTTCGCGGCCGACCGGGTTCTCGGTCGGCTTTGTCGAGAAGCAGATCTGTAGCGTGCCGCAAGGCACTGAAATATCGTAAGTCCGCTTCATCGCTGCGATCTTGCGCCCATAAACCGCTTGGCAATGTGCGTCACCCTATGCTAAAAGTGCGGAGGCGGTGAAGGTCTCAGTTTCATTTCCCGGAGGCACACTGGATTGGACGCCGCGTTGGAGAAGAGGCAGGTCAAGAGAGCGTACAAGCTCTACGCACCCGCCTACGATTTCGTCTTCGACTGGATTTTCCATCCCGGGCGTGAGGCGGCCATCCGGCTGCTGGACATCAAGCGGGGCGATCGCGTGCTGGAGGTGGGAATCGGCACCGGCCTGAACCTGCCGCTCTACCCTGCCCACTGTCACCTGACCGGCATCGACCTCTCGGAGGAGATGCTCGAGAAGGCCCAGGACAAGATCGTCGAGCTCGGGATCGGCAACGTGACGCTCAAGACCATGGACGCCACCACCATGGACTTCGGGCAGGCCGAGTTCGACTCCGCGGTGGCCACCTACACCATCAGCGCGGTGCCCGACCCGGTCGGGGTGCTGCGGGAGATGAAGCGGGTGGTCAAGCCGGGCGGCAACATCGTGGTGCTGAACCATTTCCGGAGCGAGCGCCCCGCGGTGGGACGCTTCGAGGACCTGGTCGCCCCGGTCTGCACCCGCCTGGGGTGGAAGTCGAACCTGCCGCTCGAGCCGCTGCTGAGGCAGGTGGGGCTGGTGCCGGACATCACGGCCAAGGTCAACCTGTTCAACGGCTGGCGCTTGATTCGCTGCATCAATCCGAAGTAGCCGATCCAGCCCGTCCCCGACCACCCCGCGCTACTCCCCGGCCCGATTCCGCCCGACGTCGCCGGGCCGGGGCGATGCCGGCTACGCGGCGGGGCGCTCCTCGCTCACCACGGCCGGATTCCTTCCGCCGACCCCCTCACCGAGACCAGGCGCCGGGCGCTCTCATCGACCTTCAGCAGCATGAGGGGCCGCTCCTGCGGGCCCCGGGTCAGCGCGCCTTCCGGCGCCGCGACCGCCGCCTCCAGCGCCTGACCGGACACGGCCTCGCCGGACTCCCACCACGGCTCGGTATCGTCCGAGCGGACCTCCCCGACCTTGGGGAATGGGTGCACTACCTGATCCCTCGACGCCCGCTCGCTCAACACCTCGAGCACGCCCACACCCAGGAGACACGCGGCCACCGCCACTGCCAGTAGAATCCGTCCCAGGCTCATCTCGCGTCCTCCTTTCATCCAGGAACTGGTCGGTACGCACGATTAGCATCACGAGTGCCATCCTGTAACATGCTGAAAGGACGAGTCGATCAGGTTCTCCACTCGAGGTCGGCGGGCAAGGTGCCCCCTCGGGCGGCGGCACATTGCCCGATCCCGCCAAGTGCGTTTACAGAGCGTGAGGATGGCCGCCGCCGCGCGGCTCCTGCTGGCGGGCCTGCTGGCCCTGCCCGCCCTCGGGACGGCCTGGACCCAGGCCGAGACGGCGGCCTTCCTGGCCGAGTTCCTGGGCCAGGGACGGTGGCGACCGCTGTCGGCGATGACCCAGGAGCCGGCGCTCCGCCCGCTCGGCCCTGGCCTCGACCTCTACGCGAGCCCGGCCCTGCGGCGTCTGCCGGGGCTCGTGCTGGTGCATGGTCTCTCGCCGGAGGGCAAGGACGAGCCGCGCCTGCAGGAGGCGGCGCGGCTCCTCGCGCGCGCAGGCTGGGCGGTGGCGGTGCCGACGGTGGAAGGCCTGACGGTGCTGCGTCTCCGACCGGATGACGCGGGCGCGGTCGCCGGAGCGGTTCGCGCGCTGCACGCCGCGGGCTACCGCGCCGCGGTCCTCGGCGTGAGCCTCGGAGCGGGGCCCGCCCTGCTCGCGGCGGCGGACCCGTCCGTGGCCGGGGGCCTCACCGCGGTGCTCGCGCTCGGCGGCTATGCCTCCGCGACCGAGCTGCTGCGCTTCACGCTGACCGGCGCCTACGCCTTCGAGGCGGAGACCGGCCGCGCGCCGGTGCACGAGGAGGCCATCGCCCAGTTCGCGCGAGCCAACGGAGAGCTGGTCGACGCGGCCGGGCGACGGCTGGTGGACAACCGCGATCCCGCCGCCTTCGATCGCCTCGCCGCCGAGCTGCCGCCGTCGACGCGAGCGCTGCTCGACGCCCTCTCACCAGGTCGGGCGACCGGCGGTCTGCGAGCGCCGCTGTTCCTGATCCATGGCCGGCAGGATCCGGCGGTGCCGTTCACCGAGAGCCGGCGGCTCGCGGCGGCGGCGAGGGCGGCGGGCCGGCCGGTGCGCCTGGCGATCGTGGGCGGGGTGAGCCACGTGGAGGCCGGACGGCGGGCGGCCGGACTCGCCGACCTCGCCCGTCTCTGGGCCGCCTTCTACGCCTTCCGGCGCGCGAGCGGGGGCTGAGGCGGGCCGGCTACTTCGGCGGCTTCAGGTTCATCAGGGCCATCGCGTCGCGGACCGGCTGGTAGTCGCCGTCCCCCGCTTCGATGAACCCGTCGATGCCGTAGATCTCCTTGAGCACGGCGGCGTGCTCCGGGCCCTTGATCGAGAGCAGCGCGCGCTTGATCCTTCCGAGCGCCTCCGCGGGCACGCCCGGCCGCGCGCAGATCCCGGCCTCGGGGATCTCGGGCGTCTCGCCCACCCAGGTGAGCCGCGCCACCAGCGCCGGATCCTTCAGGTAGAGCTCGGGCGACTTGTCGAAGGACGCCGCCGCGTCGACCCGCCCGTGGAGCACGGCCTGCAGCGCGGCCTCGTGCGTGCCGCTGAAGAGCGCCTCCCTGAAGAACGTTTTCGGATCCCGATCCCGCACCAGCCCCTGCTTGATGAGCAGCACCATCGGGTAGATGTAGCCGGACGAGGAGGCCGGATCCACGAAGGCGATGGTCTTGCCCCGCAGGTCCTCCACCCGGTGGATGCCCGCCTCCTTCCGGACGAAGAAGCGGGCAGTGTAGGCGGTCTTGCCCTGCCAGATGTCGCGCACCAGGATCTGGCACCCGGCCTCACGGTTGGCCAGGACGTAGCCCACCGGGTGCACGAAGGCCAGCTCCACGCGTCGGCCGCGGAGGGCCTCGATCACCCCCGCATAGTCGGAAGCCACCAGTGCGCGGACCGGCACGCCCGACACGCGCGTGAGCGTCTTGGCGAACGCATCGGCCGCCTCCTTGAGCGCGGTCGGGTCGCGCGACGGCGTGAAGACCAGGGTGAGCGGGGCTTCGCGGCGCGTGCAGGCCGCGAGGGAGAGGATGCCGCCCAGGGCCAGCAGCAGGCCGACCAGGAGCGGAGCGGACCGGCGACACATCGCGGCCGACCGTACCATGCCGTGCGCCGGCGGCGCAACGGCGGCCCCGCCCCCTGGCCATGAGGGCGACGTGGTCACGAGGGAGGGCGACGGGCGGGCAAGACAGGCGAGGATCGTGCGAGACCGCCCGGTCGTGATGACCGCGGTATGCCCGTGATGTCCGACGAGCCTCGTCGAGAGTCCCGGCCGGTCCCCCGTTCCATCGGCATCCGCCGCGACGAGCCGGGTGAGCTTCTGGATCCCTCCGCCGGCGATCGGTAGCTCAGGAGCCGGAGGGTCGACCGGCGGCCGCCTGCGCGAGGCTCGCGATGCGGCCCAGCAGGTCGTGGAGATCCGCGCACTCCTTCTGACGCCTCTCGTTCTCAGCCGTGAGCTGCACGATCTGCCCCCGCATCCCCTCCATGTGCGATACCTCGATCCGCAGGCGATCGGCCTCCTCGGCCATGCCGCCCAGCCGGCTCTTCAGCTCGTTGAGCGCCTCGATGCGCTCCTGCCACGTCGTGAAGAGACGACGCCCCTCGAGCACCCATACGGTGAGATCGTCGTGCAGACGGCCTCGGAGCGCCTCCTCGGACGCTGCGGCGCTCCGCGCTCGACCGGACCAGAGCACCACGACGATGACGAGCAGGACCACGACCACGGCGGCGAGGACCAGGATCACCGACTCTTGCGACATGGACCCGAAAGGCATTCGCAAGAGACATGCCTCGACGGGAACGCTTGCCGCACGCCTACATCGGTCGCGAGGAGGAGCGGCGTGCGCCGGAACTACCGTGGATTTTCTACACGTTCGCGGGAGGCGGCGCGAATAGCGGCCGTCCTCTCCTAGCGCCGTCTCGTCGAGGCATAACCGGTTTTACCCATACTGGGTTATCGATTACCTCTCTCCACCTGCATCCTCTCTCAGCTCGATCCGGTTCCCGTGGCACGCCCCTTGACCGGTGCGGGGCCCGGCTCCTCACGCTGGAAGCCCCATGCCTGCAGGCGGGCCAGCAGCGTGTTCCGGTGCACGCCCAGGCTGCGCGCGGCGCGGCTCTGGTTCCAGTTCTCGCGCTCCAGCGTGCGCAGCACGAAGGCCTGCTCGAATCGATCGCGCGCCTCGCGGAGGGTAAGCGGGCCGGGCTCGCCCTCTCCCCGCACCGGCGCCACCTCGTTCATGGCCAGGTCCAGGGGCAGATCGTCGAGCCCGATCACCGGTCGGGTGGCCAGGGCCACGCTGCGCTCGATGATGTTCTCCAGCTCGCGCACGTTGCCCGGCCAGTCGTAGCGCTCGAGCGCCATCCGCGCCCCGCGCGAGAGCCCGCGCACGTCCTTCTTGAACTCGCCCGCGTACTTCCGCACGAAGTGGGCGGCCAGCACGGGCAGGTCCGATCTCCGCTCCCGCAGGGGCGGCACCCCGACCGGCACCACGTGCAGCCGGTAGTAGAGATCCTCCCGGAACGTCCGCGCCCGGATCGCCTCGCGCAGGTCGGAGTTGGTGGCCGCGATGACCCGCACGTCCACCTGGATGGTCCGGGTGCCGCCCAGGCGCTCGATCTCGCGCTCCTGCAGCGCACGCAGCAGCTTGGCCTGGAGATCGATCCGCAGGCTGCCCACCTCGTCCAGGAACAGGGTGCCGCCGTGGGCCAGCTCGAACTTCCCCGGCTTGCGCGCGTAGGCCCCGGTGAAGGCGCCCTTCTCGTGGCCGAACAGCTCCGACTCCAGCAGCGACTCCGGGATCGCGGCCAGGTTGACGGCCACGAACGGCAGCGCCCGACGCGGGCTCTGGTTGTGGATCGCGCGCGCCACCAGCTCCTTGCCGGTGCCGCTCTCCGCGGTGATCAGCACCGTGGCGTGGGTCTGCGATACCTGGGCGATTAGCTCGTAGAGCCGGACCATTCGGGGATGGCGCCCCACCAGCTCGTCGAAGCCGTGCGCGCGGTCGAGCTCGGCCCGCAGGTAGTCGAGCTCGCGCTCCTTGCCGCGCTGCTGGGCCGCCTCGCGCACGAGGCGCTGCAGCTCGTCCACGTCGAAGGGCTTGGCCAGGTAGTCGTAGGCGCCCGCCTTCATGGCGTCGACCGCCATGCGCAGGTGCGGATCGGCGGTGATGAGGATGACCGGGATCGACTCGTCGATGGCCAGGATCTGGGGCAGCACCCGCGAGCCGGGCTCACCGGGCATCCGCACGTCCAGCAGCGCCACGTCGACCCGGCGGGCGCCGAGGATCGCCAGCGCGGCGGCGCCGTCGGCCGCTTCCAGCACCTCGAACTCGCCCTCGAGGATCAGCCGCAGCGATTCGCGGACGCCCGGCTCGTCGTCGATCGCGAGCACCACCGGTCGCGGCGGGTACACCGCCGCGGGGTCATCGCCGCGCGGCGTATCCTTGCGTGCACGCTGCTCGGTCGTCATTGGCGGTGCCCTCACGGCTCGTTGGAGTGAGCGAAGTGAGCGGCACCTTAGGCAGCGCGGGCCCGGCTGTCAAGGGGTATCCTGCGCTTACTGCGTCGACGCGGCGAGCGGGCCGGCTCAGGGACGCGGGGCGGTCAGCATCACGTACTCGCCCCGGCCCCCGCCACGCTGCAGATACACCGGGACCGACTCGCCGGGCTTGAGCCCGGCCACCAGCTGCTGGAGCGCCGCCACGTCGCCCACCGGCTCGCGGTTCACCTCCACGATCGCGTCGCCCGGCTTGATGCCGGCCTCCGCGCCCGGGCTGCCGGGCTCCACCTCGGTGACCAGCAGGCCGCGGCGGGCGGTCAGGCGGTTCTGCCGCGCGGTCTCCGGGGTGAGCGGCTCCACGGTGAGCCCCAGCACGCTCTCGGAGCCATTCTCCGCGTCGGCGAGGGCCTCCTCGCTCGGCTGCTCGCCCACCTTCACGCTGAGCGTGACCGTCTTGCGGTCGCGCGTGACCGTCATCGGCGCGGCCCGCCCGGGCTCCACCGCGGCCACCCGCTTCTGGAGGTCGGTGACGTCCTTCACGCCGCCGCCGTTGAAGTCGGTGATGACGTCGCCCGGCTTGAGCCCGGCTGCGCCGGCGGGGCTGTCCTTCATCACCTCGGCCACCAGCACGCCCGCGTCCTCCTTCACCCCGAAGCCCGCGGCCAGCTCGGGCGTCAGGTCCTGGATCACCACCCCGAGCCAGCCGCGAACCACTCGCCCGCGCGCGATGAGCTGGGTCATCACGTCGCGCGCCATCGTGATCGGGATCGCGAAGCCGATGCCCTGCCCGCTCGAGACGATGGCGGTGTTGATGCCGATCACCCGGCCGTCCAGGTTCAGGAGCGGGCCGCCGGAGTTGCCGGGGTTGATCGAGGCATCGGTCTGGATGAACGCCTCGTAGGTGGCGACGCCCACGTGAGTGCGCCCGGTGGCGGAGACGATGCCCGCGGTCACGGTCCGGTCGAGGCCGAACGGATTGCCGATGGCGATCACCCACTGCCCGACCCGCAGCTTGTCGGAATCGCCGAGCTCCGCCACCGGCAGGGGCGACGGGCTGTCCACCTTCAGCACCGCGAGGTCGGAGCGCGGGTCGCGGCCCACCAGGGTGGCCTTGAACTTCCGGTCGTCGGAGAGCCGCACCTCGATGGCGGTCGCGTTCTCCACCACGTGGTTGTTGGTGAGGACGAAGCCGCGCGGATCCACGATGACGCCGGAGCCGGTGGCCCGGCCCTCCTCGCGGGGGGCGCGCTTGCGGAAGAAGCGCTCGAAGAGCTCGGGACCGAAGAACTCGCGGAAGCGCTCCTCCATCTCGGGCGACGGAGCATCCTCCTGCGCCGCCTCCGGCTTGAGCTTCACGCTCACGTTCACCACCGACGGGGTGGCCCGGTCCGCCACCGAGACGAACGCGTCCTCCAGCGCGCGGAGGATCGCCTGGGAGCCGGGCGAGGGCGCCGGCGCGGCCGGCGCCGCGGGCCGCTCGGCCGGACGGGACTGGGCCAGGGCGACCGGCGCGCCCGCGAGGGGCAGCATCGCGAGCGAGAGGACGAGGGCGAGCCCACGACGGCGAACCGGGTGGCTGAGCATGGAGAGACCTCCGTCGGTCATCTTACCGCCGGGCTCGAGGGCGGACCAGCCGGCTCCAGGGCGAGCTCGAGGACGCGCGTGGTCGCGGCGGTCACCGGCGCCCGCCGGCCGCGTCGCACCCCCGCCACCCACACGATGTCGCCCGCCACCTCCACGAGGGGCGTCCGCGGGCGACGCCACCGCGGCACGGCCGCGTCGATGAAGAACGACTTGAGCCGGCGCAGCGCCGGCCCGCCGAACGGGTCGAACACGTCGCCCGATCTGCGCGCCCGCACCGTGAGCATGGCGGGCAGCGCGTCGGCGTCGAAGGCCGCGCGCGACGGCTCCCTCGGCACCGCGTACTCCGGTGCGCGCGGCACGACGCGCGCGACCAGCCGCTGGCCGATCTCGGGTAGATCGAGGATCCCCGGCGTCGGCCACGCGCGCGTGGCGACGGCGGGCAGCGCGCGCGGACCCACCCGGAGCCGGCGGCCGCTCCGCTCGACCACGAGCCCCCCGAGGCCGACCGCGCGGCGTCGGGGCGCCTCGCCGAGCAGGCGCCGGAGGGCGCGCTGCGCCGAGGCCCGCTGGGGCCGCGTCTCCCCGAGTCGCGCCGCGGCCTGACGGACGACCTCCACCGCCAGCTCCCGCGGGCACGTCTCCAGCTCGGCGACGTCGAAGACGAGGCCCTCCACGCCGACCACCGCGTGCCGCTCGACGTCGGCCCGCGCCCGCTCCTCGAGGTCGGTCAGCAGCGCGCGCACCGTCCCGGCGGCGCGGGCCAGCGCCTCGACCACCGAGCCGCCGGTCAGCTCGGCCATGAACGGCAGCAGGTCGTGGCGGATACGCGCGCGGAGGAAGCGCGGGTCCCGGTTGCTCGCGTCGTCCGCCCACGCGAGCCCTCGCGCGTCGAGGTGAGCCACGATCTCGCTCCGGCGCGTCTCGATCAGCGGGCTCACCAGGAGGCCGCGCACCGGGGCGATGCCGGCCAGCCCGCGCGGTCCCGCTCCCTGGAGCAGCCGCATCAGCACCGTCTCCGCCTGGTCGTCCGCGGTGTGCCCGGTCGCGATGCGGACCGCGCCGACCGCCCGCGCCGCGGCCGCGAGAGCCGCGTGCCGGGCCCGCCGCGCCTCCGCCTCGAGCCCTTCCCACGGCGGCGCCCGGCGCACGGTCACGTGCTCGACCCGGCACGGCACGCCGAGGCCTTCGCAGAGATGGGCGACCGCGTCGGCCTCCGCGTCGGCCTCCGGTCGCAGGCCGTGGTGGACGTGCGCGACCGTGACGGTGAGGCGGAGGCTGGTCCGCAGGGCGCACAGCACGTCCAGGAGGGCGACCGAGTCGGGCCCGCCCGAGACCCCGACCAAGACGGCTTCGCCGCCACGGAGCATTCCGTGACGGCGAATGGTGTCCTGGACGCGCGGAACGAGGCTAGTGGCGATGGTCACACTGCGACTGCAGCCCCACCCATACCTCGCCGTCCTCGAAGTGCTCCTTCTTCCAGATCGGCACCGTCTCCTTCAGGGTGTCGATCGCGAAGCGGCAGGCGTCGAAGGCCGGACCCCGGTGCGGCGAGGAGACCGCGATCATCACGCTCGACTCCCCGATCTCGAGGCGGCCGATGCGGTGGACGAGGGCGACGCGGGCGGTGGCCGGCCAGCGCCCGCGGATGGCGACCGCGATCTCGCGCATCTTGGCCAGGGCCATGGGGGCGTGGGCCTCGTACTCGAGGAACTTCACCCGCCGGCCACCGGTCTGGTCGCGCACCACGCCCGAGAACAGCGCGATGCCGCCCGCCCCCGGATGCTCGACCGCCTGGGCCACCGCGCGCTCGGAGAGCGGCTCGGCGGTGATCTCGATCCAGTCCGCCGGCGAGGAGACCGGGTGGGAGCCGCCGCTCACGGGCGGAAACAGGCAGAGCTCATCGCCGTCTCCCAGCGGATGATCGGCGCCGACGTAGTCGTTGCGGAGAGCGAAGAGGGTGAAGGGCCGGTACGGCTGCAGCGCGGGAAGCTGACGGGCGACCGCTTCCCAGGCCCGCTCGACGGTGCCGCCGTCGGGGAGCTCGAGATCGAGCGAGTCGCGGCCCGCCGCCTCGCGATAGCGGGCGAAGAGCCGGACCTGCACCTTCATCGAGCGAGCCTTCTGTCCGCGGCCCGGTCTAGAACTGGTGCGACGAGCCGCAGCCGCAGGACGACTTCACGTTCGGGTTCTTGATCGCGAAGCCGGCGCCCAGCATCTGGTTGTCGACGTAGTCGATCTCGCTGCCCTCGAGATACGGGGCGCTGTGCGAGTCCACGAAGACCTTCACGCCGTTGCTCTCGACGACGTTGTCGCCGTCCGACGCGGTGTCGTCCCAGCCGAGCTCGTACGACATGCCGGAGCAGCCGCCGCCGACGATGCGGATCCGCAGCCCCCACTCGGGCTTGCCCTCTTCGAGCCGCAGGTCCGAGATCTTCTTGGCGGCCGTCTCAGTCAACGTGATCATCGATGCCTCCCTGGAGTGAAGTCCCCGAAAATGTCGATGCGGGCTCATTATAGCAGACGGGGCGAGGGCCTGCCCGGGGGCATGGCCCGCCTCGTCACAGGATCCCGCCCGCGGGCAGCAGGCTGACCTCCTCGAGGGTCGCGTTGGGGCCGAGAGCGGCCATCAACAGGGCCGCCTCCGCCACCTGATCGGCCCGGAGCATGCGCTCGCGCGGCGGGGCCCCCGGCATCGCGTCCCAGAGGGGGGTGTCGGTGGCCCCGGCCGAGATCACGCCGACCCGGACCCCGTGCGGGCGCATCTCCTCCGCCAGCACCCGGGAGAAGCCCAGCAAGCCGTACTTGGACGCGGTGTAGGCCGCGCTGCCCGGCAGCGCCCGGCTGGTCACCACCGAGCCCACGCTGATGATGGTGCCCTGCTTGCGGGCGATCATGGCGGGCAGCACCGCCCGGCAGGCCAGGACCGCCCCGCGCAGGTTGACGGCCAGCATCTGGTCCCAGTCGTCGAGCTTGGAGTCGGTCACCGGGGCGAAGGCCGCCACCCCGGCCGCGTTGACCAGGACGTCGACCTGCTGCCACTCCCCCAGGATCCGCCCCACCAGCGCCTCCAGCGAGGCCTCCTGTCGCACGTCGGTGGGCACCGCCACGGTCGTGGCCCCCGCCTGCCCGAGCTCGTGGGCCACCGCGGCCAGCTCGCCGTTGGAGCGCGCGGCCAGCGCCACGCGTGCGCCCTCGCGGGCCAGCGCCAGGGCGATCGCCCGCCCGATGCCCCGGCCGGCGCCGGTGACGACCGCGACCCGGCCCTCGAGCCTCAAATGACCAGCCCGCCGCGGGCCCGGATCAGCTCCATGAACTCGGCGCGCGTCTCCGCGTTCTCGCGGAAGGCGCCGAGCATGGCGGACGTGACCGCCTTGGAGTTCTGCTTCTCGACCCCGCGCATGAGCATGCACATGTGCAGGGCCTCCACCACCACCGCCACCCCGCGGGGCTGCAGCACCTCCTCGAGGGTGTGGGCGATCTGGGTGGTGAGGCGCTCCTGGACCTGCAGTCGGCGGGCGAACATCTCGACCAGCCGAGGCAGCTTGGAGAGCCCCACGATCTTGCGGGACGGCATGTAGGCGATGTGGCACTTGCCGAAGAAGGGAAGCAGGTGGTGCTCGCAGAGCGAGTAGAAGTCGATGTCCTTCACCACCACCATCTCGTCGTACTCCTCGGTGAACAGCGCCTCGTTGAGCACGTCGTGCACCTTCTGCCGGTACCCCGAGGTGAGGTACTCCCACGCCTTGGCCACGCGGGCCGGCGTCTTCTCGAGCCCCTCCCGCGTGGGATCCTCGCCCAGCTCCTTGAGCATGTCGCGGATGAGCCGCTCCATCGCCTCGACGTTACCTCCCATGGGTCGCCGCTCCGGCGGCCGCGCCCTCGCCGCAGTACTCGAACACGTTGTTGGCCGTCTCCACCAGCGTGACCTTCCGGAGGCTGCCCGGGGGCAGGGCGCCCTCGAGCCACTCCCAGAAGGTCCGGGCCAGGTTCTCCCCGGTGGTGATGACCGCCGCCAGCGCGGGGACGGTCGCGGAGAGATCGTAATGGTCGACCCGGTCGAGCACCGCGGTCTTGACCGCCCGGTCCACCACCCCGATATCCACCGACATGCCGGTGACGGGATCGAGCTCGCCCGACACCGTGACCTCGAGGAGGTAGTTGTGTCCGTGCTGGCGGAAGCACTGCCCGAAGACCGCCGCGTTCTCCGTCTCGGAGAAGTCCTCGCTGGCGAGACGGTGGGCGGCGCTGAAGTGGTACGCGCGGGTGACCGCGAATCCGCTCATTCGCCGAGGTACTCGACGTAGAAGGTGGGGTCCTCCCAGAGCCGGAGGCGATGGAGCCGCTCGGGGCCGAGCTTGGGTCCCAGCAGCTCCCAGATCGCCTTCACCAGGTTCTCGGTGGTGGGGATCGTGCCCGGCGTGAAGAGCGGATCCTGGTTCAGATCGGCGTGGTCGAAGCGCGCGATCACCGCGTCGCCCACCACCCGCTTGAGCTCGCCGAGGTCCATCACCATGCCGGTGCGGGAATCGATGGCCCCGCGCACGGTCACGTCGAGGACGTAGTTGTGGCCGTGGGCCACCGTGAGCGAGCCGAAGACGCGCGCGTTCTCCTCCGCGCTCCACTCCGACCGCCAGTAGCGGTGCCCGGCCGAGAACGTGAACTTCCGGGTCGCGTACACCATGCGGCTCAGCCTCCTCGCGCCTGCTGTCCCAGACGATCCTGGCAGGAGTGTACCGCGCTCACGAACCGCTCCGCGACGTGCCGGGGAGTGAACGCGAGGACCCGGCGGCGCCCGTCGCGGCCGAGCCGGCGGGCCAGCTCGGGATCGGCGATCAGCCGCTCGATCTCCGCCGCGAGGGCTCCCGGGTCGCGCGGCGGAGCCAGGAGGCCGGTCACCCCGTCCTGCACCACCTCCGGCACCGCGGCGATGCGGCAGGCCACCACCGGCAGCTCGGCCGCCATCGCCTCCAGGAACACGATGCCGAAGCCCTCCTGCACCGAGGGCAGGCAGAACACGGTGGCGTTGACGTACTCCTCGGCCAGGCGCTCGCGGCCCACGTCGCCCAGCAGGGCCACCGAGTCCCCCAGCCCCAGCTCCGCGTGGAGCCGGGAGACCGCGGGCCACTCCGGACCGCGCCCCACGATCCGGACCTGCACGCCGGGCACCCGCGCCCGCAGGATCCCCGCCGCGTGCAGGAGATCCCCGATGCGCTTGCGGGGATACATGCGCGCCACGCAGAGGACGACCGGGTTCGCGGGCGGGCTCCCGCGCGGCCGGCGCGACGCGCGCCAGAACTGGTCGTCCCACACCTCGAGGTCGATGGGCTCGGGCACCACCGCGATGCGCTCGGGCGGCACGCCGTACTCGCGCTGGGCGACCTCCGCGCAGTAGCGGCTGGTCACCATCACCAGGTCCGCCCGGTTCACGTTGCGGCGCTCCCAGCGCGCCTGCACCGTGAGGAGGGCGCGCACCCAGCCCCGCTCGTTGCGGAGCTCGTCCGCGATGATGCCCTTGAGGCTCGCCACGAACGGCAGGCGCCGCCGCCGTGCCCACAGGAAGCCGTCCAGATCGACGCCGAGCACGAGGTCGGTGTGGCGTGGCGGGCGCAGCGCCACCGCTGCGTTGTAGAGCCACCGGTCCAGGGTGTGGAAGCCGGTGCGCCGGCCGAGCGGACGCACCGTGACCTGGTGGCCCAGCTGGGCCAGCCCCTGGGCCAGCCCCGCGATGCCGACGAAGGTGCCGCTCCCCTCCAGCGGATTGAGGGGAGTCGAGGACAGGACGGTGACGCGCAGAGGCTACCGCCCCTGGAACCGGGGCGCCCGCTTCTCCAGGAAGGCGCGCGTCCCTTCCCGGTAGTCCTCGCTGTCGAAGGTCGCGATGCCCAGATCCCGCAGCCGCTCGCGATGGGGCTCGGTGATGCCCTCGAAGATCGCCTGCACCTGCGCCTTGGTGCCCTGCACCGAGAGCGGCGCGTTGGCCGCGACCTTCTTCAAGTAGTCGTAGGTGTACGTCTCGAGCTCCGCGACCGGCACCAGCCGCTGGATGAAGCCGATCCGGAGGGCCTCCTCCGCATCCACGGTGCGGGCCGAGTACAGGATGTCCTTGGCGTAGGCGGGGCCCACCAGGTCGACCAGCTGGTGCACCGGGTCGAGCCCGTAGATGATGCTGAGCCGCGCGGCCGGGATGCCGAACCTCGAGCCCGCCGCCCCGAATCGCAGATCCGCGGCCATCGCGAGGGCCATCGCCCCGCCCATGCAGAAGCCGAACACCATCGCCACCGTGGGCTTGGGGCAGAGGCGGATCGCGGAGTAGGCCGCCTCGGTCTGCTTGTTGTAGTGCAGCGCGGTCGCGGTGTCCTTGCGGTTCTCCTGGAACTCGGAGATGTCGGCGCCGGACGCGAAGGCGTCGGTCCCCGCGCCCCGGTAGACGATCGCCCGCACCGCGTCGTCCTTGGCCAGCCGGTCGGTGACCACCGCGATCTCGGACCACATCGCGAGGCTGATGGCGTTGCGCATCTTCGGCCGGTTGAACACGACGGTCGCGATCGGGCCGTCCTGCTCCACCAGGATGTGGTCGCTCATGGCGTCTCTCCCTTGTACTGCTCGATCACGCCTTCGGCCAGCAGCGGCTCCAGGGCCGCCGCGTCGTAGCCCAGCTCGGTGAGAACCGCGCGCGTGTGCTCCCCGGTCATGGGGGCCGCGTGCTCCACGCGCGCCGGAGTGCGCGAGAGGTGGACCGGCAGGGCCAGCACCTTGTGCGGCCCCCACGCGGCGTTGGCGACCTCTCGCACCAGGTCCGCCCGGCGGATCTGCGGATCGGCGAACACCGCGTCCACCGTGTTGATCGGCCCGCTGGCCACGCCCGCCGCGTTCAGCATCTCGACCCACTCCGCGGCGGTCCGCGCCGCGAAGGTGGCCTCCAGAGCCGCGTCCAGGTCGCGGCGGTGCTTCACCCGGCTCAGCATGCCGCCGAAGCGCGCGTCGGCGGCCAGCCCCGGCTGGTCGATCGCCTTGCAGAAGCGCCGCCACATGTCGTCGTTGCCGACGGCCAGGTTGAAGAACCCGTCCTTCGCGCGGTAGACGCCCATCGGTGCCGTCAGCGGATGGTGGTTGCCGACCGGCGGGGGCACCTCGCCGGTGTTGACGTACTTCGCGGCCTGGAACGACAGGCTGCCGGTCAGCGCCTCCAGCAAGGAGGTCTCGACCTTCTGGCCGCGGCCGGACACCTCTCGCTCCAGCAGGGCGGTGAGGATCCCCATCGCCGCGAAGTAGCCGGCCAGCAGGTCGCCGATCGGGATGCCGACCCGCAGCGGCGCGCTCTCCGCGGTGCCGGTGAGCCACATGAGCCCGGACATGCCCTGCACGATCTGGTCGTAGCCAGGCCGGTCGCGGTACGGCCCTTCCTGCCCGAATCCGGAGATGCTGGCGTAGACGAGCCGCGGGTTCTCCCGGGAGAGGGTCTCGTAGTCCACCCCCAGCCGGTGCTTGACGTCGGGCCGGTAGTTCTCCACCACCACGTCGGCCCGGGCGGCCAGGCGCTCGAGGATCGCGACCCCCCGCGGGTCCTGGAGGTTCACCGCCACGCTTCGCTTGTTCCGGTGGAGGTCGGCCGCGTCGAAGAAGACCCGCTCCCGCCCCTCCCCGCCGGGCCGCTCGACCCGGATCACGTCGGCTCCGAAGTCAGCGAGAATCTTGGTGCAGGTGGGCCCGGAGCGGACGGTGGTCAGATCGACGACGGAGAACCGCGCGAGGGGCCGACCGGCGGAGGCTTGCGTCACGGGGATGTAGTCTAGCGGAGGGCCAGGGCGACTTCAACCGAGCGGCGGTCTTGTTTGGCGATGATTCGCCCCATGGTTTACGATCGATTCATGAGCTCGATCGCCCGGTGTCGCCGCCCATGACGTTCGCCCTCGTCGGCATCGCGGCGGTGGTGTTCAGCATCCTGTTCGGCGTCGTCCACACCGTCTCGGAGCGTCGTCAGCAGCGCCGCATGCAGGCGCAGTGGGAAGAGCGCGAGCGCGCCCTCAACCGCAAGCCGTAGCGCCGCCGCACGCCGGATCCTCGCCGCAGGCGCCGACCCGCCCCACCCACCAGAAAGTGGTGGCGGCGGGAGGACTCGAACCTCCGACACGGGGCTTATGAGACCCCTGCTCTGCCACCTGAGCTACGCCGCCGAGGCAGGAACTTCGCGCAATTGCAGAGCGGAATACTAGCACGCCGCTGTCGTGCCGGCGCGTCGATTTGAGCGCGGCCGCGGCGCGGCCGGCTCGCGTCAGGACACGAGCGAGGAGGTCGTTCGCGGATCCGGGAGCGCCCGCTCGACCGCCTGGCGCAGGTCGGCCGCGGGGACCGGCTTCATCAGGACCGGGGCGGCCAGCCGCATGAGAAAGTTGGCGTACTCGGGCGTGTAGCCCTTGTGGATCGAGAAGATCACCCGCGGGATGGCACCCCGGGTCGATTCCTTGAGCATCTGGTAGAACGCGGGGCCGTTGAGGTCCGGCATCTTCAGATCGCTCAGCACCAGGTCGTAGTCGTGACGGGCGAGCAGGCTGATCACCTCGGCCTTGGTCGCGGCGCTGTCGACCTGGTAGCCGCCCTGGTTGAGCGCGTCGACGGCCTGGCCGCGCTCGCGCGGGTCGCCGTCCACCACCAGGATCCGCCGACGTCCGTTGCCCTCCGCGCTCATCGGGGGGCGAGGTCGCCCGGCGCGCTGCGGGCTCCGAAGCGGTAGAGAATCTCGTCCGCGGTGCGCGTCATCTGGCTCGCGATGGTCTGGAGCGCCTCCTGCAGGTCGTCGCGCTGGACCCGCAAGCCGTCGACGTCCTCCTCGAGGCGTCGCGCCTCTTCCTCCAGGCGCCGGACGCTCTCCGCCAGGGCGGTCCGCTCGTGCTCGAGCACCTCCGCGGTGTCGTGGATGGCCCCCGCGGTCTCCAGCCATCCGCCCAGCACCTGCAGGAGCTGGCGCCCCTCGTCCGACCAGCGCGCGATCTCCTCGCTCACCCGGACCGGGCGGCCGGCGGCGCCGCTCTCACGCCCGGTCTCGCTCTCGGGGGGGCGGCGGCCGCAGGAGAGCTCCCGGCGTACTCCGCTCGGCGTGAGGTCGAGCATCGCGAAGATCCGCGAGTAGGGCAGGCCGGCGGCCTCGTTCGCCTCCTGGATCCACTGGGGCTGCTCGGCGCCGAACAGGCAGAGCCCGCGGGCCTCGGCGGGGAACACCGCGCTGCTGATGTAGCGCACCTGCTTCCCGGCGCTCTTCAGCCGGGCGCAGGCGGCCACCAGCCCCTTGAGCTCCGACCGGAACCGCTCGGGCGGCAGCTGGCTCAGGTCACGCTCGACCGCGAAGAGCGGCATGTAGTGATCTCCTTGGGACGCCGGTGGCGTCGGCGCATCCTAGAGGTCGCGACGCGGTCGCGTCAAGGCCGACCGCACGCCGTGGAAATGCGGGCACGGGGGGCGACGCCCTCGCAACGCCGCGCGAAACGCGCCCCGCGGAGCCGAGAGGGTGCGGAGGCCGCGTCAGTCGTGCCCGCGCGCATCGCGCTGCCCGCGAAGGCGCATCCACGCGTTCAATTCTCGGTCTGTGGACGAGTGGGGATAAGTGGATAACTTGGCTCCGGCGGCCAAAATCGCGTAGACACCCAAACCCCCTTTGCTATAATCCCGCCAGCCTAACGGGCTTCACATCGGCCTTAGAGCTCATTTCGGCCGAGCCGCATGTCGGCCGCGCTGCATGTCGGGAGGACGTTTCACATGATTCGCCTCGGCAATCGCTCCTGGATCGAGGAAGACGATCAGCTGCTGGTTGGACGGGTCGACGACGAAGACGAGGACAAGGACGAAGACAAGGACGAGGACAAGGATGACGACGACGCGGACGACGTCGACGAGGACGACGACCTCGATGACGACGACTTCGACGACGACTTCGACGACGACGACCTAGACGACGAGGACGAGGACGACGAGGACGACGACGATCTCGACGACGACGAGGAAGAAGAAGAGCCGCAGTGACTGGCCCGCAGGCCTTTCCGGGAGGGTGACATGGCGCTGATGAGCACCGAAGGCTGGCTGTTCCTCTTGCGGTGGATCCACTTCCTTTCGGGCATCACCTGGATCGGCCTTCTCTACTACTTCAACCTCGTACAGACCCCGTTCTTCGCCGAGACCGAGCCGGGGGTACGCTCCGGCGCTCAGCAGAAGCTGCTGCCTCGCGCCCTCTGGTGGTTCCGCTGGGGCGCGATGATCACCTTCCTCTCGGGCTGGATCTACCTCCTGCACTACTGGCTGGGGATCCGGGGCATCAACGACCCCGGCACGTGGAAGATCCTGCTCGGCGGGCTCCTCGGCACCATCATGTGGGCCAACGTGTGGTTCGTGATCTGGCCCAAGAACAAGATCGTCATCCAGAACGCGATCGACACTGCGGCGGGCAAGCCGGCCAACCCGGCCGCCGCGGCAGCGGGGGCGCGGGGCGGCCTCGCCTCCCGCACCAACGTGGTGCTCTCGATCCCGATGCTCTTCTTCATGGGCTCGGCCAGCCACCTGGCCGGCCTCACGGTGGGCAAGTCGGGCCTCGTGTTCTGGATCGTGGCCCTGCTGATCATGATCCTGGTGGAGATCAACGCCCTGGTCGGGACCCCGGGCAAGGGCGGGGCCAAGCCGCTCGGGACCGTCAAGGGCACCCTCTGGTTCGGCTTCCTGCTGACCGTCGTCTACTACATCTGGTTCATGATCATGCAGTAGCCGGGCCCGCGGCCCCGCGCGCGCCCCTCAGGGAGCCAGGTCGGCCTGCAGCTCGGCCTTGGCCTCCGCGGAGAGTCGGGCGCGCGCGCGGGCGGCGGGATGGTCCACCACCAGATCCACGTCCCCTTCCCGGAACGCGCGCACCGCGTCCGGGGAGAATGCGAAGCGGACGAAGTGGACCGCGGCCAGCTTCCCCTTCTCCGCGTCGGAGTGCCCGGCCTCGAACGTGCCCGGCACCGTGATCCCACCCCCCAGCTCGAACCAGACGCGCCGGCCGGTGTCGATGCCCATGAAGCGGTCCAGCACCGGCTTGATCTGGTCCTTGTCCGCGATCTCGATGAACAGGGTCGCGGAGAGCTCCCGGGGCCCGGGCAGCAGCGCGCCGTAGACGTCGATCTCCTCCTGCACCTTCGCGTCGTCCACGATGCGCTCGGCGCGGCACATCTCCTGGATCTGGAACAGCAGCGTCTCCCGGTTCTCGAAGACGAACGAGAGGTAGGGGCCGACCTCCACCCGGCGGCGCGCCTTGAGCTCGATCACGCGGTGGCGCCGCTCGTCGCGGATCTTCTCGTACTCGAAGAAATTGACGACGTCCTTCAGCTGGATCATGCGCGGTCCTCGTTTGGATCGATGCCGTAAGCCTCGGCCAGGATCTGGATGGGATGTCGCGCGATCCGCCGCGTGCCCTGGCGGATCTGGAGCGCGGCCAGCGGGCAGTCGGTGGCCACCCGGTCCGCCTTCGCCCCCTCGATGTCGCGGAAGAGGGGCCCGGCCAGCTTCATCGACAGCTCGAAGTACTCCTTCTTCATGCCCCAGGTCCCGTCCACCGCGGAGCAGCGCTCGATCACCTCCACCGGCGCCCCGGTGAGCCGGAGCACCTCCGCGGACCGCGTCCCCATGTTCTGCGCCTTGAGGTGGCACGGCAGCTGGTAGGCGATGGATCCGGGCGCGTTCGGGAAGCGGGTGTCGAGCCGCCCCCGCGCGTGCAGCGAGGCGAGGTACTCGAACAGATCCCGGGTGTGGGAGGCGACGAGGTTGGCGTCCTCCGAGCCGTCGAGCCACGGGTACTCCTGCTTCAGCATGTAGGAGCACGTGGGGCCGGGCACCACGATCTCCCGCCCCTGGCGGACCTGGTCCGCGAGGCTCTTGACGTTGTCCGCGATGAGACGCTTGGCCTCCGTCACCGCGCCCCCGTCGAGGTAGGGCATGCCGCAGCAGCGCTGCGCGGGCAGGGTCACGTCCACCCCGTTCTTCTCGAGCACCGCCACCGCGGCCTTCCCGACGGCGGGGTCGTTGTACTCCACCGAGCAGGTGGCGAAGAGGGCGACCCGATCACGGGAGGCCGGCGCGCCGGACGCCGCCTTCCGGCGGGCGTCGAACCACGCGGAGAAGGTCTGGCGGTGGAAGTCGGGCAGCTCGCGCCGGGCGTGAATGCCGACCGCCATCTCCATGAACTTGCGGTTCACCCACACCGCGTTCATCCAGTTCGAGACCGGAGCGGTCAGGCTGCCGAGCCGGCCCACCAGCGCGGTGTTGCCCAGGAACCGATCTTGAAGACTGACGCCCTTCTGCCGGGCTTCCGCGGAGCGCGCCCGCAGCATCAGGCGCGGGAAGTCGACCGCCCAGCGGTGCGGCGGCGTGTAGGGGCAGTGGTTGTAGCAGAGCTTGCACTGGTAGCAGAGGTCGACGACCTCCTTCACGTCCGCGGCGGGCAGCTTGTCCACGTCGCCGTCGACCGCCTCCACGTCCAGCCGATCGAACAAGACCCGGAAGGAGGGGCAGAGGGGCAGGCACCGGCGGCAGCCCGCGCAGATGTCGTAGACGCGCCGCAGCTCCTTGTCCACGCGGTCGAGCTGCCAGAACTCGGGGGTGCGGATGTCGAGTGTCATCGTCCTCTCGCGAAGCGGGCTCTCACGATGCGGGCGGGCCCGGGGACTCGAACCGGGCGCCGGCCCCGCCGGCCGGCGCCCGATCGGAGGCGGGGAGGCTAGATCGCGTCGGCCGGGTCCTTGCCCGCGACCTGGCTGAGCCCCTTGGAGAAGCGGCCGGCGTGCGACTTCTCGGCCTTGGCCAGCGTCTCGAACCACTCGGCCAGCTCCTGGTAGCCCTCGTCGCGCGCGGTCTTGGCCATGCCGGGATACATCTGGGTGTACTCGTAGGTCTCGCCCGCCACCGAGGCCTTCAGGTTCTTCTCGGTCTTGCCGATGGGCTCACCGGTGGCCGGATCGCCGACCTCCTTCAGGAAATCGAGATGGCCGAAGGCGTGGCCGGTCTCGGCGTCCGCGGTGTCCTTGAACAGGCCCGCGATGTCCGGGAAGCCCTCGATGTCGGCCACCCGCGCGAAGTAGAGATAGCGGCGGTTCGCCTGCGACTCGCCCGCGAACGCCTCCTTGAGGTTGTCCAGGCTCTTCGAACCCTTCAGGCCCTTGCCCGCCATGTGATGTCCTCCTTGGTGCAGCGGTTGATGGTGACGGGAGCGCCGGGGAGCGCTCCGCGTCTACGGCGCCGGGCGCCGGCCCCGGGAGGCCTTGCGGCTCCCGCGGCGCTGGCAGTCGGGACAGCGGCCGTAGAATTCGATGCGATGATGCGTGACCCGGAATCCACTCTGCGCGGCCACCCGTCCGCAGAGGGCGCGGGAGTGGGGCTCGGTGTCCCTTCCCTGCACGTCGCTGATGCGCCCGCAGCCGAGACAGGTGAAGTGGTGGTGCTCGGTCAGGTTGCCGTCGAAGCGGGCGTGCGGCCCCGGCAGCTCCTTGACGAGCCCCTGCGCGACCAGCAGCCGGAGGTTGCGGTACACGGTGCCGAGGCTCACCCGCGGCAGGCGGCGGCGCACCATGCGGTGCACCCACTCCGCGGTGGGGTGGGACTCGGTGGCCCGCACCACCTCCAGGACCAGGCGGCGCGGCCCGGTGAGCCGGAGCCCGCGGGCCCGCAGGGTGGCGATGGAGCCCTCGCCTTCCGTCCCGGACTTTTTAGGAATGGTTCTCATTACGGTTCCGGAGGATACCGAGGCCGGTGGACGCTGTCAAGCGCGACCGCGTCATGATCGCCGGGCGCCGGCTATTGAAGGCCCCCGGCCCGTCGAGTAGACTTTCCATCTCAGGAGGTGTGATCGAATGTCCCAGCCGGGGTGGCTCCGCATCGAGGGAGCCCGGCAGAACAACCTGAAGAACGTCTCCGTCGACATCCCCCACGACCGGCTCACCGTCATCACCGGCGTCTCCGGCTCGGGCAAGTCGTCTCTCGCGTTCGACACCCTCTTCGCGGAGGGGCAGTGGAGGTACATCGAGTCTCTCTCCACGTACGCCCGCATGTTCCTGGAGCGGCTCGACCGTCCGGACGTGGACCGGATCGAGCACATCCGCCCCGCCATCGCGCTGGAGCAGAAGAACCCGGTGCGCACCGCGCGCTCGACGGTGGGCACCGCCACCGAGCTCCATGACTATCTGCGCCTGCTCTTCGCCAAGATCGGCCGGGTCCACTGCCCCACCTGCGGGGCACCCGCCCGCAGCGACTCCGCCGACCAGGTCGCCGACGCGCTCCTTCGCGATCACCCCGGAGCGCGGGCCATGATCTGCTTCCCGCTGCCCGCCGAGACCGGCCAGGACGGGCGCGCCCTCCTCGGCGCCCTGCTCCAGCGCGGCTTCGCCCGCGTGAAGGCGGGCGACCGGGTCCTGGACCTCGCCGAGCTGCAGGGGCTTCCGGACGGCTTGCCCCGCGACCTCGACCCGAAGGCCCTCTCGCGGGAAACCCTCTCGGTCGTCCTCGACCGGGTGGTGGTGGGACCGGACAGCCGGCGCCGCATCACCGACTCGCTCGAGACCGCGCTGGCGGAGGGCGAGGGCCGCGCGTCGGTCGACCTGCTGGAGCGCGGCACGCTGGCGGTGAGCCGCGACTTCCACTGCTCGGCGTGCGGGGTGGCCCTGAGCCGTCCCCAGCCCCTGCTCTTCTCCTTCAACCACCCGCTGGGAGCGTGTCCGGAGTGCCGCGGCTTCGGCAACGTGCTGCGCTACGACGAGGCGCTGGTGGTGCCGGACCAGACGCGCAGCCTGGCCGACGGCGCGGTGGAGCCGTGGTCGCATCCGTCGGGCCGCTGGTACCAGAAGCAGCTCCTCAAGGCGGCCAAGAAGCGCGGGGTCGACACCGGCGTGCCGTACGCGAGCCTCTCCGCGGAGGACCGGCGCTGGGTCTACGAGGGCGGCGGCGGGCTCACCGGCATCCGCGGGTTCTTCGAGGAGGTCGAGTCCTACCGCTACAAGCTGCACGTGCGCGTGTTCCTCTCCCGCTACCGCAGCCAGTCGCCGTGCCCGCGCTGCGAGGGCCGGCGCCTGCGCCCGGACGCCCTCGCGGTGCGCGTCGCGGGCGCCAGCATCGCGGAGCTGGGCGGGCGCACCGTCGAGGAGCTCGACGCGCTCTTCGGGAGCCTGCCCCTGTCGGAGTGGGAGGCCACCGTGGCGCGCGACGTGCTGAAGGTCCTGCGCGCCAAGCTGTCGTTCCTGCTCCGGGTCGGGCTTGGCTACCTCACCCTGGCACGCCAGACGCGCACCCTGTCCGGCGGCGAGGCCCAGCGCATCAACCTCGCCAACCAGCTCGGGGCCCAGCTCACCGGGACCCTCTACGTGCTGGACGAGCCCTCGATCGGCCTGCACCCGCGCGACACCGCGCGCCTCGCCGAGCTCTGCCGGGAGCTGGCCTCGGGCGGCAACACGGTGGTGATCGTCGAGCACGACCGCGCGCTGATCGAGGTGGCCGACCACCTCATCGAGATGGGGCCCGGCTCGGGCGAGCGGGGCGGTCACGTGGTCTTCGCGGGCAGCCAGGACGAGTTCCGCAAGGACCCCCGCTCGCTCACCGCCCGCTACCTCAGCGGCCGCGACAGCATCCCGCTGCCGCTCTCCCGTCGGTCCGGACGGCGCGCCCTGGTGCTGACCGGCGCGCGCGCGAACAACCTGAAGAACGTCACCGTGAAGATCCCGCTCAACACGCTCACCTGCGTGACCGGGATCTCGGGGTCGGGGAAGTCCACCCTGGTGCACGACACGCTCTATCGCGCGGTGGCGCGGCACTTCAAGGTGGACTTCGCGGTGCCGGGCGCCCACGACGAGCTGCGCGGGCTGCAGCATCTGAAGGGCATCCGCCTCATCGACCAGGAGCCGATCGGGCGCACCCCGCGCTCGAACCCGGTGACCTACGTGAAGGCCTTCGACGAGATCCGTCGGCTCTTCGCGGGCCTGACGCGCGCGCAGACCCTGGGCCTCGGACCCGGCGCCTTCTCGTTCAACGTGCCGGGCGGGCGCTGCGAGACCTGCGAGGGCGACGGCTTCCAGAAGCTCGAGATGTACTTCGTGGAGGACGTCTACGTGACGTGCCAGGAGTGCGAGGGCCGGCGCTACCGCCCCGACGTGCTGCAGGTCACCTACAAGAATCGCGACATCAGCCAGGTGCTGCAGCTGACCGTCGACGAGGCGGTCGACTTCTTCGCCTCCGAGCCGGTGCTCCTGCGCCGGCTGAAGGTGCTGCGCGAGGTCGGCCTGGGCTACCTCCGCCTCGGCCAGCCCGCCACCACGCTCTCCGGCGGCGAGGCCCAGCGCCTGAAGATCGCGGCCGAGCTGAGCGCGCGACAGACCACCGACCACCTGTTCATCCTCGACGAGCCGACCACCGGGCTCCATCTCGACGATATCCGCAAGCTGCTGCTGGTCCTGAACCGCCTGGTGGACGCGGGCAACACCGTCGTGGTGGTCGAGCACCACCTCGACGTGGTCAAGACCGCGGACTGGGTCATCGACCTCGGGCCGGAGGCGGGCGAGGCCGGCGGCGAGCTGGTGGCGGAGGGCACCCCCGAGCAGATCGCGCAGGTCCCAAGCTCCTACACCGGCAAGTTCCTCCGCGAGCTCTTGCCGCGCGCCAACGGACGCGCCGCGTCCGGCCGCTCCTAGTGGACTACCATCACCTGCTCGAGGCCGCGGGCACGGTGGTCTCGGGCGTCCTCCTCTACTCGCTCGCCTACGTCTGGTTCGCGCCCGAGGATCCGCGCCGGCGTCCGCTCTGGATCGGGGTCATGGGCCTGACGTGGGGCGGGCTCGCGGTCATTCTCATGATCTCGCGCATCCAGACCGTGGAGGGTATCTTCGTCGACGGTCGCCTCATCCCCATCGCGGTCATCGGCCTCTTCGAGGGCGGCTGGGCGGGCTTCATCGCCGCCCTCACCGCGGTCGCCTACCGGCTGTGGCTCGGCGGCAGCGGCGCGCCCGCCGGGGTGTTCACGATCCTGGCCGCCGCGGGGGCGGCCGCCCTCGCGCACCGGTGGGCGGGCGCGCCCGAGAAGGTACGGTTCCGGCACGGCTTCGTCCTGGCGGTGGCGGTGTTCTTCGTCACCTTCGCCGGCTTCGGCCTGCTCGGGCTGCGCGGCCAGGCGATGTTCGCGCGGGTGTGGCCCTCGTACCTCGCCCTCTCCCTCGTCGGCATCCCCGCGATCTCGCTCCTGATGGCGAGCATCGTGGAGCGGCGCGCCCTGGCGGAGGAGCGCGAGCGCTTCCGCGCGGTCCTCGACGACGCCACCGACGCGGTGCGCGTCGTCGACGGGGAGAGCCGTCGCATCCTCGACTGCAACCGGGCCGACTGCGAGACGTCCGGCCTCGAGCGGGCCCGGATGATCGGGCGCGACGATCGGGAGTTCTGGCCGAAGCCCGCGGCCGAGAATGCCGCGAGCGGCTCCGCCCGGACCGGCCCCCCCGGCGGACAGAACGTCGCGCGCGCGCTCGGCGTTCCGTTCCAGTCCGCCTCCGGCCGCATCCTCGCGATCGACTCCACGCGCCGGGTGGTCGACTACCGGGGCCGGCGCTACGAGATCATCATCTTCCGCGACGCGGCCGAGCGACTCGCCGGCGAGGACGCCCGGCGAGAGTCGGCGTCGCTCAGATCGGTCAACCTCCTGGCCCAGGCCGCCGCCCACGAGATCAACAACCCGCTCGCGATCATCCTGGGCTACCTCCAGATGCTCGAGGACCGGCTGCCCGCCGGCACCGAGGAGAGCGGCTGGGCGCACACCGCGCGCAACGCGGCGGTGCGCATCCGGGACGCGGTGGGGCGGCTCAGCCGCATCGTCCGCGTGGAGAGCACGCATCCCTCCGGCACCGCCCCGTCCATCCTGGACCTGGAGCGATCCACCAGGCGCCCCGACGATGGCGGCCGCTAGCGCCGACGCCGGCCCGGGCGGCGTCTTCTACGGCTGGACGGTGGTGACCGCCGCCGGCCTGGTGCTGTTCATGGCCTACGGCACCCAGTACGCCTTCGGGGTGTTCTTCGCCGCGCTGGTGGAGGAGTTCGGCTGGAGCCGGGCGAGCCTGTCCGGCGTCTTCTCCCTCTACGCCGGGGTGTATTCCGGCTTCGCCCTGGTGGCGGGGCGGCTGACCGATCGCTGGGGCCCGCGCGCGGTCATCGCGATCGGCGGCGCGCTGCTCGGCGTCGCCCTCGCCGCGATGAGCGGGGTGGGCGCGCTGTGGCAGCCCTACGTGCTCTACGGCACCATCGGGGCCCTCGGCATGTCCACCGCGTACGTGCCGTGCAACGCCACGGTGGCCAAGTGGTTCACCCGTCGGCGCGGACTCGCGGTGGGGCTGGCCAGCGCGGGAGGCAGCCTCGGCACGTTCGCGCTGCCGCCGGTGGCCCATCTCCTGGTGAGCCGCCTCGGCTGGCGCTGGGCGTACGTGGCCTTCGGCCTCGCGATCGCGGTCTCGCTGAACGTCCTCGCGCTGCTGATGCGGCGAGACCCGGAGACGAGCGGCCTGGCCCCGGACGGCGATCCTCCCGCCCGCGCGCCCTCCGCGTCCCTCTCGCGGGAGCGGGCGTGGACGGTCCGCCGCGCCCTCCGCAGCCGCGCGTTCTGGCTCCTGTTCGGCGTGTTCGCGGCCACGTGGACGCCGGTGTTCGCGCCCCTCGTGCACCTGGTCCCGATGGCGCGCGGGCTCGGGATCCCGCCGCTGCTCGCCGCCACCCTCGTGAGCGCCCTGGGCGGCGCGGCGCTGGTGGGCCGGCTGGTGCTGGGAGGCGCCTCCGATCGCATCGGCCGGCGCGGCGCCCTCGCGGTCGCGCTCGCCCTGCAGACCGTCGCGTTCGTGGCGTTCGCGCAGGCGGACCGCCTGCCTGCCCTCTACGCGGCCTCGCTCATGTTCGGCTTCTCGTACGGGGCGGCCTCCACCCTCTTCCCCGCCGCGGTGGCCGACGTCTTCGGGCGGGAGCACGCGGGCAGCCTCGCCGGCCTCCTCTTCGCTCTCGCCGGATCGATGGCCGCGCTCGGCCCGCTGGCGGCCGGCGTCATCTACGACCACACCGGCGACTACCGGCTGGCGTGGTGGCTCAGCGCGGGCTGCAACGCCCTCGCGCTGCTGCTGCTCGCCGCGTTTCGATCGCCCGAGGCCGCGGTCGCGGACGAGGCGGTCGCCGGAGCAGCTCATAACTGAGGGTTACCCTCCTGTTCTCGTCGACTCAAAACTCAGGGTTACCGGAGGCAGGGGCTCCGCGCCTCCCGGGGACGACGTCCGGGAGGGGGTGGCTAGCTCGGTATCCCCCAGGGGCCGGCGTGGGTCGGGGGCGGCGAGCGTCCAGAGCTGGTCGAGCGCCGCTTCCAGATCGCGCCGCAGCCGGAGCGGGT
>Ga0207689_10000049_pt1 | contig 88948 bp, 89 predicted proteins | sample KBSMisM52_FD_184312 | JGI IMG/M metagenome (GOLD analysis project Ga0207689, IMG submission 184312) | Miscanthus rhizosphere microbial communities from Kellogg Biological Station, Michigan, USA - KBS Miscanthus M5-2 (SPAdes) (version 2) | ecosystem: Host-associated > Plants > Roots >...
TCCGTGGCGAAAAGTAGGGTCAGAGACGACTTTTCCGGACCGAATTGGGCGACGCCCAGCTGATTTCAAAAAGTCATCTCCGTGGCGAAAAGTAGGGTCAGAGACGACTTTTCTGGCCCGAATTGGGCGGCGCCCAGCTGATTTCAAAAGTCATCTCCGTGGCGAAAAATAAGGTCAGAGACGACTTTCCTGGCCCGAACCGAACAATGTCACCACGCGATTTCGGCAACGTCGTCGCTGTCCCTGCTTTTGCCACCGCCTGACAAACGGGGGCGGCTTGATGCATACTTTGTGCCACGTTCGTTGTCCAAGGGGATTCCGCGGGAGTTGCCCGCCCCTTTCGCCGCATGGAACCACTTGTCCTGACCGTCGACATGGCCGGCCTGCCCCAGGCGTGGGTAGCGCTCGAGGAAGCCATCACCTACCACGCCAAGCAGATGGTCGCGTGGTCGATCGGCGGCGAAGTCCGTGAATTCCGGGGCGGGTGGCAGAAGAACGGCGAGCGCTCGCGGATTGCCACCAAGTCGATCCTCGCGATCAAGGGCACCGGCGCCGGCTCGCACATGCACGCCCCCGGGCTCACCAACTCGATGCTGTTCGCCCGCGACCGGCAGCTGTGCGCCTATTGCGGCAAGCGTTTCCTGATCCGCGACCTCTCACGCGATCACGTGGTGCCGGTGTCGCGCGGCGGCCGCGATTCGTGGACCAATACCGTCACCGCGTGCCGAAGCTGCAATACCCGCAAAGGCGGCCGCTCGCCCGAGCAGGCGCACATGCCACTGATCTACGTGCCGTACGTGCCCAACCGGCACGAGCACTTCATCCTGCGCAATCGACGCATCCTCGCCGACCAGATGGAATACCTGCTGGCCGGCGTGCCAAGAACGAGCCGTTTGCACGTGCTCAAGGAGGCGGGCGCCAGGGATGCGCACCGTCTCGTCTTCAGTTAGGGGATAACAACATGATGACTCGACGTGGGCTGCTGACCGCCTTCGCAGGACTGCTGTTGGTGGCGTTCGGAGCGGCGGCGCCCGTGGCGCTGGCGCAAAACAAGATCAAGGTGGCGGCGGTCTACACGGTGCCGATCGAGCAGCAGTGGGTGAGCCGCATCCACAAGGCGCTGAACGCCGCCAAGGATCGCGGCGAGATCGAGTACGTGTTCTCGGAGAAGGTGGCGAATGCCGACTACGAGCGCGTGATGCGCGAATACGCCGAGAAAGGCAACACGTTCATCGTCGGCGAATCCTTCGCCGTGGAGCCGGCGGCGCGCAAGGTCGCCAAGGATTATCCGAAGGTGTCGTTCCTGATGGGGTCGTCGGGGAAGCCCCAGGAGCCCAACTTCGCGGTATTCGACAACTACATCCAGGAGCCGGCGTACCTGACGGGGATGATCGCCGGCGGCATGACCAAGACCAACAAGATCGGCATGGTCGGCGGCTATCCGATTCCGGAAGTGAACCGGCTGATGCATGCGTTCATGGCCGGCGCCAAGGAAACGAATCCGAAGGTCGAGTTCATGGTGACCTTCATCGGCTCGTGGTTCGACCCGCCGAAGGCCAAGGAAGCCGCGTTCGCGATGATCGAGAAGGGCGCCGACGTCATGTACGCGGAACGCTTTGGCGTGTCCGACGCGGCCAAGGAGCGCGGCAAGCTCGCGATCGGCAACGTGATCGACACGCAGGCGCAATATCCGGACACGGTCGTCGTGTCGGCGCTGTGGAACATGGAGCCGACGATCGACACCGCGCTGAAAAACGTCAAGGCGGGCGCGTTCAAGGCGGTGGATTACGGCCAGTACTCGACGATGAAATTCAAGGGCTCGGAACTGTCGAAGCTCGGCACGTTCGATGCGAAGGTGCCGAAGGATCTGCAGGCGAAGGTCGCGGCGAAGCAGAAGGATATTCTCGACGGCAAGTTCAAAGTACCGGTCGTGGAGACGGAGCCCAAATCAACGGCGAAGTAACCCATCCGGTTGCGCGCCGATGATTTGAGTCGTCGTTCCCGCTCATTTTGGTCTCCGCGCGGGAATCCAGCGTCGTTGAATGAAAGTCACTGGGTCCCCGCCTGCGCGGGGACGACGAGTGCGCGCGCATGAGTCCAGTCCTCCGCCTCACCGGCATTTCCAAGCGGTTCGGACCCCTCGTCGCGAACGACGGCATTTCGCTCGAGCTCAACCGCGGCGAGGTGCTCGCGCTGCTGGGCGAGAACGGCGCGGGCAAATCGACGCTGGTGTCGATCCTGTTCGGCCACTACGTGCCGGACACAGGCACGATCGAAGCCTTCGGCCAGCCGCTGCCTCCCGGCGATCCGGCCGCGGCACTTGCCGCGGGCATCGGCATGGTCCACCAGCATTTCACGCTGGCCGACAACCTGTCGGTCCTCGACAACGTCATGCTCGGGACCGAGCCGCTGTGGCGAATGTCATCGCGACGCGCCGAGGCGCGCGCGCGCCTCATCGCGACCGGCGCGCGGTTCGGACTGGGCGTGAATCCCGACGCGCGCATCGGCCGCCTGTCGGTGGGTGAGCGGCAGCGCGTGGAAATCCTGAAGGCGTTGTACCGCGAGGCGCGCGTGCTCATCCTCGACGAGCCTACGTCGGTGCTCACGCCCCGCGAAGCGGAATCGCTGTTCGCGACGCTGCGCCAACTGGTGCGCGAAGGGCTGTCGCTGATCTTCATCAGTCACAAGCTCGACGAGGTGTTGCGCGTGTCCGATCGCGTCGCGGTGCTGCGCGCCGGCAAGCTCGTCGCGACATTGCCGGCGGCGACGGCCGATCGCGCATCGCTCGCGGAACTGATGGTGGGCCGCGAGGTGCCGCGTCCGACGCCCAAGCCGCACGCGCCTGGCGGCCTCGTTTGCGAGATTTCCGATCTCACCGTGCACGGCGAGATCACCGCGGTGTCGCTTACGCTGCGCGCGGGCGAAATCACGGCGGTTGCCGGCGTGTCGGGCAACGGCCAGCAAGCGCTGGCCGAAGTCCTGTGCGGACTGCGCGCACCGGATGCCGGCCGCGTCGCCGTGGCCGGGCGCGTGCTCGCTGCCGATCCGCGCGCGTGGATTGCCGCGGGTGTCGCGCGCATTCCCGAAGACCGGCAGGCGGCGGGCGTGATCGGCGACCTGCCGCTGTGGGAAAACGCGATGGCCGAGCATTACCGGACCCGGTTCGCGCGCCGAGGCCTTGTGCGCAGGCGTGCGGCGCGACGGTTCGCGCGGCAGGTGATCGAACGCTTCGACGTCCGCGCCGGCGGCGGCGTCGATACGCCGGCGCGTTCCCTTTCCGGCGGCAACATGCAAAAGCTCGTCCTGGGCCGCGTGCTGATCGGCGACGCCTCTGGGACTCCACCGTTGCTGATCGTCGCCAGCCAGCCGACGTGGGGACTCGACATCGGCGCGGTGGCGTTCATCCACCAGCAATTGCTGGATGCCTGCGCGCACGGGGCGGCAGTGCTGCTGGTCTCGGACGATCTCGACGAGATCTTCCTGCTCGCCGACCGCATCGCGGTCATGCACGCAGGCCGATTGACCGCCGCGCGTCCCGCGGCCGAATGGAGCCTGTCCGCGATCGGCCTGGCCATGGCCAGCGCGTCGCCGCTGGAGGCTTCCCGTGCGGGTTGAGGCGCGGGGAGAGGTGTCGCGGCCGATGCTGGTGATCGCGCCGTTTGCCGCGGTCGCATTCACGCTTGTCGTCGCCTCGCTGTTCGTCGCCTGGGCGGGCGCGCCGCTCGGCCGCACGTATGCGCTGATCTTCGACGGCGGCTTCGGCTCGCGGTTCGCGTGGAGCGAGACGCTGACGCGCGCAACGCCGCTCATGTTCACCGGGTTGTCGGCGGCGGTGGCCTTTCGCGCGCGCTTCTACAACATCGGCGCTGAAGGACAACTTTACGCCGGCGCGCTGGCCGCAGTCGCCATTGGCGGCTTGCACGGCGGTACCGGCTTCGCCGCGCATCCCTTGCTCCTCTTTCCGGCGATGCTGGTGGCGGCGATGCTGGCCGGCGCGTTATTGCTGATCGTGCCCGCGTTGCTGCGCACGCGGCTCGGCGTCGACGAGGTCGTCACCACGCTGCTGCTCAATTTCATCGTGCTGCTGTTCGTGTCGATGATGCTCGACGGCCCGATGAAGGATCCCGCCGCGATGGGCTGGCCGCAGAGCGTTGCGTTGCAGGAGGAATTGCAGCTGCCCAAGCTGATCGAGCGCACGCGCGTGCACACCGGTCTCCTGTGGGCGGTGGGGCTTTCGATGCTGTTGTGGCTCGTGCTCAAGTATTCGACGTTCGGCTTCGCGGTGCGCGCCGTGGGCGCCAACGCGCGCGGCGCCGCGTTCGCCGGCGTTCCGGTGACGCGCACGGTGATCGTCGTCGCGCTCGTCTCCGGCGCGCTCGCCGGCCTCGCCGGCGCGATCGAGGTGGCCGGGCGGACGACCTATGTAACGCTCGACATGTCCCCCGGCTACGGCTATGCCGGCATCGTCATCGCGATGCTCGCGGGGTTGAATCCGTTGGGGATCGTCGCGGCCGCGATCTTCGTCGCCGGTGTGCTGGTCGGCGCCGACAGCATGAGCCGTGGCGTGGCCGTACCAACCTATATCGCCGAAGTGATCGTGGCGATCTCGTTGCTGTCGATGCTCGTGGCGACCGCGTTCGCGCGCTACCGGTTGCGGTGGAACTGATGAACGACCCCCACGCTCGCTTCGCTCGCTGCCCCCCGAGGGGGCGCAGTCAGTCCCTTGGGGCGGCCCGGCGGGACTGATGAACGACCCCCACGCTCGCTTCGCTCGCTGCCCCCCGAGGGGGCGCAGTCAGTCCCTTGGGGCGGCCCGGCGGGACTGACATGATCGCCGACCTCCTCTCGATCCTGGTCAACGCCGATTTCTGGGTCGCGGTGCTGCGGATCGCCACGCCGCTGATCTTCGGTACGCTCGGCGTGCTGTTGTGCGAGCGCGCGGGGGTGCTGAACCTCGGCATCGAAGGGATCATGGTCGCCGGCGCGCTGGCCGGATGGCTCGTCGTGTACTTCGGCGCGAATCTGTGGATCGGCGTGCTGGCCGCGGCGCTCACCGGCGCCGCGTTCGGTTTGCTGCACGCGTTGCTCACCGTCCCGCTGGCGCTGTCGCAGCACGTCGCGGGCCTCGGCATCACGTTGTTCGCGACCAGCGTTTCGTACTACGCGTACCGGGTGAGCTTTCCCAACGTGACCGCACCGCCGACCATCCAGCCATTCGCCGAGATGACCTGGCTGCCGATCCCGGTGCTGTCGCAGCAGACGTCGATGACGCTGCTCGCGCTGGTCGCGGTGCCGGTGATCGCATGGATCCTCTATCGGACGCCGGTCGGCCTTGCCGTGCGGATGGTTGGCGAAAATCCCGCCGCGGCCGAAGGGCAGGGCCTCGACGTGAACGGCGTGCGCACCGGCGCGATAGTCGCGGGTTCGGCGCTGATGGGCGTGGCCGGTGCGTTTCTTACGTTGTCGGCGTTCAATGCGTTCTTCTTCAACATGGTCAACGGACGCGGCTGGATTTGCGTGGCGCTCGTCGTGTTCGCGAGCTGGCGCCCGGGCAAGGCGCTCTCCGGCGCGTTGTTGTTCGCGTTCTTCGACGCGCTGCAGCTGCGGCTGCAGCAGTCGGGCGGCGAGGGCGTGCCGTATCAGATCTACCTCATGTTGCCGTACGTGCTGTCGATCCTCGCGCTGGTGCTGGTGGCCCGGCGCGCGACGTATCCGCAGGCGTTGATGAAGCCCTACGTGCGGGGTGAGCGATGAGCGGCATTGCCATCATGCGTCCAGGAAAACTGCGACGGTTCTCGGTGGGTCGAGCGGGAGCCGATTCCGACCGACGCGTTTCCGGGCCTGCCTCCAATTTGTGTGGCGGGCGCCGCGACTCGCAACCGGGGAAACGTGCGGTCGCCGATGCGCTTGTGAAAGTGCGGATTCCGCGGCGTCGATCCGGATAGAAACCCGCTCTGATTCCGGCCGTGAGGACGGACAAAAATTTGATTCTTGCGAGATCACCCCGACCCGCGCAAGATCGCGTTCTGGTGGGGCGGCAGCGGGTCGAAATTCCATGCCCTTCGATGCCCTCCTTTGGCGACGCCTCGATCGATTTCCCTTGGGAGACCCGATGAAAATGACACAGCCTTGCAATCTCCGCCGCCGCACGCTGCTCAAGGCGACGGCCGGTTTGGGCGGCATCGGCCTCGGTGGCAGCTTGCTGACGCTCGACGCGCTGGCGCAGGCCACCGGCAAGACGACGATCAATCTGCAGCTCGGCTGGCTCGCCGGCAATAACCAGATCGGCGAAGTCGTTGCCAAGCAGCTCGGGTATTACGCTGCCGAGGGTCTGGATGTCCAGATCCAGCCCGGCGGTCCGAACATCGATGGCGTCGCCATCGTCGCGTCGGGCCGGTTCGAATGCGGCCAGCTCGCGTCCAGCCCGTCGCTGATGCTCGCGGTGTCGCAGGACATCCCGGTCAAGTGCTTTGCCTCCGGACTGCAGCAGCACCCGTACACGTTCTTTTCGCTCAAGAAAAAACCGGTGGCCACGGCGAAGGACATGGTCGGCAAGAAGGTCGGCATCCAGCCGACGGGTGTCGTATTGCTGAAGGCGCTGCTGGCCAAGAACAACATTCCGGAAAGCGGTGTGGAGATCATTCCGATCGGCGCCGACATGTCGCCGCTGCTCACCGGACAGGTCGACGTCGTCACCGGCTGGCAGACCAACGTCACGGCGTTGAAGCCACTGGGTCCCGATCGCGTCGATCTGCGGTTGTGGGACGCCGGCGTGCGGCTCTACGCGCTGCCGTATTACGCGACGGTCAAGACGATCCAGACCCGCCAGGATGTGCTGCAGAAATTCCTGCGCGCGACGGCGAAGGGTTATTCCTACGCCAACGCCAATCGCGATGCCTCGGCCGACTTGCTGGTGAAGGAATATCCGAACCTCAACCGCAACGACGAGAAGGTCGGCATCGACGCGATGATGAGCTATGCGTTCAACGATCTCACGAAGGCGAACGGCTGGGGCACGATGGACCCCGCCGTCTGGCAGGACCAGCTGTCGCTGTACTCGCAGCTCGGCCAGTTCTCGAAGCGCACGCCCAAGCTCGACGAAGTGATGACGATGGAGATCCTCACCGCGACCCGTGACGCGCGCCTGAAGGTCTGACCGCCCATGGCGAACGCGGCCGTGGCGCAAGCGTCGGAGCTCGTGACGAGCCCCGGCGGTCCGCGCCCCGCTGTGGACGGCGAGCCGGCGATCACCTGCCGCAACGTGAGCGTGCGGTTTTTTACCGACCGCCGCAGCGTGACCGCATTGTCCGGCATCGATCTCGACGTCCATCGCGGCGAGCTATTGACGCTGCTCGGCCCGTCCGGCTGCGGCAAATCGACGCTGCTGCGCGCGGTCGCGGACCTGGTGACGCCAAGCAAGGGCGAGATCCGTGTCCTCGGTGCATCGGCGGAAACGGCGCGCCGGCGGCGGGGCATCGGTTTCGTATTCCAGGACGCTGCATTGCTGCCATGGCGGACGGCGCTGCAGAACGTCTCGCTGCCGCTCGAGGTTGCCGACGGCGCGAAGCACAAGGGCAACGCCTCGCCTTCCGAATTACTCGAGCTGGTCGGCCTCAAGGGCTGGGAGCAATCGTTTCCGCACGAGTTGTCCGGCGGGATGCGGCAACGGGTGGCGATCGCGCGCGCGTTGGTCAGCGATCCGAAGGTCCTGCTGATGGACGAGCCGTTCGGCGCGCTCGACGAAATCACCCGCGACCGCTTGAACGAAGAATTGCGCCGCGTCTGGCGCGAGATCGGGACGACGATCCTGTTCGTCACGCACAGCATTTACGAAGCCGCGTATCTCGGCCAGCGCGTGCTGATGCTGGCGGCCAATCCCGGACGGGTGAAGGAAATCATTCCGGTGCGGCTTCCCGAGAACCGCACGCTCGACATCCGCGAGACGCCCGAGTTCGTCGAGCTGGCGGCGTACCTGCGCCGCGTTCTGGAGACCTGCTGATGAGCACGCCGAACATACTGGCTGCCGGACAAGCGGCCGCGATGCTGGATCCCGAGGAGATTGCCTATTTCTCCGCGAAGCAGCGCGAGCAGTGGCGGCGGCGCACGCTGCCCGCCCTCGGGTTGATCGGCTTGATCTTCCTCTGGTGGGCGCTGGTCGCCGGCTTCGACGTCAAGCCGTTCATCGCACCGTCGCCAATGCTGGTCGTCGAGACGATGATCGCCAAGTGGCCGATCCTCTGGTCGAACGTCGTGCCGACGGCGATCGAAGCGGTCGGCGGCTTCCTCCTCGGCAACTTCGCGGCGATCCTGCTCGCGACGGTGTTCGTCCACAACAAGGCGATCCAGGAAGCCTTCTTCCCGATCGCCGTGATGATCAATACGATCCCGGTCGTGGCGAAAGCGCCGATCCTCGTGCTGCTGATGGGCAACGGGATGGAGCCCAAGATCACGATCGCGGCGCTGATCTGCTTCTTCCCGACGCTCGTCAACATGGTGCGCGGCCTCGAGGCGGTGAATCCGCAATCGATGGAGCTGATGCGCGTGCTGTCGGCGAGCAAGCGCGAAGTGTTCTTCAAGCTGCGCCTCTACAACTCGCTGCCGTACCTGTTCTCCGCGCTCAAGATCGCGACGTCGACGTCGGTGATCGGCGCCGTGGTCGGCGAATGGATCGGCTCCACCCGCGGCATCGGCGCGCTGATCATCCAGGCGACGTACAACTTCGACTCGGCGCTGCTCTACGCCGCGGTGATCATGAGCTCGTGCCTGGCCGGGGCGTTTTTCCTGCTGATCACGCTGCTCGAGCGGATCGTCGTGAAATGGCAGCCTGCCAACGTGCATTGACGGCAAACGGAATGGAAGACAGGCGATGAAATTAGATGACCGTATGGCCGAGCCCGCAGGCGAGGCGCGGGTGGCCGCGCAAGCGGACGTGGTCGTCGTCGGCGGCGGACCGGCAGGGATGTCGGCGGCGCTGGCGGCGGCGCGCAGCGGCGCGAAAGTGGTGCTGCTCGAGCGCTACAACCATCTGGGCGGGCTCGCGTCGGGGGGCATGGTGCTGGTGCTCGACGACATGTGGGACAGCCATCACCGCGAAATCTCGGTGCGCGGCATCTGCATGACGATGATCGAGCGGCTGGCCAGGTTGAAGCTCGCCACCTTTCCGCGCGAGCACGAATGGGGCGAGCTGCCCGCAAGCTACCGCCGCTGGGCGCGCTGGGGCGCGTTCGATTTCCACAGTCACAAGACGCCGCATCCGATCTGCTTCGCCGCGTCGTTCGACCCGGATGGCTGGAAACGCGTGGCCATCGAATGGGTCGAGGAGCTCGGTGTCGAGCTGCGGCTGCATTCCTGGTTCTCGCGATCGCTGGTGGAAGACGGCGCGATCAAGGGCGTGGTCTGCGAAACCAAAGCGGGGCGCGAAGCGATCCTGGGCGATATCGTCATCGATGCGACCGGCGATCTCGACGTCGCCGCGTCGGCGGGCGCGCCGTTCATCAATGGCAGCTACATCATGACGACGGTGTTCCGCCTGGGCGGCGTCGACACCGATGCCGCCGAGCGCTTCGAACTGGAAGACCCGGTTGCGTTCGCCGAGCGCGACAAGCAGGCCAAGAAGTTGATCGGCGGCTCGTGGGCACACTGGTGGCTCAAGACACCGCTGCCGGGTGTGGTGTGGTGCAACTGCCCGCACATGGCGGGACTCGACGGGCTCAAGGTCGAGGATCTCACCCGCGCGGAAATGCAGGGACGCAAGCACATCGCCGCGTTGCTCGATTACGTGCGGGGTCATATGCCGGGGTTCGAGCGATGCTATCTCGTCGACGTCGCGCCGCAGACCGGCGTGCGCCAGACGCGGCTGCTCGACGGCGAATACGTGATCAACAAGGAAGATCTCGCGCAGCGCACGCGCTTTGCCGATGCCGTGGCCCGCGGCCGCGATTACACGACGCCCTATCGCGCCATGTTGCCGAAGAACGTCGAGAACCTGCTGGTCGCGGGGCGCCACTACTCGGCAACACCCGCGGCACAGAAGATTTCGCGCGAGATTCCGCCGTGCATGGCGATGGGTGAGGCGGCCGGCATGGCGGCCGCGATGGCGCTCGACCGCGGCGTTCGGGTCCGCGACATCGACGTGCCCCTGCTGCAGAAGATGCTGCGCGCGCAAGGCGCCGACCCCGGCGACCACGCTGGGCCGAACCCGGACGTGCCGTCGATCGCGCGCCATGACCATTCGCTGGAGCTGATCGCGTGAACGCCTCGCTACCGAACGACCTGCCGTTGTCCGGCATCCGTGTGATCGACTTCACCCAGGTGATGCTGGGCCCCGTGTGCACGCAGATGCTGGGCGACTACGGCGCCGACGTCATCAAGATCGAGCGCAAGGGAGCGGGCGACCTGTCGCGCGGGACGTTCGAGCCAGTGGCCGGACACGACAATCCCGTGTTCTGCAGCTTGAACCGCAACAAGCGCAGCGTGGCCCTGGATCTCAAGGATCCCGATCACCTCGCCGCAGTGCGCGCGCTGATCGCGAATGCCGATGTGGTCGTCAACAACTTCCGCGCCGGCGTGATGGAGCGGATCGGCCTGGGCTACGACGAGTGCCGGCGAATGAACCCGCGCATCATTTACGCGGTCGGCACCGGCTTCGGCGAAACCGGACCCTACTCTCACAAGGGCGGCCAGGACGTCCTTGCCCAGGCGATGAGCGGCGTCATGGCGCGCCGCGCGGACGAAGCATTGCCGCTGTCCATCTATCCGACCACGTTCGCCGATTATTCGGCGGGCATGCACCTGGTCCAGGGCATCCTGCTCGCGCTGATGCAACGCGAGCGTACCGGCGAAGGGCAGAAAGTCAGCGTGGCGCTCTACAACTCGATGCTCGCCGCGCAGATGCAGGAATCGGCGATGATCATGATGGCCGATTCGGAGATCAACTGGGCGGCGATGCCGCTGACGGGCGTGTTCGAGACGCAGGACGGCGCCGTGGTCGTCGTCGGCGCGTTCAAGACGAACCCCTTGCGCGACATCTGCACCGTGCTCGAGATTCCCGACATGTCGGGCGATCCGCGCTTCGCGACACTGCCGGCGCAGATCAAGCACAAGCGCACGCTGCACGCGATCTTTCGCGAGCGGTACAAGACGAGAACCACCGCGGATTGGCTTGGGCGGCTGGAGGCGCAGGACCTGCTGTGCGCGCCGGTGCGCAACCTGCGCGAAGCGCTGGCCGATCCGCAGACGGTCCACAACGAAATGCTGCTCGACGGCCACGACGGCGAGCAGGCGATGCGCGTCGTCGGCAGTCCGATCCGCATGTCGAATGCGGCGGTCGGAATGCGCCGCACGCCGCCCCGGCTGGGCGAGCACACGGACGAAGTGCTGGCCGAAGCGCGCTCGCTGGCTGCGGCGAATGTTGGACGCTGAGGCGACGCGATGAGCAACGTGCTGTTCGAGGTCGACGCGCACGTCGCGCGGGTGACGCTCAATCGGCCCACGGCGATGAACGCCGTCGACCTCGACACCGAACAGGAGCTGCAGCGGATCTGGACCACGATCGAGGCCGACCGCGACATCCGCGCCGTCGTGCTCACCGGCACCGGCGATCGCGCCTTTTGCGCCGGCGCCGATCTCAAGAATTCCGGCAGCAAGACCGGCCTTGAGTACTGGGCGGCGCCGCGGCCTGGCGGCTTCGGCGGTATCGCGCTGCGCGAGACACTCGATGTGCCCGTCATTGCCCGCGTCAACGGCGTCGCGTTGGGCGGCGGCTTCGAAATGGTGCTGGGCTGCGACATCGTCGTCGCGTGCGAAGAGGCGAGCTTCGGCTTGCCGGAGCCGCGCGTCGGGCGGCTGCCGCTCGACGGCGGGATGACGCTGCTGCAGCGGCAGATCGCGTTCCGGCCGGCCATGGGCATCCTGCTCACCGGACGGCGGGTGCCCGCGCGCGAAGCGCTGGCGCTCGGGATCGTCAACGACGTCGTCGCGCGCAGCGAGCTCGATGCGGCCGTCGGCCGCTGGGTCGCCGACATCGCGGCGTGCGCGCCGCTCTCGGTGCGCGCGATCAAGCAGGTCGTCCGGCGCGCCGCGCATCTCACCGCCAAGGAAGCGCAGGCGTACCGGCTGCCCGCGTTGATCGAAGCGCTCGAGTCCGAGGACAGCCAGGAAGGTGTGCTGGCTTTTCGCGAAAAGCGTCCGCCGGTGTGGAAGGCACGGTAGTGTCCCGAGCCAGTAATTCATTGTTGGAAAGTGTCGAGAATCGGCGTCATCCTGCGTTGCGAATCCTCGCGAGGTGTCCAACTTCGCTCCGGTTCGCGCCTTGTCTGACACCGATTTCGGCATTTTTCGAGAGCGATCGAGCACTTGGCGAATATCCTTCAACGAATCACTGACCCGGGACACTATTGGCTTACGTCATTACCGACGCCTGCGTCGACGTCAAGGATCGCGCGTGCGTGCTGTGCTGCCCGGTCGATTGCATCTACGAAGGCTTGCGCACGCTCTACATCCAGCCGGACGAGTGCATCAACTGCGGGCTGTGCGTGTCGGTCTGTCCGGTGGATGCCATTTACGACGAGCCCGACGTCCCGGCGGCGCAGCGGCACTTCATCGCCATCAATCGCGAATTCTTCGGGGCCGCCGTGAGCGGCCTCGGGTCGCCGAACAGCGCCGACGGGAAAGTGACGCCGCTCGATCATCCGCGGGTGGCGGCGCTGCCGGTGCGGGAGCGTTGACCGCCGTCTCTGGGACGCCTGGTACGGCGCTTGCAAGACCTGGAAAGTACGAACTCACCTCGGGGCGACAAGCGCACAGCCCAATGGAGGGCCATTGGTATATTGTTGCGCTTTGCGGGAGCCGCATCATGTCCGCCGAGACCCATTCGGGGAAACACATACGCCTGACGTCGCACCCGGTCGAGGGTGCGGGAGGTACGCTGCCGATCCGCTGGGGCCGCGCCGACCCGCGCGAGCGCGGCCCGATCATCGGCAGCACGTCGACGCGCAGCCAGCGCAACGTGATCGGCACGCACAGCGGCTCGTATGGCGTCTATCGTGCGCTGGCCGTCGCGGCGGGCGCACTGCTGCGCGGCCACAAGCCCGATCTGACGAATACGATGCCGACCGACCCGCTGGGTCCGTTTCCGTCGTGGGGCGACCCCGACAGGATCGTGTCGCTCGACCCGTTTGGCGCGGTGGTCGCGGACGTCTTCCGCGAAGAGATTGCGCAGGGCTACGACATCCGGCCGACCATCGCGATGACCAAGGCGCACATCGACATGCCCGAAGTGCATCGCGCGATTGCCGCGGGGCGCTTGAAAGCCGATGGCAAGATCCTGCTGGCGAATGGCTCCGCCGTCGTGACCAAGGCGGCGATCGAGCCGGTCTGGTGGCTGCCGGGGGTGGCCAAGCGGTTCAAGTGCAAGGAGGCCGACCTGCGGCGTGCGCTGTTCGAGGAAACGGGCGGAATGTATCCGGAGCTCGTCACGCGCGGCGATCTCGACGTGTTCCTGCCGCCGATCGGCGGCCAGACCATCTACGTGTTCGGCAATCCGCACGACCTTGCCAATCCCGAGGTCACGCTCACCGCTCGCGTGCACGACGAATGCAACGGCTCCGACGTCTTCGGCTCGGACATCTGCACGTGCCGCCCGTACCTGACGCACGCGATCGAGGAGTGCATTCGCGGCGCGCAGGACGGCGGCGTCGGCGTCGTCATCTACTGCCGCAAGGAAGGCCGCGCGCTTGGCGAAGTGACGAAGTTCCTCGTCTACAACGCGCGCAAGCGCCAGGAAGGCGGCGACTCGGCGACCAATTATTTCCTGCGCACCGAATGCGTTGCCGGCGTGCAGGACATGCGCTTCCAGGAGCTGATGCCCGACACGCTGCACTGGCTCGGGATTCGCAAGATTCACCGGCTGGTGTCGATGAGCAACCTCAAATACGACGCGATCGTGGGATCGGGCATCGAGGTCGGCGAGCGCGTGAAGATTCCCGAGGATCTCATTCCCGACGATGCTCGCGTGGAAATGGATGCGAAAAAGGCCGCCGGCTACTTCACCGACGGCGAGGTGCCGGACGCGCAACGACTCGCGCAGACCAAGGGCCGCAGCCTGTGACGGCGGCGGTGGCCGAATCCCCCGTCGATGCCCTGCTGTCCACGGCGGCGATTCGCGAACGCTGCGGCAATATCGCGGCGGCAGTAACCGCGGGCCATTCGCGCTTCTTCAGCATCGACCGCGCGCGCCTGACCGCAGCGGCCGAGCGCGTGACCGGCGTCACGCGCCGTCGTTATCCCGACCTTGCGATTCCCTATCACAGCCGCTGGCGCCATTTCGAAGCGGGCGGCATCGATCGCCGCGGCGAGCTCGGGCGCGCACTGGCCGGCCGCGCGCCGGCCGAGCGCGCACGGGCGCAGATCGACCTCGCCGTAATCAGCGTGCTGCTCGATGCGGGCGCGGGTCCTGCCTGGAGCTATGTCGAAGCAGAATCCGGCCAGCGCTTCACGCGTTCCGAGGGGCTGGGTGTTGCCAGCTTTCGCGCGTTCATGCAGGGTGCGTTCGCCGCGAGCCCGGCGGATCCGTGGCGCGTCGATGCATCGGCGCTCGCCGCCTTGGACGCGACGAAGCTCGCGATGCTGTTCCAGGCAAGCGACGCCAATCCTTTGGTGGGCCTCGAAGGCCGCGCCGCGCTGCTGCGCCGCCTGGGCCGCGCTCTGACCGAGCAACGCGAGATCTTCGGTGCGCAGGCGCGACCGGGCGCGCTGTTCGATGCGCTGACGGGCGACGGACAACGCAACACCGTGGCGGCGTCGGCAATCCTGCGCGCGCTGCTCCAAGGTCTTCATAGGATCTGGCTGACCGGCAGCGCGCTCGACGGCGTGTCGCTCGGTGATGTGTGGCGACATCCCTACGCGGGCGGCGCCGGTCCGACCGCGGGCTGGGTGCCGTTCCACAAGCTGTCGCAATGGCTCGCGTACTCGTTGTTCGAGCCCTTCGAATGGGCGGGCGTGACCGTAACGGCCCGCGACGACCTGACCGCATTGCCTGAGTATCGCAACGGCGGCCTGCTGCTCGACACCGGCGTGCTGGCGTTGCGCAACGACGCGGAAGCGCTCGTCGCCTGGGACGTGGGCAGCGAGCTCGTCGTCGAGTGGCGCGCGCTGACGGTCGCGCTGCTCGACGAGCTCGCGCCGCAGGTGCGCGCGCGGCTCGGCGCTCCGGCGCTGCCGCTCGCCTGTATTCTCGAGGGTGGCACATGGGCGGCGGGGCGCGAGCTCGCCACGCAATTGCGCGGCGGCGATCCGCCGCTCGCGATCAACAGCGACGGTACCGTATTCTAGTATTCGCCTCATACTTGTCGTCGTCATTCCCGCGAAAGCGGGAATCCAGCGTCTCTGCGGGAACGCCACTGGGGCGTGCGCGAAGGCGCGTGCGCCTTCGCGGGGACGACGACTGTGCAGAGTGGGTCGCATTCGACCGCAGCTTGTATCGATGGGAGTCTTCATGCCGGCCAATGTCAACGTGTTCGATCATCCGCTCGTCCAGCACAAGCTCACGCTGCTGCGCAAGAAGGAAACCAGCACCACGAGCTTCCGCCGGCTGCTGAACGAGATCGGCTCGCTGATGGCCTACGAGGTCACGCGGTCGATGCCCATGCACGAGGTGATGATCCAGACGCCGCTGGAGACGATGAATTCGAAGCTGATCGACGGCAAGAAGCTGGTGTTCGTGCCGATCCTCCGCGCGGGCATGGGCTTGCTCGACGGGTTCCTGCTGGTCGTACCCGGCGCGCGGGTCGGCCATATCGGGCTCTACCGCGACCCGAAGACACTGGTCGCCGTCGAGTATTACTTCAAGATGCCGGGCGGCATGGCGGAGCGCGACGCGATCGTGCTCGATCCAATGCTCGCCACCGGCAATTCGGCGATCGCCGCCGTCGAGCGTCTGAAGGAAGCCAGGCCGCGATCGATCCGTTTCGTATGCCTGGTATCGTGTCCGGAAGGCATCCGCAACTTCCAGTCCGCGCATCCCGACGTGCCCGTCTACACGGCGTCGATCGACCGCGAGCTGAACGACCACGGCTACATCCTGCCGGGCCTGGGCGACGCCGGCGATCGCATTTTCGGCACGAAATGAGTGCCGCAGGGCCATAAACCATGGCTGATCTTCTCGTTCGCAACGCGACGCTGCCGGACGGCCGCACCGGCGTGGACGTGCTGGTCGCGGGCGATCGTATCGTCAACGTGTCGCCGCGCATCGATGCAACGGCAGCGGAGGTCGTCGATGCGCAAGGCTACCTGCTCACGCCGCCGTTCGTCGACGCGCATTTCCACATGGACGCGACGCTGTCGTACGGCCTGCCGCGCGTCAACCAGAGCGGCACGCTGCTCGAAGGCATTGCGCTGTGGGGCGAACTGAAGCCGCTGCTGACGCAGGACGCATTGGTCGAGCGTGCGCTCACCTATTGCGATTGGGCGGTGGCCAAGGGGCTGCTCGCGATCCGGTCGCACGTCGATGTCTGCGACCCGCGGCTGCAGGCGGTCGAGGCGCTGCTGCACGTGCGCGAGAAAGTGAAGCCGTATCTCGACCTGCAGCTGGTCGCGTTCCCGCAGGATGGCGTCCTGCGCAGCCCCGGCGCGCTCGAGCTCCTGGATCGCGCGCTGCGGATGGGGGTCGACGTCGTCGGCGGGATTCCGCATTTCGAGCGGACGATGGCCGACGGCGCGGAAAGCGTGCGTGTGCTGTGCGAGCTGGCGGCGGAACGCGGGCGCCTCGTCGACATGCATTGCGACGAGACCGACGATCCGCATTCGCGGCATATCGAAACGCTGGCGGTGCAGACGTTGCGGCTGGGCCTTTCGGGCCGCGTGACCGGCTCGCACCTCACGTCGATGCACTCGATGGACAACTACTACGTGTCGAAGCTGATCCCGCTGATCCATGAGGCCGGCGTGAGCGCCGTCGCCAATCCGCTGATCAACATCACGATCCAGGGCCGGCACGACACGTACCCGAAGCGCCGCGGCATGACGCGCGTGCCGGAGCTCATGGCCGCCGGCGTCACCGTCGCCTTCGGCCAGGACTGCGTGATGGATCCGTGGTATTCGCTCGGCAGCGGCGACATGCTGGAAGTGGCGTCGATGGGCCTGCATGTCGCGCACATGACGAGCCAGGCCGGGATGCGCGCGTGCTTCGATGCCGTCACGGTCAATGCGGCGAAAATCCTGCACCTCGACGGCTACGGGATCGCGCCGGGCAACCGCGCCGATTTCGTGCTGCTGCAGGCGCGCGATCCGGTCGAGGCGATCCGTTTGCGGGCACCGCGGCTGCGTGTCTACCGCGGCGGCAAGCTCGTCGCGGAAACACCGGCGGCGACCGCCGCGTTGCACCTGCCCGGGCGGCCCGCTACCGTGGATTGGACGCTGCGGCGCTAACAACCCGCGACGCCTACACGGTGACGGGCAAGACCATCGGCGCGATCGCGAAGGCGGACGATCTCGCGGCCTCCGTGCCGCAAGCCGGGGCGCGCCGCATTGCCGGGCCGACGATGCTGGTTGCGCTGGCGCTGCTCCTCGCCGTCGCGACGGTGTTCGCGATCGGCATTGGCGCCTATCGGATTGCGCCGCTCGCCGTGTTCCGGATTCTGGTCTCGATGCTCGGGTTCGATGCCGGCGGCTTCGAGCCGCAACAGGCGGCGGTGCTGCGGACCATCAGGCTGCCGCGCGTGGTGCTGGGGCTCATCACCGGCGCGGGTCTCGGGATCGCGGGCGCGCTCATGCAGGGACTCTTCCGCAATCCGCTGGCGGATCCGACGCTGATCGGCGTTGCGTCCGGTGGCGCCTTCGCCGCGGCGTTCGTGATCGTGCTCGGCGCGACCTGGCTGCCCGGGGCGGTAAGCGTCCTCGGTCCGTGGACGCTGCCGCTGGCGGCGTTCGCCGGCGCGCTGGCCGTCACGTGGCTTGTCTATCGCATCGGCGACGCCGAAGGCATTCTTTCGCTGCCGATCGTCCTGCTTGCAGGGATCGCGCTCAACGCACTGGCGCTGGCCGGCGTCGGATTGCTGTCGTACGTCGCCAGCGCCGAGCAATTGCGCAATCTCGCGTTCTGGAGCTTCGGCTCGCTGGCCGGCGGCACGTGGGCGCTGCTGTCCGCCGTCGCGCCATTGGCGGTGGCGGCGATCGTCCTGGGCATGCTGCTCGCACGCCCGCTGAATGCGCTGGCGCTCGGCGAAACGCAAGCGGGACATCTGGGCGTCGATGTCGCACGCGTCAAACACGCGGCAATCGTGCTGACGGCGCTTGCGGTCGGCGGGCTCGTGGCGGCCACCGGTGTGATCGGCTTCATCGGCCTCGTGGCGCCGCATGCAGTGCGTCTCGCGTGCGGGCCCGATCATCGCGTGGTCTTGCCCGGCGCCGCATTGCTGGGCGCACTCCTGGTCGTGACCGCGGATGTTGCCGCCCGCACGGTGGTCGCACCGGCGGAGTTGCCGATCGGGATTCTCACCGCGGGACTGGGCGCGCCATTTTTTCTGGCGCTGCTGCTGCGGCGGCGTGGCCAGGGCGGTCTTTAGGGCCTGCCGTAAATGCTAACCGCGCGCAACATCACCGTGGCCTTTCGCGCCCGCCGGCTGCTCGACGATGTGAGCGTCGCCATCGCGCCAGGTGAAACGGTGGCGATTCTGGGCGAAAACGGCGCCGGCAAGACGACGTTGCTGCGCGCGCTCGCCGGGGATCGGCAGCCGCCCGGAATGCGGCAGAGCGGCGAGGTGATGCTGGCCGGGCGGCCGATCCGCGCGTGGTCGCTCCCCGAGCGTGCGCGGCTGCGCGCCGTGCTTCCGCAGCGACCTGAACTTGCGTTCGCCTTCAATGCGCGCGAGGTCGCGGGCTTTGGCCGTTACGCGCACCACGGCGGCTGGCGATCGCCGGAAGACCTCGGCATTGCCGATGCCGCATTGCGGCTGACCGATGCGTTGCACCTCGCCGACCGCGAGGTGACGACGTTGTCCGGCGGCGAGCAGGCGCGCGTGCACCTCGCCTCGGTGTTCGCGCAACTGTGGGAGACGCAATGCGCGTCGCCGCGCTTTCTGCTGCTGGACGAGCCGACCGCCGCGCTCGACCTCGCGCACCAGCATCAGCTGCTGGAGACGGCGCGCACGTTCGCGCAAACGCGCGGCATCGGCGTCGTGGCCATCCTGCACGATCTCAACCTCGCGGCGATGTATGCCGATCGCGTGGTCGTATTGCTGCATGGCGCGGTGATTGCCCAGGGATCGCCGCGCGAGGTGCTGCAGCCGGCGACGATCGGTGAAGGCTTCGCCGTCGCGGCGAAAGTATTGCCGCATCCGCTCGTCGATGACGGTATGCTGATCGCGACCGCGGCGCGCCGCCCCGAAGCGCCCCGTTGAGCCTTCGCAGTCCTGGCCCTCCGGGACAAAGGCATAATCCGGGTATCGCAACTTACGGCTTGGCCGAGCAACAGCAACCGAATGGAATCCATTTACTACGTGATGGCGTGGGCCTGCCACCGCAAGTGCAAGCATTGCTACGAAGACCGGTTTCGCCCGTACGTCCGCGGCGAGCTGGAAGCCGTGGTGCAGGAGGCCGAGCGCAATTTTCCGCGCATTCTCGCCAACTTCCCCGAACGCTTCACTTATCGCGATCTCGACGATCCCCAGCGGGATGGCACGTTCCCTGAGAAGACGGGCCGCGTGATCCTTTCCGGCGGTGAATCGCTGCTCGACCCGGTGCGCGAGCGCGTGACGTACAAGGTCGTCGAGGGACTGCGCGCGAAGTACGCGGCGCAGGGCGGCGTGAAGGTGGTCGTGCAGACGACCGGCGACATCCTGACCGATGCGATCGTCGACGACCTTCTGCAACGCGGCGTCTGGATGATCTCGGTCGCGAGCGTCGACGACTTTCACGTCGGCCTCGAAGGTCCTGCGAAACAGCAGGCGTTCATGGACAAATTGACCGCGCTGTTCGAGCGGCACGGGATGCGCCGCAGCGGGTTGTCGGCGACCACGCGCAACTGGCACGAGGAGACCGGGCCGGTGTACAGCTTCTTCGGCGCCACGCCGGACTCCTGGATCGGCAAGCTGTGGCCGCGCGGCCGCGCGTGGCAGAACAACTTGTCGCAGGCGACGGTGGCGGACAACTTCTGCAATCGCTGGTCGGGCGGACTCAATTTTCTGCGCCATCAATTCAACGGTTCGGAGGTGTCGATCGAGCCGGACGGCGCCGTGTATCCGTGCTGCATCAAGACCAAGCTGCCGATCGGCAGCCTGCTCGAAGACGGCCTCATCGACATTCTCGAGTCGCTTGCGGGCGTGCCGGCGTACGAGGCGATCACGATGGGGCACCCCGAACGCATGGGGGTTGCCCATGGTTGGGACGAGGAAGAGTTTCTCGCTCAATCGCGCACGAGCACGCCGAACGGAACGCCTTATCAGAATCTGTGCATCGGCTGCGACCGCTTCCACGAGCAGCTGCTGGGACCGGTGCTTGCGGCCGCGCGCGCCCGGCGGCGGGCCGCGAAGGGCATCGTCGAAACCGTCGAGCCTTCACGCAAGATCATTGCGCTGATGCCGAACGGAGACTGAAGAGTGCGCGTTCGCACTCTGGCGGCTGCCGTTGCGCTCGCGGCGCTGTCGGTCGCGGTATCCGCGCAGAATCTCGACTGGAACGACATCGTCGCAAAAGCGAGGGGACAGACGGTCAACTTCAATGCGTGGGCCGGCGACGAAAAATCCAACGCGTTCATCCAGTGGGCGGCGCAGGAAGTCGGGCGCCGCTACGGGGTCACGCTCGTTCATGTCAAGCTCAAGGACACGGCCGAGGCGGTGACCCGCGTCGTCGCGGAAAAAGCGGCGGGCCGCAATGCGGGGGGCACCGTCGATCTCATCTGGATCAACGGGCCCAATTTCCTCGCGATGAAGCAGCAGGCGCTGCTGTTCGGGCCGTTCACGCAGGCGTTGCCAAGCTACGCCCGCGTCGATACCACGACGATCCGCTCCAACGTGATCGACTTCACGATCCCGGTGGATGGCATGGAATCCCCGTGGCGGCGCGCGCAGATCGTCTTCGTCTACGACGGCAAGCGCGTCACGAATCCGCCAAAATCGGTGGCTGAATTGCTTGAATGGGCGAAGAAGAATCCGGGCCGGCTCACGCATCCGTCCGTGCGCAACTTCCTGGGCGCGACGTTCCTGAAGCAGGCGCTGTGGGAATTGGCGCCCGACCCCGCCGCGCTGCAACGACCCGCGACCGACGACAATTTCGCCGCGATCACCGCGCCGATGTGGACCTGGTACGACGCATTGCGCCCGTATCTTTGGCGGCAGGGCAGGCAGTTGCCCGAGAACGGGCCCGCGCAGCGCCAGTTGCTGAACGATGGCGAGATCGACATGCTGGTCTCCTTCAATCCGGCCGAGGCAGCGGTGTCGGTGCATGCCGGGCTGCTGCCGGACAGCGTGCGCACCGTCGTGTTCGCCCGCGGCACGATCGGCAACACCAGCTTTGTCGCGATTCCCTACAACGCCGCGCACAAGGAAGCGGCGATGGTCGTCGCCGATTTTCTGCTCGAGCCGGCAACGCAGGCGCATGCGCAGGATTTCCGGCAGATGGGCAATTTCACCGTGCTCGATTTCGCCAAGCTTTCGCCCGACGAAAAGAGGCGCTTCGACGAATTGCCGAAATCGCCGGCGCTGCCGACCAATGCCGAGCTGGGAACGACGGTGCTCGAGCCGCATCCGTCGTGGATGACGCGCATCGCGAACGAATGGGAGAAGCGGTACACGAAATGAGTATGGTGCGGCGTCCCGGCGTGCTTCGCCTGGCGCCGGCGCTGACGGTCGGCATTCTACTGCTGCCCATTGCCGCCGGCCTCGTCGGGACGCTGCTTCCCGCGTTCGGCTACCTGCCCGCCATCGGCGGCCGCACGTTCAATCTCGATGGATGGCGACGGCTCGCCGACTATCCGGGGTTCGGGACCAGCGTCGCGATCACGATCGGCACTGGCGTGCTCACGTCAGCGCTGGCCGTGATTCTCGCCTTCGGTTGTTGCGCGTCGCTGCACGATCGCCCGTGGATGCGCCGGCTGGGCGCGTGGGTCGCGCCGATCCTGTCGACACCGCATTCCGCGATCGCGCTCGGCCTGGCGTTCCTGCTCGCGCCATCGGGCTGGATCGCGCGCGCGTTGTCGCCGTGGCTGACCGGCTGGATCTTGCCGCCGGACGTCGCAACGGTCGGCGACCCCGCCGGCGTCGCGCTGGTGCTCGGTCTTCTGCTGAAGGAAGTGCCTTATCTCATCCTGATGATCGTCGGCGCACTCAACCAGGTGCAGGCGCGTGCGCATCTCGCGATCGCGCGCGCGCTTGGCTATGGACCCGCGGAAGCATGGCTCAAGGCCATTCTTCCGCAGATCTATCCGCAGATCCGGCTGCCGATCTACGCGGTGATCGCGTTCTCGCTGTCGGTGGTCGACGTGGCGCTGATTCTCGGTCCCTCCAATCCGCCCCCGCTCGCCGTGCTCGCGGTGCGCTGGTTCAGCGACGCCGATATCCAGTTCTATTTTCCCGCGGCGGCGGCGGCGATCCTGTTGCTGCTGCTCGTGATCGGCATCATCGCCGCCTGGCGTGGTTTCGAGCGGTGCGCGATGCTCGTGGGTCGCCGCTGGATCGCCCGCGGCGGGCGCGGTGGCATTGCCACGACGGCGGCCACGATGGCGACGCTGCTGTTCGGCGTCACGTTTGCGTTGTCGGTGCTCGCGATCGCCGGCATGGCGGTGTGGTCGGTCGCGGATCAATGGCGCTTCCCGGACGCGTTGCCGCAGGCATGGTCGCTCGCGAACTGGATGCGGCGCTTCGACGGCCTTGCAGGACCGGCATGGGTGACGGTTGTGGTCGGTGCGCTGGCGACCGGCGTCGCGCTCTGCCTCGTGCTCGCGTGTCTCGAAAACGAAAGCCGCGGGCATCGGCGACCCGGCGCGGCCGCGCTCTGGATTCTCTATGTTCCGCTGCTGGTGCCGCAGGTCGCGTTCCTGTTCGGCGCGCAGGTGCTGCTGGTCCGGATGAACCTGGACGGCACGCTTGCTGCCGTCGTGTGGGCGCACCTGATCTTCGTGCTGCCTTATCTGTTCCTGTCGCTCGCCGATCCGTGGCGCGCCTTCGACCCGCGCTATGCGCAAACCGCGGCGAGCCTCGGCGCATCGCGGATGCGGGTGTTCTTTGCCGTCAAGCTGCCGATCCTGTTGCGCCCGGTCCTGATCGCGGGCGCCGTCGCGTTTGCGGTGAGCGTGGGACAGTACCTGGCGACGGTGTTTGCCGGCAACGGACGCGTTGCCACGCTCACGACGGAGGCCGTGACGCTCGCCGCGGGCGCGGACCGGCGCGTGATCGGCGCCTACGCAGTGGCGCAGACGCTGTTTCCCCTCATTGCCTATGTGGGCGCGGTCCTGCTGCCGGCGCTTCTGTTCGCGCACCGCCGCGGGCTGCGCGGTCATCAATGAAGCAGGCGTTGCTCGCCCCGCTGCATCTCGCGTCGGTTCGCATCGACCTTGCCGGACGCGAGCTGATTCCGCCGCTCACGCTCGACGTCGAACCGGGCGAATGCGCGACGATCATGGGTCCTTCCGGTTGCGGGAAGTCGACATTGCTCGCCTTCATTTCCGGCACCATCGATCCGGTATTTCGCGCGACGGGCCGCGTGACGATCGGCGCGCGCGACATCACCGTGCTGCCCCCTGAACACCGACATATCGGCATCCAGTTCCAGGACGACCTGCTGTTCCCGCACCTGTCGGTCGGCGACAACCTGGCGTTCGCGCTGCCTGCGCGGGTTCGCGGGCGTTCGCAGCGGCGGGCGCGGATCGAGCAGGCGCTGGCGGAAGCGGACTTGAGCGGTTTCGCCGACCGCGATCCGGCGACCCTCTCGGGCGGCCAGCGCGCACGCGTCGCGCTGATGCGCACGCTGCTGTCGGAGCCCCACGTCCTGCTGCTCGATGAGCCGTTCAACAAGCTCGACGCACAACTGCGCCACGACTTCCGGCGCTTCGTGTTCGAGCATGCCGCCGACCGTGGCCTTCCCACGCTCCTCGTCACCCACGACGCGACCGACGCGCAGGCGGCCGGGGGCCGCGTCATCGGACTCGCCCGGCCGTAGGCGGCGCAGGGACGTCCAAGCCGACCTGCTCCCTGTGGAGGAGGCGCGCAGCGCCTCGGGGGCGTCCTCAGCGGCGTTACTCGAGGTGGCTCGCCAGGTCTTTCTCGCTGACTCCGGGCAGGTCCTTGTGCACGGTCTTGACCACCAATGCGGCCGTGTGCGGGTCCAGCGCGGCACGCAGCATGCCGAGAAATCTCGGTTCCGCGACCAGAACGAGTTTGCCAAACGCATGCAGCGTGCGGCCTTTGTCGAGAAGCTCGGCCAGAATTCGCGCAAACTCCAGCGCCACCTCTTCGGTGGGCTCGTGCTCGGTGCTCATGCCATGGCGACCCTGGCCGAGGCTGTCGAACGCCCGGCCCGGCTTGTCGGCGACGATCTGCTGGTTCTGCAATCGCCCTTCGGGGTGCGGGATGTCCTGCAACCGATGGATCGGCTGGCCTTTGCCGTCCGTTTCGAACAATGTCGCGCCGCTGCGATTCGCCGTGAGTATCCAGGTGGTGTTCATCGAGCAGATCCTTCCGCGCGAGTGGTCGACCGCCGACGAGCCGCCCCGACCGAGGTGCACCTTCTGCAGGCGTCTGCGGGCGCGCCCTCCATCTTGCTCGGATTTGCGGACGGATCGCGCTTAGCGGCAGCCGATGAACGTGACGTAGTCCGACACGGCGCCGATGCCCATGTGCTGGACACGAGCATCGAGGAGATTCCGGTCATGACCCGGCGAACGCTGCCATGCCAGGAGCTGCGCCTGCGGCGTCAGATAGTTCCACCCGATGTTCTCGATGCACATTCCGTACCCGGATCGGCGAAACCGCGACGGGAAGCCGTCGTGCGACAGGCGCCCCGCCTTCGCCATCGCAGCGCTGTGCTGACGCGCGAGCGCGGCAAGACTCCCATCGAGGGCGAGCGGTTTCCCGCCGCTTTGCTCGCGATAGCGATTCACGAGCTCGCCCAGGCGATCCGCGTAACGGTCGTTATCGTCCGGACGGTTCGCAGCGGGCGCCGACCCCGCGAGGCAGGCGAACACGGCGGCGCCGAACCACGCCGCAGCGGCCCATCCCCGCGCCGGGCCGACCCAAGGGCGATATACCGGGGCGCGCAGCGCGAAGCCAGCCATTGATGGCGAATCGGCGGCGGCGACCAGCACGACCGCGCAAACCCGAGATGGAGGCTGCGGTCAGTCGGCCGCCGCCATCACGTTCTGGGCCAGCCCGCGCAAGCCGCTCCCGACAAAGCCGATCAACCGGTTCGTGTCGTGTTCGCGGAAGCCGCGGGGCACGCAATCGCCGCCCAGTTTGCCGCAGCGATGCAGCAGCACCTCGCCGAACAGGCTTCGCGCGTACCGAAACCCGGCATCCAGGTCTTCCTGCTGGTTCAGCGGCAGCGTTTCGGCCAGCGCATGCTGGAAATCGCGATCCACCGTTCCAAAGTACCGCTGGTACCAGTCGTTGCCGTCCGGGGCCGACGCCAGGCGCGCCACGATGCAGAGGTAGTTGCGCCACGGCAGATCCTCCTGCAGATGGAGGTCGCCGAAGGGCTCCCACCAGGCGCGCAGCACGTCCTCGACCTCCGGGTCCGCGCTGCGGCGGACCCGTTCCAGCGCAGCCCGCCACGCCTGGGCAAGCCGCTCCGCACGACGCTCGACGGCGGCCTCGAACAGCATCTCTTTGCTGCCGAAGTGATAGTTGACGAGCGCGACATGCGCGCCGGCACCACTTGCGATCATCCGGTGCGATGGCGTCCGGAAGCCATGGTCGGCAATCAATGCCTCCGCCGCGTCCAGCAGCGCGTCTCGCGTCGCCGCACCGCGGACGACCGTCGGTCTCACAGCCACTGTGTCCATGGGTTCCTCCTCTACCGGGAATCCGGTCAGCCGAGCCATTCTTGTCGAATTGGCCCAACCCCCCGTATCGGCCGTTGGCGCAATCGGGTGTCGGACGCCACCGACCGCGCGGCGGACCGCGGACTCCCGCCCGTGCGGGAATGGCGCTTGCGGTGACAAGAGCGGCGACGGACGGTGGCAGCCGATAGCCGCGACGATCGCGGCGACACCGCCTTGGCAAACAGCAAGCCGCGGTTCAGCGCAAAAAGACATGCCATTGGATGTCGGCGCAGAAGGGCCGGATTAGGTCGGTTCAACGCGATTCGCCGGCCCGAAGCAGTGTTATGTACGGTGTAGGACAAAGCGGAGGATTACCCAATGACGGAATGTAGGACGTATCCGACAGGGGTTTCCGCAAGACGCCGATGCGGGGCGATCAGCGCTTTGATAGGATGGGTCGCGGTTTCAACACGTCTAATATTCGAGGTGAGGCTAACATGCTCGACGATTCCGCCACCAACATCGTGAGCTTGCCGTTTCTGGCGGCGACACGCGCCGCATCCGCGCCGGCTATGGGCCGCTTCGGTCAACTGTACGGCGGATCGCCGGCGATGCAGGATATCTATCGCAGGATCGACAAAGTCGCGCCGACGTCGGCGACTGTGCTGATCACCGGTGAATCCGGCAGCGGCAAGGAAGTCGTCGCCCGCACGATTCACGAGCGCAGCGAAAGCGCCAAGGCATCGTTCATCGCGGTCAACTGCGGCGCGATTCCGGGGAACCTCATCGAAGCCGAGCTCTTTGGCTACGAGAAGGGTGCGTTCACCGGCGCGGCGAGAATGCATCGCGGCTGCTTCGAGCGCGCCGAGGGCGGCACGCTGTTCCTCGACGAGATCATCGAGATGGCGCCGGAAATGCAGGTGCGCCTGTTGCGTGTTCTCGAAAGCGGCCGCTTCACGCGCGTCGGCGGCGAAGAGGAGCTGCGTGCCCGCGTGCGCATCATCGCCGCCAGCAACCGCGACCCGCGGCAAGCGGTCGCGGATGGGCAGTTGCGCGAGGACCTCATGTACCGGCTGGCCGTGTTCCCCATCGCGTTGCCCCCGTTGCGCGACCGCGACGGGGACGCGGAGCTGCTGGCCGAGCATTTCCTGCAGCAACTGAACGACGACGAAGGCACGAGCAAGGCGTTTTCGCGGCAGGCGATCGTTACGATTCGCGCCCATCGGTGGCCGGGCAACGTGCGCGAATTGAAGAATGCGGTGCAGCGTGCCTTCATCCTGGCCGACGAGCTCGTCGACCTCGACTTCGCCGGCCTTGCATGCGCGGAGCCCGTGGGCAACTGCCTGCGCGTCCCGGTCGGTACGCCGCTCGCGGAAATGGAACGGCAGGCGATCTATGCGACGCTCGACTTGTGCGACGGCAACAAGCGCCGTTGCGCCGAAATGCTTGGCGTGAGCTTGAAGACGCTCTACAACCGGCTGTCGGAGTATCAGGCCGGCGAAGTGGGCATTGCCACCGTGTCGTCACGCGCGTGACGCGCGACGCCGTTTCCATTCCAACAACAAGCGAGCGACGCCCATGATTCGAATCCTCATTGCCGACGACCACGCGATCGTGCGCGCGGGACTCAAGCAATTCATCGTCGATCAGCCCGATATGTCGGTCACGGGCGAAGCCGCGACCGGCAGCGAAGCGATCTCGCTGGTGCGGGCGTCCGATTTCGATGTCGTGCTGCTCGATATCTCGATGCCGGACAAAAACGGCATCGACACGCTGAAGACGCTGAAGCAGTCCAGGCCGGAATTGCCGATCCTCATGCTGTCGGGCTATGCGGAGGATCAGTATGCGGTCAACCTGCTGCGCGCCGGCGCGGCCGGATATCTCAACAAGGAAGCGGCGTCCACCCAGCTGGTGGGTGCCATCCGCACCGTGGTCCGCGGCCGCAAGTTCATCAGCCCGGCGCTCGCGCAGATACTCGCGGACGGGGTCACGGGTGACGCCGACAAGCCCCTGCATGGCGAGCTGTCGCAGCGCGAATTCCAAATCTTCTGCAAGATCGCCGCCGGCGCCGCCGTATCGAAAATCGCCGACGAGCTGCACCTGTCGGTGAAGACCGTAAGCACGTACCGGACCCGCGTCCTGGAGAAGATGGGAATGAAGTCGAACGCGGACTTGACCTACTACGCCATCAAGAACGGATTGATCGACTGAGGCCGTGCAGAACGGCGGTATCTGTCCCATACAGGGCAGGCAGTGTTGCTTTTGCGCCCAAATGTCGGACAAACGCCGACAGCAAAGTGGTGGGCCCCCTGATAAGGTTTTCCGTGTAACGAAGGGAAGGCCACGCGCAGCGTTCTGTTTTAATTGAACCGCGTATGGAAACCCATCTCCAACCTGCCAGAACCAAAGCCGCCAACAGGCAACCGTACGTGGACGTTGCGAAATTGCGGGTGATCATCGTCGAGGATTCGGCGATCATTCGTGCTCGCCTGGCGGAATCGCTGGGGGAGATGCCGAATGTCGAAATTGTCGGACAGGTGGAAACCGAGGCGGAGGCGCTTGCGTTGTTGAAGGAAGCGCGCTGGGACGCCGCGGTGCTCGACCTGCAGCTCAAGCAAGGGACCGGGCTTGGCGTCCTCAAGTCGCTGGCCCATGGCGCGCGGCCGGCGAACACGAAGATCATCGTGTTCACCAACTATGCGTTTCCGCAGTACCGTGACCGCAGCCTGTCACTGGGCGCCGACTATTTCTTCGACAAGGCGCGTGAGTTCCATCGTGTTCGCGAAGTATTGAATCAACTCGCGGGCAATGGCGGCTCGTCCGTTTCGCACTGACATTGCCGATGTAGCTTTTCCAACGGCCCGCAGCCGGGGTTACCTGCTGCACCGCTCGAATTTCCCTATCTCCTTGAACCATTGAACGATTCGCGATGGCATGCGAAGTGCATGGGCTGCATTGGCGCGGCAACGCGCATTTTTCTAATCAACTGAAAGGCAAATAACCATGAAAACGGCTGCCGCAACACTTCTCGCTGTGATGATGATGCTGGTCGCAGGATGCAATACCGTGGAAGGCGCTGGCAAGGACGTGAGCGCAGGCGGCAAGGCGATCGAAAAGGCCGCGGACAAGGCGAAGCCAAATTAGCGCAGTCGTCAACGTGAAGCGGGACCAGGCCGCGAGCCGCAAGGCTCGCGGCGCCGTCTCGCCCGCGCCGGAGACACCGGAGCTTGCGCCGAAGCTCACCGCCATCGAGATTGCAGTACTGACCTTGGCGGCGGTCGCCCTCATCGCCGGCGCGCGCGTCGCGGAGCCGTTTCTGGTTCCAGTGATCACAGGCATCTTGTTGAGCTACACGCTGCGACCCCTCGTCGCAGCGCTCGAGCGCCTGCACATTGCGCGCGTGATCGGCGCCGCGCTGGTCATTGTTGTGCTGGTGGGGCTGCTGTCCGCGGTCGGCTACGTGATTCGCGACGACGTGAACGCCGCGGTCGCCGAATTGCCCGCTGCGGCGCGGAAATTTCGCTTGGCCGCCGCCGACGCCGCGCGCCAGCCCGAAAGCCCCATGACGCACATGAAGGCCGCGGCCGCCGAGCTCGATCGCGCGGCGGCGGAAGCGACCGGCAAACGTCTACCGCCGCCGGAGCCATCGACGAACAATATGGCCGGGCAGCTCCAGACTTTCGTTGCGGAGCAGTCCGCCAAGGCGCTATTCGTGCTGAGCGAAGTGTTGATGGCGATCCTGCTTACGTTCTTCCTGCTGGCCGCCGGCGATACGTTTCGCCGCAAGTGCGCGAGTCTCGCAGGAGCCTCCCTTGCGCGGCGCCGGATCACCGTCGAGGTCCTGAACGAGATCGATACGCAGGTCCAGGCCTACATGGTGACGCTGCTGGTAGCGAACGTCCTGATCGGTCTCACGACCTGGGCGGCAATGACCGCACTCGGACTCCCGAATGCGGGAATGTGGGGCGTCTTCGCCGGTGTCGTGCACGTCATCCCCTACGCAGGCACCGCCGTGACGGCCGCCGCGGTCGGCATCGCGATGCTCCTGCACAGCGGCAGCATCGCGCAAGCGGCCCTTGCTGCCGCGCTGGTGACCGGGCTGGCCGTGTTGATCGGGATGGTTCTTACCACCTGGATGCAGGGACGCGCCAGCCGCATCAACCCGGTCGCGATTTTCGTGGGCATCCTTTTTTTCGGCTGGTTGTGGGGAGGCTGGGGGCTGCTGCTCGGCGTGCCTATTCTGGCGGTGGTCAAGACGATTGCCGATCGGGTCGAAGCGCTGCGCCCACTGTCCGAGCTGCTCGCTGCATGATGCCCGTCGACCGCCGATTCCGTTTATTCCCGCTGACTTGTCAGCGTTGTCCTACGTGCACTGCAATATTCGGCGCTCGCTTTGTAGCGGGTGCGCGGCTGCCGGCGAACTCATGCTCAACCCCTTGATTCTAAGTACGTGCGCATAGGCATGCTCCATGCGTGTCCAAAGACGTTTTTTGACTCGAGTGAAAGGGAAACCAACGATGAAAACGCTACTCGCGATCCTCTTAGGGATGTCGGTTCTTTCGCTGACCGCGTGCAATACCGTCGCCGGAGCGGGCAAGGACGTGAAGGCAACCGGCCAGGCCGTCGAGAAGGCTGCCGACGACGCTAAACCGAAGTAAGGCGGTCGGCGTATCTGTCGCAATCGCCACCGTTCCCAATCGCAAACTCCGAGCGTGAAGCCATCATGACACTGCAAGATGAAATCAAGCTGTTGCTCCAAGCCCCGACGATGAATGCCGGCGACGTGCGGACATTGCTGGGTCGGGATTACGACGAATTGCTGCAGTTTGCCAAGGACATGTACGAATCGGAAAGCGGCGAGGAACGGCGCGCACTGTTCCGGCAGTTGAAGCCGGCGCTGATCGCGCACGCGCGGGCGGAAGAGCGCGAAATCTACGACGTGCTCCTCAGGATCGACGAATCCGACGACGCCAGGGATCTCGCCAACGAAGGGTATGTGGAGCACGGCGTGCTCGACGACCTGCTCGAAAAGCTTTCCCGCAGCCGGAAGACCGAATCGGATGAATGGAAGGCCCACGCCAAGGTCCTGCTGCATATTCTCGAGCGCCATGTCGAAGATAGCCGGGAGATGCTGTTCGACGAATTGAACGAGCGCTTCAGCGAGAACGAGCGCGAGGTCATGGGCCGGCGTTTTACGGCCGCCAAGGCGCGGATGGCGATGAAGGCGAAGGCAGCCTAGGTGGCATCCGTCCTTTCCGGGCAGTTCGATGATTTCGCAGCGGCACGCGCAGTCATCGACGAGTTGCTGACATTGGGGATGGTTGAAGCCGACCTGGAAATTTTCGCACTGAATGCGCCCGGCCAGCATGCCCGTTTTCCGATCGGCGGAGACGAGGACGCCGATCACAGTGCGCGCGGCGGCGAGAGCGGCGCGGTAAAAGGCGCGGCGCTGGGCGGGGCGGCAGGCCTGGCATTGGGCGCTGCGGCGATCCCGGCGATCGGACCGATTGCCGCTGCCGCGGGATTGGCCGTGGGCGCCTATACCGGCGCGTTCGCAGGCGCAGTCAAGACGATGGGCAAAGCGCCGCCACAAACGGAGATTCCACCACGCCCGGCCGGCGTTCGCGTCGTCGCGCACGTGCCGACGCGACAGCATCGCGAATGCGTGCTCTCCACGTTCGAACGCCACCACGCGCGTTCGATCGAGGAAGCCGAAGGCACATGGCGTGACGGGTCATGGGTCGACTTCGATCCGGTCAGCGTCCCGCGCTGGCTCAGGCCGCCGCAGCCGGAATCGCCACAGCCGAAATAACACGCACGTTGGCTTGCGGAAGAAAAAGGGCCAGGATCGCCGATCCTGGCCCGATTCTTTTGTTTCGAAACCGCTAGCGGGTAATGCGACCGATAAAGTAGCCGATCGCGATTGCGCCGGCGAGCGACACGAACGGCCGCGCACGTACGTAGCCGCTGGCCACTTCCGTGAGCTCACCCGATTTGGCGGCGATTTGCTTGCCGCTCTCGGCGGCCCATTCCGCCGCGGGAAGGGCCACGTCGGCCACCTTGTCGATCGTGCGATGCGCCGCCGTCGATGCGCGTTCGAGCGCAGGCTGAGCCTTTTCAGCCGCCTTGTCGACCGCCTGGTGCGCGCGGTCGGCCATGCTGGTGGTCATGTTGGAGACGGTGCCGGGATTGAGGTTCGAGGTTCCCATGGTGTTCGATGTGGTCATCGCAGGACTCCTTCTGATCGAGGTCGAGAATTGTGGGGTGCGGATTTGTCCGCGACTGCGGCCGAAATATGAATGACAGGCTGCATCGACATTTTTACGCCGGCTCGAGGATCCGTACGCTCGGCAGGGAACGGAATCGTTTGTCGGCGCGCGTCGTGGGGAAATGTAGGAGCGGCGCACACGTCGAAGCGAACGTTCGCCCACCCCAGCCTCTCCCCGCTCGCGCGAGAGTGCCCGAAGAGCGGGTGACGGGGCTCCAATCGCGCCAGATTATTTGCGTGGTGTTTCTTCGCTGAGTTTGGCGATCAGCTTCGCGTTGCGGATGAACTCGGCTTCGAGAAACGCCTTGGCGCCGCTGCCGGCCAAACCCATGTAGGTCAGCCCCGCGGCGCGCATGGCGTCGCCATGCCTGGGTTCGGCGACCAGGACGCCAATTGCCGACGCCAGACGAACGTAGGGGTCCGCGTCGAGGTCCTTCGGTGCGATCAATCCAATCCAGACGACGAACGATTGCCGCCACAACTCGCCGAACGAAGGGGTGTCGGTCAGCGCCGGGACGCGCGCCGCCGATGTGACCGCGAGGATCCGATGCCCGAACCGCGGCGCCTGCACCAGCGCATTGGGAACGCCGTCGAACAAAACAGCGATCTTGCCCTGGTTTAGCAGCGCATAGCCGTCTTCAAGCGTCTCAATCCTTACGTGCACGAGATTGGCGTTTTCCTCCATGCGCAGATACGCGCCCGCCAAATGCCCCGCGCTGCCGGTGCCGAACGAACCGAACGCCATCGGCGTGGTCGCCCTGCGTGCGTCGGCCAGCCAATGCTCGAGCGTGCGCCACGGCGATTTGCCGGACACCAGCAGCGCATTCGGGTACGTGCCGAGGATGGCCAGCCATGCGAAGTCCTCGCTGGGGTTGAATTGGGCGCTGCGGGACAGGAGCTTGCCGCCGATGATCGCGTTGCTCACCGCGAGCCCGATAACGCTGCCGTCGCGCGGTGCGGCCGCGATCGCGTTGGTGCCTGTCACGCCTGCGTTCCCCGGGACGTTGTCGACCCGCACCGGGACTTCCAGGAGTTCGGCCAGCGCGCCGGCAACGATGTGTGCGAATTGATCGGCCGACCCGCCTGCCGGCGCGGGAACGATCAAGGCAATGCCGCGACCGAGCGACGCCGCGGGTTGCGCGACGGAACGTTCGCTGGCTAGCGACAGCGACACCAGACCGAGGAGCATCCGACGTCGCCGCACGGAGAAACGGAATGGGCGAACCGGCACGAAGGCTCCCGGCCTAGGTCGGCATTGACGGCTTCAGTGTACGGGGTGACGGTTTATCCAACAATCCTCCCTGGGGAATCCTGCGAGAGGAACTTCGAAACGGAGGCTAGGAGCCGCGCCGTCGACGTTTGTCGGCCCGCGCGGCCACGAGTGCGGCCCGCGTGTAGTTGTCGGTGTCGATCAGCCCGCGAGCAAGGTCTTTGGCCGCTTGCCTGATGACCCGTTGTCGGGGTCCCGGCGACTCCGGGCCTTCGTCGCGCTCGTGCGGAAGCTTGAGCTCGCGGTCAGTGTCTTGCGGTCGCGTCTCGCCCGGCTCGAGGCGACGGCTTGACGCGGGAGCGCTCCTCGTTTTCTTCACGGCCGCCCCGCACGCCCGCGGCGCCACGCGTCCCAGAGCGCCTTGCCCTGGGGCGAGAAGGCAATACGCAACGCCGTCGTCGCCAGCGCCACCAGCGAGGCCCACACGCCGGCATTGGCCGTCCGCCGCGCCACGAGCGGAACCGTGCCTGCGTGCTGGCGGGCGAGCGTGAAGCCGAAAAACGCCAAGGCAACCACGCCGACCAGCGGCGTCCAGCGTGCACTGCGTTCCGCGATCCGCTGAACGTCCGTCTGCACTTCGTGCCAGTGGCGGCGCGTTCGCGCGCGGCGCACCTCGAGCTTGCGCTCGACCAGCGCAACCTGCTCGGAAAGCGAATGGCGGGTGGTCATGGCGCGTCCTCTATCATCGGCGCGGCGTCCCGGCGCAGCTGGCGCAGCGATGCCGCGAACAACGGCTCCTTGGCGTTGGAGCGAATCCACCATGCCAGCAAAGCGCCGACCACGACGTTCAGTGACGCGGCGATAAGGAGCGCCGCACTCCAGGACATTCCCGCGGCCGTCGCCCATACGATCCCGCCTGCGACCACCGCGAGCCACGCCGTCGTGAGCAGAATGGAAATCGCGACCGCCGCGCAAAGCATGCGGATCAGCTCCGATCCCGCGCGCCGCGCCTCGAGTGCGGCGAGCTCCAGGTGGTCGCACGCGAGGTCGCGCATGTCGTCGATCACCATCGCCACGCGGCGAACCAGATGCGGGACAGGTTGGGGTTGAGTTCTCAGGGTCTCATCCATTCGAAGCGGACCTCCCCACAAATTGATGTTTCAAAAACCACGGACGAAGAAGCAGCGCAGGTTCCGCATCGAGAATGCCAGCGCACAACGAAAATGCCATCGGTCGTTGTCCGCAAGCGGAGGTCGTCCGCTTCCTACACCTTGCGCCGCTTTACATCGAGGATAGGCCAGGGGTGCGCAATGGCCGCGCGTGGGTCGGGCTAAGTCCATGATTTGATTTTGGTTTGCGTCTGGCACGGCCGTTGCGAAAGGGTCACCGTGTTCGGGCGATCGGCGCCCGGCTGAATGTTCACGAGGAGAAAATAGATGAACTGGGATCGTATCGAGGGCAACTGGAAGCAATTCAAGGGCAAGGCCAAAGAGCAGTGGGGCAAGCTCACCGACGACGACATCGATGTCATCGCCGGGAAGCGGGACCAGCTCGTTGGAAAGATTCAGGAGCAGTACGGCATCACCAAAGACGAGGCCGAGAGACAGGTTGACCGTTTCGGCGACTCGTTCCGCGACGAAGACTTGCGCAAATACCAGTAAAGGAGACCGCAAATGAACAGATCCAGACTGATGGTCGCGCTATTCGCGGCGGCGGGACTCTGTCTCGCTGGCGGCGCGTCGGCGCAGATGATGAGCAAGGAAGCCCGTGACCAGGCGATCAAGAACGCCGAAGCGCAGTACAAGACCGACAAGGCGGCGTGCGATGCGCTGAAGGGCAACGCCAAGGACATCTGCACGGAAGAGGCGAAGGGCAAGGAAAAGGTCGCCAAGGCCGAAGCGAAGGCGGCATACGAAAACACGCCGAAGGCGCGCGAGAATGCGCGGCTGGCACGCGCCGATGCAACCTACGAGGTCGCCAAGGAGAAATGCGACGATCTCGCCGGCAATGCGAAGGACGTTTGCGTGAAGGAAGCAAAGGCCACCTACGTCAAGGCCAAGGCCGACGCCAAGGTCGATCGTGTGGCGACCGACGCGAAGCAGGACGCGGTTCAGAAGACGGCCAGCGCCCAGCGCGAAGCCGCAGACGACAAGCGCGACGCCAACTACAAGGTCGCCATCGAGAAGTGTGATTCCCTGGCGGGCACCGCCAAGGACGCATGCGTGCGCGACGCCAAGGTGCGGTTCGGCAAGACCTGATACGTCTCCCTCGCCGGCTGCGTGCAGGCTCCTCTAACTGCCGCGCCGGAACTGAAAGGCCGGGGTTGAAACGACCCCGGCCTCTTTTTTTCGCCATTCGGTAATTCGCGGCACGGATTCCGGCAGTTCCGCGGGAGTGCGATGCTGTAGGACGCCACGCGACAGCCGAATCCGGCACGCACCGATCCATCGCCCTACCCGCGCAGCGCACAGTGCACCCTGTGTGTGGCCGAGAGCGGCGCCGCACGATCAATGCGCATGACGGGAGGAGCGGCAATGGGCAGCAAACGCAACGTGTACGGCGAGGGCAACTACCAGGCGACGCGCGACTATAACGCCGCGACGAAGAAGTTCGTGGAATCCGGACGCGTCGATGCCGCGGCGCGCGATGCCGCGCCACGGTCCCCTGAGGAAGCGCAGGAAATGAAACAGGCCGAACAGGCCGCGCTGCTGCGAGCAAAACATTCACCGCCTCCGGCAAGAACGCGCAAGGTCGCGGATTACGACTGACGAACTTCAAGGAAAGCCGCCATGCTGCGTTACGCCATTATTTTTCTGATCATCGCGATCATCGCCGCGGTATTCGGTTTCGGCGGGATCGCCGCCGGCGCCACCGAGATTGCGAAGATCCTGTTCTTTATCTTCCTGGTGCTGTTCATCGTGTCGCTCGTCGCCGGAATGATCAAGCGAGGCCCCTGACGGCCGGGCACGGGAGGGGATCGTGCGCATCAGCTGGCTCGAAGCAATTTGTATCGTGGCAATAGGCGTCGCCACGCTGCAGTTGCCCGTCGCCGAACGCGGCGCGCGATTCTTTTCTCCACCCACGCTTCCGCTGCTGAAGGACATGGTCGTCGCGAACAGCGCGACGGAGCCGCAGCTCCGTCGCGACAATGGCAACGAAAGGAACTTTGATGCTGCCGTCGATGCAGGGGGCTCGCACGCGGTGCGAGCCGATGGGTCTTCTCGAGTACGTCGTTGAAAGCCGCCACGACGGGAAGCTCGAGACCTGGTACGTCGTGCGCCCGGATTCCGGCCAGGCGCGGCGGTATCGGGCGTCGGGGCTGCCGGTCACATCCGGGTGCAGAGTCGTGATCGAGGCGGACTCCATGCGGCCGGTCGGCGTGCTCGAGTCCGAATTGCCGGAGGCCCCGCTTCCCGCCGGCTACAACCCCTACTTCGATTTGCCGCCGGCTTGATGCCGATGGAGAGCGTGCAGCATGCGATTCAACCCGCAGGAAACCACCGGCAGCCGCGTACGGTTGCGCTACAGCGTCGAGCTGCACTATGAGCTCGCCGGTCCGGCCGAGTTCTTGCTGCTCCTGCATGCGGCGCGGACTGCCCGGCAGACGGTAGTCGAGGAGTCCTTTGACCTGACGCCGTTTCAGCCTTCCTCGCTCGAAACCGATCCGGTTTCGGGCAATCGCATCGCAGCCTTCAGCGCGTCGTCGCGGGAGCTCTCCGTGCGCTACGCGGCGGTGGTCGATCTCGAGCACGAATTCGTGGATCCCGCCGACGTCATCGCCGAAAGCCCGGCGTCGCTTCCCGCGACGGCGGTGCGCTACCTGTACCCGAGCCGCTATTGCCAGGCCGATCTCGTGCAACAGCACGCATGGGATCTCTTTGGCCGGATGCCGCGCGGCTATGCGCAGGTACTCGCGGTCCGCGACTGGGTGCGGGCGAGCGTCAAGTTCTGCATCGGCGCATCCAAAAGCTGCACCACGGCACTGGACACCTTGCGCGACGGCATCGGCGTGTGCCGCGACTTCGCGCACGCCATGATCGCGTATTGCCGTGCCCTCAACTTCCCCGCGCGGATCGTGACCGGTGTCGATTACGGCGCCGATCCGGGGCTCGGGCCACCGGACTTCCACGCGTACGTCGAAGTGTTCATCGGCGGTAGCTGGTACCTGTTCGATCCGACCGGAATTTGCCCCATTACGGGCCTCGTGCGGATCGCCACCGGCCGCGATGCGGCCGATGTCTCGTTCGCCACCATATTCGGACCGGTGCGGACCGGGATGCCGCGCGTCGAATTCAGCGCCGTCGATGATCCTGCGCGCGGGTTCGTCCTGCCCGTCGGCACCGAGCTTGCCGTATCCACCGCGCAGTAACGGGTCCTCGCTCGCACGTCCTCATTCAACGAAGGAGCCACGCCATGGCTGTTTGCGATCACTGCGGCAACGATTACGACAAGTCGTTCACGATCAGCTCAGGCGGTGAGACGCACACGTTCGACAGCTTCGAGTGCGCGATCCACCTGCTCGCGCCGAAGTGCGCGCATTGCGATTGCCGGATCATCGGTCACGGCGTCGAGGCCGGCAGCGCGATGTTCTGCTGCGTTCATTGCGCCGAGCGCTCCGGTGTGCACGGATTGCGGGACCGCAAGAACGACCAGGCAGCGACGAGCGAGGGGAAACGCGCATGAGCTCGGCAGTGAAGCGCTCGCTGGCGCGCGTTCGGCCCTGGCGTCGCCAGCAGGAAGGCCGCTGGGGTTACATTCTCGCCTGGCTGCTCGGCGTCCCCATCCCGATCCTGATCCTCATCTATCTGTTGCGCGGCTGCACGTAATTCCGCGTCGTTCGCTCAGGCGTCGGCGGGCGCAGGCTCCTCGACCACTTCCGGTCGCGTTCCGCGCGGGATATTGACCTCGATCACCGTGCCGCCCTCGGGACGCCGGGAGATCGCGAATTCACCGTGCAACGCGCGAACGCGCTGGCGCATGCCCGCGATTCCGTGCGAGAGGAGATTGTTCTGCGCGTCGTCGGCGATCCCCACGCCGTCGTCCTCGATCAGCAGCGTGATCGTGTCGCCGCCAACGCCCAGATCGACGCTGACATGCTTGGCATGCGCGTACTTGACGATGTTGGTCAACGCTTCCTGCAGGATCCGATAGAGCGCGATCGAGGTCTGGGGTGCAATGTCGCTGTCGTCCGTCGGCGTCGCGATCGCGCACTCGAGCCCCGCGCGGTCGCAGATTTCGTGGACCTGCCAGTCGACGGCCGCGGATAACCCGAGATTATCGAGGAGGGTTGGACGCAGTTCCTCGACGATGCGCCGCTTGATCTGCACGCCATCGTCGAGCGCCTGCAGCGCGCGTTCGAGCTTCGCCGAGGATTCCGGATCACGCTTCTTGAGCCGCTCCTCCACCCACGCGATGTCCATTTTGGCGCCCACCAGGATGCCACCCAGTTCATCATGGATGTCGCGGGCGAGCTTGGATCGCTCATCCTCGCGCACAACCTGCAAATGGTTGGACAGCTCCGACAACGCGGCGGTGCGCTCGCCGACCACCGCCTCGAGGCGCCGCTTGTCCTCGACCACGCTACGCCTGCGGGCGTCGCGCTGCTGCGCGTCGCGCCGAGCGAGCAGCCAGACGACCAGCAGCAGCGCAACGGTGAACGCCGTCATCAACTCCATCCCGAGGCGCGCGAACGCGACGTCGGCCGCCCACCGATTGACCGCCTCGTCGAGCTGGCGGCGATGGCCGGCGGCCATCGCTTCGACCTCCGCACGTATTTCGTCCATCGTGCGGCGGCCAATGCCGGTATCGATCATCGCTTGCGCGGCCTGCATGCCGTCCTTCTTGTAGAGCGCGATAACCGATTCGAGCTCGCCCAGTCTCTTTCCGGCGAGATTGCTCATGCGTCCAAGCGCATCGCGTTGTGCCGGCGTTCCGTTGATCACCAGCGACTCGCGCAACTGGTTGAAGACGTTGTCCACCTTTGGCACGGCCGCGGTGTACGGCTTGAGATATTCCTCGTTGCCCGTGAGCAGGTAGCCGCGCTGGCCGGTCTCCGCATCGACGATCAGCGCCAATAGCTCATGCAGCGTCGCTTCCATTTCGAGTGCCGCGGACATCTGCCGATTCGCCGACTCCAGCCGGCGATATCCGATTTCCGCGTACACGGCGATCGCGAGCGAAGCGACGATGCCAAGGACGAGCGGCAACACGACTTTGAGCGGAAGGACCGATTTCACGTATGAATCAAATGGACTTGAGGATCGAGGCAAGACTATACCCAACGGTTCGACCGATCTCAACGCGTGTCAGGAAGAGTCCTACACACGTCCGGGCATTTCGCCGACAGCCGGTCAAGGACTCCGTCGTCAAGATGAAGCACACTCTCCCCTCCGCTCCGGCAAGCCAAGGAGCGGGCTTGGACGCCGCGGCAACGCGGCGTCTTTTTTAATGCGGCCTACGCGGATATTCCAATCGCGTCACGGGCAAGACGAAAGCGTTGCAGGACAACGGACGAGCGAACGCCGGCGCATTTCCCGCTGCGCCGGCCGTGCTGCGTGATTAGCGCGGCACCTGGGATGTCTCGACCGGAGCGTGCTGAGGCGCCAGTGCGCCACCCTCGTTTTCCCACGACTCGAGCGGTGGCTTGCGCGAGCGGGCGAGTTGTTGCGACCGGGTGTCGAGCCAGCGCGTGACAGCCCAGGATGCCGCGGCCGCGGCGGCTGCGATTGCAGTTGCCGACAGAATTCTGTTCATGGCGATCTCCTCGTTGGGCAATGCCACTATTTCGGCGGCGGGGAATCGGACGACGTCCTGGACTCGAGCGACGGCGACGAGTGGTTGTTGCCATGGGCCGCCATCGGCATCGAGCTCGCCTCTTCGGCATTCGTCAACGTCCCCTTGGGATCGGTCGCCGGACTGTCGGTCGCAGTTGCGGCGGCGGTGTCGACCGGCGTTGGCTTTTCCGGGGTTGGCGCAGCAGTGGCATCGCTCGCGCTCACGGACGGCAGCGGCGGCATGGCCACGGGCGGAGCTTCGACCACGGGCGGCGCAGGCTGGGCCGGCAGCAGCTCCGGCGAGGATGCTGCGGCAACGGTCGTGGGTTTGTTATCGCTGCACGCGCCGAGGAACATGAGGGCGGAAAGGGCTAGCACGATGGTTCGATTCATTTTCAATTCTCGCGGAAGTGGTGGACCCACGTATGGCAGCTGCTAAGAAGCAAGCAGCCACCGCCGGCATTGAACGGAGCATAGGCTGAGGCTTCCGCTTCTCCCTATCCGCGCGCGTCGGAACCGGGTGTAGGACCGCACCGACGCCTCCTCTCGAAAATGCAACGCCCGTTGGAACATCTCCACGAAGTCGCCGCTAACGATGCGCTCTTGGCCGGGCAAGCACATGAAATTGCGGGGTAAACCGCAAATCCCGCAATGGCACGACGCATGCAACAGTCAACGTGCAATGGAATCGTTGCCGCGATCGTCGTCGGGTCGCGCTCTCACACGGAGTCCACCATGCTCTATTACGCTATCGTGTTTTTCGTAATCGCACTGGTCGCGGCACTGTTCGGCTTTGGCGGCATTGCCGCCGGCGCAGCCGGCATCGCCAAGATCCTGTTCTTCCTGTTCCTGATCGTTGCTGTCGTCACGCTGCTGATGTCGCTTGCACGCAGACCCTGACGTCGCCGGCGCGCTGATACGCGTGCCGGCACGCAGGACGCGCAGGTGGGCGGCGACACGCCGCCCACCTGCCATTAAACCAATATCGAGGGAATAACCATGACCACGCCACAGCCGGCCAAGTCCGGAACCGGAGCGCCATTCCTGTCCGATGTTCAAACGCTGCGGCAGCGCGCCCGGCAACATATCGACGAAGGCGCGGTGACGTCCAACTACGGCGCCGACGCCAAGCAGGTTTGCACGGTCCTGAACGACGCGCTCGCGACCGAAATCGTCTGCGTGCTGCGCTACAAGCGGCACTATTTCATGGCCACCGGCATCGCTTCGGATTCGGTCAAGGCGGAATTTCTCGCGCACGCGAACGAGGAGCAGGCGCACGCCGATGCGATTGCCAGCCGGATCGTTCAGCTCGGCGGCGAACCGAATCTCAATCCCGAGGGGATGGCATCGCGCGCCCACTCGGAGTATGTCGAGGGGAGCACGCTGCGCGACATGATCCGCGAAGATCTCGTCGCCGAGCGGGTGGCGATCGAGAGCTACCGGGAAATCATCGCGTGGCTCGCCGGCAAGGATTCGACGACGCGCAAGATGCTCGAGGGCATCCTGGCCGTCGAGGAGGAGCATGCCGAGGACATGAACTCGCTGCTGATGGGATTGAAGGATTGACGTGACCAAATCGTGTGGGCCGCCTTCGGGCGGCCCACGATTTGGTCCCGAAGGCAGTCAGCACGAAAAGCTTCGGGCGGCCGCGCGCTCTTCGCGGGGTAAGTTCAACGAAGCGCGCCGATCGCCGCGCGCGTTGCGCGCTCGCTCAGTAGCGCGCATGCGCGCTGACAGCCTATCGCGCAAAACGGCGTGCAACCGATCGAACGCTAACGGCGAACTGTTGATTCTGGTGGGCGATAGAGGGTGCGGTCGCGTTCGATCTGATCGTGCGTCCATGGAGGATCGCTCGGGTTGTAGCCCTTCCATCCGGTTTTGCGCCACCGCGCGACGCGCTCCTCGATGTTTATCGCGCCGTGTTGCTGCATGATCTTTTCCGCTTCGTCGGTGCGCGACGCATCGGTGCGCGCGGTGACCAGCGCCGCGCCCCGCCGTACGGCCTCCGCGTAATACTCGGCGTCGGTCTCCGAGACCCCGAGGTCGACGAGGCCGCCGATCAGGCCGCCCGCTACCGCGCCCGCACCCGCGCCGACCAGCGCGGCGGCGATCGGTCCCGCCGCCAGAATCGCGCCGATGCCGGGAATTGCCAGTCCCATGAGGCTCGCCGTCAGTCCGGCGGCGCCACCGAGCGCGCCGCCCGCCACGACGCCGGTGGCGGCGCCCGTCGCGGCATCTTCCGCGGGGATCCCCTGTGGCGGACGTTGGGGCGCGTCGCCTTCGAGGCTCCGCTGGGCATCGTTGGCGACGATATTGATATCGTCATCGAGAAAGCCTGCCGCGCGAAGTGCGCGGGCGGCGCTGTCCGCTTCGGCAATGGTGTCGAACGAGGCAATGACAGTCTTGATCATGATGAGCTCCGGTTCTACTTCGAGTCGGTGTGCATTTCCGCGCGCCCCGCGGGTTTGCGTTTGCCTAGCTGTTCATAGTTTGCAATCACCTGGGCGCCGAACAGCAGGAAAATCGCGGCGATCTCCACGCTCAGCAAGACGGTGATGGCCGCAGCGAACGAGCCGTAGACGACCGTGATCTGCGACAGCGTGCCGTAGTACCAGACGAGGAAGTGCCGCGTGATTTCCCAGAGCACGCACGCGGTGACCCCACCAACGAGTGCATGCCGCCAGGAGATGCGGCCGACCGGCATGACCAGGTAAATGGCGGTCACGACGAGGATCTCGCCAGCCACGCCCATCACATACAGCAGATAATTCGACAGCGATTCCAGCGAATGGGCGGTGCCGAGGACCGCGACCTCGCGGGTTGCCAGCACCGCGAGCCTTCCCGACACGACCGACGCTGCGAGCAGGCCGAGGCCGAGGAACATGATGAATATGTAGGGCAACATCGCTGACACGAGAAAGTGCCGGCGGCGAATTACGACGCGGTGCAGGAAAATGACCGACATCGCGTTCTCGAGCACCGTGAACGCCAGCGCGCTGAAGAACAGCATGCTGGCCAAGAGGATTCCGCCGACCACTTCGCGGTGGGCGAGCACGATGCGCAGCTGTTCCATCACCGGCTCGGATTGCCCCGGGACGAGGAACTCGAGATATTCCGAGACGGTCGCCAGGAGTTGCGTCTGGTCCGTCACGCGCGCCAGCCCGATCAGGACCAGCACCAGCAGCGGAACCAGCGAGAGCAGCGTGTAATAGGCGACGGCGCCTGCCAGCAGCAGCCCCTGGTTGGCGCGGAAGGAGCGCAGCGCGCCCGCGGCAAAGCCGGGCATCGCGCGCAGCGCGCGCAGGACCCGATCGCCACGCCATGGCAACGGCAGCGCCACGGCTCGCAATCGGGTCATTTCAGCTCGCGATGCGTCGAACGTTCGCGCGGCGCGTGCATCAAGGCTTCAACTGAGCGCGGATCTCGCCGTCCTTGTTGGCGGCGCTGTGCACGTTGACGTACAGGTTGCCGTCCTGGAACGACTTCATTTGCGGCTCCGTGAGCTTGGCACCGGGCGGAATGGTCCACTTGTCGCCACTCTTCACGAACGGGACGATGACGCCGCCATTCTTGCCCGACGGAGCCTCGTGGATATGCGCAGCCGTGGCGTCGACGCCGGTCGTCGTGATGGTGCCGCTCACCGAGCGGTCGCCGCCGATGGTTAGCATTGCGGTGCCGGTGGCGTTCGTTGTCACCGGCGGGACTTCCTGGGCGCCGGTCAGCGTCGCCGTGATATCAGCTCCCCACGCGTACATCGTGTACAACGACATGACGGCGGGCGCCAGGATCGTGAACGCAAGCGCGGCCGCGTCCATCCGACGGGGCGATCGGTAGCTCTTCTTCATGGCGTCTCCTTGGTGGTGATGCGCTGCGTTGGGCGCCGGGACGATCCTTGGCGTCGCATGCGCTGCCGGATGAGAGTGACAAACAATGCCGCCACTCGGCATAGGACGCCTGCGAATTCGCAAGTAGGACTCGCCTGACGCCAGCGCGGAAATCAGGGCTGCCGCTGCCGACGCCCGAATGGCAAGGGCGCCTACGTGGACCGGCAGCATTTCCCGCTAGCATGCGGTTGCGCGACTGCGCACGCGCGCGGCAGTGAAGTGGAAGGTCAATCGAGGGACGCGGTGCCATGGATTTTTCGCTGTGGCTGATTGCAATCGGGGTGCTGCTCGTCGTGATCCACGCCAGCAGCCACGTCGTCGCGCGCCTGCCGCTCAGTCCGGCGATCGTCTACTTTCTGTTCGGCATGGCGATCGGCCCGTGGGGATTCGATTGGGTGCACGTGGATCCCACCCGACATCCGCTACTGATCGAACGCCTGTGCGAGCTGGCCGTGCTGATTTCGCTCTTCGCCACGGGCTCCAACCTCGGCAGCACGTTGCGCGGACGCCATTGGGGCGTGCCGCTGCGGCTGGCGACCCTTGGCATGCTGGTGACCATTGCGGCCACCGCCGCGTTTGCGTATTGGGCGCTCGACATGTCGGCGGGTGCGGCGATCATTCTGGCGGCGGCGCTGGCGCCAACGGACCCGGTGCTGGCCGGCGACGTGCAGGTGTCCGATGCCCACGATCGCGATCGGCTGCGCTTCGGCCTGACTGGCGAGGCGGGCCTCAACGACGGCGCCGCGTTCCCCTTCGTCATGCTGGGGATGGGCCTCCTGTCGCTGCACGATCTGGGACCGGGCGGATGGCGCTGGTGGGCGATCGACTTCGCGTGGGCAGTGGCCGGAGGACTCGCGATTGGCGCGATCCTGGGCCTTGCGCTGGGGCGCTGGGTGTTGCACCGGCTGCGCACCGGCACCAACGAAACGGGCCCCGACGCCTTTCTCGGCCTCGGGCTCGTGGCGGTGGCTTACGGGATTGCGGTGACCGTCAACGCCTACGGCTTTCTGGCGGTATTTGCGGCCGCCGTGGCGTTGCAGTGGACCGTCACCGAATCCGGCGAGCGCGACGCGACGCCCAAAGGCAAGGCGGCGCCGATGCCCCCGCCAAGCGAGCGCGCACTCGCCATCGCAGCGTTGCAGGAATTCAACTCGGGTCTCGAAAGCCTCTTCGAATTCGGCGTCGTGATCATGCTCGGCGTCCTGTTCACCGTGGTGCCGATTCCGTGGGAGGCCGCGGTCGTTGCGATTGTTCTCTTCGTCGTGATCCGGCCCGCGGCAGTGTTCGTCGCTTTGCAGCGCACCCGGCTCGAACGCGTGCAACGCGCGCTGGCGGGCTGGTTCGGCATTCGTGGCGTGGGCTCGATCTACTACGCGATGTTCGTGCTGAACCACGGCTGGGTCGGCCCCGATGCGGAGCGCATGCTGGGGATCGTGCTGGGGGTCGTGGCAGCATCCATTTTCCTTCATGGCATTTCGGTGACGCCGCTGATGACCGCCTACGAGCGCCAGCGCGCACGTGTCGCGCAACGTAAGAAGAAACCGACACGCGAACGGGCGTCGCACTGATCATGCGGTGCGCGGCCGGCGCAGATACTCGGCGCGTCGGCGGTAGGTCGACAGCAGCCATTTCGACGGAGGTTTGCAATGACCAAGGACAGCAGGAAAGACGAGTCGAAAACCATGTCGCGCAGCACGCAGGGCAAAGGCCGCAGGCAGCAGGGCGGGCAGTCGGGCAGCGGCGGCAAGCAGCAGCAACAGCAGAGTCCCGGCAGCCGCCAGCCGGGCGGCGGCAACTCCGATGACATACAGGAGGACAGCCGAGAATTCGACGGTGAAGGCAATCGCGGCGGGCGCAATCCGCAAGTCGACATCGAGCGCGAATAAGACCGACGGAATACACTGGGGCCTGTTCCCCGTTTAGTGCGACCGGAAGCCTGATAGCTTCCGGTCGCGCCACTTTCAGGGGGAGTCCAATACAATGGCGACTCGCTTGAAGCAACCGCCGCCGCAACCGACGCGCGATGTTGTCGCCCACGGAGTCGCCAAATGCGCCGAACCATTGTCTCCACGCTGGCAACACTCTTCGTTGCCGCATGCGCATCGGGCTCGCCACAACTGGCGCGCAATGTGCTGGATGGCGATCCGGCAACGGTCAACCGGGACTGCAAGCTGCTCGGCACCGTGAACGGCCGCAGCCTGTTCGGAGGCAGTGAAGCGACCCGGCAAGACGACGCGATGCTCGATGCCCGCGCGAAGGCCGCGGCCATGGGCGCGACCCACGTCGTCTTCCTCAACGTCGACACGTCCGGGATGTTCAACACCGGTCATGCGGCGGCGCGCGCATACAAATGCGAGGCCAAAAGCTAGCATCGTCTGTCCTGGCTGCGGCGCGGCAGATCTCCCGACCGCGACGTCATATACAGCCGACGTCCTTTCTGACGCTTGGCTGACGCGGCGACCGGCGTTTTCCTGACTGACAGGAGCATTTGCCCGCGCGATGCTATGCGCGTCTTGCGCATGAAACTTCAATGCGTAACGGAGTTGGCGATGAGAATGATCATGCGGTTGCCACGCCTCGTTGAGGTTTTCATGGTTGCGCTCCTGTGTGTCGCAGGCGGCGCGCGCGCGGCCGATATCGAGGAGGCCGTGGCGCTGGTGGCGACCCCGCGCCTTGCCGGTTCGGCCTTTGAACGGACGGTCGTGCTCACCGCGGCGCTGCCGAGCGGTGTCCACGTCGGGTTCATCGTCAACTTCCCGACCGATCTCAAGCTCGCGACGCTGTTCCCTGAACAACCCGCGACCGCCGGTGTCGCGAGTCCGGTATACATCGGGGGCCCAGTCCAGCCGCAGGCGCTGTTCGCGGTGGCGCGCACGCCGCCGACCGACAAGGAGAACCAGAACCTGTTTCAGCTGATGCCAGGATTGGTGGTCGCCATCGAGGCGGGAGCCGTCGATCACATCATCGAGACGTCACCCAACGATGCGCGCTACTTCCTGGGATTGCTGGTGTGGAGGCCGGGCGAGCTCGAGGAAGAGGTGAGCGACGGCGTTTGGGAAGTACGGCCGGCCGATGTCGACATGGTGTTTTCGGCCAGCCCCCGCAATCTCTGGAAATCCCTCTACCGCGGCACGGGTGTGGTGGGAATCTGGGCGCGAGCCGACGCACCCGCGCGCGACCGTCTCGTTGTCGCAAGCGAATAGCCGGGCGAACCCCTGCATCACGAATATTGGGTGCCGGCATCGCTGATCGCGAGCCGGGCAAGACGCGCGCGCCAGCGGAGAAAAGCGTCGGCCGGCTACACGAGCTCTGCAGCGATTTCCATACCATTCGGGGAGACGGGCTAAACCTCAGCGGACAAAGCGTCGACGCGCCGCGCGTCGACGGTCCACTAGACGTTTTCCGATCGCGGGAAGCCCATGCGGTCGATGATTGCTTCGAAGCGCGGATTGCCCGCAAGCTCGGGGCTGAGTCGGGGCAGGATGGCCGCGTAGACCATGTTCGGCGTCCGGTCCGCGAAGGCCTTCTCGTACCAGCCGAGCGCCTCGTCCACTTCGCCCAGTGCGCAGTGGATCTCGGCGAAAGTCACCGGATCGACGTACTGCTTCTTCTCGAGCGCGTGGAGCTGGTCGAGCTTGTGGCGCGCACGGGTGATGTCTCCGCAGGTCGCGTAGGTGACACCCAGCCAGGACCACGACAGCGGCGCGGCCCCGCCCGCGATTCTTCGCTCGGCAATTTCGGCCTGCGCGAAGGCTTCCTTGCAGTCTTTCTGGAGCGCGAGGGTCCGCGCTAGCTTGATGTATCCCCAGGTCCAGTTCGGATCGATGTCGATCGTGTGGCGAAAGCCCGCGGCAGCCAGTTCGTAATCGCGCCGGATCAAGGCATTGATGGCGACGTTGTGGGCGGGCCCCACGGAGAGGGGGTCGAGCCGCGCTGCTTCTCGGCTCCGGGCAAGGCCTTCGTCGAGGCGGCCCATCGCGTTCAGGAAGTTTCCGTACTCCTCGTGGACGGCCTGGCTGCCCGGGTTGAGCTCGAGCGCGCGCCGGAACTCGACTTCGGCCCCCGGCCAGTCCCACTCGAAGTAGAAGCGGACGAGGCCGAGCGCCGTGTGGGCTTCAGCGAGATCAGGATCGAGCTCGAGCGCCCGCGTCACCGCGGCCCGTGCTTTTCCCAGTGCCTCGGTGCGATCGACCGCGCGGAGGTAGGCCTGCGTGGTGTAGGCCTCGGCGAGACCGGCGTAGGCCATGGCATAGCCGGGTGCCCGGGCCACGGTCTGCTGGAAGTAGTCGACACTCTTGTCCATCTCCTGCTGGTTGCCCACGAGGAAGCTGCGCCCCTTGAGATAGAGGCGATAGGCCTCCGGATTGTCGGTGCGGCCGGTCACTGCGGCCTGCACCTCCGCCGCAGCAATGGCGCTCGCCGTTGATCCGGTGCCCGCGCCCAGCAAGGCGCGCAGCTCCTTCACCACCGATTGCGCGATGTCGTCCTGCACCGCGAAGATGTCGTCGAGCTCGCGGTCATACGTTTCCGACCACAAGTGCGAATCGGTCGCGACCTGGATCAACTGTGCGGTTATGCGCACCCGCGTGCCGGATTTGCGTACGCTACCCTGGATGACGGCCGCCACGTTGAGCTTCTGCGCGACCGACGCGAGGTCAACGTTCCTGCCCTTGAAATAGAACGACGACGTGCGCGAGACCACCTTCAGGCCACGAATTCTCGACAGCACGTTCAGAAGCTCTTCCGCGAGACCGTCGACGAAATATTCATTCGCCACGTCATCGCTCAGGTTCACGAATGGCAGAACGGCGATCGATGCGGTGCGGTCATCAGTCGCCGGAAACGCCTGCGCTGGAGGCGATAAGGTCGGCGATTCTGCCGGCTTCAGCGCTACCGTGAAGCGGTAGCCGCGCCCCGGAATCGTGGCGATGGCTTCCGGGCCCAGAATCCTGCGCAGGGCGGAAACCTGCACCTGCAGATTGTTCTCCTCGACCACCAGGTTCGGCCACACCTGCTCGATCAGTTCTTCTTTTGTTACCAGATGACCGGCGCGGTCAATCAAGGCAACGAGCAGATCGAACGCCCGGGGGCCCACGGGTATGTTCTGGTTCTCCGCGAGGAGCCGACGCTCAGCCGGCTGCACGGCAAAGCGGCCGAAGCGGTATTCGCTGGCAGGTGCGTCACGGGCCATCTGCGGGATCTTCCCACGGCCGATCGTCATTTGGCGACAACCGCTGGAGGGGAAGCGCCAAGTGCCGACGCCGCGCGCGGCGATGGTCCACGGGAGGCTTGATGGTGGTGCGCGGGTTCCCCGTGACACCCGCGACCTGACGGGCGACTGATGGCGCGTGATGGCAAATGCGGAAACGTAGGAGTTCTTGCGGAAGTTTGAGGGCGGGCGGATGCCGGGGACGACTTCGCGATTCTGGCGCATGCGGGCGCTTGAGTAAACATGCGAGCATGCTCCGGCGAGATCGGCCATGAGCGGTCCTCGCGATGCTCCGGGCGCGCGTCCGCAACAGACGGATTGCAGCCATTGGCTGCAGTGAAACGAACTTGCGCTTCCGCTCCGTTCCTGAATGGCGCGCCTCCAAAGAGCGGATTCTCCGGGTGGAGATTGGAGCCCGTGGCGAGTGTTCAACCGCCCGCGTAGAATCGTGCGCCGGTCAGATCGAGATTCACCACATCGGATACGAACGGCATTCGGCTTCGAGCAGAGATTACATTTTCGTTACAGGAGCGGCGATGAAGGCGATACCCCGTTACTCGTTTGCTTTGGCTGCACTAACTATCGCTTTGGGCGCTCAGGTACATGCCCAGGTTTCGCAGCAGACATTGAACACGCTCTCGACGCCCAGCAGGGTCGAGACGCGGATTGGTCCGCTCGACTTCAAAGATGGCGCGCCGAGCGCGGAAACCGTTCAGAAGGTGCGCGACACGCTGGATTTCACCCGGGGCCTCGACGCGTTCCTCAACAGTTACGGGGGCGCCTCCGCCTATGCGATCCGGCAGGGATTTCGCAGCATCGGAGCAAACGACAACTCCGTCGTCATCTTTCCGCAACTGCTGGATTCGAACTCACTGTTTCTGACTGGCAATACGGACACGGTCTATTACATTGCTGTCGTGGATCTGACGAAGGGTCCCATGGTGGTGGAACAACCGCCGAAGGGCGTAGGCACCATCAACGACATGTGGTTCCAGTGGATCATTGATATCGGGTTCCCCGGTCCGGATCGCGGCGAAGGCGGCCGATATCTGATTGTCCCGCCGGGCTATGACGGACCGCTTCCGGATAGTGGCTTTCACGTGGCGCGATCAAGGACGACGCGTGTGCTGTATGCCTGTCGCGGCTACCTCGAAAACAACGATCCGAAGCCCATCGTCGATCTCATCAGGAAGACGATGAAGATTTATCCGTACACGCCAGGAGGCTATGGCACCAGTATCGCGACAGCGCTCGAAGGCAAGGTCAGGCTCGCGGCCAACCCGCCCGTTCCCGAGACTACGTTCGTGGACGGCAGCGCGAAAGTTTTCAACACGATCCCGCCAAGCGACTTTTCGTTCTTCGAGATGATCAATGCGGCCATTCAGCAGGAGCCGGCCGATTCTTACAATCCGGAGCTCGCAGGGCAGTTGGCCGCCATCGGCATCGTCAAGGGCAAGCCATTCAACCCGGACGCACGCATGCGCAAGACCCTCACCGACGCGGCCGCGGTGGGAAATGCCGCAGGTCGGGTGCTCAACTGGCGAGCCAACGAGGTGCCGGGCTGGTCTTACTACCCCGGCTCAGGCTGGACCAACTTCTTGTGGCAAGGCGGTGCCAATTTCGAAACGCCGCCGCCCGAGCTGACCAGGGAGGGCTTCTTCAAGCCATTCCCGCCGACCGGCGCGCGCACCCTCGACTCGAAAACGGCGTTCTATTACGCCTACACGCTCGACTCACCGGGCATGATCATGCGGCTCCCCGATGTCGGCTCGCAATATCTGATCGGCTTCCTGGATGCGGACAAGAATTATCTCGATGGCGGCAAGACATACAAGGTGACGCTGCCGCCGAACATTCCCGCGCGAGCGTTCTGGTCCCTCATCCTGTACGACAACCAGACGCGCTCCATGCTCCAAACGCCGCAGCGCTATCCGCGCGCCGGCAGCCAGAGCTATCCGTCGCCCGCCGCCGAAGCGAGCGCTGACGGCTCCACGACGGTGTACCTCGGGCCGACGCAACCGGCAGGCGTCAAGCGGGGCAACTGGATCCAGACGATGCCCGGCAAAGGCTGGTGGGTGATCCTGCGCCTCTACAGCCCGCTCGAACCTTTCTTCACGAAGCAGTGGCGTCTGAGCGAGATCGAAGCGGTCAAATGAACGCGCAGTCGAACGGACGCTCCGCAGATCCTCACTCGGCCCGAACGGTACGGGAGCGGCAAGCGGAAAATTCACATTCCGTCTTCCGGGGATGAAGTCTGCGGAGCCCCGAATTCCTGCTGCGGTACGACAGGGTCGAGCGCAGGCAACTTCTTTCCACTGCATTCGGCCAGAAGCGGCCGCCGGTCACGCTGCGCCAACGTTGTGGTTGGTGGAATCCGCATGCTGAGGCGGAAAGTGCAGCGCGGCGGAGATTTACCTCGGCGCTCGCCTTACTGCGGCGCGCACATCACGACCAGATCCGGGCCGTCCCCCTCCGCGAGCCATCCCTTCGCGACCATCTGAGCGCGCACCGCGCGGTCGGTCATGTAACGGTGGTTCGCGTCGGCGCGGTTGCTGAACACGCGATAAATCGGCACGGTCGCCGCCGGACAGACGCCGGCCGCCGGCAGCGTCATCTGCATGAACGCGGGATCTGTGGGCAACGGAACTCGTTCGCAACTTGGATCTGGCGGGACGTTCGCCGCTGCGCCTCGAAAGTAGTGCTCGCCCCGTCCTCCGGTGCGGGCATTCTTTTGAAGTGGGTAACCGCGCGCTTCATCTGGAACAAATTGCATAAAAACATGCCGCGCATTGATCACTTTTTTCATGATTGACGCACTCGGTCGGCCAGTACGGATTCAACTACTCAGCGTGGCTCGAGCCCTACATCGCGCGCTTCCCGGATCATGAGCGGGCTCCGTGCCTTGCGATATCTGTTACCGAACCGTTACAGCGTTTTCGATCGACCGCGGGCGCTATACTCGGGCGGCGCCGGGTAGAAATATCCCGGCGCCGCCCGATTGTCTTGTTGTCCGGCCAGCTCGCGAACACCGCGCGGGCGAGGTTAGCCGCGCCTCGCCCCGGTCCTTGGTAAGTGTGGGTGCAATGACGTAACAGTGGCAATCCGCGCAATTCGCCGTCGGGCGGATGCATGCTGCCGTCGGTCCGCGTTCGCGATCCGGCACCACGCAAATCAGCGAAACGTAATATCATCCGCGCCGTCCACTACGCGGGCCGACGCGACGCGACGCATCCAATGTCGTCAACAAGCGTCAATCGACACGGCGGGCGCCAACCTCGAAAAGGAAGAGCGACTTGAAGCGTCCCTCCATCACGAGTTTCGTCGCTGCTTTGCTCCTGGGAACGATTGCGCTGGTCGCGCTGGCCGAAGAGCCCCTCCCGGTGCCGCCGCCCTGGTGGCCCGCCACCAAACAAAATATCTTGCCTGTCGTGAAGGAGTGGTACTCCGACCTCCCCTGGCACCAGAAGCTCGGAACCTACGCCGGCAACCAGATCGACGAACCGATCATCATGCCGTACGGGGCACTGCCGCAGGCCGACATAGATTTCTGCAACAGCCACGGCCTGACGAATCCGGCAGACTGCATGATCGAGGTCGGAGTCACCAACATTCTGGGCATGCAGCGCATCGACACGCCCTACAGCACGACGGCCCCCGCGATCATGGATGCCCCCGAGTGCAAGGGCTCGCTGCCCTGCATCCAGGTGATGCTCAGGGTCTCCAACTTCTACGCCAAGTCCGGGAACGGCCAGGTCTCGCTCGAGAAGCGCGTCTACGGCGACGGCGTGTGCAACCCGGACCCGATCGATCCATCGGGCGCTTGCACCTATACAAAAGGCTACACCCTCTCCGACGGCACCACCTATGCGCCGCAGATGCCGTGGTACATGTCGCACTACTGCGATGCCATGTTCCCATTGGGGGGGGACTTCAACGACGCCGTCTGCTATGGCGACTACCTGTCGACGTTCAACAGTGGCTTCAATTCGTGGGACCTGCAAACCAACTACTGGCCAAAGTCGGTCCCCTGGTCGGTGTGGCCGGCGCAGCCCCTGCCCACGACGCCGCCGCAGCTGATCGGCGGGAACGTGTGCCTGGAGGGCGAAACGGTGTGCAACATCGTGTTGGCGGGGTTCGACCTCAAGGCCGTGCCGTCGGCGTTCACGGCGGACCTCCAGTATTCCTATAACAACGGCCTGCTGCTCGAGTGGTTCAATAACGCGCTCCAAAACTTCAAGAAAGATCAGGGCGATGACTACCTGCGTCACTTCCCGTGGAGCGGGAACACCGTCACCTGGGACGACTTCTACCTGCAGTCGGCACAAAACCCCTTTCTCGGTACGTTCCCGGCGACGGAAGTTGTGAAGGTCAACTGCAATTCCGGGCGGACGGGGCCCGTCCCCCCAGGATGCGGCTCGACTTCCTCGATTTGGCGGGCGACCCGGACCCTCTATCCGCGACAGTGCAGCCTCACCGAGCACCTCGTGAGCGGTGACGCGGCGACGCTGCGCAGCTGCGGTCTGGACTACGAGCTGCACCACAACGGCTGGGTGACGCAGTGGCCCCCAGACAAGGACTGGCAAGTCGCCATGCGGGCGGCAAACATGAACTCGAACCAGTACGGCCGGACGTCGTTCCTGTTCGCGGGCGTGCCGGGCATGCAGTTGCCGGTGTCGTTCTACAAGGACCCCAACAACAAAAATGGCTACTCGATCTACGAGCAGGTCTACAACGCCAGCATCTTCAGCATGTACCTCCCGATCGCCAACGAGGCGGACACGCAACGGCAGATGCCGGATCGATTTTACAAGGACGATTTCTACCACACGCTGCTGATGAGCAACCACAACGAGTCGGACCCCGACACGTTCGCCGACGGCCTCCGCGGCAAGACGCTGTGGCACAACGAGTATCGGACGCACTACATGTACGCACGGTCCGTCCAGGGCGACAAGCACTTCCCGCCCGAGACGTTCAACGCTGCCTTCAGCGTTCCGGCAAACCCCCCGAAGCCTCTGCTGCCCTTCCACAACAACACCTGCGACGGCTGCCACCTGCGCAACGGGAGCGGGGTGCCCATCAAGTTCGACGGCACGCTGGACGTGCAGCTGCAGGAGTACATGACCGCGGGCACGTACCAGCCCAACGTGAAGAACGACTACACCTTCACCGGCGTGATCCGACCGATGAAGCTGGTCCTTTTCGACTTGAAGCGCAGCAACGTCCGCCCGAGCGCCTCGAAGTATTCGACGCCGCTCGCGTTTACCCCGCTCACGCTGCTGAGGCCGCCAAGGACCGCGCAGTCGTCGGACCTCTACTACAACAACGCGATCATGAACTACTACGGTGACGCCTTCCACGTCACCGCCCCCGGGTACAAATACAGCTGGAGCTATACGCAGGCCTCCCAGGAAAGCCAGGTCGTTTCGTATCTGACGCAGCGCAAGAATCCCGAGACTGGCAAGATCTACAAGCCGCAGCAGGTCTCGGTGAGCCAGTTCCAGACCCCTTTCGAGAACAACGCAAACTGCCAGCTCGTCTTGCCGGGTCCCGCCGGCAAGCCGTGGCCGGCGAGGTGCGAGGACGTGAACGGCGGGGCGATCGCCAACGCGGTCCAGACCCAGGCGGTCGGCTACATGCTGCTCAACGGCAGGCGCCTCGGCAACTCGAGCGCGATCGAGGCCATGACCAACGACGCGATCAAAGGCTTCCGCGAGACACAGAAGGCGCTGCTCGGAGAAGCCATGGCCGGCGAGCTCATCTATACCGCGGGATCGCGCGACGGCGTCCTGGAGCCGTGCACCGACACTAACAAACACAGCGACTGCTTCATCGGCCGCTTCGGCTGGCTGGGCGACCGCGCGTCGCTCGAGGACCAGGTGGCCAACGCCGCCTTCGTCGAGATGAACATGACGTCGAAGGATGGGTACACGAAGTTCTATGGCGCGAACGGGAAAACGACGTCGCCGATCCGGTACCTCGCGCCCAATTGCGGCCCGGCCAACAAGGCGTGCGTCGAGTCAAAGGACGGCAACTCGGACCTGTCCGAGCGTGACATCGAGCGGATGGCCGACTACGCACGCTGGGTCGGCAACCCCACGCGCTCGGAGTTCCAGGTGACGCTGACCGAAGTTGTCGCCGGCGAGGGGGTGTTTCGCAAGCTGCAATGCAATTCGTGCCACGTGATCGACAAGATCTCGCTCGACCCCCTGGAAACCAATAGCACGGTAAACACCATGCTTCCCGCGGTCTACCGTGACCGCCTCAAGAATCGCGCGGGGAATAACTTCCTGTCGTACCTGGGCACCGACCTCCTGATGCACGACATGGGCTACCTGTCGCAGGTGGGCACGGCGCCGCCCAGCGATTTCCGCGACAAGGACGGCGTGGTGAATTCCGCCTACCAGAACTTCGTGCAGAAGATCCGCACGCCGCCGCTGAAGGCGATGCGCTTCAACCGCTACGTCACCGAATCGTACAAGAACACGAAGAATCCGTACGTTGCGCCTCCGACCAAGCCCAACGATCCGGCGTGTGACTTCCTGCTGCACGACGGGCGCGCCTGCGACGCCATCGAGGCGGCGTTCCTGCACGACGGCCCCGCGATCAACAAGCTCGGCATCATCGACAAGCTCACCAAACTGCCCGCCAACGAGGTCCTGCAGTTACGCGCGTTCCTGTATTCGCTGTAACGGTTGGCGAAAGCAGCGCGGCATCGCGATGCCGAGCGTGCGCATCGAATCGACACAAGGGGAGCGAAACGCCATGCGGCGAGCGGCAATGGTGGCGGTGGTGGCAGCGACGTGGACGGGGGCGGTGCTCGCGCAGGATTCGCCGGCGCCGATGGCAAGCGCGAGCCGCTGGTCGGTGAGCGCCGAGGCGCTGCTCACCTGGTTCAAGAACAGTCCCACGCCGGTGCCGATAATCACGGACAGCTACGCCGACGACCCCGGCGTCATCGTCCTGCTGGGCGGCGGCGAGGTCGACACCAATCCCAATGTCGGCTTCAGGCTGAGCGGCGCCTACCGTGTCGACAGCCGCTTGGGTGTCGAGTTGACCGGCTTTTACATTCCCACCCGCAGCACCACCAGCAGCGTGAGCTCCACGGGCCAACCCGGCTCCATCGACCTCTACCTGCCGTTCTTCGACGTCACGCGCGGCGCCGAGAACATCACCGAGATCTCGTACTGGCCGACTTACCGCGGCAGCGCGCAGGCCACGCTCTCGAACAACCTGGGCGGCGGCGAGATCAACGCGACGTGGTCGCTGCCGGCGCAGGACTCGCTAAAAGTGGACCTCCTCGGCGGCTTCCGTTTCCTGCAGTTGCGCGAGACCTACACGATCAACACCAGCAGCCCGAACAATCCGCCGAACCCGGTCGACATCTGGAACACCACCGATTCGTTCGACGCCCGCAACCGCTTCTACGGGCTGCAGGCCGGCGCGCGGCTGACCTACGACCAGGGGCCGTGGGTCGGCTGGATGAACGCCAAGGTGGCGCTCGGCGCGATGCAGCAGCGCGTCTCGATCAACGGCTATCTCGAGACCAACGACTACACCAATTACGGTCCCACGCAGATCTATCCCGGCGGCTATTTTGCGCTGCCGACCAACAGTGGCACCCACTCTCGCAGCACCTTCGCGGCGGTGCCGGAGATCGCGTTCAACCTGGGCTACCGGTTGAATTCGCAGGCCACGGTGTTCCTGGGCTACGCGCTGCTCTACGCGACCAGCGTCGCGCGCCCGGGCGACCAGATGAACCGCAACATCAACCCGACGATGACGGTCTCCTGGGGTAACGACCCCCCAGTCACGCCGACCGGCCCCGCGCAGCCCACCTTCGCCTTCAACACGTCGGACTTCTGGGCGCAGAGCCTTTCCATCGGCTTCGCGTATCGCTTCTAAGCAGTGGACCGGTCGCTTCGGTCGCGCCGGAAGACCTTCGCCTCACGCAGGATTCCGCAAAAGATAAGGCCGACGAACACCGTCGGCCTTGAATTGGTGGTGGAGACGAGGAGGATCGAACTCCCGACCTCCGCATTGCGAACGCGGCGCTCTCCCAGCTGAGCTACGTCCCCACGAAGGGCATAATTATAACCGGATGGCGGTTCCACCGTAAACTTCGGGGAAATCCCACGATTTGCGTGGGGTTGGAACGAGCGCGCGTCGTACCCACGTACGATCCCCGCCCCCCGGGAGTCGCATTCAAATGTCCCACCTGGTCGAACTCATCCAGTACTACGGGCTCGCGTTCGTGTTCGTGAACGTGCTGCTGCTGCAGGCCGGACTGCCGGTCCCGGCGTATCCCACGCTGATCATCACCGGCGCGCTCGCCACGCGCGGAGGCGCGTCGGTGCCGGCATTGGTGGCGGTGGCGGTGTTCGCCGCGCTGATTGCCGACGTTGCCTGGTACACGGCGGGCCGCAGGTTCGGCGGCGGCGTGCTCAAGACCATCTGCCGGATCTCGCTGTCGCCGGATTCCTGCGTTCGCCAGACCGAATCCATCTTCGCTCGCTGGGGTGCGAATTCGCTGGCCGTCGCCAAGTTCATCCCGGGCTTTGCGTCGGTCGCGACATCGATGGCCGGCGTGGTGCGGTTGCCCATGTGGAAATTCGTGTTCTTCGATGCGATCGGCGCGGCGCTGTGGTCCGGCGTGGCCATCGGCCTGGGTTACGTATTCAGCGGCGCGATCAACCAGGTGCTCGAGGTCTTCGAGACGCTGGGCAGGATCGGGCTGTGGCTGATCGCCGCCGCGTTCGCCATATACATCGTCGCCAAGTGGTGGCAGCGCGAGCTCTTCATCTGGCAGTTGCGAATGGACCGTGTCACCGTGGACGAGCTGCACGAGCTCATGACCGAGAATCGCGTGGGCAAGGTCATCGACGTGCGCTCGCCGATGTCGCAATCGCTGACGGGCCGGATTCCCGGCGCGATCACCATCGATCCCAAGAACATGCGGGTGGACCTGCTCGCCGTCGAACCCGAGAGCGAAGTGATCGTGTATTGCCAGTGCCCGAACGAATACACGGCCGCGAAGCTCGCGAAGGTCCTCGTGCAGCACGGATTCAAGCGCGTGCGTCCATTGCTCGGCGGCATCGACGCGTGGATTGCCGCGGGCCACGAGGTCGAGCCGGCAGGAGACCCGAATGTTAAAGTCATTCCGTTGTCCGTCCAGAGAAGCCCGACATGACCAAAGACGCGATTCACTCCCCTGACGCGCCCGCTGCGATCGGGCCCTATTCGCAGGCAATACGCGTTGGCAGCACCGTCTATCTTTCAGGCCAGATTGGCCTCGACCCAAAGACCATGGTCATCGTCGAGGGCATCGAGGCACAGGCGCACCAGGTATTCCGGAATCTGCGCGCGGTCGCGACGGCCGCGGGCGGCAGTCTCGACGACATCGTCAAGCTGTCGATCCTCATGGTCGACCTCGGCGATTTTGCGAAGGTCAACGACATCATGGCCGGCTACTTCAGCAAGCCCTATCCGGCCCGCGCGACATATCAGGTCGCAGCGTTGCCGCGCGGTGCGCTGATCGAGGTCGAAGGAACGGTGGTGCTCGCGGGTTCCGCCGCCGACGCGCAGACAGGTTGGCGCGCAACGTTCGATCAGACGAAGGGTCAATAGCCCCGTTGGGTCGCGGGGCGCCATGACCCGGTCCACACAATCCAGGAAGCCGGCCGCGCCGAAACCGGCGGGCCGCGGTCTCGCCGACCAGCTGGCGAAGCTCGGGCTGACGCGCGCCGCCGACGTCGTGCTCCACCTGCCGCTGCGCTACGAGGATCACACGCGATTGACGCCGCTTGCATCGTTGCAGCCCGGCCTTGCCGTGCAATCCGAGGGCGTGATCGTCAACACCGATATCCAGTACCGGCCGCGGCGGCAGCTTGTCTGCCTGATCGCCGACCCCGACAAGCGCGACGCGCAGCTCGTCCTGCGCTTTTTCACCTTCTATCCGAGTCAGCAAAAGGCGCTGCAGCCGGGTCACCGTGTGCGCGTGTTCGGCGATGTGCGGCCCGGCTATTTTGGCCCCGAGATCGTGCATCCCCAGTGGAAGATCGTCGCCGAGGACGCGCCGCTGCCCGACCGCCTGACGCCGGTCTATCCGACGACGGCGGGCCTCGGACAGGAAACGTTGCGCAAGCTCGTCGCACGAACGCTCGCCGACGACCCGGCGCTGACCGAGGAGACGCTGCCCGAGACGTTGGTCGCGCGGCGCAAGCTGTGGAAGTTCGGCGATGCCGTGCGGTTCCTGCATACGCCGCCGCCGCGGCTTACGGACGTCACGCAACGCAAGCTCGATGAACGCACGCATCCGGCGTGGACGCGCCTCAAGTTCGACGAGCTGCTCGCGCAGCAATTGTCGCTCCGGGCACACCGCAAGGCGCGATCGTTGCGTCGTGCGCCAGTGCTCACCGGCACCGGCGTCCTCACCCGGCAACTGCTCGCGCGCGCATCGTTCAAGCTGACCGGTGCGCAACAACGCGTATGGCGCGAAATCGCGCACGATCTGAAGCGCGCATCGCCCATGCAGCGGCTGCTGCAGGGCGATGTCGGCTCGGGCAAGACGATCGTTGCCGCGCTCGCCGCGCTGCAGGCGATCGAGTCCGGCAAGCAGGTGGCGTTCATGGCGCCCACGGAAATCCTGGCCGAGCAGCACTACCGCAAGCTTGCCTCGTGGCTCGGGGGCCTGGGCGTGCCGCTCGCATGGCTTTCAGGGTCCATTCCGGCGAAACAGCGGAAGAAAGCCATCGCGGCGCTGGCGAGCGGCGAAACGCCGTTCGCGATCGGGACGCATGCGCTGTTCCAGGAAGGCGTGGAGCTGCCGAACCTCGGGCTCGCGATCATCGACGAGCAGCATCGTTTCGGCGTCGCGCAGCGCCTCGCGTTGCGTGGCAAAAGCCTGGCCGAAGCGCATCAACTGATGATGAGCGCCACGCCCATTCCGCGCACGCTCGCGATGACTTTCTATGCGGACCTCGATGTGTCGGCGCTCGACGAGATGCCGCCGGGCCGCACGCCGGTCGCGACCCGGCTCGTCAACCAGAAGCGCCGCGACGAGATCGTGGCATGGGTCGGCAAGGCCGGCGCGGAAGGACGGCAAACGTATTGGGTGTGTCCGCTGATCGAGGAGTCGGAAAAGCTCGAGCTGCAGACCGCGGTCGCGCTGCACGCCGAGCTCACCGCGGCGTTGCCGGCGTTGCGGGTCGGATTGCTCCACGGGCGGATGAAGCCGGACGACAAGGCGGCCACGATGGCGGCGTTCGTCGCCGGCGAGATCGACGTGCTGGTCGCGACCACGGTGATCGAGGTCGGGGTCGACGTGCCGAACGCATCGATCATGGTGATCGAGCATGCCGAGCGCTTCGGGTTGTCGCAATTGCATCAGCTGCGCGGCCGCGTCGGCCGCGGTGCCGCGGAAAGCACCTGCGTGCTGCTGTTCGAGGAGCCGGTGGGTGAAATCGCGAAAATGCGCCTCAAGGTGATTTTCGAGAGCAACGACGGCTTCGAAATCGCGCGCCAGGATCTTCTGATTCGCGGTCCGGGAGAATTCCTGGGCGCGCGGCAGTCCGGCGTGCCGCTGCTGCGTTTCGCGGATCTCGAACGCGATGTGGCGTTGATCGAACAGGCGCGCGATGCGGCGGAGGAATTGCTGGCGCGCGAACCCGCGGCTGCGGCGGCGCACCTCGAGCGGTGGCTGGGCGGCCGCGCCGAGTTCATCCGCGCCTGAGTCTGCATCCTGTTTATTGATTCGAATCAAGTTCTTGGCGGTGCGCCGGACCGGTCGGTTGGAGTAGAATTGCGCCTCGAAGCTTCGAATCCCGACCATGTCGCTCTATACGCTCGGCCTCAATCACACGACCGCACCGCTCGAGGTGCGGGAGCGGGTCGTGTTCTCGCCTGATGCGTTGCTCGACGCGTTGCGCGACCTGGTCGGCGCACGCCGGGTGAAGGAAGCCGCGATCCTGTCCACGTGCAATCGCACCGAGGTCTACTTTCGCGGTGACGATCCGGAACCCGTGGCGAGCTGGCTCGCCGGCTTCCACAATTTGCCGGCGCAGGCGCTGGCGCCGTATGTCTACACGCTCCCGCGCGAGAAGGCGGTAACGCACGCCTTCCGGGTAGCGAGCGGCCTCGATTCGATGGTGCTCGGCGAGCCGCAGATCCTGGGCCAGATGAAGCAGGCGGTCCGTACGGCGGAATCGGCGGGATCGCTCGGACTCGTGCTGAACCGCCTTTTCCAGCGCACGTTCGCGGTGGCGAAAGACGTGCGGACGCAGACGGACATCGGCAATGCGTCGATCTCGATGGCAGCGGCGTCGGTGAAGCTCGCCGAGCGCATCTTTCCTTCGATCGCGCAACAGCGGCTGCTGTTGATCGGCGCCGGCGAAATGATCGAGCTCGCGGCGACGCACTTCGCTGCCAAATCGCCCAAGTCGGTGACGGTCGCCAACCGCACGCTCGAGCGCGGCAGCAAGCTGGCCGACCGGTTCGGCGCCGATGCGATCACGCTGAACGAGCTGCCCGAGCGCCTGCACGAATTCGACATCATCGTCACGTGCACGGCGAGCACGCTGCCGATCCTGGGCAAGGGCATGCTCGAGCGGGTGGTCAAGAAGCGCCGGCACGCGCCGGTGTTCGTGGTCGACCTGGCGGTGCCGCGCGACGTCGAACCGGAGGCGGCGGAGCTCGACGACGTGTTCCTCTATTCGATCGACGACCTTGCGGTCATCGTCAAGGACAACCTCGTGATTCGCCGCGAGGCGGTCGTGGAAGCCGAGCGGATGATCGCCGATCAGACCGAGCATTTCCTGCGCTGGCTCGAGGGCCGCGCCGTGGTGCCGACGATCGCCGCGTTGCACGGCCATCATGATGCATTGCGTGCGGCCGAGCTCGACCGTGCGCGCAAGATGCTGGCGGGCGGAGCGTCGGCCGACCAGGTGCTGGACGCGCTCGCGCGCAGCCTCACCAACAAGCTGTTGCATGCGCCGTTGTCGGCGCTCAACACCGCCGGCGAAGCGGAACGCCTGGAACTGATCGCCGTCCTCCAGCGCGTCTATCGGCTCGACGAGCCTTAGCTTTCTGCGCTCGTATCCTTGCGGGTCGGGCGCAGGCCTGACGCGATAGCCTGGCCGACAATCCGCCAGGCTTGCAAACCTCGCCCGAAGCATCCATGAAACCTTCGCTACGCAGCAAGCTCGACCAATTGGCCGCCCGTCTCGACGAGCTGGACGGGCTGTTGGGCGCGCCCGACATCACGAGCAACCTCGACCGCTACCGCGCGCTCACCAAGGAGCACTCGAACCTGGGCGCCGTGGTCGCCCGCTTCCGCGAATTCGGATTGGCGGAGGCCGATCTCGCGACGGCGGCCGAGCTCGCGAACGATCCGGCGATGCGCGCGTTCGCCGATGAGGAGCGCACCGCCGCGCAGGCGCGCATCGCCGCGCTGGAGAGCGAATTGCAGGCGGCGCTGCTGCCGCGCGATCCCAACGATGACCGCAACGTGTTCGTCGAGATCCGCGCCGGCACCGGCGGCGACGAATCCGCATTGTTCGCCGGCAGCCTGCTGCGGATGTATGTCCGCTATGCCGAGCGGCATCGCTGGCAGGCCGAGATCGTCTCGGCATCGTCGAGCGAGCTTGGCGGCTACAAGGAGGTGATCGCCCGCATCGTCGGCCAGGGCGCCTATTCGAAGCTCAAGTTCGAATCGGGCGGTCATCGCGTGCAGCGCGTGCCCGAGACCGAGGCGCAGGGACGCATCCATACGTCGGCATGCACCGTCGCGGTGATCGCCGAGGCGGATCCGATTGCCGACATCACGATCAGCCCGACCGACATCCGCATCGATACGTTTCGCGCGTCGGGCGCGGGCGGCCAGCACGTCAACAAGACGGATTCCGCGGTCCGCATCACCCATCTGCCCACCGGCCTCGTCGTCGAATGCCAGGACGACCGTTCACAGCACCGCAACCGCGCGCAGGCGATGAGCGTGCTCGCATCGCGGTTGCTCGACCGGGAGCGCCGCGAGCGCCAGGACGAGGAGGCCGCGCACCGCAAGTCGCTGATCGGCTCCGGCGATCGCAGCGAGCGCATCCGCACGTACAATTTCCCGCAAGGTCGCGTGACCGATCACCGGATCAACCTGACGCTGTACAAGATCGATGCCATCATGGACGGCGAGCTCGACGAGATCGTGAATGCGCTTTCGCAGGAGTTTCAGGCGGAGCAGCTGGCCGCTCTCGCGGGAGAGGGGCCGTGACCCCCGCCGCAGGGCCGTCCCAAGGCGGGCGCCCCCTTTGGGGGAAGGACGCCGCAGGCGTCCTCGGGGGAGCATAAGGTGAAGCGTGTCGTTCCGGCGCCGTGGCTCGAGACGCTGCGGCTTGCCATGCGCGAGTTCGTCCCCGACGACAGCGACGATCTTTATCGGCTCAACAGCGATCCGCGCGTGATGCGCTTCATCGGCGACGGCAAACCGGCGACCCGCAAGCGGCACGCCGACATCATGCGGCGCGTGCTGGGCTACACCAGGCTTTATCCCGATCTCGGATTCTGGTACACGACGCGCCGCGACACCGGCGCCTTCGTCGGCTGGTTCACGCTCAAGTACTGCGGCAAGAGTCCGGATGTGGAAATCGGCTACATGCTGCTGCCCGACGCGTGGGGACTGGGCTTCGCGACGGAAGGCGCCACCGCGATGGTTCGCTATGGCTTCGACGATCTCGAGCTTGCGCGCATCATCGGTGTCACGCATCCCAAGAATCTGGCGTCGCAGCATGTGCTGCAGAAGGCGGGCCTGCGCGATCGCGGTTGGGGCCGCTATTACGACCGGCGGTTGCGCCTTTTTGCGGCGGAACGTGGCAGCCAATCGCGCTGACGAAGTTCTCACGCTCGTCACGCCGCGGCTCGTGCTGCGGCCATTTCGGCTCGACGACGTCGACGCTTTGCATGCGATGGACGGCGACGAGCGCGTGATGCGCTACATCGGGCCAGGACTGCCCGGACGCACGCGCGCCCAAACGACGGAAGCGCTCGCGCGAATGGTGACCTATGCCGCGGCGCATCCGGGATATGGATTGCTGCATGCGAGCCGGCACGACGACGGGTCGTTCGTGGGTGGCTGCGGACTCTACCCGCTTCCCGAATCGGACACCGCGGATATCGAAATTGCCTATCGGCTGCCGCGCGACTGCTGGGGTCGCGGCTACGCGACCGAGATGGCGCGCGCCGTGCTGGACCACGGATTCGCCACGCTCGAGCTGGCGCGCATCGTGGGCGTCACCCATCCGGACAACCTGCCGTCGCAACGCGTGTTGCGCAAGATCGGGATGCGCGAAGAAGCGAGCGCCGTCCACTTCGGCCGGCGGATGTCGGTGTTCGGCGCCGTGCACAAGGCCGCGTGATGGTGACGGTGCGGCAAGCGTTGGCGCAATCGGGACTGGTGCCGATCGATGGGCAGGTGCTCCTCGCGCATGCACTGCAACGCGATCGCGCGTGGCTCGTTGCCCACGGCAACGATGCGCTCGCGCGCGACCAGGCGGAAATGTTTTTCGCGCTTGCAAAGCGACGGCGCGACGGCGAGCCGGTCGCCTATCTCACCGGCTTCCGCGAATTCTGGGGCCTCTCGCTTGCCGTCACCCGTGACGTGCTGATTCCGCGGCCGGAGACCGAGACGCTCGTTGAGTTGGCCCTCGCCTGGCTGCCGCGCGACCGCGCGGTGCGCGTGCTCGATCTTGGCACGGGCTCGGGCGCCATTGCGCTGGCGATTGCCAGCGAGCGTCCGCGGGCGCACGTCGTCGCGACCGATGGCGCCGCGGCGGCACTCGCCGTCGCCCGTGGCAATGCGCAGCGGACCGCGCTTTCCAATGTCGAGTTCATCGAAGCGGACTGGTACGACGGCGTTCCCGGCCCGCGCTTTGACATGATCGTCAGCAATCCGCCGTATGTCGCGCTGGACGATCCGCATCTGGCCGAAGGCGACCTGCGCTTCGAGCCCGCGGGTGCCCTCGCGTCCGGCCTCGACGGCCTCGCGGCGCTGCGCACGATCATTGCCGGGGCGCGGGCGCGGCTCGTGACCGGCGGCGCGTTGATCGTCGAGCACGGCTTCGCGCAGTCGGAAGCGGTCCAGGAGCTGCTGGGGGACGCCGGATTCGCGCAGATCACCGTGCGCCGCGACCTGGCCGGCATTCCGCGCGTCGCGGCCGGAAAATCGCTCTGAACCGCGCCTCCTACTTGCAAACGATGCCGCTACCGCCCGGTGAGCTTAGCGTGCAGGACGTAACTTCCGTCGGCGCCTTGCGTGCAAGCTTGATCCGCGTGTCGGCGTAATTGCACACGATGTAGATGTCGCGCGTGCGCGACTTGCCGAACGTCCATCGCTGCAGCTTCGCATTCGGATTGTCGGGCACGAGGTCGGCCATCTCTGCGGGCGGTCCGTCGAACACGCTGATCGAGATCGGCGGTGTGGCCGCGGCAATCGCCACGCCAGGTGCCGCGGCCTGCACGGCGGAGGCCGTGCGGGCGATCGCGGACCAACCGCTTGGCAACGGGCCTCCGGCGCTCTGCGTCGTGGACAGCCGTGCGGGGCAATCGAGCTTCCAGTCGGCGGCCGCGGCCAGCGGAGAAAGCGCAAACAAGAGCAAGACGAGGAAGGAGCGCATGGGCATTCGCGTGTCGGGTTCAGCGCGTCGGGTTCGGCACCGCAACGCCGAGCTTGTCCGCCCACGGTTGCAGCGATGGAAGAATCCCAGGATGCAGCGCGATCCCGTGCGCTTGCTGATCGCGATAGCGCTTCATCCCGTTTTCACCGGGCATGCGGACGCGTTCGCCGCCGGGGCGCGGTGTCGCGTTGTGGCATGCGTCGACGAGCCAATCGATTTGCCGCCGAAAGTCATCGATGCCGCCGAACGCCGCCGGATCGAGCACCTGCACGAACACGGTCGCACCCCAGCCGCCGACGGCATCGGCGCGGCCGAACCCGGCAAGGCTGCCGGTGAGCGCCTCGATGAGGAGCGCCAGCGCGTAGCCTTTATGCCCGGCGTCCAGTCCGCCCAGCGGCAGCAGCGTGCCCTTGGGATCGTTGAACAGCACCGCGGGATCGTCGGTGGCGTTGCCTTGCGCGTCCTGGATCCATGGATGCGGCAGCTTCCGGCCGGCCTTGTACAACCGCCCGGTGAGGCCATTGGTCGTGTAGCTCGCCGAGATATCGAGCAGGATCGGATCGCCGGACGCGGGAATTCCCGCCGCCATCGGATTGGGCGTGAACACGGGCGACACGCCACCGAACGGGGCTACGCTGCACATCGAAGGGTCCGAGCAATTGAGCAGCGCCATCAGCCCGCGATCGGTCATTCGCTTGAGATAGGCAGCGAGACAGGCAATGTGGTGGGAGCGCCGGATGACCACGGTGCCGGTGCCGTATGTCATCGCCATCACTGCCGCCGCATCGAACGCACGCAGCGTGAGCCACGGACCAGGCAATCGATTCCCATCCCACGTCTCCACCGCCGGGCGCCGATTGACGATCGATGGTTCACCTGCCTTCGTCATCGCGCCCTTGTCGATTTCGGCGAGATAGGGCGCGAGCAGCGCGAGACCGTGCGTCGTGTGGCCGAGCAAGTCGCCGTCGACGAGGATCGAAGCCACGTCGCGTGCGATGTCGTCGCGAACTCCCATTCGCGCCAGCAGCGCGTGCGCAAAGACGGCGATCGCATCGGCATGGTAGCGGGTGCTGGCGGGAGTCGCGTTGACGTCGGCTGCTGTTGGCATCGGCTGGGCTTCAGGTTGACTGTTCGAGGGGATTCGCACACGATTCTAGCCGAGCGCGCAAGCCCGATGGTGGAAGTGCGCGCGCTTACCGCCACCCACCGCGCCTTCGAACCCAAGTGCTTCCTTCCTCGCTGCAGATCAGCGTCGTCACGCATCGTCCCGATTTGAAGCACCTCGAGCGCTGCCTGCGCAAGTTGGCGCTCGCCATCGGCGCGGGGCGCGAGGCGGGCGCCATGCGGACCGTCCACCTCGCACTGATCGACAACAGCGAAGACCGCGCGGTCGCCGACAGCGTCATCAGGATCGGCAAGATGCGGTTCGCGGATTCGGGCGTGCATGTCACCTATTTGCACGGACACGCCAATATCGGGTACGGCGCCGCGCACAACCTGGTGCTGCACGGCACGGGCTCCGACTATCACCTGGTGCTGAACCCGGATGTCGAGCTCGCGCCCGACGCGCTCGCCAACGCGGTGCGCTGGCTCGACGCGCACGAGGATGTCGGTGCACTGGCGCCGCTCGCGCGCAATGGCGAGGGACAACGCGAATACCTGTGCAAACGGTACCCCGCCATTTTCGATTTTTACCTGCGCGGATTCGCGCCGGCGTTCCTGCGTCGGCTGTTTCGCCGCCGGCTTGCGCGCTACGAGATGCGCGATCTCATGGACGTGGAGCCGCCACGCGAAGTAATCGGTATCCCGGCGCTCTCGGGCGCCTTCATGCTGGTCAAGCGTTTCGCCATCGACAAGACGGGCGGGTTCGATCCGAAGTTCTTCTTGTATTTCGAGGATTTCGACTGGAGCGTGCGCCTGAACCGGATCACGAAGACGGCTTACGTGCCTTTGGTCGAGATCGGGCACCACGGCGGACACGCCGCGCGCAAAGGCTTTCGCCACATCTACTGGTTCGTGAAGAGCGGCCTGCGGTTTTATCGTCGGCACGGCTGGAAGTGGTTTTAGGGACCAGGACCATGGTCGTCGTCACCGGCGCCAATGGCTTCATCGGCCGTGCCGTATGCGCGCATCTGCGCGGCATCGGGACCAGCGTGCGTGGCCTCGTGCGCACGCTGGATGGCAGCACGGCGGCGCGCGCCGAATTCATGCCGGTCGGCGATCTCACGGCGATCGGCGAGCGCGCGCTGCGCAACGCGCTGCGCGGCGCGACCGCGGTGGTACAGCTGGCGGCGCACGTTCATCAACCGGCAAGCACCAAAGGCGATGCGCTGGCGCCGATGCGGCGCCTCAATGTCGAGGTCACCGAGCGTATCGCGCGTGGCGCGGCGGCTGCCGGCGCCACCCATTGCGTGTTCGCGAGCTCGGTCAAGGTGAATGGCGAAGTGACGCTGCCGGGGCGTCCGTTCCGCGAAAGCGATCCGCCGGATCCGCACGACGATTACGCCGCGACCAAATGGGAAGCGGAACAGGCGTTGGGCGCGGTGGCCGCCGAAACCGGAATGCGGGTGACTGCGCTGCGTTTGCCGTTGACATACGGACCCGGCGTGAAGGGCAATCTGGCCACGCTGGCGCGCGCGATTCTCGCCGGTGTGCCATTGCCGCTCGCGGAAATCCGCAACCGGCGCAGCGTGCTCGGCGTTGGCAATTGCAGCGCCGCGATCGAGGCGCTGCTGGCGAGCGAAGACCCGGGTGGCCGCGGGCGGATGACGCCTTATCTGCTGGCCGACGCCGAGCCTGTTTCGACGCCCGACCTCGTGCGCGCGATGGCGGCCGCGCTCGGGGTCAAGCCGCGTCTTTTCGCCGTTTCGCCGGGCCTGTTGCGTTTGGCCGGCGCTTGCATCGCGCAAGCGCCTGCGGTGGAACGGCTGGTCGGATCGCTCGAGGTCGACACCACGGCGTTTCGCACCCAGTTTGGCTGGACGCCGCCGGTTCCGTTCGCCAGCGGGCTCGCGGCCGCGATGCGCGGGACGTCGCCGCTATAATCAATGTCCTTTGTCGCGGGTCATCCTTGATGCCTTCCCGGTCCGACGGCCGCCGTGCCGACCAGTTACGCGCCGTGCGCTTCACGCGCGGCTACACGCGGCACGCCGAAGGCTCGGTGCTGGTCGAGATGGGCAACACGCGCGTGCTGTGCACCGTCAGTGTCGAAGAGGGCGTGCCGCCGTTTCTCAAGGGCAAAGGGCGGGGCTGGCTCACCGCCGAGTACGGAATGCTTCCGCGCGCGACCAATACGCGAATGCGGCGCGAGGCGGCGGAGGGCAAGCAATCGGGACGCACGCAGGAGATCCAGCGGCTCATCGGCCGCAGCCTGCGCGCGGTGACCGATCTCGCGGCGCTCGGCGAACGCACGCTGAAGATCGACTGCGACGTGTTGCAGGCGGATGGGGGAACCCGTTGCGCGTCGATCACCGGCGCGTGCGTGGCCGTTGCCGACGCGGTGACGTGGTGCCGCGCGCACGGTCTCGTCACCGGCGAGCCGCTGCGCGAGCTCGTGGCCGCCGTGTCGGTGGGCATCGTCGCCGGCGTGCCGGTGCTCGACCTCGATTACACCGAGGATTCGTCCTGCGATACCGACATGAACGTCGTGATGACGGCCGGCGGCGGCTTCGTCGAATTGCAGGGGACGGCGGAAGGGACGCCATTCTCGCGAACCGAAATGGAGGCGCTCGTGGCGCTGGCCGAGCGCGGCATTCGCGATCTGGTGGCGGCGCAGCGCGCCGTCCTCGAGCCACCGAAGTGATCGACCGGCTGGTGCTGGCGTCGCGCAATGCCGGCAAGCTTCGCGAATTCACGCGCTTGCTCGCGCCGCTTGCGATCGACGTGATCGCGCAAGCCGAGCTCGGTATTCCCGATGCCGACGAGCCGCACATCACGTTCGTCGAGAACGCGCTTGCCAAGGCGCGGCACGCGAGCGTGCACGCGAGGCTTCCCGCGCTGGCCGATGATTCGGGCGTCTGTGTTGCCGCGCTGAACGGTGCACCCGGCGTGCATTCGGCGCGCTATGCGGGCACGCCGTCGTCGGATGCGCGGAACAATGCGAAGCTCGTCGCGGCGCTTGCCGGAATTGCCGATCGGCGCGCCCATTACTATTGCGTGCTGGTGCTCGTTCGGCACGCCGAGGATCCCGAGCCGTTGATCGCCGAAGGCGTCTGGCAAGGCACGATCGCCGATACGCCGCGCGGCGATGGCGGGTTCGGCTACGATCCGCATTTCGTCGACGCCGCGACGGGTCTCACGGGCGCCGAATTGCCATTGGCCCGGAAGAACGAGATTTCGCATCGGGGACAGGCGATGCGGGCGCTGCTTGCGAAGCTCGAGGCGGCGAGAAGCGAGCCATGACCGACGACCTCTATCCCGGCCGCGTCGCGATATCCGCCGACACCTTGGGCGGCCCGCGCTTCGACGTGCTGCCGCCGCTCGCGCTGTACGTGCACATTCCGTGGTGCGTGCGCAAGTGCCCCTATTGCGACTTCAATTCGCACGAGGCGCGCGAGGACGTCCCCGAAGACGCGTACGTTGACGCGTTGCTGACCGATCTCGAGCACGCGCTGCCCGGCGTCTGGGGGCGCAAGGTCACGACCGTTTTTTTTGGCGGCGGCACGCCGAGCCTGTTTTCCGCCGCCGCGATCGACCGCCTGCTCGCCGGCATTCGCGCGCGCGTTCCGCTGCTGCCCGACGCCGAGATCACGCTGGAAGCCAATCCGGGCACGTTCGAACGGCAGAAGTTCGCCGGGTATTTCGCGGCGGGCGTCAACCGTCTTTCCCTTGGCATCCAGAGCTTCGACGACGCGCACCTGAAAGCGCTGGGCCGCGTCCACGATGCCGACGAAGCCCGCCGCGCCGCGGAAGCGGCGCTCATGATCTTCGGCAACGTGAACCTCGACCTCATGTATGCGTTGCCGCGCCAGACGGTGGAAAGCGCATGCGCCGATCTTGCCGCGGCGCTGGCGTTTGCGCCGCCGCACCTGTCGTTTTATCACCTGACCGTCGAGCCGAACACGCTGTTCCATCGCCATCCGCCGCCGCTGCCGGACGAGGATACGGCGGCGGATATCGAGGAGGCGGTGCACGCGACGCTCGCCCGCGCCGGATATCGTCAATACGAGACGTCGGCGTATGCCAAGCCGGATCGCGCGTGCCGGCACAACTTGAATTACTGGCAGTTCGGCGACTATCTCGGCATCGGCGCGGGCGCGCATTCGAAGCTGTCGTACGCCGACCGCATCGTGCGCCAGGTGCGCTGGAAACAGCCCAAGCAGTATCTCGAGCGCATCGCCGAAGGGTGCCCGCTGCAGGAAGAGGTCACCGTGGCGCGCGACGATATCGGGTTCGAGTTCATGTTGAACGCGCTGCGCCTCACCGAAGGTGTCCCCGCCACCATGTTCGCCGAGCGCACCGGCTATCCGCTATCGCTGGTGTCCCGGCCGCTTGAAGCCGCGGCACGCAAAGGTCTGCTCGATCCGGATCCGACCATGTTGCGTCCGACCGAGCTCGGCCGCCGGTTCCTGAACGACCTGCAGGAGCTCTTCCTGGTGACGCCGCGGCGCGCACGTGCAGTGCACGCGCCGCTCGTCCACGTCGAAGCGACGGGTGTCGAACGGTGAGCGAGGACTCGCGGCTCCATGCGTTGACGCTCCGCGACGCGGCCGCCGCGATGGCCGAGCACCACGTGACTGCGCGCGCCCTCGCCGACGCGCAACTCGCGCGGATCGCCGCGACGGACGCCGCGATCGAAGCATGGGAAGCCCTCGATCCCGCGTACGTGCGTTCGGAAGCGCAGCGTTGCGATGACGCGCGGAATGAAGGGATTGCAGGCCCGTTGGCCGGCATCGGCATCGCGGTCAAGGACATCATCGCGACGGCCGATCTGCCGACGACGATGGGCTCGCCAATCTACGCGGGACATCGCCCGACCGCCGATGCGGCGTGCGTGGCGCGCCTGCGCGCTGCCGGCGCGTATGTGTTCGGCAAGACTGTCACCACGCCGTTCGCCTACATGGACCCCGGCAAGACGCACAATCCGTGGGATCCCGCGCACTCGCCCGGCGGCTCGTCGTCGGGTTCGGCGGCGGCCGTCGCCGCGAGCCACGTCAGCGCGGCGATCGGCACGCAGACCAACGGTTCGATCGTGCGTCCCGCCGCGTATTGCGGCGTGGTCGGCTTCAAGCCTTCGCTTGCCGCAATTCCTGTCGACGGCGTCTACCTGTTCAGCGGCACGTTCGACACGGTGGGCACGTTGACGCGCACCGTGGCCGATGCGGCATTGCTCGCGAGCGTGCTCGCCGACACCCGCCGCATCGCGCCGGCAATCGCTCCCCTCGCGAAGGCGCCGCGCCTCGCGTATCTTCGCGGTTTTCCGTGGGTGCAGCAGGACGCCGCCTCGCATGCGGTGGTCGACGCGGCGGTGGCACGCCTCGCGATGGACGCCGACATCGTGCCGGTCGCCATTGCAGCGCCGTGGCAGGAGGCGAATCGCATTCATCGCACGATCATGCTGTGCGAAGGGGCGCACTTGCTTGGCACTCTGCAGCAGCGCGAGCGCGCACGGTTGACGCCGGCGATCAACGCCGCGCTGGACGACGGCAGGGCGATGGGTGACGAACGTTACCGCGAAGCGCTGGATGCGCGGGCTCGCGCGATCGCGTTTTTCACCGGCTGGCTCGACGGCTTCGATGCGGTGCTGGCGCCGGCGGCACCGGGCCCGGCGCCCAAGGGACTTGCCGCCACCGGCGATCCCTCCTGCTGCACGCTGTGGTCATTGCTGGGGTTTCCTGCCCTCAGTCTTCCGGTCGGACGGGCCGGCCGCTTGCCGATGGGCCTGCAACTCGCCGCGCCGCACGGGCGGGACGACCGCCTGCTATCCGTGGCCGCGTGGTGCGAGGCGCGGCTCCCGTTCAGTGCGCTGGCGTAGAGCGCGAACTTGCGTGATCATCGCTTGCCATGAAACGCGCCAAGCGCCACGCACTGCCGCAGCTTCCGGCGGTGCGCAATCCGGTGGCACGCTCGCCGCTGCTCGGCAAGGGCGGCCCGCACGGCAAGACCACCGCCGCGAAGCGCCGGCAAGCCAACGTCGACTTGCGGAAAATCGCGCGTGACCCGCATTCCGAAGAGTGATCCCTCGACACTCTGCCGCGACGACCTCGAATCGGGTCGGATGCGCGAGCTGTACCAGGCCGCGGTCGGCGGTCCCGGACACGCGCTCAACGACGAGCAGCTTTCCGACTCGTTGACATCGACGCTGGCGGCAAAGCCGAAGGGTGCGGGCTGGTGGGTGTTCGCCTACGGATCGCTGTTGTGGAATCCGCTGTTCCCGTTCGTCGAAGCGCGACCGGCCATGCTGCGCGGCCTCCACCGACGCTTCTGCCTGTATTCGATGGCGTCGCGCGGCACGCGCGAAACGCCCGGCCTCGTGCTGGCGCTCGATCGCGGCGGCGCATGCACCGGTGTCGTGTACCGATTGCCCGCACCGGTGGCGATCGACGAGCTGCATCTGCTCTGGCGGCGCGAGATGGTCGTCGGCTCCTATCGCCCGAAATGGGTGGGCGTGCATGCGGGGGACCGGGAGCTCGTCGCGCTTACGTTCACCGTCAAGCACGATCATCCGCAGTATGCGGGCAAGCTGCCGATCGACGACCAGGCGCGGGTGATCGCGAATGCCTCGGGCGCCTTCGGGTCGTCGCTCGATTACCTCGAGCGCACTCGCGTGGCGCTCGTCACGCACGGCATCGTCGATCCCTATCTCGAGGCGCTGGCCGCGCGCGTGTCCGCATTGCGTAGCGCCGCGGGGGCCTTCTCGCCGATCTAGATCGCGATGTGGCGGCCGCCGTCGACGTTGATCGTCTCGCCAGTCACGTAGTGCGCCTCGGCGAGCAGGAAGTACACGGCGCCGGCGATGTCTTCCGGCGTCCCTTCGCGCTTCAACGGCGTGTTCGAGATGATCCGCTGTCGCGACAGCTCGTCGAACGATTCGTCATCGGGCCATAGCACCGGCCCCGGCGCTACCGCGTTGACGCGGACTTCCGGCGCGAGCTCCCGGGCGAGCGAGCGGGTCAGGCCCACCAGTCCGGCTTTCGCCATGGAATACACGACGTAATTCTTGAGCGGCCGGTCGGCGTGGATGTCGGCGATGTTCACGATGGCGCCCTGTGCCTTGCGAAGCGCAGGCGCGGCGGCCTGGGCGAGGAACAGCGGCGCTTGCAAATTGGTGCCGATAAGGTCGCTCCAGCCTTCGACGGTGATCTCGCCGACCGGCGTCTGGAAGAACGACGACGCATTGTTGACCAGTCCGTCCAGGCGCCCGAACGTCTGCACCGTCTGCTCGACGACCGACGGCAACTTGACCGTGTCCAGAAGATCGGCCTGGATCAGCGCGACCGAGTTGGCGCGCGTATGGTTGAGCTCGGCCTGCAGAAGCCGCGCTTCGCCGGCGGACGCGCGATAATGGAGCATCAGGTTCGCGCCGGCAGCGTGCAGCCGCCGGCAGATGGCGGCGCCGACCCGCTTGGCGCCGCCAGTGATCAAGACGACCTTTGCCTGCACACCGCGCTCCGGCGTTAGACTCGCTTCAATCTAGCACATCGACCCCGCGCGTGCGACCGAACCTTCATGAGCCCGCAGGGCCGAACCTGCCGGAACCGGACACCGCGGCGCGCAAGCACAGCGGACGCGTCATGGATGCCGTGCGCCGCGAGATCATCGACGCGGGCGGCTGGATCCCGTTCGCGCGCTACATGCAACGGGTGCTCTACGCGCCCGGGCTTGGCTACTACGTGGCGGGCGCGCGCAAATTTGGTGCGGCTGGCGATTTCGTCACGGCGCCCGAGATGACGCCGCTGTTCGCGCAGGCGCTCGCGCGCGACGTTGCCGCCGTCCTGAGGGCGGGCACCGGCCGCGCGATCGTCGAGCTCGGCGCGGGTAGCGGCGCGCTCGCGGCCGACCTGCTCAACGCGCTGGCGCGTGCGGACGCCTTGCCGTCCCGCTACCTGATTCTCGAGGTCAGCCCGGAGTTGCGCGCGCGCCAGCGCGCGGCGATTGCGCAACGGGCGCCGGCGCAACTGGCGCGCGTGAACTGGATCGCCGCGGTGCCTTCGGCCATCGACGGCGTCGTCCTGATGAACGAAGTGCTGGATGCAATCCCGCCGCATCTCCTGACGCGCCGCGATGGCGCGCTACTCGAGCGGGGCGTGGCGTGGAGCAATGACGGTCTCGTGTGGGAGGACCGCCCGCTGTCCGACGGGACATTGCGCTCCTTGGCGGCCGAGCGGTTTCCACCCGCCGGCGACTACACGAGCGAAGTCAATCCCGTGGCGGAAGCCCTGGTCAAGACCCTCGCGCAACGGGTGACCGGCGGGGCGCTGTTCATCATCGATTACGGCTTTCCGCAGCACGAGTACTATCTCGCCGAGCGCCGCGCGGGCACGCTGATGGCGCACTATCGGCATCACGCGCACGCCGATCCCTTTCTGTGGCCAGGACTGACCGACTTGACCGCCCACGTCGACTTCACCGCGATGGCGCTCGCGGGCGAACGTGGCGGGTTGACGGTGGCGGGGTATACGTCGCTGGCCGCGTTCCTGGTGGCGTCGGGTATCCTCGACCGGCTCATGGAGGCCGGCGAACCGACGTCGGCCGCGTATTTGCGCGAAGCCGCGGCCGTGCAGAAACTGCTGTCTCCCGCGGAAATGGGCGAGTTGTTCAAAGTGCTGGTGCTGGCCAAAAGCGATGGTGTAGTGTGGTCGGGATTCATGGCTGGTGACCGAACCCATCGTTTATAAAAAAACGGCGGTAAAGGAGCCGATGATGAGCGCGGATGCAAGCGCAGGATCGGGAAAGGCAGCCGGGCGCCGCCACCTTGCCGGCACAGCCACGTTGTTCCTCGCGATCGGGATGTCGGCGGCAGTCGCCGTCGGACCTGCGGACGCGCAGCCCGCGAAGGTCGCGTTCGCGATCCCCTATACCGGCACGCTCAAGAAGATCAACGACAGTGGCGAAATCCGCATCGGCTATCGCGAGAACTCGCCACCCTTTGCGTTCCTCGACGCGCGGCGCAAGCCCGTGGGCTATGCGCTTGACCTGTGCGAAAACGTCGTGGAGGAGATCACGGCGGAGATCGGACGCGACCTCCGGGTGATCCGGCGGCCGGTGACGCCCGAAAACCGCTTCGACCTCGTGGCGTCGGGCGACGTCGATCTCGAATGCGGCTCGACGACGAACAACGTCGAGCGGCGCAAGATCGCGGCCTTCTCGCCGACCATGTTCGTGACCGGCACCAAGCTTCTCGTGCGTCGCGGCAGCGGCATCCTGAACCTCCGCGATCTGGCGGGCAGGACCGTCGTGCTGACGCGCGGCACCGTGCACGAGACCGCGATCCCGAAGCTCGCGCAGCGGCAGAATATCCCGATCAAGTTCGTGTTCGGCAACGACCACGGCGAGTCGTTCCAGATCCTCGCCACCGGCAAGGCCGATGCATTCGCCAACGACGACGTCCAGCTCTACGGGATGGTCGCGGAGACCAGGTCCGCCGCGGACTTCCGTGTCGTCGGCGACTTTCTGACCTATGCCGACTACGCGCTCATGTTTCGCAAGGACGACCCCGAATTCGCCGAAGTCGTCGAGCGCGCGTTCCACAAGCTTGCGGGCAGCCGCGAGATCGTCGCCATCTACGAACGCTGGTTCCAGAAGGCGTTGCCGTCGGGCGCACGCCTTAACATACCGATGAGTCCGCATCTGGAAGAGCTGTTTCGCGTGCAGGGGCTGCCGTCTGACTGACATTATCGCGCACGCGGAATCGTCCCGTCTGGCGCCGTTTCGCCAAGTTGTACGAGGAGTGCAAGCATGGGCATCCTGAACGACCACGACCCGGTCGAGACACAGGAATGGGTCGATTCGCTGAACGCCGTCGTTGCGCATCAAGGTGTGGAGCGCGCGCGTTTCCTGCTGACGCAACTGCGCGACGAGGCGTCGCGCATCGGCGCGCGGCCGGCGTTCACGCTCACTACGCCCTACGCCAACACGATTCCGCCGGAGCAGGAGGAGAAGTCGCCCGGCAATCGCGAGCTCGAGCACAAGATCCGCTCGGCGATCCGCTGGAACGCGGTCGCGATCATCCTGCGCGCGAACAAGGAATCCTCCGAATTGGGCGGTCACATCGCGAGCTTCCAGAGCTCCGCGCTGCTCTACGACATCGGCTTCGGGCACTTCTGGCATGCGCCGACGGACCAGCACGGCGGCGATTTGCTGTACGTGCAAGGGCACGTGTCGCCGGGAATCTATGCGCGCGCGTTTCTCGAAGGTCGGCTGACCGAACAGCAGCTGCTCAACTACCGGCAGGAAAGCGAAGGCAAGGGCATCCCTTCGTATCCGCACCCGTGGCTGATGCCTGATTTCTGGCAGTTCCCCACCGTTTCGATGGGTCTCGGGCCGTTGATGGCGATTTACCAGGCGCGCTTTCTCAAGTATCTCGAGGGACGCAACCTTGCGAAGACCGCCGACCGCAAGGTATGGGCGTTCCTGGGCGACGGCGAATGCGACGAGCCGGAATCGCTCGGGGCGATCTCGATGGCCGGCCGCGAAAAGCTGGACAACCTGATCTTCGTCATCAACTGCAACCTGCAGCGGCTGGACGGTCCCGTGCGCGGCAACGGCAAGATCATCCAGGAGCTCGAAGGCGTCTTCCGGGGCGCTGGCTGGAACGTGATCAAGGTCGTGTGGGGTTCGGGCTGGGACAAGCTCTTTGCCAAGGACAAGGCCGGCATCCTGCTCAAGCGGATGGAAGAATGCGTCGACGGGCAGTACCAGGATTTCAAGAGCAAAGATGGCGCTTACGTGCGCGAGCACTTCTTCAATTCGCCGGAATTGAAGGCGCTGGTCGCCGACCTTTCCGACGACGAGGTATGGAAGCTGAACCGCGGCGGCCACGATCCGTTCAAGGTGTATGCGGCCTACGCGGCGGCGGTGAAGCACAAGGACCAGCCGACCGTCATTCTCGCGAAGACCGTCAAGGGCTTCGGGATGGGCGAATCCGGCGAAGGCCAGATGATCGCGCATCAGGCGAAGAAGATGACGCAGGAGGCGCTGAAGCAGTTTCGCGATCGCTTCGACATCCCGATGCCCGACGACAAGATCGCCGCGATGCCGTTCATCTCGCTGCCGAAGGGCAGCCCGGAGATGCAGTACCTGCAGGAACGTCGTGCCGCACTCGGCGGCTTCCTGCCGCAGCGCCGCCAGAAATCGGCACCGCTTCCGGCGCCGCCGCTCGCGACGTTTGACCGCCTGCTGCAAAGCTCGGGCGAGCGCGAGATCTCCACGACGATGGCATTCGTGCAGATGCTCGGCACGCTGGTCCGCGACAAGGCGATCGGCAAGTTCATCGTGCCGATCGTTCCCGACGAATCGCGGACCTTCGGCATGGAAGGGATGTTCCGCCAGCTCGGCATTTATTCCGCGGTGGGGCAGCTGTACAAGCCGCAGGATGCCGACCAGCTCATGTATTACCGCGAGGACAAGTCGGGCCAGGTGCTGCAGGAAGGGATCAACGAGGCGGGTGCGATGAGCTCGTGGATCGCCGCGGCCACGTCGTACAGCACGAACAACGTGCCGATGATTCCCTTTTACATCTACTACTCGATGTTCGGCCTGCAGCGCGTCGGCGATCTCGCGTGGGCCGCCGGCGACATGCGCTCGCGCGGCTTCCTGATGGGCGGCACCGCGGGCCGGACGACGCTGAACGGCGAAGGCCTGCAGCACGAGGACGGGCACAGCCACGTGCTGGCGTCGACCATCCCCAATTGCATTTCCTACGACCCGACGTTTGCCTACGAGGTCGTCGTCATCGTGCGCGACGGCATCCGCCGCATGTACGAGGAACAGCAGGACGTCTACTACTACATCACGCTGATGAACGAGAACTATCCGCACCCGGCGATGCCCGCGGGCGCGGAAGAGGGCATCGTCAAGGGCCTGTACCTGCTGCGCGAAGGCCCCAAGGCGGACAAGAAAAATGAGGGACCGCGCGTGCAGCTCGTAGGCTCCGGCACGATCCTGCGCGAGGTCATCGCCGCCGCGGACCTGCTGCGCGACGACTGGAAGGTGAACGCCGACCTCTGGAGCGCGACGAGCTTCAACGAGCTGCGCCGCGACGGCATGAGCGCCGACCGGCACAACCTCCTGCATCCAACCAAGCCGCGCCGGAAGAGCTACATCGAAACGGCGCTCGAAGGACATGCCGGGACCGTGATTGCCGCGACCGACTACATGCGCAACTACGCGGACCAGGTGCGCAGTCACATTCCGCGGCGCTACGTCACGCTGGGCACCGACGGCTTCGGGCGCAGTGACTACCGCGTCAAGTTGCGCAAGTTCTTCGAGGTCAACCGCTACTACGTCGCCGTCGCCGCGCTGAAGGCGCTCGCAGACGACGGCGAGCTGAAGCCGGAGATCGTCGCGCAGGCGATCAAGAAGTACGGACTCGACACCGAGCGGCCCGATCCGTGGACGGTGTGACGAACAACTTCCAACCGACGAGAATTCGTAAATGAGCACGATCGAAGTCAAGGTGCCGGACATCGGCGACTTCAAGGACATTCCGGTCATCGACATCCTGGTGAAGCCGGGGGACACGGTGAAGGCCGAGGATGCGCTGGTCACGCTCGAGTCCGACAAGGCGACGATGGATGTGCCGTCGCCGTTTGCCGGAACGGTCGAGGCGGTGAAGGTCAAGCTTGGCGACAAGGTGAGCGAGGGCAGCCTCGTCGTGATCCTGTCGTCAGGGGCACCCGCGGTCGTCGCGGCCGCACAGCATCACAAGACGGCGGTCGCGGCGCCGCCCACGCCGACCAGCGCGCCCGCAGGTGTCGCCGAAGTGCGCGTGCCCGACATCGGCGATTTCAAGGACGTGCCGGTGATCGAGGTGCTGGTGAAGCCGGGCGATACGGTGAAGCCCGAGGACGCGCTCGTCACGCTCGAATCCGACAAGGCGACCATGGACGTGCCGGCGCCCTTGGGCGGCGTCGTGCGCGACATCGCAGTGAAGGTCGGCGACAAGGTGAGCGAGGGCGCGCTCGTGCTGACGCTCGTCACCGACAGCGCGCAGGCGGCGGCGACGATGGCGAGTGCGCCCGCGCCGTCAGCGCCGGCACCCGCGGCCGCGCCGCCGCCCGCGAAGACCACTGGCGTCGACGAAGCGGCCTTCGGCCTCGCGTACGCGGGTCCGGGCGTGCGCAAGCTCGCGCGCGAGCTCGGCGTCGATCTCGCATCCGTCAAGGGATCGGGCGACAAGGGACGTATCGTCAAGGGAGACGTCGAGGCCGCAGCGAAGGGCGGAGCACCGGCCGCCAAGCCGGCGCCGGCCGCAGGCGCAGGGGTGGGCGGCGTCGATCTCCTGCCATGGCCGAAAGTCGATTTCGCGAAGTTCGGTCCGGTCGAAGCGAAGCCGCTGGCGCGCATCAAGAAGATTTCCGGCGCCAACCTGCATCGCAACTGGGTGATGATTCCGCACGTCACCAATCACGACGACGCCGACATCACCGAGCTCGAGGCCTTTCGCGTGCAGTTGAACAAGGAGAACGAGAAGAGCGGCGTCAGGGTCAGCATGCTGGCGTTCATGATCAAGGCGGCGGTCGCGACGCTCAAGCAATTTCCGGATTTCAATGCCTCGCTCGATGGCGACAACCTGATTCTCAAGAAGTACTACCACATCGGCTTCGCCGCCGACACGCCGCAGGGCCTGGTGGTGCCCGTGATCCGCGACGCGGACAAGAAAGGCGTGGTCGACATCGCGAAGGAGATGGGCGAGCTGGCGAAGCTCGCGCGCGACGGCAAGCTTACGCCCGCCCAGATGCAGGGCGGCTCGTTCACCATCTCGAGCCTGGGCGGGATTGGCGGCATCTATTTCACGCCGATCATCAACGCGCCGGAAGTCGCGATCATGGGCGTGTGCCGTTCGTTCTGGAAGCAGGTGTCGCACGACGGGAAGACGTCCGCATGGCGCTTCATGCTGCCACTGTCGCTGTCATGGGACCACCGTGTCATCGACGGCGCCACCGCGGCACGCTTCAACAATCATTTCGGTGGCCTGCTGGCGGACATGCGGCGGATCGTGCTGTAGCAAATAGAGGATTCGGCAATGAGCGCAATTGAAATCAAAGTCCCCGACATCGGCGATTTCAAGGACATTCCGGTGATCGAGGTGCTGGTCAAGGCCGGCGATTCGGTCAAGGTCGAGGACTCGCTCGTCACGCTCGAATCGGACAAGGCGACGATGGACGTCCCGTCGCCGGTCGCCGGCGTGGTGAAGGAATTGAAGGTCAAGACTGGCGACAAGGTGTCCGAAGGCAGTCTCCTGCTCATCGTCGAGTCGGACGCGAAAGGTGCGGCAGCGTCCTCACCCCAGCCTTCTGCCGCAAGCGGCGCAACGGCAACCTCACCCCAACCCTCACGGAGCGCTGAAGCGGGCGGCGGAGGCGGCGCGCCGCGTCCTGCTGCACCGGCGGCATCGGCCACCGCTGCACCCACCACGCCCGCGCCGACGGCGGCGTCGTATTCCGGTCGCTTCGACATCGAATGCGAGATGCTCGTGCTCGGCTCGGGCCCGGGCGGCTATTCCGCGGCGTTTCGCGCCGCCGACCTCGGCATGAAGACGGTTCTGGTCGAACGGTATGCGACGCTGGGTGGCGTCTGTCTCAACGTCGGCTGCATTCCGTCGAAGGCGCTGCTGCACACGGCGTCGACCATGGACGAAGTGAAGGCGATGAGCGCGCACGGCATCAGCTACGGGGCGCCCAAGATCGACCTGCCGAAGTTGCGCGAATTCAAGGATGGCGTGACGAAAAAGCTCACGACCGGCCTCGCCGGCATGGCGAAGATGCGCAAGGTCGACGTCGTGCGCGGCGCGGGCCGCTTCCTCGATCCGCATCACCTGGAAGTGGAGCTCACGACGGGCACCGGCTGGGACAAGACGGGCGAGAAGAAAGTCGTGAAGTTCGCCAAGGCGATCATCGCCGCCGGCAGCCAGTCGGTGCAATTGCCGTTTCTTCCGGAGGATCCGCGCATCGTCGACTCGACCGGCGCGCTGGAGCTAGCGTCGATTCCGAAGCGGATGCTGGTCATCGGCGGCGGCATCATCGGTCTCGAGATGGCCACCGTGTATTCGACGCTCGGCGCGCGCATCGACGTCGTGGAGATGCTCGAAGGGATGATGACCGGCGCCGATCGCGACCTGGTCAAGGTGTGGGAAAAGAAGAACGCGCCGCGCTTCGACAACGTCATGCTGAAGACGAAGACGGTGTCCGGCGCGGCGACGGCCGCGGGGATCAAGGTGGGCTTCGAGGGCGCCAAGGCGCCGAAGGAGCCGCAAGTCTACGACCTCGTGCTGGTCGCGGTCGGCCGCAGTCCCAACGGCAAGGTCATCGACGCGACCAAGGCGGGCGTGGTGGTGACCGACCGCGGCTTCATTCCGGTGGACAAGCAGCTGCGCACCAACGTCGCGCATATTTTCGCGATCGGCGACATCATCGGGCAGCCGATGCTCGCGCACAAGGCCGTGCATGAAGGGCACGTCGCGGCCGAGGCCGCGGCCGGCCAGAAATCGTTCTTCGATGCGCGGCAGATTCCGTCGGTCGCCTATACCGATCCCGAGATCGCGTGGGCCGGCCTCACCGAGGACCAGTGCAAGGAACAGGGCATCAAGTACGGCAAGGCCGTGTTCCCCTGGGTGGCGTCGGGCCGCGCGATCGCCAACGGCCGCGACGAAGGATTCACCAAGCTGCTGTTCGACGAGGCGACGCATCGCTGCATCGGCGGCGCCATCGTGGGAACGGATGCCGGCAACCTGATCAGTGAGATCTGCCTCGCCGTGGAAATGGGCTGCGACCCGGTCGATATCGGCAAGACGATCCATCCGCACCCGACGTTGTCCGAATCCGTCGGCATGGCCGCCGAGCTGTACGAGGGCGTGTGCACCGATCTGCCGCCGGTGAAAAAGAAATAGGAGGAGCCGATCATGGCGGAAGAGCAGCTGCGCATCGACGCGCTCGAGTATCACGAGTTTCCGACGCCCGGAAAGATTTCGATTGCACCGACCAAGGTGCTCGCCAACCAGCGCGATCTTTCGCTCGCGTACTCGCCGGGGGTCGCCTACGCATGCACGGCGATCCAGCACGACCCCTCGCTGGCCGCGCGGTACACGGCCCGCGGCAACCTCGTCGCGGTGATCACCAACGGTTCCGCGGTGCTGGGCCTGGGCAATATCGGCGCGCTCGCAGGCAAGCCGGTGATGGAAGGCAAGGCGTGCCTGTTCAAGAAATTCGCCGGCATCGACGTGTTCGACATCGAGATCGGCGAATCGGACCCCGACAGGATTGTCGACGTCGTCGCGGCGCTCGAGCCGACGTTCGGCGGCATCAACCTCGAGGACATCAAGGCGCCCGAGTGCTTCCACATCGAGAAGAAGCTGCGCGAGCGGATGAAGATCCCGGTCTTCCACGACGACCAGCACGGCACCGCCATCGTCGCCGCCGCGGCGGTCCTCAACGGGTTGAAAATCGTCGGCAAGGACATCGGCAAGGTCAAGCTGGTGTGCTCGGGCGCCGGCGCGGCGGCCATTGCCTGCCTCGACCTGCAGGTGAGCCTCGGGCTCGACCGCAGGAATATCTTCATCCTCGACAGCAAGGGCGTGGTCAGCACGCGGCGCACCGAGAAGATGGATCCCGACAAGAAGCGTTATGCGCAGGACACGAATGCGCGCACGCTCGACGACGTCATCGAGGGCACCGATGTCTTTCTCGGGCTGTCGACCGGCGGCGTGCTGACGCAGGCGATGGTCAAGAGAATGGCCGACCGGCCGATCATCCTGGCGATGGCGAACCCGGAGCCGGAGATCCGGCCGGAGCTCGCGAAGGAAGTACGGCCGGATTGCCTGATCGGCACCGGCCGCTCCGACTACCCGAACCAGGTCAACAATTCGCTGTGCTTCCCGTTCCTGTTCCGCGGGGCGCTCGACTGCGGCGCGAGCACGATCAACGAGGCGATGAAGCTCGCCGCCGTGCGCTCGCTGGCGGAGCTCGCCCGTGCGGAACCGTCCGAAATCGTCGCGCTCGCATACGGCGAGGCGACGCCGCCGTTCGGCCCGGACTACCTCATCCCCCGCGCATTCGATCCACGCCTCATTACAAGCATGGCACCGGCGGTGGCGAAAGCGGCGATGGACAGCGGCGTGGCGACGCGCCCGATCCAGGATTTCGACGCCTATCGCGATCACTTGAGCCGGTTCGTCTACGAATCCGGCGCGACGATGGAGCCGGTGTTCGCGGCCGCCAAGCGCGCGCCCAAGCGCGTCGCGTACGCGGAAGGCGAGGACGAGCGCGTGCTGCGTGCCGCGCAGGCCGCCGTCGACGAGGGTCTTGCACGTCCCGTGCTGGTCGGCCGCACGGAAATCATCGCCGCGCGCATCCAGAAGCTCGGGCTGCGGCTGAATCTTGGCCGCGATTGCGACGGCGTCAACATCCTGGACGATACGCGCTATCGCGACTACTGGACCGAGTACTACCAGCTGGCGCGCCGCAAAGGCGTGACCCGCCGCGAGGCGATGGAGGAAATGCGCAGCCGCCCGACGCTGGTCGCCGCCATGCTCGTTCATCGCGGCGACGCCGACGCGATGCTCTGCGGCACCGGCAGCAATTCGTCCGACCACGTCCGCTTCGTGCGCAACGTCATCGGCCTCCGCGAAGGCGCGAAAACCCTGGCGACGATGCAGATGCTGATCGTGCCGGGCCGCCAGCTGTTCATTTGCGACACGCACATCAACCGCGATCCCACCGCCGAGCAAATTGCCGAGATGACGCTGCTAGCCGCGGAAGAGGTGCAGCGGTTCGGGGTCAAGCCGAGTGTGGCGCTGCTATCGCACTCGAGCTTCGGCAGCTCCGACGCGCCGTCGGCGCAGAAGATGCGCGATGCGCTGGAGCTGATCATCGCGCTGGCGCCGGGTTTGCCCGTCGAAGGCGAGATGCGCGCGGACTCGGCGCTCGCGAAGGGCATTCGCGACAAGGAGTTCCCGGATTCGCGGCTGGTGGAGGACGCCAACCTGCTCATCATGCCGAACGTCGACGCCGCCAACATCACGTACAACGCGCTGCGGGTGACCGCCGGCGGCGGCATCACCGTCGGCGGGATCCTCCTCGGCGCGGCCAAGGCGGTGCACATCATGACGCCATCGTCGACGGTACGGCGCATCGTCAACATGACGGCGGTGGCAGTCGCCGACGCGGGGGCGCACCGTACGCCGCAATGGCCGCTGGATTGAGGGAGCGGCATGATGCATCAGCGCCGCGGTGACAGCAGGCAGCACAGCGAAGGAGAGCACGGATGAGGGCGCACAAGAAGCCGCTGTACAGGTCGCTGTATTTCCAGGTCATCGTCGCGATCGTCCTGGGCGTTCTGCTCGGGCATTTCTATCCGGAAACGGGCGCAGCGATGAAGCCGCTGGGTGACGGCTTCATCAAGCTGATCAAGATGATCATCGCGCCGATCATCTTCTGCACGGTCGTCGTCGGCATCGCCGGCATGGAGGACATGAAAAAAGTCGGCAAGACCGGCGGCTATGCGCTGCTCTATTTCGAGATCGTCAGTTCGATCGCGCTCATCGTCGGCCTCCTCATCGTCAACGCCGTGCAGCCGGGCGCGGGGATGAACATCGACCCGGCTAGCCTCGACACCAAGGGCATCGCTGCATTCACCAAGCCCGGCCAGATGCAGAGCACGACCGATTTCCTGCTGAACATCATTCCCAACACGGTGGTCGACGCGTTCGCGAAGGGCGAGATCCTGCAGGTGCTGCTGTTCGCCGTGTTGTTCGGTTTTTGTCTCCATCAATTCGGGGGCCGCGGCACGCTGGTCTTCGACTTCATCGAGAAGATCTCGCACGTGTTCTTCGCGATCGTCGGCGTCATCATGAAGGTGGCCCCTCTCGGCGCGTTCGGCGCGATGGCGTTCACCATCGGCAAATACGGGGTCGGCTCGCTGCTTTCGCTGGGCAAGCTGATGGGCACGTTCTACCTGACCTGCCTGGTGTTCATCGTGGTGGTGCTCGGCGTGATTGCCCGCGCGCACGGCTTTTCCATCCTCAAGTTCATCCGTTACATCAAGGAGGAATTGCTGATCGTGCTGGGCACGTCGTCGTCGGAATCGGTGCTGCCGCGGATGATGGCGAAAATGGAGAACCTCGGGATCAAGAAATCCACCGTCGGGCTGGTCATTCCGACGGGCTACTCGTTCAACCTCGACGGCACGTCGATCTATCTGACGATGGCAGCGGTGTTCATCGCACAGGCGACGAATACCCCGATGACGCTAACCGAACAGCTCACGCTGTTACTGGTATTGCTCCTGACTTCGAAGGGTGCGGCCGGCGTCACCGGCAGCGGATTCATCGTGCTCGCGGCCACGCTGGCCGCGGTCGGGCATGTTCCGGTCGCCGGCCTGGCGCTGATCCTCGGCATCGACCGCTTCATGTCCGAGGCGCGGGCGCTGACCAACCTGATCGGCAACGGCGTGGCGACGGTGGTGGTCGGCAAGTGGTGCGGCGAGCTCGACACGGCGCGGATGCGCAAAGTATTGAACAGGGAAACCGACGACGAGGCCGAGGAGCCCGAAAAGGTCCTCGACGCGGTGGACGATCACATGGCGAAGCAGGCCGCTTAGGCCACGCTTCTCCGTCGCGACAGGAGTGCCGGAGCGGAGTGATATTTTCCGATGGCTGCAAAGCGCAGACGACGCCCGCGGCTGGCCGTGGAACTCACGGTGGCGCTTGTCGTGAAATTCGCGGCGCTCGCCGTGATCTGGAATATCTGGTTCGCGCATCCGGCGAGCCGGCACGTCGATGCGTCGGCCATCGGCGCCGCGGTCTACTCCTCGGAGGCAACGAAGGCGGACGGAGGCCGTAGCCATGCCCGACCTTGAGCTCGTCGACGTGTCGCGGCTGCAGTTCGCCGTCACCGCGCTTTATCATTTCCTGTTCGTCCCGCTCACACTCGGACTGTCGTGGATCCTCGTCATCATGGAGTCGGTGTACGTGATGACCGGCCGCGAGATCTATCGCGACATGACGCAGTTCTGGGGCATTCTCTTCGCCATCAATTTCGTGATGGGCGTGACGACGGGCCTCACGCTCGAATTCCAGTTCGGCACCAACTGGGCGTATTACTCGCACTATGTCGGCGATATCTTCGGGGTGCCGCTGGCCATCGAAGGGATCATGGCGTTCTTCCTCGAGTCTTCGTTCGTCGGACTGTTCTTCTTCGGCTGGCAGCGATTGGGGAAGGTCCAGCATCTGCTGGTCACGTTTCTCGTCGCCCTCGGGTCGAACCTGTCCGCGCTCTGGATTCTCATCGCCAACGGATGGATGCAGAACCCGGTGGGCGCCGAATTCAATGTCGAAACGATGCGGATGGAGCTCACGAGCTTCTCCGAAGTCCTGTTCAACCCGGTGGCGCAGGTCAAGTTCGTGCATACGGTGGCAGCCGGCTACGTGACCGCGTCGATGTTCGTGCTCGGCGTTTCGAGCTGGTATCTGCTGCGTGCGCGCGATGTCGGCTTCGCGCTGCGCTCGTTCGCGGTGGCGGCGGGTTTCGGCCTGGCGTCGACGCTGTCGGTGATCGTCCTCGGCGACGAATCCGGCTACACGACCGGCGAAGTGCAGAAGGTGAAGCTGGCGCTGATGGAAGCCGAATGGGAGACGGTTCCGCCCCCCGCGCCGATCACGGCATTCGGCTTTCCGAACCAGGAAAAGCAGGTCACCGAGTATGCGATCAAGATTCCCTGGCTGCTCGGCCTGATCGCGACCCGGTCGGTCGACACGCCGATCATCGGGATCAAGGAGCTGCAAATGAACGCACAGCGGCGCATCGCCAACGGCATCACCGCGTATGCGATGCTGCAAAAGATGCGCGGCGGCGACAGGAGCCCGGACGTGCGCCAGCGCTTCGACGAGACCAAGGACGACCTGGGCCACGCGCTGCTGCTCAAGAAATACACGGCGAACGTGGTCGACGCCACGCCCGAGCAGATCAGGCTCGCCGCCGCCGATACGATCCCGCGCGTGGCGCCGATGTTCTGGGCGTTTCGGATCATGGTCGGGCTGGGCGTGCTCTTCCTGTTCATCTTTACCGCCGCGTTCTATTTCCTCGCGCGGCGCAACCTCGCGCCGCAGCGTTGGTTGCTGCGGCTCGCGTTGTACAGCATCCCGCTGCCGTGGATCGCGGCGGAGCTGGGCTGGATCGTCGCCGAGTACGGGCGGCAGCCGTGGACGATCAGCGGCGTGCTGCCGACGATGCTGAGCGTATCCAATGTCGCGGCGAAGGACGTCTACGCGAGCCTGTATGCGTTCATCGCGTTCTACTCGGCGCTGCTGGTCGTCGAAATGTATCTGATGCTGAAATACATCCGGCTCGGTCCCGCGAGCCTCCACACCGGCAAGTACGACTTCGAGGCCGCCCGTACGCCGGCGGCGTGACGGAAACGGCGCGGACATGCTCGACTACGAAACGCTGAAGGTCATCTGGTGGGTGTTCATCGGCGTGCTGCTGATCGGCTTCGCGCTCATGGATGGCTTCGATCTCGGGATCGGGACGCTGCTCCCGTTCCTCGGGCGCACCGACGACGAGCGCCGCGTCATCGTCAACTCGATCGGGCCCTACTGGGAGGGGAACCAGACGTGGTTCGTGACGGCGGGCGGTGCCACGTTCGCCGCGTGGCCGCTCGTGTACGCCGCGGCGTTTTCGGGCTTCTACGTTGCAATGCTGCTGGTCCTGTTTGCGCTGTTCTTTCGTCCCGCCGGCATCGTGTACCGCAGCAAGATCGCCGATCCGCGCTGGCGCAATTTCTGGGACTGGGGCGTGTTCATCGCCGGCACCGTGCCCGCGATCGTGT
>Ga0207689_10000051_pt1 | contig 88480 bp, 92 predicted proteins | sample KBSMisM52_FD_184312 | JGI IMG/M metagenome (GOLD analysis project Ga0207689, IMG submission 184312) | Miscanthus rhizosphere microbial communities from Kellogg Biological Station, Michigan, USA - KBS Miscanthus M5-2 (SPAdes) (version 2) | ecosystem: Host-associated > Plants > Roots >...
GTGGAACGTTCCGACGTTGGTAAAGAAGGTGCCGAACGCCGAGGTCGCCGAACCGCCGCAATTGAAGTCGCGCGGCGGCGTTCCGCTCCCGCGACCGCCTTGCGCGGCGGTGCGCGCGGCCAGCGCGCAGAAAGAATAGTCACGGCTTGCTTCGAGCACTGCGTCCTGCTTGCGGTAGGTCGCGTAGCCCATCACGTGACCACGGTTGTCGTCGAACGACGCACCGAACGCGGCAGCAATATCTTGCGCCCCACCATTGACGTTCCAGCCGTGCGGCGGCCGGAATCCGCGGGCAGCGTCGGCATTTAAAATGGCGTCGGATGCATTGTTGTAATGCATGAAGGTCGACGCCTGCGCATCAATGCGGAGCCCAGTGAAGTTCGTGTCCATGATGAAGTTGACGACACCCGAGACGGCATCTGCACCATAGACCGAGGACGCACCGCCAGTGAGCACGTCGACCCGCTTCACCATCGGCGCGGGAATGAAGTTGATGTCGGCGATCGAGCCGAGACGCGGGTCGCCCGGCTGGAGACGGCGACCGTTGACGAGGACTAGCGTGCGCGCCGCGCCAAGGCCGCGCAGGTTCACCGACGCCGTGCCGGTCGCGCCGTTGGAAATGTTCGAGCCCTGCGTGGCGAACGCCTGCGGCAGCGAGTTGATCAGGTCTTCGGTGCGGGTTGTTCCCGACAGCTTCACTTCCTGGCTCGAAAGCACGGTGACCGGGCTTGCCGAGGTCAGGTTCGGCTGCGGAATGCGAGAGCCCGTGATCACGATTTCCGCGCCGCCGCCGGATGGAGTTGCGCCTTGCGCATTGGTCGATGGCGGAGTGACTTGCCCACCCTGCGGAGCGGTCGTGTCCGGCTGCGTTCCGTTGGCGGTATCCGTGGGATTGGCCGGAGGCGACACCGCATCCTGCGCCAGCGCAGGAGTAGCGAGCGTGCCGGCCCCGACCAGAAGAGTAGTGGCGAGCAAGCGCGTGCGGAAGTTCAGCATGAGGATCAACCTTTCCGGTTTGCTGGGCGGAGACTCAACTCGGCCCAAGGTTGCGGAACACCGGGATCGGCCAGCGCTTCAGTCGCGATTCGAGCGCGCGCTATGGATTGCAATCGGAGCCCCTTCACTGCCGCGCAGTTTGGTTTGGCCACGATTTGCATGAAGGCGCTTGCCGCCAAGGCGGCGGTTGATGTGGCTAAATCGCCAGTTCAGCGGGCGAACGTCGCGCGGTTGCGGCTCAACGGCGGTCGACAAGGCGACGGGTGAAAGGGCATTGTGTCGTCGTGGCCACACTTCCGCTCGACCCGCCCCACGTGGAGTCATTCGAAGCAAGCGCCGACCTTGCGGCACTGCGCGATCAGCGCGTGCGCGCGGTTGTCTGGCTGACCCTGATCTTTTGGGTTTCGAATTATTTGTTGCTGACGCTGGCGACCGCGCTCGCCGGCAACACGCACCTGCGAGGGCTTATTTTCGTCCGATTCGGCGAGGTGCTGTTGGGCGTCTGCGTGTCGTTCCTGTTCCACCTGATGTTGCGCAGTTCGAAGCTGTCGACGACGCGCAGGCGTCTCATCGCGCTGGCAATTGTCACGCCGCTGGCCGCCGAATGCTTCGCCTGGGCCGTGTTCTTCATCGAGGCGGCAGTCGATCCGACGCTCAACCTTAGCGGTTTCACCTGGGCCGGCGCGGTCCGGACCATCGCCTTCTGGACCTGGTATTTCCTCGCCTGGGCGGGAATGTACTTAGCCGTGTCCTACAGCTTCGACGTGCGTGAGGAGCAGCAGCGCGCCGCCGAAATCCGCGAGCGCGCGCACGTTGCCCAGCTTCGCGCGCTGCACAGCCAGATCAATCCGCACTTCCTGTTCAACAGCCTAAACTCGGTCTCGGCGCTGATGCTGGAAGGCAGCGTGACGCTCGCCGACGAGATGGTGACGAAGCTGGCGCGCTTCCTTCGGCTGGGCCTCGCTGCCGACCCGACCGACAAGATCGCGCTGGCGTCCGAGATCGAGCTTCAGCGGACCTATCTCGAGATCGAGCAGCTGCGGTATCAAGACCTGGTGGTCACTTTTTCGGTACCTGAAGAGCTTGGAGAGGTAATTGTCCCGGCCTTGATTCTCCAACCGATCGTCGAAAATGCCGTAAAGTATGGCGTTGCCGGAGCGCCGCCGCCCGCAAGCATCGAGGTCAAGGCCTGGTCGGACGATAACCGGCTCGTCCTCGAGGTGATCGACAGCGGCAAGGGCAAGGGGCCCAAGGCGTCAGGCGGCGGGATCGGGCTCAGCAATGTTCGGCAGCGCCTTGGTCTGATCTACGGCGAGGGAACGACGAACCTGACCGCGAACAAACTGACCGACGGCAGCTTTCACGTCCGCGTCGAGTTCCCATTGGAAACGGCATGAGCCTGCTCCGCGTCCTCACCGTCGATGACGAAACGCTCGCGCTCAAGCGGCTCAAGCTGCTGCTCCAGGCCATCCCCTATGTCGAGCATGTGGGCGAGGCGAGCTCGTGCGCCGAGGCCTTGTCGGAAATCGCGGCGCTGTCGCCCGACGTCATCCTGCTCGACATCAAGATGCGCGACGGCGACGGCTTCGACGTGGTCGAGACGCTGGCAACGCGCCCCAACCCGCCGCTGATCATCTTCATCACCGCATTTGATCATTATGCGGTGCGCGCCTTCGAAAGCGCCGTCGTCGACTATCTCCTCAAGCCGGTGGAGCGCGAGCGGCTGGCGCGGGCGCTGCGCAAGGCCCGCACCGAGATCCGCGCGCTCGATGCCGAGCAACGCCTCAGCGAAATGCAGGAAATTGTCCGCAACCTGCGCACCATCGCTGGCGGCAAGCGTGCCAAGCCGTTCGAAACCGAGTTCTGGCTGCGCGGGTCGGCGGGGCTGGTTCGGGTGACGCTCGACACGATCGACTGCGTCAGCAGCGAGGACGATTATGTCGCGATCCACACCCACGGCGGGTCGCATCTGATGCGCGGCTCGATCCGCCAGTTCGAAGGCCGCGTCGAACCGGGCTACTTCGTCCGCGTCCACCGTCGCTGGCTGGTGCGCAAGAACGCGATCACCGAGCTTCGCACGCCGCGATTTGGCGGCTCGGAAGTCCTGCTCCGCACCGGCAAGCGGCTGCCCGTAGGCCGCGTCTACCTGAAGCAATTGAAGGCGACGATCCGCGGCGGCGCGACGGCCGAATAGTAGCGTTGCTAGTTTCCCATGCCGTAAAGCCGCCGGGCGAAGACCCGGGCCGCGAGCGCATAGGCCCCACTGCCTTTTATCTGTGAAAAGTGTTCCGCCGCCGCAGCTCGATCGCCCGAAATCTGATCGAAGCGCGCGGAGATATAATCCATCGCCTGGGTATCACTTAGGGTCGGTGTTGGGGGATAGGCACTCGGCACGAACTGGGCATCGGCGCCCGGCGCCGTAATCGTCCCATGATTGATAATGTTGCGCTCGTTCTCGACTAGCTGGCCGAGCATCGTCGGGTGATAGCGGCGTAAGACGTAACCCTGACTGGCATGCTCGTAGGCCTGATGGGCGTTCGAAACATCCGCCTCCGTCATGGTATGCGCCTGTATCGAGCGAAACAGATATTCTGGTCTTCCGCGCCAACGAAAAATCACGACATCATCCGCCCACATGTCAAAATACAGCCATTCGTTGTTTTCGCTCGACCAGACCCGCGCAAATGTGTGGCTTCTCGACCCGAGGTTGACCGCGAAAGTCTCCGCGCGGGGGAAGTAGTTGGACAGGACTTTCGCACCGAAGCCGTTCACGTGATTGCACCATCCAAGGCCGGTGATCCCGATCCGAGCATCGGGGGGACCGTGCGGCACTTCCGTTTGCGAGATTACGAACGGCTTCATCTGGATGAGCATCGAGCCAAGGCGGTCCACATCGTCGCCGCCAGGGTCGCGTACTGCCCTTGCTGCAATTCCTTTATCGATCCAGAGGCCGATCAGGTCTCGTCCGATGCCTTGGGCAGCGTTCGGTGTTCCATCCGAATAATTGAGCAGCCAAGGGCGCGCAGCCAAACGCATTGCCCAAAGCGGGGCGGGGATTATCGCGGCAGCGACGGTCAGCACCTGCAGCGCAAAAACGTAGCCGAGAACAACCCTGGTTCGCCTACGCACGTCCGCCCCCTCAAGACTCGAGCGAGGGAATCTTAAGTGTCATTTGTGCGGATGTAACGCGGACTGAATCAAGCCGTCCCACGATAGGACTGCTGGAGCGGGCGAAGGGATTCGAACCCTCGACCCCAACCTTGGCAAGGTTGTGCTCTACCCCTGAGCTACGCCCGCTCTGAGCTGAACACCGGGGTCGAATCCCGACCGGCCGGTGGAGGTGAGGCGCGCGCCTAGCATGGCCCGAGCGGAAACCGCAAGCGCTTGTGACGCTCGGCTTACCCGCCCATATGGGCGCGCATCCGAACAGCTGAAGGGTTGAGCGTAGCCGATGGCGACTCTGGGACTGACCGAAGCCGAACGCGAGGCGATCCAGCGCTTCGAGGAACAGGTTGTCCAGCCGTCGATGACCGCGCTGGTGATCCTGGACTTCTGGGCCGAGTGGTGCGGGCCGTGCAAGCAGCTCGGACCGGTGCTCGAGAAGGTCGTCGAAGATTATGCCGGCAAGGGCGTGAAGCTCGCAAAGGTCGACGTCGATGCCGAAAAGCTGATCGCCGCCCAGTTCCGTATCCAGTCGATCCCGACGGTCTACGCCATCTATCGCGGCCAGCCGGTCGCCGACCTCACCAATTATCGTAGCGAAGGCCAGATCAAGAAGGCGCTCGACCAGCTGCTGACGCAGCTCAAAATCGAGGGAGCCGACGCCGCAGTTGAGGCTGAAGTCGAACCGCTGATCGGAATGGCCGAGGAGGTGCTCGAAGCCGGCGACGCTCCACGCGCCACGAACATCTTCCAGCAGATCCGCGACATGGCCCCCGACAATGCCGATGCAATAGGCGGCCTGATTCGAGCTTTGGTCGCTTCAGGTGAGCTGGATCAGGCTCGCGAGATTCTCAACGACCTGCCGCCTGAGATCGGGTCGAGGCAGGAAGTCTCCCGTGCGCGCGCCGCACTCGAATTGGCGGCGACGCCGAAGGTCGACACGTCGCCGTTGGAGCAGCGGCTCGCGGCGAACCCCGACGATCACGAGGCGCGGTTCGAGCTCGCCGGAGCGAAAATGGCGGGAGGCGACCGCGAAGGCGCGGCCGACGAATTGCTCGAAATCGTCAAGCGCGACCGCGAGTGGCACGAGGGCGCGGCGCGCAAGCGCTTCCTCCAGTTGCTCGAAGCCCAGGGCCTCGAAGATCCATGGTCGAGCGCCCAGCGCCGCCGCCTGTCGGCGTTACTCTTCACGTGAGCCGGGCGCTCACCATCCCGATCTTTCCGCTCGCCGGAGCGATCCTATTCCCGCGCGCCCAGCTGCCGCTGCACATCTTCGAGCCGCGCTACCGCGACATGGTTCGCGACGCGATCGACGGCGATGGCCGCATCGGCATGATCCAGCCGCTGCAGTTCGATGACGACAACAAGGCGCCGCTCTACGGCGTTGGCTGCATGGGCGAGATCGTCGGGATCGAGGAGCTCGACGACGGCAAGTTCAACATCGTCCTTCTCGGGGCCAGCCGCTTCCGGCTGATCCGGGAAGTGCCGAACGACACCAGCTATCGTTGTGCGAGCGTCGACATTACCGCCTTCGACGACGTTGAGCCCGACCCGCTGGCAAGCATCCAGCGCGCCGAGGTCGAGCGCGAAGCGCGGCGGCTAGGCGATGCTATGGGCCTGGCAGTCGATTGGGACGCGGTGGCGCGGCTCGACGACGAGATGCTGGTCAACGCGATTGCCCAGGTCGCACCGTTCGACACCGGCGCCAAGCAGGCCCTGCTCGAGCAGGCGACGCTCGACGGCCGCGCTGATCTCCTCGTCCAGCTGATGCAATTCCAACGCGCCGCGGTGAACGGCGGCATCGAGATCGAGCCGACGCTTCAGTAATTAGATGGCTATGCCGCGGAGGAGCAGCGGCAGGTCGCCGCTGGTGCCGCGCGCTTCGTTCATCAGCTTGTTCTTGAGCGGGGTGATCCGCTCGACCAGGCCCATGCCGAAGCGGCGTACGGCGGAGGCCGTCTTGCCCGGAACGCCGTAGACACGGGTCAGGCTGTCGGTGGCGAAAGCGACCGAGAGCGCATCGAGCGAGCGCCAACGCTGATAGCGGTCGAGTAATTGGGTGTCGCCCAAATCGAGGCCGAGGCGTGAGCCTTCGACCAAAACCTGCGCCAGCGCGGCGGCATCGCGAAAGCCGAGGTTGAGGCCCTGACCGGCGATCGGGTGGATCGCATGCGCGGCATCGCCCACCAGCGCCAGCCGTTGGGCGGTAATCTGCGCCGCGTGATGGAAGCCGAGCGGGAAGGTCGAGCGCGGTGTGAGCAGTGAAATGCTTCCGAGGAAGCGGCCCATCGCTGCTTGAGCCTCAGCCGCGAAATCGGCGTCGCTAAGCGACAGCCAGCCGGCCGCATCGTCCTCCGGCACCGACCAGACGATCGCCGAGCGATGCCCCTCCTTGTCGTCAGTCATCGGCAACAGCGCGAACGGGCCGGTCGGATAGAAAATCTCGTAGGCGACATGATCGTGCGGCAGTTCATGCCGGAGCACCGAGACGATCGCCTCGTGATCGTATTTCCACCGCGCGATGTTGATCCCGGCCGCCTCGCGGGTCCGCGAATTGCGTCCGTCCGCGGCAATCAGCAGTGGCGCGCACAGTTTTCGTCCGTCAGCCAGCGACACGACGACCTGATGATCTCCACGGTCGACGCTCGCCACCCTCGATTTCCACAGCAGCCAGGTGTTCTTGCCCACTTCGGTTCTAGCTTGCAGTGCGGCGCGAAGGTGCCGGTTCTCGTGCATCCAGCCGAGCGCTTCGTCATCGTCCGGCTCGAAGTGCAGTCCGCCCGGCTTTAACCCATCAGCGACTGCGATGGTGCGGATCGGGCAGCCCGGCTGCTCAAGATGGTCCGTCACGCCGACCGTCTCGAGCATTCGCATGGAGCTCGAGGACACCGCGCTGGTCCGGCCGTCGAACGTTGCATCCTTGCGTAGATCAGGATCGGCGGGATCGACGACGATGGTAGAAACGCCGCTGCTGTCGAGCGCCGCCGCGAGGGCCAGCCCGACTAATCCACCTCCGAAAATGATTGCGTCCGCGCGATCCATCGCGGCGCCCCCTAACCCCTTCGTCGCAATGACGCCACGACTTCGCTTGACCGGCGAGTCCGCGTGGGGGATTCTAGGCGCAACGATCACTTGGGGGTGGAAGATGGCAACCATTGCAGCGCGCGCACCCAAGCGCGACCTGGCGCCGGACTGGCGCGATGCGCTGCGCGCCTCGTTGAAGCGCTTTGCCGTGCGTACCTGGGGCGCATTGCTCGTCGCGCTGAGCTTCGGTGGCGCGGTGGCACTCGCGACGCATACTGCCAGCGACCGCTCGCTGAGCACAGCGGCGGGCGATGCGACCGGCAACTGGCTCGGCAGCCCGGGCGCCTACGCCAGTGACGCGCTCTTGCTTCTGTTCGGCCTCGGCTGCGTGTTGTTCCTGCCGGTCATCGCGCTCGCGGGCCTTAGAATGCTTCGGCTTGAACCAGCAGGACGGGTCACTCGCGGCCTGTTCGTCGCAGCGATTGGTGCGGTGCTAATCGGAATTGCACTCAGCTTGACCAGCGGTTCGGCGGTATCCGGCCTGCCGAGCGGATGGGGCGGAGCGATCGGCCTCGGCGCCGCTTATGGTGTCGATGCCGGCATCGACCTGATCCGCAATCCATCCATCGCCGGCCCGGTCCGGTTAGCGGTCCTGCTGCTGTTTGCCATCGCCGGGATCGTGCTCGGCTATTTCGCGCTCGGCCTGACCGAGGGCGAGCGGACGTGGGTGTCTGGCCTGTTTCGCCGCGAGCCGCGCGAGCGCCGCGCTGCCCCGCGCGCCACCCAGATCCGAGACGAATCAGCTCCGGCTGCTCCGCCCAAGCCGCGGCCGACGGTCGCTGTCGCTCCCGCGCCCAAGTCCGTTGCTCCAGCCAACCGCAGCGTCGGCAAGAAAGCGCCGGCCCAGACCAGCCTCGCGCTCGGTGACAATTACCAGCTGCCGACGCTCGACCTGCTTGCCGCGGCGCCGGAACGTGGGAGCCAGAAGATCGACCGCGCAGGTTTGGAGCGCAACGCGCGCCTGCTCGAAAGCGTGCTCGAAGATTTCCACGTCCGCGGCGACATCGTCGAAGTCCGCCCCGGGCCCGTCGTGACCATGTACGAACTCGAGCCCGCAAGCGGAATCAAGGCCAGCCGCGTGATCCAGCTTGCTGATGACATCGCCCGAAACATGTCGGCGCTGTCGGCGCGCGTCGCGACCATCCCCGGCCGAAGCGTTATCGGCATCGAGCTTCCCAACGTGAAGCGCGAGACGGTCAGTCTAAGCGAACTAATCGGGAGTCAGGCGTTCGAAGACCAGAACATGTCGCTACCGCTGATCCTCGGCAAGAATATCGCCGGCGATCCCGTCATCGCTGACCTGGCGCCGATGCCGCACCTGCTCGTCGCCGGCACGACTGGATCGGGCAAGTCGGTTGGCCTCAACTGCATGATCCTGTCGCTGCTGTACCGCTACGGCCCCGATCAGGTTAAATTGATCATGATCGACCCGAAGATGCTGGAGCTCAGCATCTACGACGACATCCCGCACCTGCTGTCGCCGGTGGTGACCGAGCCGGGCAAGGCAATCCGCGCGCTCAAATGGACCGTCGAGCAGATGGAAGAGCGCTACCGAATGATGGCGAACCTCGGCGTCCGCGCGCTACCGAGCTTCAACGCCAAGGTCCGCGAAGCCAAGGCCAAGGGCGCCAAGCTCGGGCGGCGTGTTCAGACCGGTTACGACGCCGACAGCGGCCAGCCGCTCTACGAAACCGAGGAGCTGGAATACGAAGTCCTGCCGCAGATCGTGGTCGTGGTCGACGAGCTTGCCGACCTGATGATGACCGCCGGCAAGGAGGTCGAGTTCCTGATCCAGCGGTTGGCGCAGAAGGCGCGCGCCGCCGGCATCCACCTAATCATGGCGACGCAGCGCCCGTCGGTCGATGTCATCACCGGCGTCATCAAGGCAAACCTGCCCACGCGAATCAGCTTCCAGGTGACGAGTAAGATCGACAGCCGGACCATCCTCGGCGAGCAGGGCGCCGAGCAGCTGCTGGGCAAGGGTGACATGCTCTACATGCCAGGCGGCAAGCAGATCATCCGCGTCCACGGACCGTTCGTCAGTGACGAGGAGGTTCGCGCGGTCGCCGAACATTGGCGGCGGCAGGGCGCTCCCGACTATATCCAGGCGGTCACCGAGGAGCCGGAAGACGGCGGCTACCTGTTCGACGGACAACCGACCGGAGAGGATGACGCCGAGACCCAGCTCTACAAGAAAGCGATCCAGATCGTCGCCGAAAGCCAGAAGGCGTCGACGTCCTACCTCCAGCGGCAACTTCGTGTCGGCTACAATAGCGCCGCGCGCCTGATTGAGCGGATGGAGAAGGATGGCCTGGTCGGCCAGCCCGACCACGTCGGCCGCCGCGAGGTCCTGATCGACCCCGACGGGCACCCGATTTGAGCCTGAACAGGGCGGAACCCCCAGGTTCAGAGCGCATTCAAGGGCGAAACGCCAGATTCCGGCGAAAATTCCAGGAGCGTTTCGAATGACCTTCACGACAAGCTTTGCGCGCGCGCTGATTCCAGTGGCAATTGTCGCCGCCGCCGTGCCCGCGGCTGCGGGCAATCCGACTGCCGACCTCGCGAAACTGAAATCGCATATCGGCGCGGTGCAGACGATGACCGCCAACTTCGTCCAGACCGATGCGAAAGGCCGCTCGGCCGCCGGCACGCTACAGCTCAAGCGTCCAGGCAAGGTTCGCTTCCAGTACGGCAGCGGCGACCTTCTGCTCGTTGCCGACGGCTCGCGCCTGTTCTTCCTCGACTACCAGGTCGGACAGAAGTCCAGCTGGCCGCTGGGCCGCACGCCGCTCGGACCGCTTCTGTCCGGATCAGCCGATTTCAACGGAAAGGCGCAGATCCTGCCCAATAATGACGACCGCATCGTCGTCGCCCGGGCCAAGAACACGTCCTACGGCCAGCTGACGCTCGCCTTCCTGCGCAACGGCTCTTCGCCAGGCGGGCTGCAGCTCTACGGCTGGACCGCGATTGACCCGCAGGGCCATCGCACGACGGTCAAGCTGACCAACGTCCGCTACAATGTTGCCGTGCCCGAGAGCGCGTTCACCTTTGACGAACCCAAGAAGCGGAAGCGCTAGATTAAAATAGTTTCATTTTGCGACCCGTTCATCGCAATGTCAGGCAAGGGTTCCTAAATAGGGGTTCGGTTCCGCTGCTTACCCGGGGTTTCCCCCTGTTACCCGGGGTTTCGCGGAGCTCCTTGCGTGACGAACGCTAGGCGGCCCTCGCTCCATGCCCCCGGAGCGGGGGCCTTTTCTTTGCGGGCGGAATGTTACGAGGCTAAGCGGCTGTTGTGACGAAACGGCTCAAGATCGCGTCCTGGAACATCAATTCGGTGCGCGCCCGTACCGGGCTGGTCGAGCGCCTAATAACCGAGCAGCAACCGGACATCCTGTGCCTTCAGGAAACCAAGGTGCTCGATACCATCTTCCCGTTCGAGCTGTTCGACCGCCACGGCTACAAATACCGCCAGCTGAACGGCCAACGCATGCACCACGGCGTGGCGATCATCAGCCGGGTGCCGATCAAGGACCCGGGCAAACACGACTGGCAGGACAATGGCGAGGCACGCCACGTCGGCGTCCGGCTCGAGAACGGAATCCGGCTCGAGAATGTCTATGTGCCGGCCGGCGGCGACATCCCCGACCGCGAACAGAACCCCAAGTTCGGCCAGAAGCTCGATTTCATCGGGCGCATGACCCGCTGGTCGGAGGGCCTGAAGGAACCGACCATCATCGTCGGCGACTTCAACGTCGCGCCGCTCGAATGCGATGTCTGGAGCCACAAGTCGCTCCTGAACGTCGTCAGCCACACCCAGATTGAGGTCGTGGCGCTGACCAGGCTGCAGCAAGCTCACGACTGGATCGACATCGGGCGCAAGTTCGTGCCAGCGCCGGAGCGCTGCTTCACCTGGTGGAGCTATCGCTCGCCCGACTGGACCAGGAACGACCGGGGCCGACGGCTCGACCACATGTGGGCCTCGCCCGAGCTCGCCGGACATTTGGCGGCGCACGAGGTACTGAAGCCGTGCCGGTCGTGGCAGCGCCCATCCGACCATGTGCCGCTGATTTTGGAGGTCGAGGTTTGAGCGAGCTGTCGCCGCTTCGGACCGCCATCGCCGCGCTACGCGCGGGGCGGCCGGTGCGGATCGACGGGCCAGAGCCTCGCGTGATCGTTGCCGTCGAGACCGCGACACTTGAGCTTCTCGCCTTGCTCGATTCAGACAATCGTGCTCGGCTGTTGATCAGCGGCGAACGCGCCGCGGCCTTGGCACTCGCCAACGAGCGTGACGCGGCGGATCCTGCTTCGCCGGTGCTGATCGAGCGGAACGATTGGCTCGACGCTTCCGCGGCGCTGGCGATCGCCGATCCTGGACGAGACCTCGACCGCGGGCCGATTGGGCCGTTGCAACCCGTCCATATGGATTGTGCGAGAGCGGCAGAGGCGGCGCTGGACCTGGCGCGGTTGGCGGGATTGCTGCCGGCGCTTTGGCTGCTCGACGATCAAGCCGCCGCAGCGACCGTATCGGCGGAGGACGTCGAACGCGCTCGAACCGCGCCCAACGTCGAACTCGTCGCACGCGCCAAGCTGCCGCTCGACGGAATGCCCGACACCCAGATCGTTGCGTTCCGCGGATCGGATGATGGGCAAGAGCATGTTGCGCTGGTGGTCGGCGCGTTCGGCGGCCAGCCGCCGCTCGTCCGCCTTCACAGCGAATGCCTGACCGGCGACGTGTTCGGATCGCTAAAGTGCGATTGCGGGCCGCAGCTCAAGGAAGCGCTCCGGATCATCGGCGAAGCAGGCGGCGGGGTGCTGCTCTACCTGCGCCAGGAAGGGCGCGGGATCGGTCTGGCCAACAAGCTCCGCGCCTATGCGCTGCAGGATCGCGGACTCGACACGGTAGACGCCAATCGCCGGCTCGGGTTCGGTGATGACGAGCGCGATTACGCCCATGCCGCGGCGATGCTGAAGGCGCTTGGCATCGACCGGGTTCGGCTGCTCACCAACAACCCGAACAAGGTCGCGGGGCTGGAAGCCGCCGGAGTCGAGGTTGTCGAGCGGGTCGCGCATCACATGCCGGCCAATCCGCACAATGCCGATTACCTCGCGACCAAGCACAAGAGGAGCGGCCACCTCGCCTAGGCGAGATCGAGCAGGCGCTTCACGTCGTCGAAATTGTAAGCGATGTCGGTCACGCCGAGCCCGCGCAGCATTTCGTCATGACCATCGAGGCAGTGAGTACCCGCTGCAAGCCCGATGACTCGCGCGCCCGACGCGAGCGCGCCCTTCACCCCGATTGCTGAATCTTCGAGGATTACACTGCGCCCAATGTCGGCGCCGAGTTGGCTAGCGGCATAGAGGTAGAGATCCGGCGCCGGCTTGCCGCGCTCGACATGTTCGTTGCCGCTGTAGACGTGGCCACCGAACGCATCGCGAAGGCCGAGATGATCGAGGTGTCCGTATAGCCAGCGGGTTGAGCTCGATGAGGCCACGGCTTTCGGAAGGTCTGCCAGGCCGCGGACGAAGTCGACCGCTCCGACGACCGCACGGACGCCTTCCTGCAGTGCCTGAACGCTTTGCTCCTTGCGCCGCTCGAAGAAGGCCGGCGGTAGCGGCCCGCCGATATGCTTCTCGATCTCGGCAAAGAAGTCCTTCCCCGCGAGGCCGACGTAGCGCTCCAGCGCTTCCTCGACGCTGTGGCGATGGCCCAGGTCGGTCAGCAACTCTGCAAGCTGCTTGTTGCCTTCGAACTCGCTCTCCAGGAGCACTCCGTCGAAGTCGAAAATGATCGCGTCGAAGTTTCTCATCAGTCCTCAAACAAGGCGGTGCCGACGCGAACGACTGTCGCCCCCAGCATCACCGCTTCCTGAAAATCACCGGACATTCCAATGCTCAAGCCCGCGACGTCATGGCGTCGGGCAAGCCTGGCGAGGAGCGCAAAGTAGGGCGAAGGCTCGACGCCCAGCGGCGGGATCGCCATCAGCCCGGCCAGCGGCAGCGGCGAGGCTCGCACTTCGGCCACGAGGGCACCGACTTCAGCGATGGCGCAGCCGCCCTTCTGCTCTTCCTCGCCGATGTTCACCTGGACATAGCCCGACGGGAGGCGATCGGCTTTCGCCGCTTCGCTCGTCAACGCATCGAGGAGTGAAGCTCGATCCACCGAATGGATCGTGTCGAACAGTTTCACCGCCTCGGCCGCCTTGTTCGATTGCAACCGGCCGATCCCGTGCAGGCGAAGATCAGGACTTTTCGCAAGCAACGCTGGCCATTTCCCGAGCGCTTCCTGCACCCGGCTTTCACCGAAATCACGCTGACCAGCGGCGATCAGCTCCTCGATTTGCTCGACCGGCCGTCCCTTGCTGACCGCAACCAGGGTCACGTCCGCCGGATCGCGCTTGGCGAGGGTTGCCGAACGCTCGATCGCATCAATGATCTTTTGTCGACGGTCAGCGGCGCGGCTCATGGCTCGGAGCTATAGGCTCAGGTTCGTAAAAGTCGCGCGATTAGGCGGCCTTTTCGTAACTTTAAGGAGCTCGAAAGGAGCTTAGAACTTGAAGGCGGTCCCGATGTAGACGGCCTGGCTGTCGCGGCGCTCATCCTTCAGGCTCGCCAGCCTGTCACGATCGACTTCGTAGCGAACGCCACCAGTCAGCGCGATGCGCCGAGAGAGGGAATAAGACGCGCCAGCATCAACCGAGACGTTGTCTCCGCGGCGAAGCGCGGGAAGTGGATTGCCCGTTGCCCGCTCGGCACCCACAGCGACACGAGTGCTGAGCCTATTGTTGAGCGAATAGCTCACGCCCAGGACAGCGCTTTCGCGCTCACCCAGCGCAGGATCGACGGCCTTGGTCTTGGCGACGTCGCCGGAAACGGCGAACCGCTTCCAGCCCACGGCGAGTCCGAGATTGTAGCTGGCCGGCGTCAGGGCGGTCACGGCCGGAGCGGTGTTGACCGCGGTAGCAGCGGCAGCCGGGCTGCCAACGCGGGCGCGGATGGCTACGCGAAGCTGCGACGGCCGGCCTTTGGCAGCGGCTGGAGTGAATCGGAAATCGGTCAGCGAAAGCGGCTTGTTCGCAAACGCTGCGGCCAGGCGCGGATCGCCGTTCGCCGGCGTGAACGAGGAGATCGGATCGAAGCTGACGGCAATCGGGGCCGGCCGCTTCTTCGCCTGAGTCGAAGTTCCCGTCGCGAACGCCGGAGACAGCATCAGGCCCGCCGCGGCAAGAGCCGCAGCGACCTTGGCTGACTTCGATGCGCGCATCGTTAACAAATCAGACAACTCCCTGCTCTGGTGAGTCGATATAGCTAGTCCAAGCTGAAGGTTCCATGAGCCGAATCGATTCATTTCGCTCCTGTTGCTGACTCAACACAGAATCGGTCAGCTTTGTGACAGCTTGCGGGACTACCTTGACCATCTATAACGCGACCGAACCAGCTTCTTGCCTCCAAGGATTCCTGATGTCCCGCTTCAAAATCACTGCTGCTGCGCTGCTGGCCCTGACCGTTGCGACGTCGGGCTGCTCGCGCAACAAGACCTTGCCCGGCGCGCTTGCGCCGTCGACGATGACCACCATTGGCGTGAACAGCTATCTGTGGCGCGCCGCAGTCGACACCGTGTCGTTCGCGCCGCTGCTTCAGGCCGATTCGAACAGCGGCGTCATCATCACCGACTGGTACGCCAATCCCAAGGCTCCTGGTGAGCGCGTCAAGCTGACGGTATCGGTTCTCGACCAGGATCTTCGCGCCGACGCGCTTCGCGTTGCCGCTTCTCGTCAGGTCAATCAGGGAGGCACTTGGGTCGATGCACCGGTCAGCGCGGCAACCGTCCAGAAGCTCGAGGACATCATCCTGACCAGGGCTCGCGACCTTCGCCGCGGCACCGTCCGGGGGTAGTCAGTTTGCGATGAGCGGGCGTTTCGACCCGAGCGAAGCGGACCGCCGCTGGCAGGCGCGCTGGGAAGAGCAAAGCTGTTTCGTCGCGGACAGCAATAGCGCGAAGCCCAAGACCTACGTGCTCGAGATGTTCCCCTATCCGTCGGGGCGCATCCACATGGGCCATGTCCGCAATTACACGATGGGCGACGTAATCGCCCGCTATCGTCGAATGCAGGGCCACGAAGTGCTCCACCCGATGGGCTGGGACGCGTTCGGCATGCCGGCCGAGAATGCGGCGATGGAGCGCAAGGTCCATCCCGGCGCCTGGACCTGGGCCAATATCGACACGATGCGCGACCAACTGAAGCGGATCGGCTTCGCGCTTGATTGGAGCCGCGAGCTCGCGACCTGCGACCCCTCCTACTATGGGCACGAGCAGGCGCTGTTTCTCGACTTGTTCGAGGCCGGACTGGTCTATCGCAAGGAGAGCGAGGTCAATTGGGACCCGGTCGACATGACGGTGCTCGCCAACGAGCAGGTGATCGATGGCCGCGGCTGGCGGTCGGGCGCCTTCGTCGAGCGGCGCAAGCTCAACCAGTGGTTCCTGAAGATCACCGATTTCGCCGAGGAATTGCTCGACGGGCTTAAAACGCTCGACCAGTGGCCCGACAAGGTTCGGCTGATGCAGGAAAACTGGATCGGCAAGAGCTGCGGCCTCCAGTTCCATTTCCGCCTCAGCGAGGCCGTGGGTGACATCGACTCCGTCGAGGTATTCACGACGCGGCCCGACACGATCTTCGGCGCCAGCTTTGTGGCGATCGCTGCAAGCCATCCGATTTCGCTCGCGGTCGCGGCGACCGATCCCAAGGCCGCCGAGTTCGTCGCCGAATGCCAGCGTGGGGGCACCAGCCTCGCCGAGATCGAGGCGGCGGAGAAGAAGGGCTACCGGACGTTGATCGAGGCTGTGCACCCGCTCGACCCCAATTGGCGACTTCCCATCTACATCGCGAACTTCGTTCTGATGGACTATGGCACGGGCGCGATTTTCGGCGTTCCCGGCCACGATCAGCGCGATTTCGAATTTGCGAAGCAGTATCAACTTCCGATCAAACGGGTCGTCGCGGCGTCCGCCGCTCTTGCCTCTGAGCCCATCGGCAAGGAAGCCGAAAATGCTCCGGGAGTGGCGGTAAACTCACAATTCCTGGACGGACTCGAGACCGAGAAAGCGTCTGCTGAAGTCATCCGCCGCGCCGAGACTGCGGGCTGGGGTCACGGCACCACTGCCTGGCGCCTGCGCGATTGGGGCGTGTCGCGGCAGCGTTACTGGGGCACGCCGATCCCGATCATCCACTGCGAGGCGTGCGGTGCGGTTCCGGTGCCCAAGGAGCAACTGCCGGTCGTGCTCCCTGAGGACATCGAGTTCGACAAGCCTGGCAACCCACTCGACCGCCACCCGACGTGGAAGCATGTCGATTGCCCGAGCTGTGGCGGCAAGGCGGTACGCGAGACCGATACGCTCGACACCTTCGTCGATTCGTCCTGGTATTTCATCCGCTTCGCAAGCCAGCCAAAGGACCGGCCGTTCGATCGGAACGAAGCGGAGAAGTGGCTTCCGGTTGGGCAATACATCGGCGGCGTCGAGCATGCGATCCTGCACCTACTTTACGCGCGCTTCTGGACCCGGGCGCTCCAGCATCTCGGCCAGCTCGACATTGCCGAGCCGTTCAAGGGCCTGTTCACGCAGGGGATGGTCACGCACGAAACGTATCGTGCCGGCGACGGCAGCTGGCTCAGCCCCGACGAGGTCAAGAAGAATGGCGACGACTGGGTACATATCGAAAGCGGCCAGCCGGTGACGCTCGGCCGCGTCGAGAAGATGTCCAAGTCGAAGCGGAATACCATCGACCCCGAGCCGATCCTTGCCAAATATGGCGCGGACGCGGTGCGCTGGTTCATGCTCTCCGACAGCCCGCCCGAGCGCGACCTCGAATGGTCGGAGGGCGGGATTGAGGGCGCGTCACGCTTTGTCCAGCGCGTGTGGCGGCTAGCGACCGGCCCGAGCGGCGGCGAGGGCTCGGACGAAAATCTCCGGCGCAAGCTGCACAAGATTATCGCGGCAGTCGGGACGGCAATCGAGGGCCTTCAGTTCAATAAGGCCGTGGCGCAACTTTACGAGCTGGTGAGCGCGATCGAGAAAGCGAGGCCTTCAGCGGATCGCGCCGAAGCCGTCGCCGCGCTGATCAAGCTGATCTCACCAATGGCATCGCACCTTGCCGAAGAAGCGTGGGTGGCCCTTGGCGGTGAGGGGCTCGTGGCCGACGCGTCCTGGCCGGAGTTCGATCCATCGTTGCTCGTCGACGATCAGGTGACGCTCGCGGTGCAGATCAACGGCAAGCTCCGCGATACGCTGACCGCGCCGCGCGGCCTGCCCAAGGGCGAAGCCGAGGCGATGGCGCTCGCCTCCGACAAGGTTCAGCGACAATTGGCCGGCACAACCCCACGCAAGGTGATTGTGGTTCCCGACAGGTTGGTGAATATCGTCGCATGACGCGCCGGCTGGTTCCGCTGATCGCTCTCTCGCTGACCGGGTGCGGCCTGCATCCGCTTTATGCCGGCGGGACGTCGGGGACGGTCGCGATGAGCCTCCGCACCGTGCAGGTCGCGCCGATCGAGGGCCAGGTCGGCTGGCTCGTCCGCAACAAGTTGGTTGATCGCCTCGGTGAAAGCGGGACTGCGACCCCCCAATACCGGCTCGACGTGAAGCTCGACGACAATATCACCGGCTTCGGCATCCGCGGCGACCGCGCGGTGACGCGCGAGCGGCGAACCCTTCGCGCACGCTACCAGTTGGTGAACCTCTCGAGCGGCAGCACGGTGCTGGATGCGACCGCCGGTTCCGACGCGGGAATCGATGTCGTCAGTTCGGAATATGCGACGGTGGCTGCCGAGCAGAGCGCGGCCGAGCATCTCGCCGATGGAGTGGCCGACCAGATCGTCGCGCGCCTGGGCATTTACGCCGCGCGTACCGTGCAGCGGCCGTGAGGGCCGCCAAGGGCACCATCGGCCGCTCGATCGACCGGCCCGACTCAACCTGCCGCTTCTTCCTATTCCACGGACCCGACGACGCGCAGTCACGCGCGCTCGGGATGCGGCTGCTCGAGGCGTTCGCGGCGTCGAAGTTCGTGATCCTGTCCAACGCCGTGAAGTCGGATCCAGCAGCGCTTGCGGATGAGGCCGGAGCGCTCAGCCTGTTCGGGGGCAAGCGCGTCATCTGGATCGAACCGGCCGGCGACGACATCGCGCAGGGCGTAGAGGCCTTGCTCGAGGGACCGGCGAGCGAAAGCCCGGTGGTCGCCATCGCTGGGACGCTTCGGAAAACGTCGGCGCTGCTGAAGATGGCCGAAGCATCGCCGCACGCGCTGGCCTGCGCGTCCTACGTGCCGGAGGGCGCGGAGGCGGAGCGAATGGTGGCGGATGTAGGCCGCCGGTACGGGCTCAAGGTCAGCCCGCCCGTAGCGGCCCGCCTCGCCGATTCGTGCGGCAACGACCAGGCCATCGTCGCGCAGGAGCTGCAGAAGCTTGCGCTCTACGTTGATGCGTCCCCACAGGCCCCAAGGGAGCTTGATCATGAGGCAATTGATGCGGTCGGGGCGGATTTGCAGGAGGGGGAGACCGCACATTTGGCCGATCTCGCGTTGACCGGGCGCGTCGGCGACCTCGCCGTCGAGCTTGGCAATCTGCCCGCCGGCGCCGAAAGCATTCCTGTCGTCCGCGCGCTTCAGCGCCGCCTGCTTCAGCTGGCACCGTCGCGGGCGCGGATTGAGCGCGGCGAATCGCCCGACGCCGTCATGACGTCACTCGGCAAAGCCTTGTTCTGGAAGGACAAACCGATGGTCGCGAAGATGTTGTCGATGTGGGACTCGAAGCGGCTGGCGACCGTTGCCGGCCGCGCGGCGAAGCTCGAATCGGACCTGCTGTTCAGCCCGGCGCCCGATCAGGACGCGCTGGGCGAGGAATTGATCGCGATCGCTCGCGCCGCGGCGTCGCGCCGCTAGATCGGTTCGCCCGAGAGGCGCTGGCAGATCATGTCGAGCTGGTCGAGGCTCGAATATTGCAGCGACACGGTCCCGCCCTGCCCCTTGTTGGCAACCTGAACCTTCAGGCCGAGCATATCGCCCAGCTGACGCTCAAGCGCGGCAATGTCAGCGTCGACCTTGCGATCGGCCGTGAGCACGAGCGCCCGCGGACCCTTCTTCACCGAGCGAGCGCGCGATTCGGCTTGCCGGACGGAGAGCCCCTTCGCGATGATTTCCTCGGTCAAAGCAGCCGGGTCCGGAGCAGCCGCAACCGCCCGCGCGTGACCCATGCTGATATCGCCTTTCAGTAGCGATTGCTTCACGCTCTCCGGAAGCTCTAACAATCTCAACAAGTTAGCGACGTGGCTGCGCGACTTGTGGACGAGCTTGCCGACTTCATCCTGCCCATGGCCGTGCCGGTCGATGAGCTGACGGTAGGCCTCCGCTTCCTCGATTGCGTTGAGGTCTTCGCGCTGGACATTCTCGATCAACGCGAGCTCGGCCGTCGTCCCCTCGTCGACGCCGTCGCGGACAATTGCGGGAATCTTGTGGAGCTGCGCCCGCTGCGCCGCCCGCCAGCGGCGCTCGCCGGCGATAATCTGGAACCCGTCGCCCTCTGGCCGCACCAGAATTGGCTGGAGGACGCCGCGCTGGCCGATCGACTGGGCGAGCTCGTCGAGCGCCTCCTCGTCGAAATAGGCGCGCGGCTGGTTCGGGTTGGGCTTGATGCGCGCGATCTCGACCTCGCGCACACCGGCGCCTCGCGCGGCCTCGCCAGCAGCCGGACGCGCAGCTTCGCCAAGCAGCGCCTGCAAACCCATGCCGAGCCCTTTGCCGGGACGCTCGCTCACGCAGCCTCCGCCAGTTGCGGCAGGCGCGAAATCAGCTCACGTGCAAGCCGGATATAGGCCTCCGAGCCAGGGCATCGGAGGTCGTAAATCAAGGCCGGTAACCCATGGCTCGGCGCCTCCGAGAGGCGGACGTTGCGCGGGACGATCGTCTCGAATACCGCAGCGCCCAGGCAGGCGCGGACGTCCTCCGCAACCGCCGCCGACAGGTTGTTGCGCCGATCGAACATGGTCAGCGCGACCCCCAGGATCGACAGCTCGGGGTTGAAGGCGTTGCGGATGCGCTCGACCGTCTGAAGCAACTGACTAAGGCCCTCGAGGGCAAAAAACTCGCACTGCAGCGGCACCAGCAGGTGCCGGGCCGCAACGAGTGCATTGACGGTCAGCAGGCCCAGTGACGGCGGGCAATCGATCAGGCAAATGTCCCATCGGCCAGGAGGAGCCGCCATCAAGGCCTTTTCGAGGCGGTGTGCGCGATCTTCGAGGCCGACAATCTCTACTTCGGCGCCCGACAGATCGACCGTCGCCGGCAGCAGGTCGAGCCGCGGCACCCGCGTCGCCATCGCGCTCTCGGCAACCGTCGCGCTGCCAATGAGAACGTCATAGCTCGAACGCTCTCTCTTGGAGGCGGCAATTCCGAGGCCGGTCGAGGCATTTCCCTGCGGATCCAAATCTACAAGGAGGACCCTCTGGCCGATCGCAGCAAGGGCGGTCGCGAGGTTGATGGCGGTCGTGGTCTTACCCACCCCGCCCTTCTGGTTTGCCACCGCTATCCGGATCATCTCTTTCGTGACCTCACCCCCGTCGCGACCACGATCTGCGAGTCGGGGTCCGTAACGCTTTGTTCCACGTGAAACACACCTTGCCACGCTCGCTGCGCTTCGGAAAGTTCCTCATGCGCACGCCTACCCTTCGGAAGCGCCCAAACGGTGTTTGTTGTGGATAGATGTGCGGATATTTCGAGCAATTTGCTCAAATCGGCCACAGCCCGCGCCGTAATCACATCGAGCTGCCCCTCAGCGCGTTCAACTTTGCTAGCGATAACAGACGCATTCAGATTGAGCGATTCCACCACCCTGTGGAGAAACTCAGCGCGGAGGCGGCGGGGCTCGATCAACGTCACCGGGCCCGAAACGAGGCACGCCACGACGATTCCAGGCAAGCCGGCCCCCGAGCCGATGTCCGCCCAAGATGCCCCGGCACGAGGCTCAAACCGTACCAGCTGCGCCGAATCAAATATGTGGCGATCCCACAAGTGGTCGAGCGTCGAAGCCGAAATGAGATTCTGACGCGCGTTCTCCTCTCGAAGAAGCGCCGCAAAAGCCTCGAGCTTCTCGAATGTTTCACGTGAAACAGGTCGGCCGACAACCTGCGACAGTCGTTCAATCATGCGGCCGCGCGACGGCTCGCCGCGACATAGAGAGCCGACAGCGCCGCGGGCGTCACGCCTGGGATGCGCGAAGCCTGGTCAAGTGTCTCCGGTCGCGCAGTCGTCAGGCGCTCCACCATCTCGTTCGAGAGACCGGGGATCGCGGTGTAATCGAGGCTATTCGGGATCCAAACGTGAGAGTCGCGCTGCACGACTTCCCATTCGCGCTCCTGACGAGCGACATAGGGCGCATAGAGAGCATCTGCCCGCCCCTCCCCGGTCGTCCCCCAGTCTGGTGAAGATCGAAGCGAGAGATGCTCTTCAATTGCCCGCCGGCGCCGACCTGAGAGGCAATCAGCCGCCAGCGCCGCATCGCCGAGACGCGACATGGCGTTGTCCGCCCGAAGCGACAGCCGGTACTCCGCGCGCGCGGTCATCATGCGGTAAGGCTCACTGACGCCTTGAACCGTCAGGTCGTCAATCATCACGCCCATGTAAGAACTGCGACGGTCGAACCGAACCTCGTCCTTATCGAGCGCCACAGCCGCCGCGTTCAATCCGGCCACCAGCCCTTGAGCAGCGGCCTCCTCGTAGCCGGTGGTGCCGTTGATCTGGCCCGCCAGGAAAAGGCCCGACAGTTCGCGTACCTCCAACGTGCCATTGAGCTTCCGTGGGTCGACGAATTCATACTCCACGGCATACCCCGGCCGAACGATGTCCACGCACTCGAGCCCAGCAATGCTACGAACAAACGCGACCTGCACATCAGAGGGAAGCGACGTGGAAATACCGTTGGGATAGACGAGCGGGTTGTCCAGGCCCTCCGGCTCGAGAAAAATCTGATGCGTATCGCGGTTGGCGAAGCGCTTCACCTTATCCTCGATCGACGGGCAATAACGCGGCCCCCGTCCCTCGATCGCACCCGCAAATAGAGGGGACCGGTCGAAATTGGCGGCGATGATTTCGTGCGTGTACTTCCCTGTTCGCGTGATCGCACAACGAAGTTGCGGCCACCGAACACCGTCGTCGAGCGTGGACATGTTCCATTCGTCCACGTCGCTCGGCTGCTCTTCAAGCCGCGCCCAGTCAATCGTGCGGCCGTCGAGCCGCGGCGGTGTCCCCGTCTTCAGGCGTCCCTGCCCCAGCCCAATCTCACGGATCTGATGCGCGAGCGGAATTGATGCGCGCTCCGCAAGACGTCCGCCCTCGATCACCTGCTCGCCGACGAACATTCGCGCATCAAGGAAAGTGCCGGTCGCAATCACAACCGCGCGGCATGGCATGATGCCGTCACTCGTCTCGATGCCCGCGATCCGGCCATTCTCAATGGCGAGGTTAAGCGCTTCGCAGACGATGACCTCGGCACCGCTCTCTCGAAGAAGATCAGCGACCGTAGCTCGATAGAGCTTGCGGTCAGCCTGAACTCGCGGACCCCAGACTGCGGGGCCCTTGCTCCTATTGAGCATCCGACGATGGATGGCCGCCCGGTCGGCAGCCCGTGCCATCAGGCCGTCGAAGACATCGAGCTCTCGGACCAGATGGCCCTTGCCGACGCCGCCGATCGAGGGATTGCAAGACATCTGCCCAGCGTCCTCCGCGCGGAACGTGAGTAGACCGACACGGGCGCCGCGGCGGGCAGCAGCGGCCGCAGCCTCACACCCGGCATGGCCGGCACCTATCACCAAAACGTCGTGCATGGCCCAGTCTTACCCGATCAGTGTTTCACGTGGAACACTACTTCCCGAGGCAGAAGCGTCCAAACAAGGCGTCGAGCACGTCCTCGACCCCCGCACGGCCCGTCAGCCGATCGAACGCAACGCGAGCAAGCCGCAGATTTTCAGCAATTATGACGACATCGTCCACCGGGCCGTCGAGCGCCTGGGCAGCCTCGGCAACGTGCGCCGCCTGCCGCCGGTTGAGCGCAAGCGCATCCTCGCTCGGCAGCAATGCTTTCGCCCGAGCGGTAACATCCTCCAACAACCTCGGAATCCCCTCACGCGTCACAGACGACACCGCGAGCAAGTCTTCCGGCGCCTCTCCCCGAACATCAGCTTTCGAATGAAGCCGAATCAGCTGCGGATGGTTTGGTGCCTCAACCGGCTCACCGAGCCAGAGCAGGATGTCCGCTCCCTGCACGAGCGCCTCGGCACGCGAAACCCCGATCGCCTCCACCATATCGTTGGTAGGGCGCAGGCCCGCCGTATCGGTCAGAAGAATCGGAATTCCACCGAGCGACAGCGGCACTTCGATATGGTCGCGCGTCGTACCCGGGAGGTCGGTGACGATCGCTCGCTCCTGCCCGGCGATCGCGTTGAGCAGGCTCGATTTGCCGGCGTTGGGCGGCCCTGCAACCACCACCCGCACGCCATCCTTCAGCGGCTCGACACGAGGCCGGCCGAGCCACGATCGCAGCTCAGCCGCCAACTCAGCGCAACCGCGGACCAACGCGGGATCAACCCCCTCGTCTTCCTCGTCATAATCGATCGCGCGTTCGGCCTGGGCAGAAAGCCCGAGCAACCGATCCTGCCACACCGCGATCTGCTTCCGCAGGCCACCCTCAGCGAGCATCAGGGCCGCCTTGCGCTGCGATTCGGTCTCGGCCTCGATGAGGTCGGCAAGGCCCTCCGCCTCAGTCAGGTCGATACGCCCATTCTCGAACGCCCGGCGGGTGAACTCGCCCGGCTGGGCCTCCCGCAATCCCTCCATCGAGCCTAGGGCAGCTAGCAGAGAATCGATCACTGCTCTTCCACCATGGCATTGTAATTCAACGATATTCTCGCCGGTAGAGCTCGCCGGAAAGTCAAATCGAAGCACCAACGCCTCGTCGAGCAGCTCGCCTGATTCTGGATGGCGGAGCTCGCGCACCGCCGCCGTCCGCGCGTCGGGCAGTGACCCTGCAATTCGCTCACCAGCGACATGTGCCGCGGGCCCGCTGACGCGGATGACCGAAATCGCCGCGGGCGGACGGCCGCTCGACAATGCGTAGATCGTATCAGCCATCACCGCCCTCAGGTGAAGACGGGCGCGATCACCGGGGCGACGTGCTGGGCGCCATCGTAGATCATCTTAACCGAAACCCACAGGATCACGACCAGGCCACCCCACGCGATCCAGCGATAGCGGTCGATATATCGGGCGATGATGTTCGCAGCGGCACCCATCAATAGCACCGAGAGGATCAGGCCGAAGATGAGAACCCACGGATGCTCACGGGCCGCTCCGGCAACTGCCAGCACGTTGTCGAGGCTCATGCTGACATCCGCCAATGCGACGCCCCAGGCGGCACTGGCAAAGGTCTTGGCGGGCTTCATTCCCGAATGCTCGTCCCCCGCGACCTCGTCGGAACCCTTGCTCTCACCATTGTGCTGAAGCTCGCGGAACATGCGCCAGGCGACCCACAACAGCAGTATCCCACCCGCGAGAACCAGCCCGACAATCTGGAGCAATTGCGACACCAGCAGCGCGAAGATGATCCGAAGTATGAGCGCAGCGATGACGCCGATCAGGATGACCTTCTTGCGCTGCTCCGCCGGTAGCCCCGCTGCCAGCGCACCAACAACGATTGCATTGTCGCCGGCAAGAACGATGTCGATGAAAAGAATCTCGAAAAACGCGGTGATCGCGCTCGGGCTCAGGCCTACGTCCATCAGCCGACGCTAGCCGAGGCCGAGCACTCGCCTCAAGCCCGTCACATGCTCACCGCCCATATATCCTTCGTAAATCATGTTGCAGGCAACCCACAGGATGACGACAAGTCCGATGTAATTGATCCAGGAATAGCGCTCGATCAGCTTCGCCACATAGTTGGCGGCAAGCCCCATGAAGAGCACCGAGAAGGTCAGGCCGATGAACAGCAGGGCCGGATTGTCGCGGGCGATCGAGGCGACCAGCAGCACATTGTCGAGGCTCATGCTTAGATCGGCGATGGTGATCCCGATCGCCGCCTGCATGAAGGTCTTGCTACGTTTCGGGCCTTCTACCTCGCTGGTGCTTTCGTCGTCAGCGATGACGGTCGTTCCCGGCCGCATCTCCTGCCACATGCTGTAGGCGACCCACAGCAGCAACAGGCCGCCCGCGAACATCAGGCCAGTGACGCGCAGCAGCTGCGTGGCGATGACGGCGAAAGTGATGAGGAAGATCAGCGCCATGCCGACGCCGAACAACAATACCTTCTTACGCTCCCGCGCCGGGAGACCCGACGCGAGAGAGCCCATGATGACGACATTGTCGCCGGCCATAGTCAGATCACCGATGATGATTTGACCGAGCTTGGCCAGGCCGGCAGCGGTGAAGATCGCGCCGAAGTCGAAGCCTTCGAGCATTAAGCCAGTCTCTTACTGGTTCATGCTGGCGAAGAAATCCTCGTTCGACTTGGCGTCCTTCATCTTGTCGAGCAGGAACTGCATCGCGTCGACGGTGCCCATCTGCATGAGGATTCGGCGCAGGACCCACATCTTGGTGAGCGTGCCCTGTTCGACCAGCAGCTCTTCCTTGCGGGTGCCCGACTTGCCCACATCGAGCGACGGGAAGATGCGCTTGTCGGCGACCTTGCGGTCGAGCACGATTTCGCTGTTGCCGGTACCCTTGAACTCTTCGAAGATGACCTCATCCATCTTGGATCCGGTGTCGATCAGCGCGGTGGCGATAATGGACAGCGAGCCGCCCTCTTCGATGTTGCGCGCGGCGCCGAAGAAGCGCTTCGGACGCTGCAACGCGTTGGCGTCGACACCGCCGGTCAGCACCTTGCCCGAGCTCGGCACCACCGTGTTGTAGGCGCGGCCAAGGCGGGTAATGGAGTCTAGGAGGATGACGACGTCCTTCTTGTGCTCGACGAGGCGCTTGGCCTTTTCGATCACCATCTCGGCGACCTGGACGTGGCGCGAAGCGGGCTCGTCGAAGGTCGAGGAAATGACCTCGCCGTTCACGGAGCGCTGCATGTCGGTCACTTCCTCCGGCCGCTCGTCGATGAGCAGGACGATGAGGATCACCTCCGGATTATTGTCGGTGATCGCGCGGGCGATGTTCTGCAGCAGAACGGTTTTACCGGTGCGCGGCGGAGCGACGATCAAAGCGCGCTGGCCCTTGCCGAGCGGCGAGACGATGTCGATCACGCGCGCCGACTTGTCCTTGATGGTCGGGTCGAGCGTATCGAGTTTGAGTTTCTCGTCGGGATAAAGCGGCGTCAGGTTATCGAAATTGACGCGGTGGCGAACCTGCTCGGGATCGTCGAAGTTGATCGTCATGACCCGGGTCAGAGCGAAATAGCGCTCTCCTTCCTTGGGCCCGCGGATCTCGCCTTCGACCGTGTCACCGGTGCGAAGCCCGAATCGCCTGACGATCGACGGAGCGACGTAAATGTCGTCCGGACCGGCGAGGTAATTGGCTTCCGGCGAACGGAGGAACCCGAAGCCGTCGTTGAGGACCTCGATCGTTCCGGATCCCATGATCTCGACGCCGTTTTCGGCCTGGACCTTGAGGATGGAGAACATGAGGTCTTGCTTGCGCATCGTCGATGCGCCCTCGACACCCATCTCCTCGGCCATTGCGACCAGCTCGGCAGGTGTCTTTTTCTTTAGTTCTTTCAAATGCATAAGTTTGTCTTTTCTTGGGGAGTTTGTGCTCGAGCTTCTCAAATGTCGAAGTAGCCGGAGGGCGGCAGGACGCCGCTGTTCTTTAGAAGATCGACTATCGGCGAGAAGGAAAACTGGCCGAATAGCCGTCGCTCAGTCCGGTATGACTCGCCTTGGCCGCTGTCAATCGGCTGGCATGCTGAATCGGCGAACGGTCCGCCTAAAACGGTTTGACGACGGCGAGCACGACGATGATCGCCGCGGCGACGCCGGGGATCTCGTTGATCATACGCACGACCCTGCCCGACAGCGGGCGCTGCCCGTTGGCGAGCTTCTTGCCGTAGCTCCCGAGCCAGCCCTGATAGGCGCTCAACGCGATGACCAGCAGCAGCTTGGCGTGAAACCAGCCCTGATGAAATGCGTCGATGTTGACCGCGAGCATGAGCCCGAGGATCCACACGACGGCCATCGCCGGATTTAAGATGATCGAACGCACTCGAGCTTCGCGGTCGATCCAGGCTCGGTCCTCGGGTGAGCCTACCGTTGTTTCCTGGTGGTAGACGTAGAAGCGCGGCAACAGGAACAGCCCGGCCATCCAGAAGATGACGAAGGTGATGTGCGCCGCCAGCACCCACGGGTAAGCAAGGCCAAGAAAGCCGGCCAGTCCGGTCATTTGCCCCCCTTCACCGCTGCGATGAGCTCTTCGACATGGGCGATCGGCGTTTCTTGAAGGATCCCGTGCCCAAGATTGAAGATGTGTGGTCTCCCGGCCAGCGCGTCAAGGATTCGGGTGACAGCATCCTTAAGAGCTTCACGGCCGGTGAGGAGCGCGAGCGGGTCGAGATTGCCCTGGACGGGAAGGTTTTGAGGCAGCTGCATGTTGGCCCAGGCGGGATCGACGGTCTCGTCGAGTCCGACCGCCGAGACCTTCGTCGCCTCGACATAAGCCGCAAGCTTGCCGCCGGCGCCCTTGGGAAAGCCGATGATCGGGATTTGCGGACATTCAGCACGGAGCCGCGCGACCAGGCGCGCCGTTGGAGCAATCACCCATTTCTCGAATTCGGCCGGCGCCAGGCTGCCCGACCAGCTGTCGAACAATTGCACGACTTCCGCGCCTGCTTCGATCTGCGCGCAGAGATATTGAAAGGTGACGGCCTCGATCTTCTCGATGATCGCCGCGAAGGCCTGCGGGTCGTTGTAGGCCATCCGGCGTGCTTCGCCTTGCTCGCGGCTGCCCTGCCCTGCGACCATGTAGGTGGCTACCGTCCACGGGGATCCCGCGAAGCCGATCAACGTCTTGTCGGGGCTCAGCTGCGCGCGAACCTTGCGGACCGTCTCGTAGATCGGGTCGAGGCGTGCCGGATAAGCCGTCAGGTCGTCGAGCGCGGCATTCACCAACGGAGGCGTCAGGCGTGGACCTTCGCCGGCGACAAAGGCCAGGTTCTGACCGATCGCGAATGGGACGATCAAGATGTCCGAAAACAGGATCGCAGCATCGAGCTCGGGAAAACGCTTCAGCGGCTGGAGCGTGATCTCGGCCGCAGCATCGCTGTCATAGACCAGGTCGAGGAAGCCGCCCTTTTGCTCGCGCAGCTGGCGGTATTCGGGAAGGTAGCGCCCCGCCTGGCGCATCATCCACATTGGCGGAGGGTTGCATCGCTCACCGTTCAGCGCGGCAAGCAAGGGCTTTGCAGCCTGCGTCGGATTGAGGTCGGCAGGCAAGAGAGCCACCCTCTTATTCTCCCTTATATATTTAGATTCTTAAAGATGATGATGTGGTTGGGCCGGGGAGAGCGGGATTTAGGCTCAGCTTCCGAAATTGCCAACAAGCGCCTCGAACAGCCGCTCTCGGGAATCGCGCGAGTCGCGATGATTCGGCCCCACGATTCACAGACTGGGGATTGATTCCGTCCCCGTGGATGAATCCTTGGAATGTTGTTGGGGGCTGTGGAACAGGATCCGGGTTTGGCCCGCCCCCAGTCCCGCGCTAGGGCTAGCCGCAGTCTTTTCCACAAGGTTCTTCAGTTGTCTCTGACCCTCGCTTCGACCAGCCCGATCCGGCGCCAGATACTGGAGGCTGCGGGCGTGAGTTTCGAGACGGTTCGGCCGGACGTCAACGAGGATCAAGCTAAAACGCGGCTGAATGACGCAGCCGGAATCGCGGCCGAGTTGGCATGTGCCAAGGCGCTCCAAGTCAGTGAGCAAAGACCGGGCGATTGGGTGATCGGGAGCGACAGCGTGGTTAGTTCCGGCGGGCGGTTGTTCGACAAGCCCCGCGATCAAGACGATGCCGCCATGCACCTCCGCTTCTTCTCCGGCAAGCCGATGATCCTGACCAGCGCGGTCGCCTTGGCGAGCGACGGACTTGTCGATTGGCATCATGTCGCGACTGCAACCCTGCAGGTGCGTGAGCTCTCCGAAGATTTCATCGCCTCCTACCTAGATGCCGAATGGCCGGAGGTCGGCTATACTGTTGGCGTCTTCCGGCTGGAGGGCCCCGGCGTGCAATTGTTTGATCGCATCGATGGCGACCATTTCACCATCCTCGGGATGCCGCTGCTGCCGTTGCTCGGCGCGCTACGCGCGAGAGGCCTGCTCCAGCCATGATCCTAATCGCCCTTACCGGCTCGATCGGCATGGGAAAGTCGACTGTGGCGGCGATGTTCGAGCGCTGCGGCGTGCCGGTGTTTGATGCCGACGCGATTGTGCGCTGCTTGCAAAGCCCGGGCGGTGGCCTGGTCGACAAGATTGGCGAGATGTTTCCCGGCTGCGTCCGCGACGGCACGCTCGACCGCGACTGCCTGGCGCAGATCGTACTCTCGGATCGCAGCCGCCTCGCCGAGTTGGAGGGGATCGTCCATCCCGCGGTCCGCGAGGCACGCGAGGAATTTATTGCTGAGCATCGGGATGCTGCGGCGCTCGTCTTCGAGATTCCTCTGCTGTTCGAAACCGGCGGCGAGGGCGAGTTCGACAAGGTCATCGTCGTCTCCGCTCCGCCCGACGTACAGCGTGCTCGCGTGCTCGCCCGATCGGGAATGACCGAGGCCAAGCTCACCTCGATCCTCGACCGGCAAACTCCCGACGAAGTGAAGCGCCGGCGTGCAGATTTCGTGGTCGATACCGGCGCCGATCTATCCACAACAGAAAGCCAAGTCCGCGAAATCCTTGCTTGTCTTGGAGTCACGGGGCGTGATTAGATTCGTTGCCCATGCGTGAGATCGTCTTTGACACCGAAACCACGGGACTGAACCCGTCCGCTGGCGATCGCGTCGTCGAGATCGGCTGCGTCGAGATCTTCAATCGCGTCGAAACTGGCCGCTCCTTCCATGCTTATTTCAATCCCGAACGCGACATGCCGTTTGAGGCGCAGGAAGTGCACGGTCTCAGCAACCTGTTCCTGTCGGACAAGCCGCGCTTCGCCGAGAAGGTCGAGGAGCTGCTCGAGTTCCTCGAGGATTCGCCGCTCGTCGCCCACAATGCGAGCTTCGACTTCGGCTTCCTCAATTTCGAGCTGGAGAAGTGCGGCCGCCCCGCCGTCAGCCTGACCCGGATGCGCGATACGCTGTCCCTTGCCCGGACCAAGCATCCCGGCGCCAAACACAGCCTCGATGCGCTTTGCATGCGCTTCGGCATAGATCGCAGCCAGCGCATCAAGCACGGCGCCTTGCTCGACGCCCAATTGCTGGCGCAGGTCTATGTCGAGCTTACTGGTGGTCGCCAGATCGGGCTCGGCCTCGTCGCCGATACCGACCGGGCAGCGGTGGATGCCTCAGCTGGAACCGTCCGCACCCGCGAGTTCCGCCCAGCGCGCCCGCATCATGCCCTTCCCGAGGAACTCGAGCGTCACCGCGCGTTTATTGCCAAGCTGGTCAACCCGCTCTGGGCACGCTTCGCGCCCGCATAATCAAGGGCCGGTTGACGGCGGGTTCAGGCCGGTCCTAAGCGGCTGCGAAGTAAATGAGGAGCCAGGCCAAGTGGACGTCAGAGTCGCGGGTCATCAGGTCGATACCGGTGAATCGCTGCGTGAAACTGCCCAGCGCCGAGTCGCCGAAATCACACAAAAATATTTCTCGCGTTCGGTCGGAGCGAACGTGACGTTTGGCCGCGGGCCGAACAACGACTTTACCTGCGACATTGTGGCGCCTGTCGTTCAGGGCGTGGTGCTGAAAGCGTCTTACAGCGCGCGGACCGCTGACATGGCGTTCAACGGGGCCGCCGACCGCATCGAGAAACAGCTTCGCCGCTACACCAACCGGCTGAAGGACCATAAGGTCGGCGAAGCCGCGCAGGCCTATGTCGAAAACGCGGGCTACACCGTCTTTTCGGGTGCTTCGTCCGACATTGAGGAAGTGGCCGGGGAGAGCCCCGCGATCGTCGCCGAGACGCGGGTCGACATCCCCGAATCGAGTGTGTCCGACGCGGTGATGCTGATGGACCTTCGCAACACCACGGCGCTGATGTTCAAGAATTCGGCGACGGGCCAGCTCAACATGATCTACCGTCGCGAGGACGGGAACATCGGCTGGGTCGAGCCGCACGGCGATTGATCCCCATGCATCTGGGCGACTTCATCGACTTTGACGCGATCAACACGCGTCTGTCCGGCGGCAACAAGCGCTCGCTATTGCAGCAGCTCGCGCACCTTTCGGGCCAGCGGCTCGGCATCGATTCGACGGCGATTCTCGCCAGCCTGAACGAGCGCGAGCAACTGGGCTCGACCGGCTTCGGCCAGGGCGTTGCCATCCCCCACGGCAAGATTGAGGGCCTGCCGCGCATCTACGGCATGTTCAGCCGTCTCGCCGAGCCGATCGATTTCAAGGCGATTGACGGCAAACCGGTGGATCTCATCTTTCTCCTGCTGTCGCCGCCCGACGCCGGCGCCGAGCATCTGAAGGCGCTGGCTGCGGTGAGCCGGGTCACGCGCCACCAGCCGACGCTCGAGAAGATGCGTGGCGCGCGCAGCCGGGACGCACTCGCCGCCGTGCTCCTTGGCGCGGACGAGCGCGACGCGGCTTAAGCGCCAATGAGCGGCGGACGGCTCCCGCCGCGCCTCGAAGTGCCGGCCGTCTTGCGCCGGGCGGAGAGCCAAGGAGGCTTCGCGACTGTCCTCGGCAGGGGCGATCCCGAAAGCGGTGCAATGCTCCTGGTTGTGACTAGCCGTGGCCGCCACGTCGGCTGTCTCGAGCGGATCCTGGGAATGGGGGGCGCCTACGAATGGCGAACCGCCGGACCGGCCGAAACAGCAGAATCGGCAGAAGTTGCTTCATTCCTCGCGAAGCGAAGGCAGTTCGACCCGGATTTATGGTTGATTGAACTGGATATCGCGGAGCCTGAACGGTTCATCGCTGAAACGACCTCTGAAGGTTGACCCCTTAAGCCACGCGGGAGAAACCCATCCCAACAACGAGAGCGGGGGGCATTTCGTGCGGAATAACCGCAGAAATGCCGACGCGAGACGGGGAATCACAAAGGGCGAAGAGCGGTAGTAATCCGCTAAGTAAAACAGCCTGAATATTGTTGTGATTAACCGCAATTATTGCGGGTTTCATGTTGCCATCACTTCGCTCAGCGATGCTCTTGTGTGCTACGCTGGCTGCAACAACTGTTGCTCCTGCCCAGGCGGGCACGTCTAACGAGCCGTTGACGGTCGCGGCCGCGAGCCTCCCCGAGGTTGCGGTCCCCGATTTGCTTGATCCGAACGGGGAGCCGCAGCTCTCCGGCCAAGGTGCCGACCAGCCCGATGCGGTCGCACCCGACACCGACGATAATGACGACACCGACGCGGCAGTACCGCCCGTCAAGCGCAATGCCGACCTGGCCTCGCTGGTCGAGCAGTATCGCGCCTCCGACGCCGGCAGCCACGAGCTCGATTGCCTCGCGGTCGGTGTCTATTTCGAATCGAAAAGCGAACCGCTCCAGGGCCAGCTGGCCGTTGGGCAAGTCATCGCCAACCGCGCCAACTCGGGCGGCCGGTTTCCTTCATCCTATTGCGGCGTGCTGTTCCAGCGCGGCCAATTTTCCTTTGTCCACGGCACGTCGCTGCCGTCGGTGCCGCATGCCGGCCGTCAGTGGCAAACCGCTGTCGCGATCGCCAAGATCGTCGATCAGGAGCTGAAGGACTCGGTCGTCGGCAACGCCCTCTTCTTCCACGCCCGCTATGTTTCGCCTGGCTGGCGCCTGAAGCGGGTCGCGTCGATCGGCAATCACGTCTTTTACCGTTAAGCGCACACGAAAGCGGTGGGGTAGCGGGCGGGCTTCGGCTCGCCCGCATTCTTTTGGGCGCGCGATTGGCGCCGTTCTTATATTGTTCTAGGTTGGCCTTGATGGCCACCCAGCTTGATTCTCTCTGTTTCAGCGACGAGCCGCCGATCGCTGCCGAGGTTGCGCGCGGTGTTACCCGCCTGTTCTGCCGGCAGGACCTGTTCGGTATCTGCGAGGTGCCGCTGCCCAATGGCCGCCGCGCCGACATCATGGCGATCGATGCAAAGGGCGGGCTGACCATCGTCGAAATCAAGGTGTCGAAGGCCGACCTCGTTGGTGATGGCAAGTGGCAGGACTATCTCGACTATTGCGACCGCTTCTTCTGGGCGGTGCCCCCATCCCTGGCCCTCATCTGTGAAGGCGAGCGCTTTCTTCCGGGCGAAGCAGGGCTGATTGTCGCCGATCGTTACGATGCCGTGATAGCGCGGGAGGCCGGCGTTCGGCCACTCGCTCCCGCGCGGCGCAAGGCGGAGCTGTTGCGGTTTGCCCGGCGGGCAGCGCGCCGGCTCGCGGCGCAGATCGACCCGACGCTGGGCGAAAGCAACTAGCGGGCGGGCGCGGCCGCCGGTTTCGGTTTCTTCGCTTCGATCGCCTGCTGGATGTCGCGCGACCGGGTATCCCGGGCAGCATATTGGCGGGCGGACAGCCCGGCAGCATTGTCGGTTTTGTCGGGATTGGCGCCAGCCGCAAGCAGTAGCCTGACCAACGGCAGTTGCCGCTGTTGGACGGCGATGATCAGCGGGGTCTCGCCCATCCGGTTGGTGCCATCGACCTTGGCGCCCTGGCCGAGCAGCCATTCGGCCGCATCCTCATAGCCGATGCGCGCTGCGGCAATCAACGGCGTGTCGCCACCCTTCCCCTGAAGGTTGGGGTCAGCGCCCTGGTTGAGCAGGAACGCCGTATAATCTTCGCTGCGGTCAGTGATGGCCAGGATCAGCGCGGTATTGCCGCTGCCATCCTTCGCGTTGACGATTCCGGCCCCGTTCTTTTGGATGTACTCCATCACCTTATTGCCGTCTTTTTTCTTCACCGCCTCGACAAACTCGACGCCGTCAAAGCCCATGGACTGCGCGAACACCGGCGCCGTAATCGCGCCGATGGACAGTGCGATAACCGCAAACTTTAGCCGTTTCATGGACTTAGGTCCTCTTGCACCCCGCTTGATCGCGATCGGTTAGCAGAGCATGGGTGGCTTTGTCATGAATGAGCGGACGCCGTTTTGGGAAAAATCCTTGTCGAGCCTCGACCGCGGCGAGTGGGAGGCGTTGTGCGACGGCTGCGGTCGCTGTTGCGTCCACAAGCTCGAAGATGAAGAGACGGGGCTGCTCTATCCGACCAACGTCGCGTGCAAATTGCTCGACCGGCGCAACGGGCGGTGCCTCGATTACAAGCACCGGATGAAGCTGGTTTCCGACTGCGTGAAGCTTGACCGCAAGAATCTCGAAAGCCTCGACTGGCTGCCCGACACTTGCGCCTACCGTCTGCGCAAGGACGGAAAGCCGCTGCCCGACTGGCATTATTTGATTTCGGGGAGCCGCGAGACGGTTCACGAGGCGGGCCAGTCGACGCGTGGCTGGACCGTGAGCGAAGAGGACGCCGGGGAGCTCGAATGGCATGTGGTCGAGCGCCCGCTCTGAGGCTGCGCTCCTCGCGCAGCTCCCCGCACCGATCGAAATCAGGCTGATCCGTGGGGCGAGGCGCCTGCGCCTGCGCTATGATGACGTGCGCGGAATCCTGAAGCTGACGTGCCCAACGCGAACGAGCCGCCGTTCGGCGCTCAAATGGGCGCTGGACCAGCGTGACTGGATCGAGACCCAATTGGCCCGCGCCGAGCCATGCGAACCGTTCGTCCCCGGAGCGATGATTCCGATCGAAGGCCAGGAAATTCGGCTGGTTTGGGCCGAAAGCCAGCTACGGACACCCGTCCTGATCGCTGGGGAGCTTAGGTGCGGCGGCCCGGAGGATGGCTTCGAGCGGCGCGTGACGACCTGGCTTAAGCGCCTCGCGCTCGAAACCATGTCGGCGGAGGTCGCGGAATATTGCGCCGCCGCTGGAGCGAAGGCGACCGCCGTGACCGTTGGTGATGCTGGCTCACGTTGGGGAAGCTGCTCTTCAGACGGCCGGATCCGCCTCAGTTGGCGCCTCATTCTCGCGCCACCGGCGGTGCGCCGTCATGTCGTCTCGCATGAGGTCGCGCATCTCGTGCACCTCAATCACGGCCCCCAGTTCAAGGCGCTTGAGGCGCGGCTGTTCGGGACGGGACTGGCCGAAGCGAAGTCGGAATTACGCGCCGTAGGGCCGCGGCTCCGTCGGCTCGGGCGGCGGGGTTGAATTAGGGTCCTGCTGCCGCGGCGGAGGCTGCGGCAGGCGCTGCCCGGGTTGCGGTTGGGCCGGCGGGAAAGCTCGGTCCAGATCTTCCTGCGTCGGCGCTCCGGTGCCGTCCGGGCGAACCAGCGACGGCGGCGCGTCAGATTGCGGCGGCAGAGGCTGGCTGATCGGATTGCCATTAGCATCGACGAACGGCTGCATCGCATTCGCATCCAGCTCGGTGTCGCCGTAGACTTCCTCTTCGGGGGTCAGCTGCCAATCCGGCATGGGCACTTGGGTCTCGAACTGCTCGATCGGACGATTGGCGACGGCCACCGCCATGAAGTCGTGGAAGGCGCGCGCCGGGGCCGTGCCGCCCTGAAGCCCAGGGATGGTCCTCGCATCGTCTCGTCCCATCCACACGCCGGTGGTCAGGCCGCTCGAAAAGCCGATGAACCAGCCGTCCTTGTTTGACGTAGTCGTACCGGTCTTGCCGGCGACGGGCCGCCCGATTTGTGCCGCGCGTCCGGTCCCAGACAGCACCGCGGACTGCAGCAGGTCGGTCATCTCGGCGGCGACCCACGGCGCCACCAGCACGCGCTCGTCGCTTGATTCGTGCTGGTAGAGCAAGCGCCCGTCGGCCGTGACGACCTTGCGGATCGCATATGGGGTGACGGCTACGCCCTTGTTTTCGACCGCGGCGAAGGCCTTGGTCATGTCGAGCAGGCGGACGTCGCTGGTCCCCAGGACCATCGAGGGATAGGTCGAAATCGGCGTGGTGATTCCGAACCGGCGCGCCATGTCGGCGATAGTGCCAAAGCCCAGCTGCGATCCGATCTTGGCGCTGATCGTGTTGATCGACCGTGAGAAGGCCTCGCGCAGCGTGACCGGGCCGAGGTTGGTGCGGGTCGAATTGCGCGGCGTCCAGCCCCCGATCGTCACCGGCTCGTCGACGATCGTGTCGGTTGGTTTCATCCCCGATTCGAGCGCGGTCAGGTAGACGAACAGCTTGAACGAGGAGCCGGGCTGGCGCGTCGCCTGCGTCGCACGGTTGTAGATCGACGACACATAGTCCTTGCCGCCGACCATCGCGCGGACAGCGCCATCGCGGTCCATGGCCACCAGCGCACCTTGGGCGCCGTTGGGGGCATTCGCCTGGATCGCCTTGTCGGCGGCGACCTGCATTGCGGGATCGAGCGTGGTCCATACGTCGATCGGATCGGTGCTCTGGTCGATCAGGGTCTCGAGCTGTGGCAGCGCCCAGTCGGTGAAGTAGCGGACGCTGTTCTGCTTGGTCGGCTGCTGGATGCGGACCTCGGCCGGGTTTGCCGACGCAGCGACGGCGTCACTTATGAAGCCGTTGCGGGCCATCGTCTGCAGGACCACCGCGGAGCGTGACCTGGCCGCCTCGATGTCGGCGGTCGGCGAATAGCTCGACGGCGCCTTGACCAAGCCCGCGATGATCGCGGCTTCGCCGAGGCTCAGGTGATCGGCGCCGTGGCCGAAGAATTTCCGGGACGCGGCGTCGATGCCGTAGGCGCCGCCGCCGAAATAGACCCGGTTGAGGTAGAGTTCGAGGATCTGGTCCTTGGAGAACTTCCGCTCAAGCGCGAGCGCGAGGATGCCTTCCTTGATCTTCCGGGTGAAGCTGCGGTTGTTGGTCAGGAAGACGTTGCGGGCTAGCTGCTGGGTGATCGTCGAGGTCGCGCTGATGCGCTTGTTGCGCGTCAACGCCGATGTCATGGCACGCCCGATACCGATCGGATCCACGCCGATATGGCTGCGGAAGCGGCGGTCTTCGGTCGAAATCATCGCCGCGCGCATCTCGGGCGGGATCTGGTCGTAGGTCAGCCAGCGCCCGAAGCTCGGGCCAAGCGACACGAGCACCTGGCCGTTGGCCGCGCGGACGCGGATCATTTGGCCGAGGTTCGAGCGTTTCTCGAGCTCCGAATAGTTTGGAAGCTGGGTGTAGGCGACGCCGACCAGGATCACGAGCAGCGCCAAGCCAGCGAGCGCGGCATACAACATCCATCTCAGGATGTTTCGGAACGTTGATCGCCCTGAGGCGGTGGCGGAGGGCGAACGGGCCATTCAGCTCGATGGATAGAAACTCGAAGGGCAAGCGACAATAGGGCTTCCGGCGAGACCTGCCGGTGACAAGGTTAGCGGCGCATTAACTCTTCGCGCCTAGAGCGGTCGAATGATAGCCCGCATTGCGCTCCCGGGATTGCTGCTTGCTGCGCCCTTCGCGGGCATCGCGGCGTCGTCGCCGGTGGCCGCGCAATGCCGGCTGTGCGACAAGCCGACCACGGTGCGCGACGCCGAGGATAGCAAGAACGAAGTTCAGCTCGAGATCGAAAGCAGCATCGCGTTCGACCGCCTGGTGTTGTTCGCTGCCGGAGAGGGGACTGCCGTTCTCCGCCCTGATGGCTCAACTGCCGGCACCGGCGTCATCGGCGATGTCAGCCCTCGGGCGATGGTCGGAACCGCAACCGTGCGCGGCGAGCCTGGGCGGACGATCCGCGTCGACCTGCCACATCGTATCGTGCTTCATTCGATCAGTGGCGGCGAAATCACGTTCGACGATGTGGTCAGCGACCTTCCGTCGCTCCCGCGGCTCGATTCGGCTGGCAACCTCACCTTTCGCTTCGGCGGCCGTCTCAAGATCAGCGGCGACGCCGAAGGGGAATATCGCGGCGATCTGCCGATCACGGCCGAATATCTCTGAACATCCGCTCCGAAACGGATCGAAACCTAATTCGCTGTTAACCATGCCCTTGAGCAAAGCCGAAAGTGGGCGTGGTTAATTGGTAAACCCACGGGTGACCGTGTTCGGCCAGCCGCGTTTTTGCAAAATCCAAGTGGGGAAATACAAAATGACCAAGTTCCTTCGCATGACGACGGTTGCGGCGACGGTCGCGGCGCTGACGCTCAGCGCTACGCCTGCCCTCGCGGTCGGTCCGAATCAGAATGCCACGGCGACGGCCCGTGTCGTGAAGCCGCTGACCCTCAGCTGGGTCCGTGACCTCGACCTCGGCACGATCGTCCTGTCGGGCGCCGGTGCCTGGTCGGGTGCCAATGTCGGCATCACGCGCGGTGGCGTGTTCAGCTGCGCCAACGCGAACACGACCTGCTCGGGTTCGACGCAGACAGCGCAGTATAAGGTGACCGGCACCAACAATCAGGTGGTTACGGTCAACGCGCCGAACGTCACGCTGACCAACCAGAATGACGGCGTTTCGACGCTGCTCATGACCACCGACAGCCCCGGTACGGTCAATCTGGGTAACTCGGGCGCTTCCGGCCTGACCTTCGACCTCGGTGGCCAGATCACTGTCGCGTCGAGCACTCCGGACGGGACCTATCTCGGTACGTTCAACGTTACTGTGAATTACTAAGGACCGCTCCGGCTTTGTCGGAACGTGGACGGAAGGGGTCGCCGGTGACGGCGGCCCCTTTTTCCATGGCCTCGAGCGCGCCGGAAAAATCATGGTTGAGACAAAATAAACCATTCCGGATGTAATCCGCACGGTTGGAACAGTCCCGTCCGGGAGAAGACGACGTGCGCCAGCGGGCCCAAAGGGGCTTCAAGGTATTGCTGATGGGCCTTGCGGCACTTGCCGCCACCCCCGGGCGCGCCGCCAGCAGCCAGGTTGCCACGGTGTCAGCGACCGTCGTCAAGCCGTTGACGCTCAGCTGGGTGCAGGATCTGGACCTTGGAACGATCGTGCTCGGGCCGGGGACCTGGTCAAACGCAACGGTGGGGATTTCCAAGACCGGCGTGTTCAGCTGCACAAACGCCAACGTAACCTGTAGCGGCGCCACCCAGGTCGCCACGTACAACATTCAGGGGACCAACAACCAGACGGCGCGGATTACGGCCCCCAATGTCACGCTCACCAACCAGAGCGACCCGACCAAGACGCTCACCCTGACCGTCGACAATCCCGGCGCGATCCCAATCCCGAACTCCGGGAAGCCAGGAGTCGATTTCTCGCTCGGCGGATCGATCACCGTCAGCTCGTCGACGGCTGGCGGCACCTACGCCGGCACGTTCAACGTCACGGTCGACTACCAATAATCATCAAATCGCGGATTTCGGCGCATTTCCGACCGATAAACAGCCATGGTTGACCGAAAATAAACCATTCCGGACCAGAAAGGACGGCGATCGCTCCGATGTGGAGCAAAGTGGGGGATCACCAAATGACTCGCTGGACCCAGTCCATCCTGTGCGTTGCCGCCGTGGCCGCGCCGCTGCTTACCATTTCCACCCCGGCCGAAGCCGGTATTGGCGACCTGCTAGTCGCGCCAACCCGCATCGTCCTCGACGGCCGCAAGGGCGCCGAGGTCATCCTCAACAATATCGGCGAGGAGCCGGCCACCTATCGCGTGTCGATCGAGTGGCGGCGGATGACTGAGGACGGCGGCCTGGTCGACGTCAACGAGCCGACGGCCGAGGACCAGAAAGCGGCCGACATGGTCATCTATGCGCCGCGCAAGGTGGTGCTGGCGCCGCACCAGCCCCAGGCCATCCGCATCCGCGCCGTTCCGCCGGCCGGGATTGCCGATGGCGAATATCGTGTCCACCTGCTGTTCCGCGCCATCCCTCCGGCGAACCCGGTGGTCCAACCAGCGGCCGTCAGCCAGGAAAAGGGTCTGAAATTCCAGCTGACCCCGGTCTACGGTGTGACGATCCCCGTCATCGTTCGCCTCGGCAACCTCTCGGCAAGCGCCGAGATCAAGAATGTCCATCTTGAGCACAGGGGCGATAAGTCGCTGGTGGACTTCGATCTTTCGCGTTCCGGCCAGCGTTCGACATTCGGTGAGGTCCGCGTGCTCAAGGCCGGCGTGAAGAACCCGATCGCCTTCCAGAAGGCGGTTGCGGTCTATACCGAGATTGGCGTCCGCCACGTCACCCTCCCCCTCGACGACGCATACAAGAACGCCGCTCCCGGCGAGGTCACCGTCCAATATGTCGAGACCTTTGACGACGGCAGCAACCTCCTCGCCGAGACCAAGGCGGTCCTGCGCTAGGCGAGCGGGTCCGAGCGGAGATCCTCCTGAAATGTCCGGCGGCCTCCGTTGGCTGCGCAAGGCAGTAACGCTGCTGGCGCTATGCGCCGGCGGCGTTGCCGTATCTGCGCCCTCGCCGCTGCCGGTGGCGAGCAGCTGGACCGCCGACCCGGATTCGCAATTCCTGCTCGACGTGAACATTCGCCAGCTTCGACTGGGCGAGGGCGTGCGTGCCTACAACGCACCCGAAGGCACATGTGTCGTCTTAGGTGACTTTTTGACCACGCTCGACGTGCCGATGAAGATCGACATCACTGCGAAAAAGGCGAGCGGTTGGGCGTTCGAGGAAAAGAACCGTATTTCAATCGATTATGCGGCCATGACTGCGACGTACGGCGGCAAGAGCGAGCCGATTTCTCCGGGTACGATCCGGGAAACGCCTGATGGCTGGTGCGCCCAGACGTCGGCGCTCTCGCGTTGGTTCGGAATTGGCGTGAAGCCGGTCACGTCGGGCTCGGTGCTGGTGCTGGAATCGGAAGCCAAGTTGCCCGTCGAGCTGGCGATGGAGCGCCAGGAGCGATCGCAGCACATCCGCCCCGCCAGCTACGACCTCAAAAGCTTGCCGCAGGTGCGCCTGCCCTACCGCATGTGGCGCGCTCCGGCGCTCGACTTCGTGGTGAGTGCCGGAGTTACGTATCGCGCCAGCGATGGCGTGCGGGTCGACCGGCAGACCTCGGTCTATGCTGCGGGCGAAATCGCAAAATTGTCCTACGATGCTCAGGTAACCACTACCGAGAAGGGGGTTCCGAGCGTCATTCGCCTCCGCGCCTATCGCTCCGATCCCGACGGTAGCCTTCTCGGGCCCCTGAAAGCCACGCATTTCGGCTTCGGTGACGTCGAAGGCTTTGACACCCGCCTCACCGGAACGGCGGCGAGCGGGCGCGGCGCGGTGATCGCCAATCGGCCGTTGACGGCCCAGGCGGCCTTCGATCGAACGCATTTCGAAGGCGATTTGCCTTCCGGCTGGGAAGCCGAAATCTATCGGAACGGAGAATTGCTGGGGTTTGCCAAGGCGAACTCCAGCAATCGTTATGTCTTTGACGATGTTCAGCTTTTGTACGGCGAGAACACGATCCAGATCATGCTCTATGGTCCTCAGGGCCAGATTCGGACGCGCGACGAGACGATCAATGTCGGCCAGGACAACGTCCCCAAGGGGAAGACCTGGTACTGGGCTGGCGTCAGCCAGCCAGCGCAGGACGTCTTCACCCTGCACAAGCCCCCTGACCTCAACACGAACGGCCTGCCGAAGGCTCAGGCGACCTTGTCCGTAGAGCACGGGATCGACGATCGCACGTCGGTCGGCGTGCTCGCGCGTGCAATGCTTATTGACGACCAGCGGGTGACCTTTGTCGAGGGCTCGGTGCGGCGTTCGATCGGCCCCGCCATGATCGAGGCCTCCGCGGCCCGTGAATCGACTGGGGGAACGGCTGCCCGCGCCCAGGTCTTGGGCAAGTTCGGATCCGTAAACGTCAACGTCGAAGCTCTTCTTGCGAATGATTTCCATTTGCAGGGAGGCCGGGCGCGCAGCCTTCGCGATGTGCGGGCGATGGTCGATGCGCCGGTTAAGATCGGCCGCAGCGTTATCCCGGCCCATGCCGAAGTGCATCTCACCGACCAAATGGATGGCACCAAGCAGCTCGAGGCGGCAGGACGCCTGTCGGCCAACATTGGACGGTTCAATCTCTCGTCCGAAGTCCGCTACCAGAAACAATATCTCGCTACCGGCAGCGCTCCGGGCCAGCTCAGCGTCGGCTTGATCGGCAGCGGCCATGTCGGCGACGTCCGATTGCGCGGATCGGTGGATTTCGACGCGACTCCACGTGCCCGACTGCGCGATGCCGAGCTATCGGCTTACTGGTCGGCATCCGAAAATGCCGACTGGGAGGGAGCGATCGCGTATGACGGCGCGGGTCATCGCGGGCGTTTGCGTCTTTCGCATATCCGCCGCTTCTCGACGATGGGAGTCGCACTGACCGGCGAGGCCGCAACGGATGGCTCTTTCGCCTTCGGCGTAAACCTCAACTTCTCGCTCGATCCATCGCGCGGGTTGAGCCTGTCGCGGCGCCCTCTGGCCCAGGCCGGCGCGGTTCACGCCACCGTCTATCGCGACCTCAACGACAACGGGATGCACGATGCCGGCGAACCGTACGAGAAGGACGCCCTCGTCACTACGGGCACGAAGCTGGCCGAGCGCACCACCGATGGTAAGGGCTCGGTGTTGGTGGGCGGGCTCACGGCCTACTCACCGGTCACCGTCGGCATCGATCCTACCAGCCTCGATGACCCGATGTTGGTTCCGAAGAAGGCGCTGCAGGTCGTGGTCCCGCGGCCCGGTGTGCCGGCGGACGTCGAGATTGGCCTGGTCGGCGGCGGCGATATCGAAGGCGCTGTCGTCAAGAATGGCGGGCTCGGCTTCGAAGGCCTGGATCTCGAGCTTGTCGACCCCTCGGGCAAGGTCGTGGCGACCGCCCGCACCGACTATGACGGCTTCTTCCTTTACGAGCGGGTGCCGTACGGTGAATATGTGATCCGCGTCTCGAAGGACTCCTCCTTCGCCGCGAAGATCGCGTCGGATCTCGGCCTACACGCGACCCTGAGTCCCCAGAAGACCGTCGTTCGCCTTGGCGTCGTTCACGTCACAGCCCTGCCGAAGATCGCGTCGGCAGCCGACTCGACCGCCGGCTCTCCGTAACTTTCGCTACTGATTCTCAAGAACAATTCGACACGGCGGGGCCGCGTGACGGTCTGGATCTGAAAGAATGGTGCGGTCGAGAAGACTCGAACTTCCACGGCCTTTCGGCCACAGCGACCTCAACGCTGCGCGTCTACCAGTTCCGCCACGACCGCACGTCATGTGATGACCGGCCTCGGGTGAGCCGGCACTGGCAAGGCGCGGCCCCTAGCAAAGGCCCCGTTGGGACGCAATGCCGCTGAAACCCGACCTTTTCGTCCCGCTCCGGGACTATGCTTAAGACCTTGTTTACCAATTGCCCGCGGCCGCGTTACGGACGGGTTCGTGATGCTGTTTCTTGCCGCAACGATCGCTGCTGCTGCTGTGCCCCTGGTGGTGCAGCCCCGGCCTGTCGGCGCCAGCGTCCAGGCGCGCGCCATCATCCGCATCATCTCAGGCGCCGAACTGCGCCTCGGAAAGGTCCGAAGTGCCGACCCCTTCCAGGAACGTGACACGGTGATCCAGTCCGCCGCGGGCGAGCCCGAGCGGGTCAGAGTCTTCGAATTCCAGTAAATCAGGCTTTGGGCGGACCCAGGCTGACCGTCACGCCCTCGCTTCCCTTGGGCACGTTGACTTCGGCGCTGTTGAACGAAGCGCTCGATTGCGGCCCCAGGACCGGCGTCGGCGGCTGGATCGTCCAGCTGTAGATGACCTTGCCGCCATGGTCGTAAAGCTCGGCGTGGATTGGCGGGACGGGATGAGATTTGTCGGTCGGGTTGATCACCCGACCCGACACCGTGAGCAGCTGGTTCCCACTTGCCAGCGGCCGCAATTCGACATTCGGCGGATTCGAGAGCTGCAGCGGGGTCGTCGTCTCGGCGAGTCCTAGCTTGGCCTTCCACTCGGACGGGGCGAGGAACCAAAAGGCGGCCGCAGCCGCGCCAATCAGGACGAGCAGGAGCAGGACCGCGAGCAGTGGGCTCCGGCGCTTGCTTTCGACCACGTCGCGCGCCGCGAACGGGCTAAATTCGTCGTCCCTGACGGCTTCATGCTCAGACGGAGGGTCATCATCAATCGCAACCGCAGCTGGTGCGGCCTGCTCGCCCTCCGCGTCGGGCTCATAGACCGGCGCGGCATCGTCGATCATCGCCTCCTCGTACGCGCGTTCTTCAGCTTCGGGCCCGGTGCTCGGGTCGATGATCGCCGCCTCGGCGTAACTTTCGTCCGTATCGTTGGTTTCAGGCACGTCGGCAGGAGCCTCGGAGGCAATCTCATCGGCTTGCTGGTCGGCCGGGTGATCGATTTGCTGCTCGGACCCGAGCGTGAGCGCTTCCGGATCCTGGTGCCAGCTATGCTTGCAGGATGCGCAGCGAACTTGCCGCCCTTGCGGCGGAATCGCGCCATCCTTCACCACATATTGCGTTGCGCAATTGGGGCAGGTCAGGATCATGTCTTGCAATTGCCCTCTTCCAGGACGGTGAGCGCAGGGTAAACAGGAATGCGCGGGCAATGGCAAGGCGCGCGCGTGAAGGGGAGGGCTGTTCTGATACCGGTTGCCGAATTCGACAGCGTTGGGCTGCGCTACGGGACGGGCGCCGAGGTGTTGCGCGACCTCGATTTCCGCCTGTCGAAGGGGGGCTTCTATTTCCTTACCGGACCTTCGGGCGCCGGAAAGACGTCGCTGCTGAAGCTTCTCTACCTTGCGCAACGTCCCACGCGCGGCCGGATTTCGTTGTTCGGCGAGGATCTAACGGCAGCATCGCGCGACGAGCTGCCCCACTTCCGGCGCCGCATCGGTGTCGTGTTCCAGGACTTCCGCCTGGTCAGGCATTTGTCAGCGTTCGACAATGTCGCGCTTCCCCTGCGGATCGCGGGTGCCAGCGAGGCCGAAGTCGAGGGCCCGGTGCGTGAGATGCTGGCCTGGGTCGGGCTCGCTGATCGCGCCAGCGCTCGCCCGCCTACCCTGTCGGGCGGCGAGCAGCAGCGCGTCGCCATCGCCCGCGCCGTCATCAACCGCCCCGAGCTCCTCGTCGCGGACGAGCCGACCGGCAACGTCGATGCCGACATGGCGCGACGCCTGCTGCACCTGTTCACGTCGCTTAACGGCCTGGGGACAACGGTAGTCGTCGCGACCCACGATGTCGGCCTTATCAGCGCCACGCCGGGCGCGAAAATGATCCGCTTGGAGGGCGGCGCGGTGTCCGATCCAACCGGCGCTCTCAAGAATCCGCCTGGGAGGGCCGGTTGATGCTCACCTGGCTTTTCACCTCTCCCGCAGAGCGCAGATTGCTCGGAACGCGGCCGCTGCAGGGCCCGACTCCGTGGCTGATCGCGATTATGACCTTCTCGATCATGATCGTCGCCGCCGCCGGCCTCGCTCTCGCCGGAACCGCCCAGCGCGTGTCTTCGGGCGCTTCTGCCCGATTTTCGCTGCAAATTCCCGATGGCAGCAAACTGCCGCAGACGATGCAAGTCGTCCGTTCTTCAACGGGCATCGCTAACCCCGAGGCAGTGCCGGAGAGCGAGATGCGCCAGACGCTCGAGCGCTGGCTTGGACCTGCGGGGGCATCGGCTGATTTGCCCGTGCCGGCACTGATCACCTTTGACGTGACGGCCGGCGTCGACCTCAAGGCGTTGGAGGCCCGGGCTGCGGCAATCGCGCCTGGCGCCAAGGTCATCGCCCACCGTGAGGCGCTCGGGCCGGTCCTGAAGTCGCTTCACGCGCTGCAGTGGATTGCCTTGGTACTTGTGCTGCTCCTCGCGGGATCATGCGCCGGTGCGGTCGTGCTCGCGGCAAAGGGCGCGCTCGATACGCATCGCGCCACCATCGACGTCATGCACGGCATCGGCGCCACCGATGTCCAGGTGACGAACCTCTTCCAGCGCAAGATAGCAATCGACGCGCTGACCGGCAGTGTGCTTGGCGCTGCAATCGCGGCCGTTGTCCTGCTGCTACTTGCCGCGACCTCGGCGTTCGCCGGAGAGCTGATGGGCGGAGCTACACTGGGCCCGGGCGATCTCCTCACTTTGACGGCTATTCCGCTGCTGCTGACCTTACTGGCGACGTGGGTTGCCCGGATCGCCGTGCTCGCTGCGTTGCGGACAGCACTATGATTGCTCGCGCAGCATCCCTGGTTGCCCTGATCTACCTGTTAGGGTTCATCTTCTTCGCGCTCTCGCTTGGCCGGCCGGCGCCCGCAGACGCCGCTCAGACCGATGCCGCCGTAGTGCTCACTGGCGGCCCCGGCCGGATCGAGCATGCAGTCGATGTGCTCAAGCAGCACAAAGCTGGACGGCTGCTCGTCGCGGGTGCCGATCCGTCGGTGACCAAGGCCGACCTTGCTCGCCGCCTCAACGGCAACCGCAAGCTGGTCTCCTGTTGCGTCGATCTCGGCAGCGAATCTGTGGACACGAGGTCCAACGCCGAGGAAGCGGGGCGCTGGCTCTCCGCGCACCATTTCAAGTCGGTTCGCTTGATCACCAGCGACTGGCACATGCGCCGCGCGCGCTATGAATTCGGCAAGGTGCTCGGCGGCAAATACGATATCGTCACCGATGCCGTGAGCTCAGAGCCGAGCTTCCTCACCCTGTTCGGTGAGTACAATAAATACATCCTTCGCCGCCTGGCGGTGTGGGCCGACATCTAATGACGCTCATCCGCTCGCTGCTGTTCGCGGCGATTTTTTACGCGGCGACCGTGGGGTGGGTGTTGGCTGGGATAATCACGAGCCTTTTTGGCCGGAGTCTTACCCTTGCCGTCGTACTGAGCTGGGTCGACTTCCACCATTGGTTGACCACGAACCTGCTCGGCATTGATTCGAAGGTCGAAGGCGAGATTCCTTCCGGTCCGCACCTGATCGCGGTCAAGCACCAGGCGATGTACGAGACCCTGGAGATGGTCCGCATCACCAACCTGCCGGTCATGGTGATGAAGAAGGAGCTGTCGGACATCCCGCTCTTCGGTTTCCTGACGCGCCGTTATGGCGTCATTCCAGTCGAGCGCACCGCAGGCGCGAAGGCGCTGCGTAACATGGTCACTGAGGGCGAGAAGTCCGTGGCTACTGGACGGCCGGTCATCATTTTCCCGGAAGGCACCCGGGTCTGCGTAGGCCAGCAGCCGAGGATCAAACCGGGCTTTGCCGCACTTTATCGGGCGCTGGGTCTTCCAGTCGTCCCTATCGCGGTGAACAGCGGGCGGCTGTGGGGCCGCGGCTTCGTCCACCAGCCAGGCATTGTCACATTCAAAGTTGGGGAAACGATTCCGCCCGGCCTGAAGCGCGACGAGGTCGAGGCCCGGGTCCACGCCGCGATCAATGCGCTGGATTAGGTCCTCAGTCGCGCGCCGACCTTTTCTGCGGCGGCAACAATCCGCATCGTTGCGTCGCCGATCTGCTCGTCGGTGAAGCTCTTTTCGACCGGCTGCAGTGTCACTTCGAAGGCCAACGACAGGCCGTCGGCGGATTCGAATCTGTCGAACAGGCGAACGTCGGTGATCAGCGCCTTGTCGGCCCCGCGGATGGCGCGGAGCAGGCTGTCGGCGGTCGCCTCAACCGGGACGATGAAAGCGAAGTCGCGCGTGATCGCCTGTTGCGCTGGCGGCGCATAGGCCGCGCGGGCCCGTCCGCTTGAGCGGGATGCGGGAATCGCATCAAGGTAGATTTCGGCCGCAACCGCACCGGTAGGAGCATCAAGGCTCTTCTGCAGGCCGGGATGCAGCTCGCCGAACGCAGCGACGATGGTCTTCGGACCAAGGCGCAGCGTCGCCGAACGGCCCGGATGCCAAGTTGAGCCAGCGTCGGGGAAGACCTGGAGGTTGTCGACGGGCGATCCGGCCGCGTCGAGCAGCGCCAGCACTTCGGCCTTGGCGTCGAACGCGTCGAAGGGCTGCGCCTGGCCCGATTGCCAGCCGCGCGACGAACGGTCGCCGGCGAGGATCAGCGACAGGGTCGAATGCTCCGCATCGTCGAGATAGCGGCGGCCGATCTCGAACAGCCGGATCGACGACGCACCGCGATCGAGGTTGCGCCGCGCAGCGGCGATCAGGCCGGGTAGCAGCGACGGCCGCATGACCTTCATGTCTTCGCTGATCGGATTGGCCAGCTTCCAGTCGCCGCCGCCAAATACCGCGGCCTCTGCCTCAGAGATGAAGCTCCACGTCACCGCTTCGTCCAGGCCTCGTGCGGCTGCGGTCCGCCTGACGCGCCGTTCGGCGAGCTGCGAGCGCGTCGCGGTCGGGTGGGCAACACCAGGAGCGCGATCGAGCGGCGTTGACGGGACGTTGTCGTAGCCGGTTATCCGCGCGACTTCTTCGACCAAGTCGGCTTGCCCGTCGACGTCACGCCGCCACGTCGGGATCGTGAAATCGCTGCCGTTCGCCTCGAAGCCAAGGCTGTCGAGAATCTCTCGCTGGCGCTGCTCAGGGACGTCGATTCCGCCCAGCGTCTTCGTTCGGCCGAAATCGAAGGCGATGCTCCGCTTCGCGACCGGCGGCGTCCCGACACGCTCCAGCGCCGACGGCTCGCCGCCGCAAATGTCCACAATCAGGCCGGTGAGGATTGCGATGCCGTCGTCGAGGAATCCCGGATCGACGCCGCGCTCGAAGCGACTGCGAGCATCGCTGGTGAGCGCGAGCGCCTGGCCCGTGCGCGCGATGCGATCCGGCGTGAAGTAAGCGACCTCGAGCATCACGTCCGTAGTGTCTGTGCTGACACCCGAATTCTCGCCACCCATGATGCCGCCGATGTCGTGAACCTCGCTGTCATCCGCGATGACCGTCATGAACGGCTCGAGCGAATATTCCTTCTCATTGAGCGCTAGCACCTTCTCGCCCTGCTTCGCTGCGCGCGCGTTCAGTCCGCCGTCGAGCTTGGCGATGTCGTAGACGTGCGCCGGTCGCCCGTAACCGATGGTCAGGAAGTTGGTGATGTCGACGAGCGCTGAGATTGGACGCTGACCCGCGGCCTTCAGCCGGCGCTGCATCCACTCGGGCGAGGCAACGTTCTTCACCCCCTTGATCGCGCGTCCGTAGAAAGCTGGGCAACCATCCGGGTCGTCGATCTTGACGGGCACGGGGCAGGGGAAGCTGCCTTCGATCTCGGGCACCGCAAGCGCTTTCAGCTCGCCAATACCCGCGGCAGCAAGGTCGCGGGCGATGCCGCGAACCCCCATGCAATCCTGCCGGTTGGGCGTAACGTTCACGTCGAACACCGGATCGTCGAGCCCGGCATATTGGGTGTAGGCCGTACCCACCAGCGCGTCGTCGGGAAGCTCGATGATGCCGCTATGGTCGTCGCCAAGCTCGAGCTCGCGCGACGAGCACATCATGCCATTGCTCTCGACCCCGCGGATCGCCGCGACTTTCAGCGTGATGTCGCTGCCCGGAATGTAGGCGCCCGGCGGCCCGAATACGCCGAGCATGCCGGCGCGGGCGTTGGGCGCGCCGCACACAACCTGGATCGGCCCGCTGCCAGCGTCGACCGTCAGCACCTGGAGCTTGTCGGCCTGCGGGTGCTTCTCGGCCGTCAGCACCTTGGCGACCACGAACGGAGCGAGCGCTTCTGCCGGATTGGAAACCTCTTCGACCTCCAGCCCGATCGCGGTCAGCTTGTCGGCGATCTCGGCCGGAGACGCATTCGTTTCCAAATGGTCCTTCAGCCAGGAAAGGGAGAATTTCATCCTTCACCCTTTCGTGCCCCGGCGTTCCGACCGGGGCCTAAAATCAAATACTCGAACTTCATGCGCCAACTCCCCCGCTAAGGGTGGGCACATCGAGCGCGCGGAAGCCGTAATGCTTCAGCCACCGGATATCACCGTCGAAAAAGGCGCGGAGGTCATCCATGCCGTATTTCAGCATCGCTAGGCGATCGATGCCGCAGCCGAAGGCGAAGCCCTGCCACTCGTTGGGGTCGAGCCCGATGTTGGCGATGACTCGCGGGTGGACCATGCCGCTGCCGAGCACCTCCATCCATCCTTCCTGGCCTCCGACAACCCGCCGTCCCTTCTCCATCGACCAGCCGACATCGACCTCGGCGGACGGCTCGGTGAAAGGGAAGTAACTGGGACGCATACGGAGCACGACGTCGTCCCGCTCGAAAAAGGCGCGGAGGAACGTCTCGAGCGTCCATTTGAGGTGGCCGAGCGTAATACCCTTGTCGAGGACCAGGCCCTCGATCTGGTGGAACATCGGCGTATGTGTCGCGTCGCTGTCGGACCGGTACACTCGGCCGGGTGCGATCACATAGGTCGGCGCGCCATGCATCTCGCCCGCGCGAATCTGGACCGGCGAGGTGTGTGTGCGCAGCACCCGTGGCTCAGTCTCGCCCGCGTGCGGCTCTAAGTAGAAGGTGTCCTGCATTGCCCGCGCGGGGTGGAATTCGGGCATGTTGAGCGCGGTGAAATTGTACCATTGCGTCTCGATCTCAGGTCCTTCGGCAACCGTGAAGCCGAGGTCGGCGAAGATCTCCGCCAACTCGTCCATGACCTGGCTGACTGGGTGCACGGTGCCGCTGGTGCTATCCGGTGCCGGGAGCGACAGGTCGACCTTCTCGGTCGCGAGCCTGCGTTCGAGCTCGGCGTTTTCGAGCGCGTCCTTGCGGTTCGCGATAGCGTTGGTGACGGCTTCGCGCTCGGCGTGGATCTTGGGCGCTTCCGCGGCGCGCGTATCCGAGTCCATCGATCCCAGCGACTTGAGCTTCGCGGTGATCTCGCCCGACTTGCCAAGCAGCGCCACCCGCATGGAGTCGAGCTCCTGCAGGTCGGCTGCGGCAGCAATGCGGTCGAGCGTGGCGTCAGACATCGTGCGAAGCCTCTAGCAATGCCGCAGCGCAAAAAGCAAAGGCGGTGCTATTGGCCGCGCGAACGGGCGTAGCGGGTGAGCCACTCGGCGCTGTCGCCTGCGGACTGCTTCTCGATTTCTGGAACCATCACGGTGGCCGCCGGATCGACCGTCGCGCCGATGAAATTCGCGACTTGTTGCGCGGCTGCGGCCGGGTCGGTGAGTACGTCCTCATGCCAGAGCGTGAGTGGTTGGAGCCGGAGGTCGTTGAACATCCTCTCCCAGACCGTTTCCTGAAAGGATATGCCGCGCTCGGCGGCGTCGAGCGCCTCGTCGGAATAAGGGAACGGCACCGCGTCAGCTTCCTGTTCCTTGCGCCACACTCCCGACAAGTCCGCTCGGGCGTAGGACACGACCTGCGCAGCTCGGTCGCGGCGGCGAAGATAGACAATGCGCCGCTTCTTCCCGTGCGGGAGCATTACCGCCAGCACGTCCTCGAGGAGGGTCGAGTTGGCCTGACGCAGCTGATCCAGCTGCATGCTGAACACCTTCAGCCCGAACACGCCGTTGGGCGAGCAGCGCCGGCGTAGCACGGACCGCCACAATTGCTGCTGCATCTCCGGCGACTGCGCGGCGAACCCGTAGGGCCCGCCCGGCTCGAAGTTCAGATATTCGAGCGGCGCGCCGAGGCACCCGGTCTTCCACAGCACATGGCTGAAATGCGTGCTTCCGGCGCGCGGCAGCGAGGCGAGCATGTAAGTGCGCTCGGGCCCCTCCGCCCGCTGCGGGAAGTCGTATTTCCCCTCGTACCCCGTCTCGATGCCGGTCAGCATCGCTCAGGCATTCCGCGTCGCGCGCCGTGTGTAAAGAAAAAGGGCGCCGAGATCGCTCTCGACGCCCTTCGTTGTTCGTTGGCCGAAGGGGCTTAAGCCGCCTTCTTGTCCAGCGCGCCCTTGGCCTGGGCGATGATGGCGCTGAACGCCTCGGCCTCGTGCATCGCGATGTCAGCGAGCACCTTGCGGTCGAGGGTGATCCCGGCGAGCTTCAACGCGTGGATGAACTGGCCATAGGTCAGTCCCTCGGCGCGGACCGCGGCGTTGATGCGCTGGATCCACAGAGCGCGGAAGTTCCGCTTCTTAACCTTGCGGTCGCGATAGGCGTATTGTCCCGCCTTCTCGACGGCTTGGCGGGCAACCCGGATCGTGTTCTTGCGACGGCCGTAATAGCCCTTCGCCTGATCTAGGATGCGCTTGTGCTTGGCGCGGGTGGTTACACCCCGTTTGACGCGTGCCATGTGCTAGGTCCCCCTTACTTCAGGCCGTAAGGGGCCCAGGCCTTCACGCGCGCCGTATCGGCGTCAGCGAGAATGTCTGTGCCACGGTTCTGGCGGATATATTTGGCGTTGTGGCTGATCAGCCGGTGGCGCTTGCCCGCCACACCGTGCTTGATCTTGCCGGTCGCCGTGAGCTTGAAGCGCTTTTTGACGCCGCTCTTGGTCTTCAGCTTGGGCATTTTCGTCTCCTTGTTGCGCCTTGAGGCGCGACGTTATCCAACCGCCACGGCATGCCTTTTGGCCGGGCCATTGGTTTTCCAACGATCTGGAAAGCGCGCGCCTATAGAGGCGGCTGTCTTTTCTGGCAAGTAATTCAGTCGATCGCGTAGTGATCGGCGCCAAGGAAGTGCAGCGAGACGTAAGGCTCGTCGCCGACGACCCAGCTGTCGTGCCCCGGCGGGCCCGGAGGGATGTAGAAGATCTCTCCGGCGCGCATCTCGAACACCTTGCCGTCGGCCATCGCCGCGGTGGCGCAGCCCGAGACGACCATCCCGACATGCTCGACTTGGCAATATCGCTGCCCAGAGAGCTTCCCGACATGCTCCGACCATTTCCAGCCGGGCTGATAGGTCGCGCGGCCAAAGGGCATGCCGTGGATGTGCACGATCTCGAATTTGCCGAGCTCGAACTCGCGCACTTCGTCGGGCGTCTCGAAGCGCTTGAGGATGACGTCCTGATCCATCACGAGGCTGCCGCCGAAACGGCGAGGGTGCCGGGGACGCTCGGCGCCAACATATCGACAGACTTCATCGAATGATCGAGCCAAAATTTCCACTGCGGGGGCGTTAGCAAGGCGATCTGGCGATTGTGATAGGGCGCGATGTCCTTGCCAGGTGGCACCGTCAGCAGCGTAAAGGCCTCGCCGACCTTCGCGTCGTCGCGCGTGATCCCGGCGATAGCGAACTCGGTATCGGGCTTGAACAGCCAGCAATTCTTTTTCTTCTGCTTCGGGTCCTCGGGCGTCGTGAACTCGAAGAAGCTGTCCGCCAGCACCAGGCAGCGGTCTTTGCCGAATTCGCGCCCGTCGGAGCGCATGTTGAAAACCGGCTTGCCCGTCGGTGCGGGCCACGACCAGCGGCGCTCGACCAGCTCGGCCGTCCCCTTGTCGCGCGACCAACGCACAATCGGCGCGCGCTCGGTGATCCGGACGTTGCGCGGCTCCAGGTTGGGGATGCCTTCGGGGAAGGCGAGCGGGATCTGCAGCTCGGCGAACAGCCGCCGAACCGCGTCGACACTCTTTTCTAATTGGTAGAGGTTGCACATCCTCTAATCGAAGAGGCTGGAAACCGAGCTTTCGTCCGCAATCCGGCGGATCGCCTCGCCGAGCAGCGGCGCGACGGTCAGCCGCCGCACCCGTCCGTCCATCGGGTCAGGCTCGCCGCTCCAGATCGTATCGGTCACAACCAGCTCGCTGAGTTCCGACTTGGCGACACGGGCCGCCGCAGCACCCGAAAGGACGCCGTGGGTGCAATAAGCGAAGACCTCGGTCGCGCCTTCCTGCTTCAGCGCGGCGGCGGCGTTGCAAAGCGTTCCGGCCGAATCGACGATGTCGTCGACCAGGATGCAGGTCCGCCCGTCGACGTCGCCGATGATGTTCATGACTTCGGACTCGCCGGCCTTCTCGCGGCGCTTGTCGACGATCGCGAGCGGGGCGTTGTTGAGACGCTTGGCGAGGCTACGGGCGCGCACCACGCCGCCGACGTCGGGCGACACCACCATAAGGTCGCGGTTGGCGAACCTCGCCTGGATGTCCGCGGCGATGACCGGCGACGCAAAGAGGTTATCGGTCGGGATATCGAAGAAGCCTTGGATCTGACCCGCGTGAAGGTCGATCGACAGGACCCGGCTGGCACCCGCCGTCGTGATCAAGTTCGCGACCAGCTTGGCCGAGATCGGCGTGCGCGGACCGGGCTTCCGGTCCTGCCGGGCATAGCCGAAGTAAGGGATGACGGCCGTGATCCGCTTGGCCGACGCGCGGCGCAGCGCATCCATGCAGATCAGCAATTCCATGAGGTTGTCGTTGGCCGGGTAGCTCGACGACTGGATGACGAACACGTCTTCGCCACGGACGTTCTCGTTGATCTCGACGAAGATCTCCTCGTCGGCGAAGCGGCGGACGCTCGCCTCGGTCAACGGCACTTCCAGATAATCGGAAATCGACTGGGCCAGCGGCAGGTTGCTGTTCCCGGCGAGTAATTTCATGTGGCTTTTCCCCGTCGCTGTCGGGGCTTTAGCGAGCAGAGCGGCGTCCCGTAAAGGTTGCGGGGGCGCGGATGTTCACTAAATCGCTGGCGCATGACCGACCGGCTCCGCATTGCGTTCGCCCAGATGAACCAGCGCGTCGGCGATCTCGAAGCCAACGCGAAGGCGATGCTCGAGATGCGGAGCAAGGCGACGGCCGAAGGCGCGGACCTGCTGCTTTGCCCGGAGCTGCAGCTGACCGGCTATCCGCCCGAGGATCTGGTACTTAAACCGGAATTCGTTCGTCGGACCCATGAATGCACCGATCAACTGGTCGATGCGACCAGCGAGTCGGGGCCGGCGATCCTGATCGGCACGATCGTCAATGAAGGCGGGCTCAATTACAACGCCATGGTGCTCGCCAACGAAGGTAAGGTGCTCGGCCGCGTGCTGAAGCGGGAGCTGCCCAATTACGGGACCTTTGACGAGAAGCGCGTCTTCGCGCCCGGCCCGATCCCCGAGCCACTCGAGTTCAATGGCATGAAGATCGGCGTCCCGATTTGCGAGGACATCTGGCAGGAGGTCGTCTGCAGCCATCTCGCCGAGGCAGGCGCCGAAATCCTGCTCGTCCCCAACGGCAGCCCCTATGAGCTCGACAAGGAAGATATCCGCTACCGTCTGGTGCGCAATCGCGCCGTCCAGACCGGCCTGCCGATCGCCTACCTCAACCGCGTTGGCGGCCAGGATGAACTGGTGTTCGACGGCTCCTCCTTTGTCATGCATCCCGACGGCGAACGCGTTGTCCAGATGTGCGACTGGGACGAGTGTCTCCTGGTCACCGACTGGGAGCGCACGCCCGAGGGCTGGCGCTGCGCGAGCCGCGAGGACCACAAGGTGGATGCTTTCCCCGAGGACGTCTACCGCGCGATGATGGTCGGGCTGCGCGACTATGTTCAGCGCAACGGCTTCCCCGGTGTGATCCTTGGCCTGTCGGGCGGGATTGACAGCGCGCTGTCGGCCGCAGTCGCGGTCGATGCGCTTGGACCCGACAGGGTCACGGGCGTGATGCTTCCGTCCAAGTATACCAGCGGTGAAAGCATCGAGGATGCGCACGAGTGCGGCAGCCTGCTGGGCTGCCGTCATGACGTCATCTCGATCGCTCCCGGCGTGGGCGCGCTCGACGAAATGCTCCCCGATATGAGCGGGTTGGCGAAGGAGAACGTCCAGGCTCGACTGAGGATGGTGGCGCTGATGGCGCTGTCCAACAGCGGCGGGCAGATGCTCCTGACCACTGGCAACAAGAGCGAGATGTCGGTCGGCTACGCCACGCTCTATGGCGACATGGCGGGGGGCTATTCGGTCCTAAAGGATGCCTACAAGACGACAGTGTTCGCACTCTCCAAGTGGCGCAATCATACCAAGCCCGAAGGCGCGCTCGGGCCGGACGGGCCGGTGATGCCCGACCGGGTGATTACCAAGCCGCCGAGCGCCGAGCTCCGCCCCGACCAGAAGGACGAGGACAGCCTGCCGCCTTATTCGGTGCTCGACCGTATCCTCGAAGGATTGGTCGACAAGGAAATGTCGGTGAATGAGGTTGCTGCTGCGACGGGTGAGGACGCGGCTTTGGTCGCCGACATCGAAACCAAGCTGCTCCGCGCCGAATACAAGCGCCGCCAGGCGCCTCCCGGCGTGAAGATCGGCAGCCGCAACTTCGGCCGCGACCGGCGCTACCCGATCAGCAATTTCTTCCACACGGGGCCGAAATGATTGTCACCACCCGTTTTGCCCCGTCGCCTACGGGCCGGCTCCACGTCGGCAATATCCGCACGGCGCTCCACAATTTCCTGTTCGCGCGGAAGAACGCTGGAAAGTTCATCCTGCGCATCGACGACACCGATCGCGAGCGCTCGACCAAGGAGTTCGACCAGGCGATCCGCGACGATCTCGGCTGGCTCGGACTGACGCCGGATATGGTCATTCGGCAGTCGGAGCGCTTCGGCCTTTACGAAAGCCAGTTCGAAAGGCTCAAGTCAGCCGGCCGCGTCTATGCCTGCTACGAAACACCCGAGGAGCTCGATCTTCGTCGCAAAGTGCTGCTCGGGCGCGGATTGCCTCCGGTCTATGAGCGTAAGCCGGACAATGCGCCGGTGCCCGAGGGACGCGCGCCGCACTGGCGTTTCAGGCTCGACCATGGCGAGCCAATCGTCTTTCACGATCTCGTCCGCGGTGAGCAGAAGTTCGATCCCAAGCTGCTAAGCGATCCGGTCGTCCGGCGGGAGGACGGCAGCTGGCTCTATCTGCTGCCAAGCGTCATTGACGATGTCGACCTCGACATAACCCACATTGTTCGCGGCGAGGATCACGTCTCCAACAGCGCGACTCAGATCCAGATGTTTGAGGCGCTGGGGTCTAAGGCGCCCGAATTCGCGCACGAGGCCTTGTTGGTGATGGCCGAAGGTAAATTGTCGAAGCGCCTGGGCTCGTACGGCGCGCCGCACCTCCGCGAAGAGGGCGTCGAGCCGATGGCCCTGCTCGACGTTGTCGCGCGGATCGGGACGTCGCAGCCGGTCGAGCCTATCGCCACGCTCGACGAACTTGCCGCCGATTTCGACTTTGCGAAGTTCGGCCGGGCCCCGGCGCATTTCGCCCCGCACGAGGTTGAGCTGATCAACGCGCGGCTGATGCATGCGCTTCCGTTCGACTCCGTGCGCGACCGCCTTCCGACAAACGCGACCGAAGACGACTGGGTTCTGCTTCGCCCGAATCTGGCTCGAATCGCCGACTTCGCCGAATGGTATGCTGTGCTCCACGGCGACATCGATGCGCCGAACCTCAGCCATGACGAACGCCAGGTGGTGAAGGACGCCGCTGCCGCCGCCGAAAAGCTCGACTGGACGAGCGAGCCGTGGCGCGATCTGACCAATGAGGTCAAAGCATCGTCCGGCAAGAAGGGGCGCGAGCTCTTCCACCCACTCCGACTTGCGCTCACCGGCCGTGCCAGCGGGCCGGAGATGGCGGGCCTCGTCCTCGCCATGGGCAAGGACCGCGCCGTCCGCCGCCTCGAGGCCGCGGCCAAGCGCTAGACGAAACTGTCCCACGATAACGCAAAAATAATCTTCTTGGCGGAACTGATGTGATGATGTAACATTGCGTACGTTGTCGTTGCGTGAAGGAGGGTCCAATGCTCGCTTATGCCGCCAGCCGCCCCACTCCGGTCGAGCGCCGCCCCCACCCCAACACCATGCTCGCGATCATCGCTTTGCATGTAGGCGTCGCCGCCATCGTGATGAGTGCGAAGATGGACCTGCCGAGCAGGCTGCTTCCTCAGAAGCCGACGATCATCATTCCGATTACGCAGCCGAAGATCGAGGACCCTGTCCCGCAGCCCCACACCGCCCAGACGGCGCAGCCGGTCCAGGATCAAACGATCACCAAGATCAATCCCGCAATCGTCACTCCCATGCGCCCAGCGGAGGGCCTCGACACCGGACCGTCGGTCAACACCGGCGTTCTGGTCGAAACGTCTGGAAGTATTACGATCCCGCCTCCCGTGCATGATGTGGTGAAGCTCGGGCCGAGGCTGCTGACCTCGGGCGAAGATCTGAAGCCGCCCTACCCGGCGTCGAAGCTGATCACCGAGGAAGAAGCCTCGCTCCAGCTTCGCCTGACCATCGACGCCAACGGTCGGGTGATCGGTGTCGACCCCGTCGGCCGCGCTGATCCCGTCTTCCTCTCTGCTGCCCGCCGCTGGCTGCTCACCCACTGGCGCTATCGGCCGGCGACTGAGGACGGCCGGGGCATCACTTCCACGGAGGTCATCACCCTCCGCTTCCAACTCGACGGCTAGCCCTCGTTGAGCTCTCTCCGGGCTGGCGGTTCCCACCCGCCAGCCCTATCTTCGTCTCCGATGTCCTGGTTTCCTCGTCCTTCGACGCCCGCGGCGGCGATGCGCGACCTGTTCGCCTTCATGCGCCACACCAGTCGTGAGCAGCGCATCGGCGCTGGGCTCGCGCTGTTGGCGACGGGCGTCATCGTTTTCGAATTCCTGATCGATTCCTATTTCGGCGCCATGCCCGCCCCGACTCCGACCTACGTCGAGCTTTACTCCTCGAACCGGACCGATGCCGACATCGTCCGCGACCAGAAGAAGGACGAAGCGGAGAAGGCCGCGATGGAAAAGGAAAAACAGCGGCAGATGAAGGAGCTGGGGAAGAGGCTCGGGATTGAGTGATGAGCTGAAGTATATGGGGGAGGCCCTGGCCCTCGGCGAACGCGCCCGCGGCCGCAGCGCGCCCAACCCCAACGTCGGCTGCGTCATCGTCTCCGCCGCTGGCCGAACCATCGGCCGCGGTGCGACCGCCGCGGGCGGTCGCCCGCACGCCGAGGCGATTGCGCTCGAGCAGGCCGGCAAGCGAGCGAAAGGCGCGACGGTCTTCACCACGCTCGAGCCTTGCGCTCACGACAGTGTCCGCGGCCCGAACTGCGCCGACCTGCTCATCGCCGCGAAGCCCGAGCGCGTCGTTATCGCACTCAAGGACCCCGATCCGCGCACGACGGGCAAAGGTATCCGCCGCCTCCGCAATGCGGGAATCGAAGTGAAGCTCGGCATCCGCCGAGAAGAAGCGCGCCGCTCGCTTTCCGGTTGGCTCACTCGGTTGAAGCTCGGACGTCCACGAATCACGCTGAAGCTGGCACTGTCGATCGACGGCAAGATCGCGCTTCCATCGGGCGAATCGAAATGGATCACCGGCGAAGACGCGCGCCGGCACGTTCATCTCGAGCGCGCGCATTCGGACATGATCCTGGTCGGGCGCGGCACCTACATGGCCGACCAGCCGCGCCTCGATGTCCGCCTGCCCGGCCTTGAGGATCACTCGCCGCGCCGGGCTTTGCTCACGCGCGGCGGGGAGCAGGTCAAAGGCTGGGAAATCCTTACGAATCCGCGGGATGTGTGTCGACTTCATGACGTCAATGACCTCCTGGTCGAGGGCGGCTCGGCTACCGCGACGGCCTTTCTCACGGAAGACCTGGTCGACCGGATCCTCATTTATCGCGCCCCGATCATTGTCGGCGAAGGCAAGTCCTCATTCGGCTATGTCGGGCTTGACGCCATCGCTGACGCGCACGGCCGCTGGCAGCTGGTTGATGAGCGCGGGCTCGGCGTCGACCGGCTCGAAGTTTACGAGCGGGTGCGGGACAGCTAGTCCGCGGCCATGTTCACCGGTATCGTCACCGACATCGGCACCGTCCGCAAGGCCGAGCAGCGCGGCGACCTGCGGCTGGAGATTGGGACCGGCTACGACCTAGTGACCGTCGACCTCGGAGCTTCCATCTCCTGCTCGGGTGTGTGTTTGACGGTCGTCGACAAGGGCGAAGACTGGTTCGCGGTCGATGTTTCGGGCGAAACCATCTCCAAGACCGCCGCCGACCACTGGAAGGAAGGCGCGAAGCTCAACCTCGAACGCTCGCTGCGGCTTGGAGACGAACTGGGCGGCCATATCGTTACTGGGCATGTCGATGGCGTCGCGACCGTGGGCGAGGCTCGTCCCGCGGGCGATTCGCTCAAGATTGTCCTCGGCATCCCGCGCGACCTCGGCTCGATGGTCGCTCAGAAAGGCTCGATCGCCCTCGACGGCGTCTCGCTGACCGTGAACGAAGTGCGCGAGATCGAAGACGGCACCACCCATTTCTCGATCAACATTATCCCGCATACCGCCCGCGAAACGACTCTGGGTAGCGTCGTCCAAGGCCAACAACTCAATGTCGAGATCGACGTGCTCGCCCGCTATATGGACCGGATGCTCGCCGCTCGCGCACAATAGGAACACATCTGTTCCTCCTTTTCATCACATCACAATGTGATACATCGCTCAAAATGAGCACGACCCTCATCGAACGCTTGGAAGCGATCATCGCGACCGGCGAAGTCAGCCGCTCCGGCCTCGCCCGCGCCGCTGGCCTCCACCCCAATTCGCTGCGCAAGCTCGGTTCGGACGACTGGAATCCAACCGCCGACACCCTCACCCGCCTCGAAAAGCTGATTCACAGCGGCACCGACGTCCTCGTCGGCCCCGAAGCGATCATCGACGAGGCGCGCAACGGCCGCATGTTCATTCTCGTCGACGACGACGATCGCGAAAATGAGGGCGACCTCATCATCCCGGCGCAGATGGCGACTCCCGACGCCATCAACTTCATGGCCCGCCACGGGCGCGGGCTCATCTGCCTTGCCATCACTAAGGATCGCGCCGACCAGCTCGGCCTCGAGCCGATGACGCGCACCAATCGCAGCCGCAACGAGACCGCGTTCACCGTTTCGATCGAGGCGGTAGAGGGCATTTCCACCGGAATCAGCGCCGCCGACCGCGCCCGCACCATCGCCGTCGCCATCGACGCCTCGAACGGCCCCGACGCCATCGTCTCCCCCGGCCACGTGTTCCCCCTCATCGCGCGACGGGGCGGCGTGCTCGTCCGCGCCGGCCATACCGAAGCTGCAGTTGACGTTTCGCGCCTCGCCGGCCTCAACCCCAGCGGCGTGATCTGCGAGATTATGCGCGAGGACGGGACCATGGCCCGCCTCGAAGACCTCATGGATTTCGCGCGCACCCACGACCTCAAAATCGGCACGATCCGCGACCTCATCGCCTATCGTCTTAAGAAGGATCACCTCGTCGAGCGCGTCGCCACCAGCCCCTTCACCGCCAGTAGCGGTGCGAATTGGCAAGCCCAGGTGTTCCGCGACAAGGCCAGCGGCGAAGAGCAGCTCGCCTTGGTCTACGGCACGCTCGACACGACCCAGCCGGTTCTCGTCCGCATGCACAGCCTCGATCTCTTCGCCGACGTCCTCGGAGAATCCGGCCCGCGCTCTGGCGTGCTCAAGGGCGCCATGCGCCAGATCGAGGAAAATGGCTCAGGCGTCGTCGTCACGCTCCACGCTGCGGCTCCTGGCTCGCTCTCGCGCTCGATCGACCTCCGCTCGGGCAAGCCGGCAGAGGCCGGCGATGCGGTGCGCGGCTACGGCACCGGCGCGCAGATTCTCGCCGCGCTCGGCATCCACGACATGATCCTCTTGTCCAACACGCGCCATTCGCCGGTCGGCCTGTCGGGCTACGGCCTCGCCATCGTCGAAGAACGCCCGATCGAGGTGCACGCCTGATGTCGACGATCCTGCTGGTCGAGGCGCGTTTCTATCCGCATCTCAACGACATGCTCCTCGCCGGTGCTCGCGCCGCGATCAAGGCCGCCGGACACAAGCACGAAACCCTGACGGTCCCCGGAGCGCTCGAAGTCCCGGGTGCCATCGCCCTCGCCGCCCGCAGCGGGCGGTTCTGCGCTTTCGTCGCGCTCGGCGTCGTCATCCGCGGAGAAACCTACCATTTCGAGGTCGTGTCCGAGGAAAGCGCGCGCGGCCTGATGGAGTTGACGATGCAGGGCTATGCTATCGGCAACGGCATCCTCACGGTAGAGAATGAAGCGCAGGCGCTCGTCCGCGCCGATCCCGCGCAGGGCAACAAGGGTGGGGGCGCAGCCGAAGCCGCGCTCGCCTTGTTCAAACTTCGCGAACAATATGCTCCCTAAGCCGCGAGCTGCTGCTCGAGCGTTGGATAATCGACGTAGCCGGCGGCTCCGCCCGCATAATAAGTCGATGGATCGCCTTCGTTGAGCTCCGCGCCCAACGCGATCCGGGTCACCAGATCGGGGTTGGCGATGAACGGGCGCCCGATGCTGACCCCGTCCGCATGACCAAACGCGACGCGGGTGCGCGCGTCGATCCAGTCATAATCGCTGTTGATGAGGATCTTGCCCGAATAGAGCCTCCGCATCGCCGGGCTGACATGCTCGGTGGGGATTGCTCCGGCCGCCGTCGGACGGCTCGGTTCGCGCAATTCAATCCACGCCACCTTCAGCTCTTCGAGCCGCTTCGCCACAGCTTCGAATAGTGGGATCGGATAGGCATCCTCTACGCCCTGGACGAGGAAGTTGGGCGAGAAGCGGATACCGACGCGGCCCATACCGATCTCGGCGCCGACCGCTTCCAGCACTTCGGTCATGAAGCGCAGGCGGTTGTCGATCTCGCCGCCGTAATCGTCGGTCCGGAAGTTGGCACCGTCGCGCAAAAACTGGTCGACAAGGTAGCCATTTGCCCCGTGAATCTGGATGCCGTCGAACTCGGCGTCGATCGCGTTGCGGGCGGCCTTCGCATAATCGGCGACGATCCGGCGGATGTCGTCATCCGTCGCGGCACGCGCCTCCAGATATGGCTTCTTGCCCTCGTAGGTGTGGGCATAATCGGGCGCGATGGTCGCCGATGACGAAACCGGGTCCATGCCACTGACGGCCGAGTGAACCAGCCGTCCCATGTGCCACAGCTGGGCGACGATCCGTCCACCATGGTCGTGCACGGACTTCGTGACCTGCCTCCAGCCTTTGACCTGGTCCTGGTTCCACAGGCCGGGCGCGTTCGGCCAACCCAGCCCCTCGCGGCTGATGCCCGTCGCTTCGGTGATGATCAGGCCGGCGCTCGCCCGCTGCGAGTAATAAGCCGCCATCAGCGCGTTCGGCACGCCCTCGAATCCGGCGCGGGCGCGTGTCAGCGGCGCCATCACGAAACGGTTGGGCAGCTCAATTGCGCCGAGCTGAAGGGGATCGAACAGGCTGGTCATGGGGGAGAGCACCTTTCAAGTTCAGCCGGCGCAGATAGTTTCAGTCCGCAACCAAACAACCTTCATTCTGCTTGGCTTGCGATAAGGCGCACTTATGGGGAGCGCGCAGCTTCGTGCTTTCCCGATGAGCCTCTGCCCCCTAAGCGCGGCATTGTGACTAAGACCCAACATCACCGCTTCGCTTTTCCCGCGCTGGTCGTTGGCAGCAGCGCGCTGGCGCTCGGCCCATGGCTCGTGCGGCTGTCTGGCGTCGGTCCGGTCGCGGCGGGCTTTTGGCGATTGGGGCTCGCGCTTCCCTTTCTGTTTGTCATCGCGCTTCTGACGAAGCAGCCGGTTCACTGGCCCGGCCGCAAGCTTGCGGGTATCGCCATCGTCGCTGGCTTCTTCTTCGCCGCCGACCTCGCCGCCTGGCACGCCGGCATCCACCTGACCAAGCTCGGCAACGCGACCCTGTTCGGCAACACTTCGAGCCTAATCTTCGCCGCCTGGGGCCTGTGGGTGGCTCGAATGCGCCCGTCGCTGGCGCAGGCCGGCGCTCTCGGCCTCGCGATTCTTGGCGCGCTCCTCTTGATGGGCAGCAGCGCCGAATTGTCGCTAAGCAACGTCCGCGGGGACATGCTCGCGCTGATCGCGGGCCTCCTTTACACCGGTTACCTCATCGCGGTGCAGAAGGCGCGGCGAACGCTGCAGCCGCTGCCAATGCTGTTCATCGCCAGCACATTCGGCGCCGCCATGCTCCTTCCTCTCTCCTTCGCGCTGAACGAACAGGTAATCCCCGACGACTGGACTTTTGTCTTCATTCTCGCTCTCAGCAGCCAAGTGCTGGGCCAGAGTCTGCTAGTCTATGCCATCGGCTCGCTGCCGCCAATCGTGGTTGGGCTGACGCTCCTGACCCAGCCCGCCATCTCGGCGATGGTCGGCTGGGTCGCTTATGGGGAGATCCTGTCGCCGCTCGACTGGATTGGTGCGTTCGCCATCGCCGGGGCGCTCGTCCTGGTCCGCCTGCCGGAGCGGGGCTTGCGCCGGCGCGCTCCTCAGCCCAGTTGAGCCCGCATGACTGAGCCGAGTCCGCTCGAACAGCTGCGCCGCCGCCTTGCCTTGGCGGTGGGCGAGAATGCTGTGTTCGACGGCTGGACCAAGGTCGCCGTGGAAAGCGCGGCGACCCAGCTCGGCACCGATCCCGCGCAGGCGCATCTCGCCATGCCCAAGACACAAGCCGGATTGATCGACACCTACATCCAGGAAGTCGATCGTTCGCTCGAGGAGTATTTCACGCCAGAGCGGCTCCAGGATCTCAAGATCCGCGAGAAGATCAGTGCTTTGGTGTGGAAGCGGCTCGAGATCATGGGCCCGGCGCGCGAAGCCGTCCGCCGCGCCCTCGCTATTCTCGCCATGCCCCAGAATGTACCGCTGGCGCTGCGTATCTCTTGGCGCTCGGCGGACCTGATGTGGCGCATCGCCGGCGACACGAGCACCGACTTCAACCATTACACGAAGCGGATGACGCTCGGCGCCGTCTACGGCTCGACGCTGCTCGCCTGGCTCGACGACCAGAGTGAAGGCTGGAGCGACACCGCCGCCTTCCTCGACCGGCGCATCGATGACGTGATGAAGTTCGAGAAGTGGAAGGCCCAATGGCGCGGCTCGTCCGATATGCGGATCAGTCCCTCGCGCTTCTTCGGACGGCTGCGCTACCCGCCCCGCTGATTGTTCACTTCACACCTCGCGACGTTAATGATAATCAGTCGCAAGAATGAACGCGCCCTTCCATCCGGAACCGACCTCGCTCGACCTGCTTGCCATGGGCACGCGGGCGCGAATCGCGACGATCGACTGGGCCGCGCTTGATTCGGGTGAAGCGCGCCGTCTTCAGCATTTCGGCTTCGATGAGGGCGTCACCGTTGAACCGCTCCACCTCGGTCCGTTTGGTCGTGATCCGATTGCGATCCGCGTCGGCCGGATGACCGTCGCCATCCGCCGCAAGCACGCCGGCGCCATCCGCGTTACCCCGCTCAACAAGTGAACCCGCTCCCGCTCGTGGCCGTCGCCGGCAGCCCCAATGCCGGCAAGAGCGCTCTGTTCAACGCTCTCACCGGCGCGCGCCAGAAGGTCGGCAATTATCCCGGCGTCACGGTCGAGCGGCACTCGGGCCGACTGACGCTAGGCGATGGCCGCCCGGTCGAGCTCGTCGACCTGCCCGGCGCCTATAGCCTCGAGCCGGCGAGCCCCGACGAAGAGGTCACCCGCGACGTCCTTCTCGGCAAGCAAAAGGGCGAGCGCCAGCCCGACGCGTTGGTCATCGTCGTCGACGCATCGAATCTCGACAACCACCTCCGGTTTTGCCTCCAGCTGATCGAACTTGGGCATCCAACCATTGTCGCGCTGAACATGGTCGACCTCGCAGCACGCGATGGTCTGCTTCTCTCCCCGCAAATTGTCTCACAGGAGCTGGGCGTTCCGGTGGTCGAGACCGTCGCCGTCCGTAAGCGCGGCATTGCCGAGCTTCACGAGGCTGTGGATAACATGCTCTCGTCGCCGCGCTGCGGCGTGCACCGGCGGGTCAAGACGGACCTCATCCACCTCCAGCGCCGGGCCCGCGAAATCGCCACCGCCGCGGTCGTCAGCGAAACGCCCGTCCGCCGCTGGACCCACCGCCTCGACGCAATCCTCCTTCACCCGATTGCCGGCCCGATCATCCTCGCCGCCCTGATGTTCCTGATGTTCCAGGCCGTCTTCGCCTGGAGCGAAATCCCCAAGGCCTGGATCCAGAGCGGTATCGACTGGCTTTCGGCAATAACCACGGCAACTCTTCCGGTGGGCCTGCCGCGATCCTTGATCGTCGACGGCGCGATCGCCGGCGTCGGCGCGGTGATCACCTTCCTGCCCCAGATCCTGATCCTGTTCTTCTTCATCCTGCTTCTGGAAGGCACCGGCTACATGGTCCGCGCCGCCTTCCTGATGGACCGGCTGATGCACGGCGTCGGACTGTCGGGCCGCGCCTTCATTCCATTGCTGTCGAGCTTCGCCTGCGCCGTACCGGGGATCATGGCGACGCGTACCATCGACGATCCCAAGGACCGGCTGACGACGATCCTCGTCGCGCCGCTGATGACCTGTTCGGCGCGGTTACCGGTTTACACCCTGATCATCGCCGCGTTCATCCCGAACACTCGCGTCGTCTGGGGTGTGGGCCTGCAAGGGCTGGTGATGTTCGGTCTATACATCGTCGGGATCGCCGGCGCCCTTCTGGCCGCGCTGGCGCTTCGCCGCGGCGTGCTGAAGGGAAGCAGCGGCGGCTTCATGATGGAGCTGCCGAAGTATCAATGGCCGCCGCTCAAGGACGTCGCCATCGGTCTGCTCACCCGCGTCCAGATCTTCCTCAAGCGCGCCGGGACGATCATCCTCGGTACCACCGTCGTGCTCTGGGCGCTGGCTAGCATCCCCCTAGCGGGCCCGGGCCAGAAGCAGAGTGAAGTCTCGATCGCCGGCCACATTGCGTCGGGCATCGAGACGGTCGTGAAGCCAATCGGCTTCAACCACGACATCGCCCTCGCGCTATTGCCTGCGATGGCCGCGCGCGAGGTCGCCGTCAGCGCTATCGCCACCGTCTATTCGCTCGACTCAACCGATGAAGGCGGCTCGAAGAAGCTCGAAGATCGCCTCAAGCACCGCTGGCCGCTGCCGACTGCGCTCGCCTTTCTCGCCTGGTTCGTCTTTGCTCCGCAGTGCATCTCGACCATTGCCGTGACGAGGCGTGAGACCAACGGCTGGAAGTGGCCGCTGTTCATGATCTCCTATCTCTTTGTGCTCGCCTATATCGCGGCGGGATTGACCTACTGGACGGCGGTCGCACTCGGTTTATAGCTGTCCCTCAAAGTTAGAGGAGACTCGCGATGGCGGGCGTGAACAAGGTCATTCTGGTCGGCAACCTGGGCGCGGATCCCGAGGCGCGGTCGCTCAACAACGGCGGAGAAGTCGTCAACATGCGCATCGCCACGTCGGAGAACTGGAAGGACCGCGATGGTAACCGCCAGGAGCGGACCGAGTGGCATAATGTCGTGATCTTCAACGAGAACCTCGGCCGCGTCGCCAAGAGCTATTTGAAGAAGGGTTCGAAGGTCTATCTCGAAGGCCAGCTGCAGACCCGCAAGTGGACCGACAACCAGGGCAACGACAAATACACGACCGAGATCGTGCTCCAGCGTTTCCGCGGCGAGCTTCAGTTGCTCGACAGCCGTGATGGCGGTGGCGGGCGTAGCGCGTTCGGCGAGGACTATGGCGCCGACGATTACGCCGGCGGCTCCGCTCCGCAGCGCAGCCAGCAGCGTCCGCAACCGGCGGCGTTCGACACTGACCTCGACGATGATGTCCCGTTTTAAGAAGGGTCGCTGCCCCGCTTGAGCTGGGCTAGCGCGGCAAACGGGCCGGCTTCGGCTTCCGTCAGGATTCCCGCTTCCTTGAGCGCCGCTTCGGCGCCGGCGCTGCGCGGGTAAGGATCGAGGCTCAGCGCCAGCGTGTCGGCAATCGCGGAGCCCAAATCGATGATCGCGCCATCGTAGAAAACCATGTCGCAATCGGCCGAGCCAAGCTCGACCTCCTCTTCGGAACGCGCGCCAGTCGGCTCCGGCATGAAGACGAGGCTGAACGCTTCGTCGACGTGAGCAGGCACTGGCTCGCCCGTTACGACGCAGCTCTGGTTGAGCGATGCGCTGATCCGGCCATCTGCCTCGATCAGCGGCCCTTTCTTGGTCAGCGTCGCGTGCGCCTGGAAGCAGTCGAGGCTGTCGAGCCCGAGCCTCTCGGCGATCGAAGCGCGCTCCGACTCGTCGGCGTTGAGCTCGACCCGCTCGCCGTCGTGAACCTGGTCGAGCCTCAAGCGATGGGCGAAGCGGTCGCTCATCCGATCCTCCCTTCAGCAATGGCATCGGTGGGCAAGCCGTCGAGCTCTTGCCACAGGCCTTTCAACGAATCCGATACGTGGGCCAGCGCAGGGGACGACGGTTCATTGGAGCCATAGACGCTTTCACGAGCGGCCTCGTCCCATGTTTCATTCCGCCACAGCTCGACGCGGCGGCCGAGCGCGCCGACCAGCTTGCGAACCGTCCGCCCGAGCTTGGGATCGCCCATGCCCATTTCGCGGTGCTCAGCTTCCATCGCCTCGACGAAGCGCTCGGTCAGCGCCACCGACGCTTCCCCATCCGGCTGACGCTCGAGACGTACCAGCACCAGCGCCGCAATCGTCGCGAGCATGGCGAATCGCCCGTCCACCGTGTCGGGCACTTTGCCGTCGACATACCAATGCGCCTCGCGGGTGCGCTCGGTTACCCAGCGGAACAGCGCCGCACCGCGAGCCCGCTCGGTCGTTAATCGTGGGAACAGCAAACGGAGCATAGGTCCTCTGGCACTCGCAGGCTTGCGCCCCGGCTCGTGGCCCGCATATGAGGCCGAGGTGGCCGTACGCAAGATCGAGCGCGGCCGATGAGAGGGTTTGGAACGAATGAAAGTTGCGCTGCTCAAGCTTTCGGCGGCCATGATTGGGGCGTCCCTGCTCGCCGGCTGCGCGGGCGTTCGCGTTCATAAGGGTGCCGTCGTCGATCCGCAGCTCGCGAGCGCGATCCAGCCGGGCGTCGACAACAAGGCGTCGGTCGAGAAGACTCTGGGCCGGCCCTCGTTCGCCGGGCAGTTTACCCCGAACGACTGGTATTATGTCGCCCAGGACACGCACCAGTTCGCGTTCCGCAACCCGCGCGTCAGCCAGGAAAATATCTACCATATCAGCTTCGACGCGGCCGGAAACGTCACCGGTGTACAGCGGACGGGCAAGGAACTGATCGTCGGGATCGACCCCGTTAGCCGCAAGACACCGACCCTCGGGCGCCAGAAGAGCTTCTTCGACGAGCTGTTCGGCAACATCGGCACAGTCAGCTCCGGTGCAACGCCCACGCAATAGTCGCTTCGGACGGGCGGCTTCCTACTGACGGCGGTTTCGCTTAATCGCTGTCCATGACCGCGACGCCCGCCGGCATCAACTATGCCGACTATCTGAAGCTGGACCAGCTTCTGTCCGCCCAGCAACCGCTGTCGGACCTTCACGACGAGATGCTGTTCATCGTCATCCACCAGACCAAAGAGCTGTGGATGAAGGAGATGCTTTACGAGCTTCGGCTGGCGGTTTCGCTGGTCGAGGCCGACCGCTTTGCGGAGGCCTACAAGGCAATGGCCAGGATCAGCCGAATTCAGGCGGTGATGACCCTGTCCTGGGATGTGCTCTCGACGCTTACTCCGGTCGATTATTTGAAGTTCCGAGACGTGCTCGGGACGTCGTCGGGTTTCCAGTCAGAACAGTTTCGCGAGATCGAATTCCGCCTCGGGCTCAAGGAGCCGAATTTCCTCGAACAATATGAGACCGGCAGCCCGGCCCGCGCTGCGCTGAATGTTGCGCTCAAGGAACCGAGCCTGCGCGAAGCCTCGCTCGGCGCGCTCGAGCGCGCCGGCTTCGACCTCGGCGACCGGTCGGTCGCGGCGATCGCTAAGGCGTGGCTCGAAGTCTACCGCGATTCCGACAAGTGGTTCGACCTGTACGGGCTCGCGGAGAAGTTGGTCGATATCGACGATGCCCTGGCCGCGTGGCGGCACAAGCATGTGCTGACCGTCGAGCGCATCATCGGCAATAAGCGTGGCACCGGCGGTTCTGCGGGGGCGCCTTATCTGCGAGCAACTCTCGAGAAGCGCGTATTCCCTGAATTGTGGGCCCTAAGGACCGATCTTTGAGCTTCAAGGACCTGTTTTCACGAAGCCTCGGTGCCGATCCCGAACGCCTGCACTTCGCGGCGCATAGCCACCACCTCTGGCCCGATGCGAGCTTCGCCGGACAGGTCGCAGCCTGGAACGACGCCGCGCGCCTCGCCGACCGCAAGTGGGACAAGGTGATGGGCGAGATCTGGCCCGAGGCCCAGGCCAACGTTGCCCGTGAGCTCGGGACTGGCGACCTGTCAGCGATCGTCTTCGCGTCGAACACCCACGATTTCCTGATCCGGCTGATCACCGCGGCGCCGGTGCGCGGTGACGGACCGCTCCGCGTGCTGACCACCGATGGCGAGTTCCACAGCGCCCGCCGCCAGTTCGCGCGCTGGGCCGAGGCTGGCTGGATTGCGCTTGAGACGGTTCCCGTCGAGCCGTTCGACAGCTTCAGCGACCGGTTCATGGAGGCCGCGTCCACGGACCAGCATGACCTGATCACGGTCAGCCAAGTCCTGTTCGGCAGCGGACGCATCTTTGACCGAACGGCAGGGCTGGCGGCGCTTGGGAAGCCTGAGGGACCATGGGTCGTCATCGATGGCTATCACGCTTTCATGGCCATTGATGAGCCATTCTCCAAGGAAGCGGCGCGCACGGCCTTCTATCTCGCGGGCGGGTACAAATATGCCATGGCTGGCGAGGGTTGCGCCTTCCTTCACGCGCCCCCCGGCTTCGGACCGCGTCCGCCCGTCACCGGCTGGTTTGCTGAGTTCGAGGATCTGACCCTACCGCCCGGAAGCGTCGGCTACGCGAAGGACGCCAGCCGATTCATGGGCGCGACCTTTGACCCCTCCGCGCTGTACCGCTTCAACGCCACCCAGCGCACGCTGGCCGATAACGGCCTCACGACCGAACGGATTTCGGGGCACGCCGCAGACCTGCAGCGCCAATTTCTCGCAGGATTGAGCAGTACTTTGCTCGCCCCTGCTGAGCTCCTTAACCCCTTGGATTCAGGGCCTCACGCGCGTTTCTTGGCCTTCCGGAGCCGCGACGCACAGCGCTGGTATTCGGATCTGAAGGCACGAAATTGCATCACGGACGTTCGTGGCGACGTACTGAGGATCGGATTCGGCCTGTATCAGGACGTTGGCGACGTAGAACGCCTCCTGGAGCTTCTCTCCCACCTCTAAGTATCTGAACAATCAGAAAATCTGAGGTTCAGAACAGTAGGGCAGAATGCCCGCCACGGTCGGTTAGCGGCGGAACGTGCCTCTCACCGGTCCGTTGGAATGCGTTGAAAGGAGAATTTCGATGACCAGGCTATTCCTTGCCGCGGGCGTCGCCGCTTTGGCGATTGCGACGCCGGTGAGCGCAAAGCCCGGCGGTGGTAACGGCGGGCACGGAGCCGACAGAGGTGCCGCCCAGTTGCGCGGCGGCGGTGGTGGCCACGCCAATTTCGAGGCGCGTGGCGGGAACCGCGGCGGCGATCGCGGCAGTCTCCGGATGCAGAGCCGGAGCGGTGGCGACCGCAGTGCCTTCCGCATGCAAAGCCGCGGCGCGGAGCGCCAAAACCGGGCCTTTGCCTTCCAGAGCCGCGGCCATGCCGATGTAAGGGTCGACCGCAATCGCGGTTCGAACTTCCGCATGGCGGGGCGCACCCAGCATCAGGACCGGCAGGCCTTCCGCGCTAACCGCAATGATCGCCAGCAGGCGCGCATCGCCGATCGCAACCAGCTTCGCGCCAACCGCATGGAGCAGGTTGGCGGTCGCATGGCCGAACGCCAGAAGCTGCGCACTGATCGCTTCAACGATCATCAGATGCGCATCGACAACCGCCTCGCGGCTCGCGAGCAGTTCCGCGAGAATGCGCAGGGCCGGTTCGGGCTGCGCAACGACCTTCGGGCGGAGCGCATCGCCAGTCTTCGTGAAGGCGACTGGGGCGAGCGTGATCGTTGGGACCACGGCTTCGCCCGGGGCGACATCGACGGTTGCCCTCCGGGCCTGTGGATGAAGAACAACGGCTGCCTCCCTCCGGGCCAGGAACGCAAGCTTCTCGGGCAGTCGATCAATTCGTTCCGTGCGGCCAGCGTCCCGCTGGCGCTGAGCAGCTTCTACCCGGACACCAGTGACTATTACTGGCGCTACAACGATGGCTACATGTACCGGGTGGACCGGACGTCGAACCTCGTTGCCGCGCTGCTACCGCTGATTGGCGGTGGCTATGTCCCGGGCACGATGTTCCCGTCGGCCTACTCGCCTTATTATTCGTCGGGCTACACCTTCCCGAGCTATTTCGGGAATTCTTACGTCCCGGATTATTACGGCTGGAACGCCTTCTATCCAGATACGCCGTACATGGATTACCGCTATCTCAACGGCAACGTGTACGGGGTCGATCCCTACAGCGGCATGGTCGAGGACGTGATCCCGACCTACGCCTACGGCTATGGCGTCGGGCAGATGCTTCCGGCGGGCTACGGCTACTACAACGTACCGTACCAGTACCGGAGCATGTACTACGACACGTCCGACTATAATTACTGGTACGCCCCGGGAGCGATTTATCAGGTCGACCCGAGCAGCCAGCTGATCACGGCGGTCGCGTCATTGTTGTCGCCGGGTCTCTCGGTCGGCCAGGCGCTGCCGATGGGCTATGATGTCTACAACGTCCCTTATGCCTATCGGTCGACCTACTACGACACACCCAACGCCTGGTACCGTTACAACAACGGCTACATCTACCAGGTCGACCCGACGACGCGTCTGGTCACGGCGATCGTCGCCTCGCTTCTCACCTAAGCGAGAATTCATGGATCGGGATGGCCCCGCGATGCGTTGCGGGGCCGTTTCGTTTTTCCGCCGAATCATTGGAGAAAATAAATGAGGAACGCAGCGCTCACGCTCGGCTTGGCGGCCGTGCTCATCAGTGCGTCGGCGTGCACTAAGAACGACGCGTCAAACCAGAGCGGGCAGACCCCGGCCGCAACCAAGGCCGCCGGTGGCAAGACCATCGCCGCCGGCCTCGCTGCCGACAGCAAGTTCATGGCTGCGGCCAAGGCTGCGGGCATCGACAAGACGCTGACCGGCCCGGGGCCCTACACCGTCTTCGTCCCGGATGATGCGGCGTTCGCCAAGCTTCCGGCGGGCTCGCTCGACAATACGACCGACCCGACGCAGCGGGCGAAGGCGACGTCGATCGTCACCTACCACATGGTGTCGGGGACTATTCTGGCGGCCGACATCGGCAAGGCGATCGACAGCGCCAAGGATCACAAGTTGCCGATGATCACGGTCGGCGGTCCCATCTTCACTGCGACCAAGGATGGCGACACCATCGTCCTCACAGACTCGGCCGGTAACGCCGCTCACATCACGAAGGCCGACGACCAATATTCGAACGGTGTCGTCCATCACATTGACGCGGTTCTGACCCCGCCGCAGCCAAAGGGCGCCCCGGCAAGCAAATAACCGCCAAACAGCACTTCACCCGCCCCGAAGGCTCGCTATAACGGGCCTTCGGCGTGGGCTATTGGGGCTGTGGCGACATGAAAGCGACGATTGAACGGGCGACACTCTTGAAGAGCCTCGGCCATGTCCAATCGGTCGTGGAACGCCGCAACACTATTCCGATCCTTTCCAACGTGCTCCTCGAAGCGCGCGACGATGGATCGCTCCGCCTGATGGCAACGGACCTCGACCTCCAGGTCGACGAGAGCATTCCCGCCAACGTTAGCCAGGCGGGCGCGACCACGGTTTCGGCGCACACCCTCTTCGACATCGTCCGCAAACTTCCCGAAGGCAGCCAGGTCGAGCTGACCGCTGCCGAGGGCAAGATGCAGGTCGTCGCCGGCCGTTCGCGCTTCAATCTCTCGACGCTCCCGCGCGACGATTTCCCGGTCATTGCCGAGGGCGAGCTGCCGACAAAGTTCGAGCTTCCGGCGGCGACGCTCCGCCAGATCATCGAGAAGACCCGCTTCGCCATCTCCAGCGAGGAAACCCGCTATTATTTGATGGGGATTTTCCTGCACGTTATCGACGACCAGCTTCGCGCTGCCGCTACCGACGGCCACCGCCTCGCTCGCGTCACCGTTGGCAAACCTGACGGCGCCGATGGCATGCCGGACGTGATCGTTCCGCGCAAAGCCGTTGCCGAGCTCTATCGCCTGCTCGAGGAGCTCGAAGGATCGGTCGAAATTTCCCTCTCGCCGACCAAGGTCCGCTTCGGCCTCGGTAGCGCGGTCCTGACCAGCAAGCTCATCGACGGCACCTTCCCGGACTACAACCGCGTCATCCCGACCGGTAACGACAAGCTCCTGAAGCTCGACCCGAAGAGTTTCTCGGCCGGCGTCGATCGCGTCTCGACCATCGCTAGCGAGAAGACCCGCGCGGTGAAGATGAGCGTCGATCGCGACAAGATCACGCTCTCCGTTACCTCACCTGAGAACGGCGTCGCGACCGAGGAAATCCCGGCCGATTACGGCAATGACGGGCTCGAGATCGGGTTCAACGCCCGCTATCTGCTCGACATCCTCAGCGAGATCGACGGCGACACGGTCGAGGTCCACCTCGCCGACGCTGCGGCGCCGACCCTGCTGCGCGAAAACGACAAGTCTAACGCGCTCTACGTGCTCATGCCGATGCGCGTTTAGGCGCACCAAAGGGGGGAAGTATGCGTAGGCTTATCGCGGCGCTCGTCTCTGTCAGCGCCGCTGCGGTTGCGACGGCATCGCCGACTGAGACTGCTCCAACCGCTCCATCCGTACCGTCCGTCCCAATGCTTGCGCCAGCGCCGGCGGCCGAGGCCGTTTCGCCGGAGCGCCTGAGGCTGGCGACCAAGCTCATTGACCTCCTTCACCCCGACCAGGTTTCGATCGACGCCAATATGCGCGGTTGGGAAATTGGCATGCGCAAGCTGCTCGCGTCGGATCCGAGCTTCGTGAAGCTTGAAGGGACCTATCCCGGAGTGTCGAACGCGGCGCTCGAAGGCGCTCGTCCGGTCGCAACGGACTTCGCCCGGGAATACGTGCGGAACGTGAAAGCGCTGAAGTCGAGGATCTTCGCTAACAGGCTCACACCATCTGAGCTTCAGCAGGCGATTGCTTTCTTCGAGAAGCCGGTCGGCCAGAAATTTGCTAGGCAAATGGCCGAGCGGGCGAATCCTAACGCGGTGTTCGACAAGGTCAAAGCCCGTTCCGGCGAAGGCATCGCTGACCTCAAGGTGAGCGATTTTCAGGGAGAGACCCGAAAGACCGCGGTGAAGATCGTGGGCGACATGTCGCCGTCCGAGACTCTGGAAGTCATGCGCTTCGGAACTCTTCCCGTCTCGACGAAGTTCGCAGCGGCCGGGCAGGAAGCCGAGGCGGGCATCCTCGATCTGCTCAAGAATATCGATCCCAAGTGGAGGGAGCGGCAGCAGGCCGCCGTCGAGAAGGCGGCGGTCAGCTTCATCGACCAGAAGCCGCAGAAATAACTTACCGGCGAGCGGCCCAAACAAGCTAAGCCGCTCGGGTGCCCGTCAGCCGCCTGACCCTGACCGATTTCCGTTCCTACACCACGGCGAGCGTCGAGCCGGGGCCGGGCTTCGTCCTGCTGTCCGGTGAGAATGGCGCGGGCAAAACCAACCTGCTCGAAGCGGTCTCGCTGCTGACCCCGGGCCGCGGCTTACGTGGCGCGGCGCTAAGCGACATGGCTCGGCAGGGCGGGGCAGGTGGCTTCGCAGTCGCAGCGAAGCTCGGAGACATCGATGTCGGCACAGGCGCCCAGCCCACCGCGCCCGAGCGGCGGCAGGTTCGGATCAACGGCGCACCAGCAGCAGTAAACTCCCTGGGCGAGTGGCTCTCCGTTCTGTGGCTGACCCCGACAATGGACCGGCTGTTCACCGGCAGCGCTGGCGACCGCCGCCGCTTTCTCGACCGGCTTGTGCTCGCACTCGATCCTGCGCACGCGCACCATTCGAGCCGTTATGACGCCGCGATGCGGGCGCGCACCAAGCTGCTGCACGAGCCGGAAACTGCTGATCCCACCTGGCTGACCGCGCTTGAGGAAGCGATGGCCGAGCATGGCGCCGCTATCGCTGATGCCCGCGCCCGCACCGTTTCCGCGCTCGACGGGCGCCTATCCGCCGCGCCCGAAGATGAATTCGCCCGCGCTTCGATTAGCCTCGAAGGCTGGGCAGGCGGCGACGTTCGCCGGTTGCTCCTCCAGAACCGGGCCCGCGACGCCGCCGCCGGCCGCGCCACTGAGGGCCCGCACCGCCAGGACCTCGCCGTCACCCATCGCGACAAGCACATGCCCGCCGCGCGCTGCTCCACCGGCGAGCAAAAGGCGCTGCTCCTCCGCCTCGTCCTCGCCCATGCCGAACTGGTCGCCGAACGCCGCGAAGCCCCGCCCATCCTCCTGCTCGACGAGGTTGCCGCCCACCTCGATCCCAAGCGCCGCGCGGCCCTGTTCGCGCGCCTCGAAGGACGCGGCCAGGTATGGATGACGGGCACCGAAGCTGCCCTATTTCACGGCATCGGCACCGCCTCGCGTTTCCACGTCCAGCCAGGCCAAATCGCCCCCGCCTAGACTTTTCGCCATTTCCCTCTATATTGCACTGCAACACGAGGCGCTTTCTCAAGCGGCGTGAACGGTCTCAATTCGATTGAGGACCCGGCCCGCGTCTCGATCGATTTTGCTCTCCAATTCACGCGGGGCGCTTTTTTGACCCCCTCGGACCGTGCGGTTTTCGCGCGGCCGTCAATCATATTGGACTATTCATGTCTTTCCATAATCTGGGGCTGTCGAAGCCCCTGCTCGATGCGCTCGCCGCCAAGGATTATTCGCAGGCGACGCCCATCCAGCTCCAGGCCATTCCGACGGTTCTCACCGGCCGCGACCTCTTGGGCATTGCCCAGACCGGAACCGGCAAGACCGCGGCTTTCATGCTGCCGTCGCTCGACCGCCTCGCCGAAGCCAAGCGCTTCCCGAAGCCGGGCCAGGTGCGCATGCTCGTGCTCGCTCCGACGCGTGAGCTTGCTGCTCAGATTGCCAAGAGCGCCGAGGCCTATGGGCGCTTCATGCGCCTGTCGGTCGGCGTCGTCTTCGGCGGCGTTCCGTTCCCGAAGAGCGCCCGGACCGTGTCGCGCGGCCTCGACGTGCTCGTCGCGACTCCGGGCCGCCTGCTCGACCTCATCGACAACCGCTGCCTGTCGCTCCGCGAGCTCGAAATTCTCGTGCTCGACGAAGCCGACCAGATGCTTGACCTCGGCTTCATCCACGCGCTGAAACGAATCGTCGCTCTGGTCCCGCCGAAGCGCCAGACCCTGTTCTTCTCGGCCACCATGCCGAAGGCGATCAAGGAGCTTGCCGACAAATACCTCACCGACCCCGCCGAGGTTTCGGTCACGCCGGCCGCGACCACGGTCGAGCGCATTGACCAGAGCGTGACGATGGTGAACCAGCCCGAGAAGGCGGCCCTGCTCGCCCTCTACCTGCAGCACAATCCGATCGAGCGTGCGCTCGTCTTCAGCCGCACCAAGCATGGCGCCGACAAGATTGTCCGCCAGCTTGCCGCCGCCGACATCGAGTCGCTCGCGATCCATGGCAACAAGAGCCAGGCGCAGCGCGAGCGCGCCCTTGCGGCGTTCCGTTCGGGTGAGATCCGCGTGCTTCTCGCCACCGATATCGCCGCTCGCGGCATCGACATTTCGGGCGTCAGCCACGTCGTGAACTTCGACCTCCCCGACGTTCCGGAGCAGTACGTCCACCGCATCGGCCGCACCGCGCGTGCCGGCGCCGACGGTATCGCGATCGCCTTCTGCGCCCCCGACGAGCGCGGCAACCTCCGCGATATCGAGCGCACCACGCGCCAGCGCCTGCCGCTGTTGCCGCTCCCGGCCGATTTCATGGCCAGCGCCGAGGCGTTCAAGCGCCTAAAGCCGCCGGTCGTCGCTAAGCCCGAGCGCTCGGATCGTTTCGCGACCAAGGCGGACCGTCGCCAAGACGGCCAGCAGCGCCGCAACCGCAACAACGGTCAGCAGCGTCACCCGCACCGGGGCGAGGGCCATCCGGCCCATCGCTCGGAAGCCCGCGATCGCAACGGCCAGCGCCGCGACGAGCAGCGCAATGACGGCGCCCGGTCATCGTACCGCCCGGAAGCCTATCGCGAGGCCGGTCAGTCTGACCGCCGTCCGAACCGTCCCGAAGGCGGCCAGCGCCAGTTACAGTCGAACCAGGGCCGCGACGGCTATCGTCAGAACAACGGCGGGCCGAAGCGCAAGTTCGGCGGCAACCGTAGCCGTCCCGGCAGCGGCCACCGCGCCCGCGGCTAAATCCCGTTGGAGCTTCCCGCGCCGTCAGGCCGGGAAGTTCATCCTCTTCAGGAATGAAGCGAAGCGCGGGTCGCTTCGGACCGGACGCAGGAACGAGTCGCGCTTCATGATCGCGAGGCCCGGATCTCGGAACGCCCATGCCTTCTCGAGCGACGCAAATGTCTCGTCCGTCTCGCCCCGTTGCGCGTGGATGTCGGCATATTGGTAGTGCGCGGCGTCGCCGTTGACCGCTTGCGCTCGCTTCAATGCGGCGTCGGAAGCGGCGCGATTGCCCTGGCGGCCGTAGATGATCGCCTCCCCGACTAACCGGAATAGATAGTCGGCCGGCAATTGCCGCAGCAAGGCGAGCCCCTCGTCGGCCTTGCCTAGCTCGTTCAGTGTAACCGCAAGGAAGGCGCGAATGAGCCGGCGGTTTGGCGCCAATACCAACGCTTTCCGGTACGCGCTCTCTGCCTCGGCGAACTGTCCGAAGCTGGATTGCGCGCCGCCCTCCTGGGCAAAGGCGCCTGCGTTCAGCGGATCTCGGCTTTGCGCCTCTCGGTTCAGCCGGATTGCCTCATCCTGCTTACCGAGCATCCCCACAAAGTCCGCATAGTTGAGGAGGTCGTCGACATCGCCGCCGGCCAGCGAATGGCCTCTCTCGAATTCCGCTGCCGCTCCGCCGACATTCAGCTGCCACAGGGTGACGGTCGCCAAGGCCAGATGGGCCGAAGCAAGGGATGGAGCCAGGGCGATCGCCTGCTTCGCCACCGCAGCTGCCTGTACGAAGCCCGGACCGAACTGGCCGGTGCTGTTGGTGTAATATCCGTTGAGGTTGATTAGCACGGTCGCTTTGAATGACATGGCGTCGGCGAACTTCGGATCGAGCGTGATCGCCGAATCGATCAGTCCAAGGGCTTTGCGAAGGCTGTCTTCGCTGTCGTCGCCGCGGAACTGGGCGCGAGCTTTCAAATAGAGGTCGTGCGCCGCGGCGTTGGTTGTTCCGCCGACGCTGATCGCGGTCCGCGCCGCCTGCCCGAGCGCCGCACTCAATGCGCTCGCGACATTCGCGGCTATGTCGGTCTGGATCTTGATCGCATCGCCGGGACTGCGGTCATAGCTCTGCGACCATTTGTCGAGGCCGGTGCTGCCGTCGATCAGCTCGGCGGTGATGCGGATGATCGACGCCGACTGCCGCACGCTCCCGGTCAGGATGTTCGCCACCGACAGCTTTTTCGCGACCGTCGCCGCGTCGTCGTGCTGCACCGCTTCGGACGAAGTGCTCCCCGCGACCTTCAGGCCAGCGATGCGGGACAGCGCGCTGCGGATTTCCTCGGCGATTCCGCTCGAAAAATAGGCCTGCGCGGGGTCGCCGCTGAGATTTTCGAACGGCAGGACCGCGATGCTGTCCGACGATGAGCCCGAAAGCCCACCCTTGAAAAGCGCCCAACTGCCCGCTCCCGCGACAGCGACGGCAGCAACCGCGCCACCGGCGATTGCCGTTCGCCGAGTGACGATCGGCCCGTGCTGTCCCGATGGCACCGACGCAGCGGGAACGCAGCCGCAAATCCGCTGGATCGCTTCAAGGAACGCCCGGTAATGCGGATCGGACCGGTTGCCGTGCCAGTTCTTGAGCGACGTCGCCTGGCTCTCGCCGAACCCGAGCGGCGGCATCACTGCATCGATCAGGACGGGGACATAGACCCCGCGCTTCTGCGCCCGCGTCGCCTCTTCGCGAACGAAGCCGCCTTCCGGCCCGACCGACCTCTTGCTCCACACCACCACGACCGTGCGTGCTTCGTTGAGCTGTCGTTCAATGGTCTCGCGCCAGGCATCGCCGACGCCGATATGCTCGTCCCACCAGACGGAAAGGCCCTCGGCCTGCAGCGCCTGCACCAGCGGCTGCACGCGGCGGCGGTCCTCGGCCTTGTAAGAAACAAAGACGTCCGCCATCCGGCGCCCCCTCCAGCTTAAGCATATTCGCGAATGTCGGGCGTGCAAACTGAACTATGCGCCAGCGCCAGCAAACGCTGGACTCACGCGACGCACCGGTTCAGCCTCACCCTGCAGAATCGAGGGAAGTCATGAAGAATTGTATCGTCAGTTGGGTACCCAACAAAATCGATATTTCCCAAGACCCGGAGAAGGGCTGGGCAGTGCTCAGGTTCGCCCGTGACGATGACTACGTCGAGCTGATGTTCCCGAGGAGCGCGATTGAGCCATTGTTCAAGCAGATCGTCGACACGCTGCAGCACAATGACGAGACATACCGGGAGGAGAAGGGCGAACCGAACTAGGGCATCCTAGACATCCCGGCCTTGCGCCGGAGGTCAGGGTGCGCGACTGTCCCATCGATTCACGCGTGCGCGCACGCCCGCGCGCGTGACATCCGCGCCGCAATCCCTATATCTACACTATGGCAACCGACCCCAATCAGAATGAATATGGCGCCGAGAGCATCAAGGTGCTCAAGGGCCTCGACGCGGTGCGCAAGCGCCCTGGCATGTACATCGGCGATACTGACGACGGATCGGGTCTTCACCATATGGTGTTCGAGGTCTCGGACAATGCCATCGACGAGGCGCTCGCCGGCCACTGCGACCGGATCCTGATCACGCTCAACCCCGACGGATCGATCAGCGTCGACGACAACGGCCGCGGCATCCCGACCGGGATTCACCCCGAAGAGGGCGTCTCGGCGGCCGAGGTCATCATGACCCAACTCCACGCCGGCGGAAAGTTCGAAAACACCAGCGACGACAATGCCTACAAGGTGTCCGGCGGCCTCCACGGCGTTGGCGTGTCGGTAGTCAACGCGCTCTCCGAATGGCTCGATCTCATCATCTGGCGTGATGGCGAAGAACATTACATGCGCTTCGCTCACGGCGACGCGGTCGCTCCACTCAAGGTCGTCGGCCCGGCGCCCGAAGGAAAGAAGGGTACCAAGGTCACCTTCCTGCCCAGCCCCGAGACGTTCAAGATCACCGAGTTCGACTTCGAACGGCTCGAGCACCGCTATCGCGAGCTCGCCTTTCTCAACTCCGGCGTTCGCCTGATCCTTGTCGATGCGCGTCATGCCGAGAAAAAGGAGATCGAGCTGTTCTACGAAGGGGGCATCGCGGCCTTCGTGAAGTGGCTCGACCGTGCCAAGACGGCGATTGTCCCCGATCCGATCGCGATCAACGGGCAGCGCGACGATATCGGCATCGACGTCGCTCTCGAATGGAATGATTCCTATTACGAGAATGTCCTCTGCTTCACCAACAACATTCCGCAGCGCGACGGCGGCACGCACCTCGCGGCATTCCGCGCAGCGCTGACCCGCACCCTCAACAACTACGCCGAGCGCTCGGGGCTGATGAAGCGCGAGAAGGTTCAGCTATCGGGCGAAGACATGCGCGAAGGCCTGACCGCAATCGTCTCGGTCAAGCTGCCCGACCCCAAGTTCAGCTCGCAGACCAAGGACAAGCTCGTCAGTAGCGAGGTGCGCCAGCCGCTCGAAAGCCTGATGGCGGACAAGTTCGCCGAATGGCTCGAGGAAAATCCGGCGCACGCCCGGACGATCATCCAAAAGGTCGTCGACGCCGCCGCAGCCCGCGAGGCTGCCCGCAAGGCGCGCGAGGCCAGCCGCAAGTCGGCAATGGGCATCGCGTCGCTCCCGGGCAAGCTGCACGACTGCCAGGAACGCGATCCCGCCAAGTCCGAACTGTTCCTGGTCGAGGGTGACTCGGCTGGCGGCTCCGCCAAGCAGGGCCGCGACAGCAAGTACCAAGCGATCCTCCCGCTGAAGGGCAAGATCCTCAACGTCGAGCGCGCGCGCTTCGACCGCATGCTGTCGTCCAAGGAAATCGGGACGATGATTCAGGCGCTGGGTACGGGCATCGGCCGCGAGGAGTTCAACCTCGAAAAGCTGCGTTATCACAAGATCGTCCTGATGACCGACGCCGACGTCGACGGCGCGCACATCCGGACGTTGCTGCTGACCTTCTTTTACCGACAGATGCCGGACCTGATCGAGAAGGGGCACCTCTTCATTGCCCAGCCACCGCTCTACAAAGTCAGCCGCGGCCGGTCGGAAGTTTATCTGAAGGACGACGCCGCGCTCGACGATTATCTCGAGGAAGCGGGGCTCGAAGGGCTCGTGCTCGACACGCGCGACGGCTCGCGCTCGGGCCGCGACCTCAAGGCGCTGGTCGACCATGCCCGCCGAATGCGGACGCTCATGCGCTACGCGCCGCGCAAATATGATTCCGCGATGATCGAGGCGCTGGCGCTCAACGGCGCGCTAAAGCCGGATCTCAGCGCCGAGGGGCAGGCCAAAGCGATCGCGAAGGTAGCCGAGTGGCTCGCCGCCGGTGACACCGAAGCGACCTGGTCGGGCGAAGTCGCGGCCGAGGGCGGGTATCTCTTGCGGCGCCTCTGGCGCGGCGTGACCGACGCCTACATCATCGAGCCGAGCTTCCTGGTCTCCGCCGAGGCGCGCAAGCTCGACACGCTCGCCGGTGAGCAGGCCGCGGTCTATTCAACCCCGCTGACCCTCCGCACCCTGAAGAAGGGCGGTGCGGCCACTCAGCAGGAAGATCCGCTCGCCCCGAGCGAAGTCGAGGGGCGTGAAGAGGGCGAAGAAGCGCCCGAGGCCGTCGAGGCCGAAACTAAGGGCAAGCCCGTACCGGTCACGCGTCCGTCCGAGCTGCTCGACGCCGTGCTTGCCGCGGGCCGAAAGGGTCTCTCGATCCAGCGCTACAAGGGTCTTGGCGAAATGAACGCCGAGCAGCTGTGGGAAACGACGCTCGATCCGTCGAACCGCTCGCTGCTCCGCGTCGAAATCGCGCAGGCCGATGTCGCCGACGAGATCTTCACGCGCCTGATGGGCGACGTCGTCGAACCGCGCCGCGAGTTCATTCAGGACAATGCCCTCAGCGTCGCGAACCTCGACGTTTAGGAACCAAACGGGACCAACGGCTATTGGCCGCGATGTGACCTCTGCGCCGACGATCACCGTAGCGTCGTACAACATGCACAAGGCGGTTGGCCTCGACGGCCGCCGCGACCCGCATCGCGTGCTTCGGGTGCTTCAGGAAATCGACGCCGATATCGTCGCTTTGCAAGAAGCCGACCGGCGCATCGGCGGGCGCGGCTCGACCGTCCCGCATGAGCTGATCGACAGCCACGGCATGTATAAGCCGGTGCATCTCGGCGTGCGCCACAAGCGCCCGCTGGAGAAAGCGCGCCAGCATGCTGAGCGCCTGCTGAAGGTGAACACCCGCAACATCGGCTGGCATGGCAACGCCATCCTGGTGAAGCATCATATTGGCCTCATCGACTGCAAGGCGCTCGACCTGCCGACGCTGGAGCCGCGCGGCGCGGTGATGGCCGAGCTCCTCATCGGCGATAAACCACTGCGCGTCGTCGGCATGCACCTCGACCTCTCCGGCCTTTGGCGAAGGCGGCAAATGCGCGCGATTCTCGACGCAATTGCGTCCCGGCCGCAGCAAATGCCGACGATTCTCATGGGCGACACGAATGAATGGCGCACCGTCGCCGGCTGTTTGAAGGACGTTGGCCCCGACTTCCACGTCGCTCCCACCGGCCCAAGCTTCCACGCCCGCCATCCCGTGGCCGCGCTCGACCGCATTATCGTGAACCGGGGGGTGAACATCGAAGCCGCCGGCGTGCACACGAGCGCCGTCGCCCGCCGCGCGTCCGATCACCTGCCCATCTGGGCCAGGCTTAGCGTCTAGCCCGCGATCTTCCTCAAGCGGCGCCGCTGGATCGATGACCCGATCCCCATCGCTTCGCGATATTTGACGACGGTGCGGCGGGCGACGTCGAAGCCCTTGCCTTTCAGCAGCCCGGCAATCGCATCATCGCTGAGGATCTCGTTCTCGACATCGATGAGCGCCTTGATCGCCGACTTCACCGCTTCCGCCGCCGCGCCATCGCCCTCGGCCGAAGCGACACCCGACCCGAAGAAATATTTCAGCTCGAACAACCCGCGGTCGCAGAGCAGGTATTTGTTCGATGTCACCCGGCTGACCGTCGATTCGTGCATCTCGATCGCCTCGGCGACCTCGCGCAGTGTCATTGGTTTCATCGCTGCGACGCCCTTGTCGAAGAAGCCCTGCTGCCGCTTCACGATCTCGCTCACCACCTTGACGATGGTCCGCGCCCGCTGGTCGAGCGCCTTCACCAGCCAGTTTGCCGATTGCATGCATTCGCTCAGCCAGGCCCGCGACGCCTTGTCCTGCGGCCCCTGCTTCAGTTCCTGGTAATAGCGGCGATTGACCAGCAAACGCGGTAGCGTCGCCTGGTTGAGCTCGACCGCATAGCCCACCCGCAGCTTGCGAACGAAGACGTCGGGCGTGACGTCCTCTGCAGCCGATGCTGAGAATTGGCACCCGGGCTTGGGATCGTAAGCGCGGAGTTCGCGGATCATGTCGGCGAGATCCTCGTCGTCGACCCCGCAAATCCGCTTGAGATCGTTGGTCCGGCCCTTCGACAGCAGGTCGAGATTGTCGATCAGCCGCGCCATCGCCGGATCGTAGCGGTCGGCGGCCTTTGCCTGCAGCGCGAGGCATTCGGCAAGCGACCGCGCTCCCACTCCCGCCGGGTCGAGTCCCTGCACGATTGCCAGTGCTGCCTCGACCGTCGCGACCGGTTCGTCGGCCAGCCGCGCAATTTCATCTTGCGGCACGGCGAGATAACCGGTTTCGTCCAGCATCTCGGCAATGATCCTGGCGAGGCGGCCCTCGCGTCCCGAATAGCCGTGAAGCTGGTCGAGCAAATGCTCCGACAGCGACGCCGCTGAATATTGAAGCCGATCGAAATCAAAGGCTTCCTCGCCGCCCGATGACGTCACGACGTCATTGAAGCTGTCGGTCTCCAGCGCCTCCGATTCCCAATCGCGATCTAGCGGGCGGTCATCTTCAGCCTGTCCCATGATCAAATTATCGGCACCCGGATCATCCGGCGCCTCATCGCCGCCACCGCCGTCCTCGTCGGCCATGAAATCGCCTGCCGGCTGTTCGTCCGGCTCTTCGGTGCGGCCTTCCAGCAGCGGATTTTTCGCAATCTCCTCGGCAATGAACGCTTCCAGCTCGAGATTGCTCAGCTGCAAGAGCTTGATCGCCTGCGTCAGCTGGGGCGTCAGCACCAGCTGCTGCGATTGGCGAATGCTTAAGGAGGGGCCCAGGCCCATCGTCAGATCTCGTTAGAGCGCGAAGCTCTCGCCGAGGTACAGGCGCCGGACCTCCTGGTCGGCCACCAACGCTTCGGGAGTACCAGCAAACAGGACCTGTCCGTCGTAGATGATGCAGGCGCGGTCGACGATATCGAGCGTCTCGCGGACATTATGGTCGGTGATCAGCACGCCGATGTCGCGCTTTTTCAGCTCGCGCACCAGTTCGCGGATGTCGGCGATCGAGATCGGGTCGATGCCCGCAAACGGCTCGTCGAGCAGCATGATCGACGGATCGGCCGCGAGAGCACGGGCGATTTCGCAGCGCCGCCGCTCGCCGCCGGACAGCGCCATCGCCGGCGATTCCCGGAGCCCAGTCAGGCCGAACTCGCCGAGCAGAGTCTCAAGCCGCTCGCGCCGCGCTGCTCGCTGCGGCTCGGACACCTCGAGCACGGCCATGATGTTCTGTTCGACCGTCAGGCCGCGGAAGATCGACGTTTCCTGCGGCAAATAACCAAGCCCCAGGATCGCGCGCCGGTACATCGGCAAGTCGGTGATGTCCTCCCCGTCAAGGAAGATTCGGCCGCTATCGGGCTTCACCAGCCCCATCACCGAGTAGAAGCAGGTGGTCTTGCCGGCTCCGTTCGGCCCGAGCAGCCCGACGACCTCGCCGCGATGAACGTCGAGCGAAACGTCGTGGAGCACCGCGCGCCGGTCATAAGCTTTGGCGATCGAACGGACTTCCAGCCCGGAAACGGTGCCCGGCAGCTGGTCTGTCGCCGGCCGAGCGACGGTCGCGGCTTCGTTCATTGCGATTCTACTGCGTCTTCTTCTGCGGCACGGTGAAGTGGCCGGTCACCCGGCCGCCGCTCGAATTCACGCCCGGCGGGCCACCGTCGATCACCGCGCGGCCCGAATCGAGGTCGATCACCAGGCGCGACCCGTTGAGCTGGTTGTCGCCTCGGTTGAGCTGCACCGCGCCAATCAGCGTGATCAATTTCTTGTCGAGGTCATAGATCCCGAAGTCGCCCTTGGCTGTCTCCGAGGGGCTATGCACCGTTACTCCGCCCGCCGCATCGAGCCGGCGAATCTGGACTCCGCCGCTGGTTTGCGAACCGCCTGAGTAGGCGACGGTCAGGCGCGTGGTGTCGAGCGTCAGCTCATCCTGCTTCACATGGACGTTGCCGGCAAAGATCGCGCGGTCGGCGCGGTCCTGCACCTCTAACCGGTCTGCCGACAGGTCGATCGGGGCGTTGCTATTGTGGCCCTTCAGCGCCGACATCGAACTCTGCTTTTGCTGGGCAATGGCCGCCGTCGTGGCGATGCTGGTCCCGAGCAGCGCCGAAGCAAGGATTGTGCCGGAAAACCGCATGGCCTTCATCTGACGGCCCCTTGCACGATTTTCAAGCGAGTGCCGCCGTCGAGCACGACTTTCCGTTGATCAAGGTCAGCGCGGAGCCGTCCGGCCTGGAACTGACCGAGCCGCATCTGACCGGAAACGGGTCCGGCGCTGGCCATCTGCTTTTGCTTGAGGTCGACGGTCACGTCGCGCGTTTCGAGGCGGTAGCCGTCCGGCCCGACAAGCCGTACCGGGCCGCTCACGTCCATCTTCTGCTGGTCAAGGTCGTACCGCCCGTTGTTGGCCGCGATCATCAACGGGCCCTGGGCCATCGCGAGCCTGGCGAACATGCCCTGGATATCGACGATCGGCACGTCGGAGCTTCGCTGGATGGCGCGATTGGCGTTGATCTCGAACTTCTGCCCTTTGTTGTCGGCGCCGATATAGCGCGCCGATTCGACGCGCATGCGCTCCTGGACGCTCTGCACTTTCTTCTTGTCGAGGATGAAGCTGACGTCGCCATGCTTCTGAAGCGGAGCGAAGGCGAGCACCGCGATCAGCACTCCGACCGCGCTCGGAAGCGCAATCTTGGACCAGCGCACGATCGCGTCGTGCGAGCTCCCGGGAACCGCCCATCGCTGCTTGTTCGCGCGTTCCTTGTTTGCAAGCTCGGACATCAGCCGTTGTGCGCAAGAATATCCTCTTCCGGCCAGCCGGCGAGGTCGAGCATCGCCCGGGCTGGCAGGAAATCGAAACAGGCCTGGGCAAGCTCGAGGCGGTCTTCGCGCTTGAGCCGCTCGTCGAGCTTCTCCTTTAGCGCGTGGAGGTAGCGGACATCGCTGGCGGCATATTCGCGCTGCGCTTCGCTAATCTCGCTCGCGCCCCAGTTGCTGGTCTGTTGCGCCTTCGATAGGTCAATGTTCAGCAGTTCCTTGACCAGGTCCTTGAGGCCGTGGCGGTCGGTGTAGGTCCGCACCAGCCGCGATGCGGTGCGAGTGCAGTACAACGGCGCAGCCATGATCCCGAGATAAGCCTGCATGATGCCAATATCGAAGCGGGCGAAGTGATAGAGTTTGAGGCGGTTCGAATCGCTCAGAAGCGCCTTGAGGTTCGGCGCGGAATAATCGCTGCCGCGCCGGAAGCGGATGAGATGCTCGTCACCCTTCCCGTCGGACAACTGCACCAGGCACAGCCGATCGCGGCCGGGAACCAGCCCCATCGCCTCGGTGTCGACGGCAATCGGGCCGTCGGCGAATTGCACGCCGCCCGGCAGGTCTTCCTCATGGAAATGGATGGCCATCCAGCGTCCTTAAACCGGTTAAGATGAACCGCTTTAGTCCCGCTCTGCCGGTCCGCGCCACCCCGGCGCAATCGAATCACTAGAGCAGCTTGGTTTTTTCCTGTAAGCACCCGCGCGGTGCGTGTGTGGGAAACGCACCGACCGGTAGCGCTTAAGGGCCCAGCGCGTTGGTTATATTTTGATTGGGGCACATAAGAAGTTTGGACGGGCATGGGTTTCGACAGAGGGCGTAAAGGTGACCGCGGAGGGCGCGGTCGCGACAAGCGCGAAGGTTTCGGCGAAGACAATTTCGGCGGCGGTGATTTCGGCGGTGGCGGTTTCCAGGAACGCGGTGGCTATGCCGGCCGCGGCGGTGGTTTCGGCGATCGCGGCGGCTTCGGCGGCGG
>Ga0207689_10000056_pt1 | contig 86419 bp, 81 predicted proteins | sample KBSMisM52_FD_184312 | JGI IMG/M metagenome (GOLD analysis project Ga0207689, IMG submission 184312) | Miscanthus rhizosphere microbial communities from Kellogg Biological Station, Michigan, USA - KBS Miscanthus M5-2 (SPAdes) (version 2) | ecosystem: Host-associated > Plants > Roots >...
TGGCCATGCAGTAGTACTGCGCGGGCACGCAGTGCCCCTTCGAGAGGATGAACCGATCGCGGGCCTCCCACTGGGGGCGGGCCGGATCGAGGCGCAGGCGATTGAAGTAGAGGTCGGCCAGGATATCGATCACGGAGAGCGAGCCGCCGGGATGGCCGGAGCCGGCGTGGGTGATCATGCGGAGGATCTCCACCCGTCCCTCGCGCGCGATGGTCTCGAGCTTCGCCACGTCCGGATTCGCCATCAGTCCAGTCCCTCCATGAAGCCTGCGATCGCATCCACGTGCACGCCGCTCACCGCGATCGCGGGTGCGTACACGATCTCGTCCGCTCCCCACACCAGCGTTCCGCGCGCGTCCTTGGTGGTTCCGAGCACCGCGCCGAGCAGGCGCGTCACGTTGTCGTTGATGCGCAGCGTGTTCGCCTTGAGCGGTGCGGCGAGGCGGCCGTCGCGGATGATAAAAGAGTCGCCCACCACCGTACAAGTGAAGTCGCCGGCCCGCAACCCGTTGATCGGGTACGTGTACCAGATGCGGCCCACGTAGAGCCCGTCGCGCACGCGCGCGAGCAGATCGGGGAGCGCGACCGGATCGCGGCCCTCCAGCACCACGTTGGTGGCCGAGGTCCCGGGCGTGGTCTCGAACGAGCGCCCGCCGCCGTCGTAGCGGAAGCCGTTGCGCGGGACCAGCGCGGCGCGCGCCGCGGCCGGATCGACGCCGAGCTTGCGCCGCGCGTCGGGATCGTGGCGCAGCCGCTCCGTGTCGTACCAGTGGCTCAGCAGGCCCACCAGGACGCCGTCCTTGATGAGGTCGGTGCGGCCGGTGGGCAGGCCCTCGCAGGTGATCCCGCGCGAGCCCGCGAGCCCCGGCATCGCCCCGTGGTCGTAGAGGCTCAGACCGGCCGCGGCCACCGGCTGGCCCAGCCGGCCGAGGAACGGGGTGCTCGCGGAGAAGAACGAGCCGGCCTGGCAGGAGGGCACGATCAGGTTGTTGCAGAGATCGGCCACCGGCTGCGCGCCGAAGACCACGGTGTAGTCGCCCGACGGCACCCGCATTCCGTCGATGGCGGCCACCGCGTTGGCCGCGGCCTCGCTCCCCGCCTCGTCGGTGAAGTCTTCGAGCCGGGTGCAGACCGAGAAGCCGGAGCCCTTGGCGTCGCGCGCCTCCACCATCGCGGTGGTGGAGGCGGTCATGAAGGTGGCCTCGTCGGCCTGCGGGTCGGGCATCGCGGTGGAGGCGATCGCGATGCGCTCCTGCCGGATCGACACGTCGCCGCCCAGGATGAGGCCCAGGCGCTTGAGCCCGGCCTCGTCCGAAACGAGGTCGGCGAGGCGTGACGACGCCATGAACGCCCGCAGGCCCCCCGAGATCACGGTCCAGCCCGACTCCACCAGCTCCGCGTCCGAGATCTCCATGAGGCGCGAGTCGTGGTAGCCGGCGAGGGCGCGGGCCTCCCCGGTCGGCCGCGGCAGCGAGCGGAACGCGGGATCGTGCACCGCGGCCTGACGGGCCTTGGCCAGCGCGCGGCGGGCCCCGCCGGGCGTGAGGTCGCTCGGCTCCGAGCCGAAGCCCACCACCGGCCGGCCGTCGGGCCCGTCGAAGACCGCGTGGACGCCGAGGCCGGTCATCTCGGTGGACTTGGGCTCCTCCACCCCGTTGCACGCGATGTGCGAGGTGTAGCTGAGGCGGGTCAGGAGCGCGCGGTTCAGCGCCGCGAAGACCTCGACCTCGCGCACGCCCGGCTCGGCGGAGAGGCGGGCCAGGGCCTCCGCGACGGTACGCCGGAGGTCCACCGCGCTCAGCTCCCGCCGGTGAGGATCGCGCGGCTGCGCAGGGTGGGCCCGCCGTTGCCGAGCTTGCGGGTCTGCATCGGCTGGCCCTTGCCACAGTTGGGGATCGGGTAGAGCCGGAAGTCGCGCCCGACGCCGTCGACGTGCATCAGGTAGTCGCGGCTGTCGGCCATGATGCCGCCGTCGCGGAAGAGGCGGCCGATCTCGCCGCGACGGATCTCGTAGACCTTGCGTGCAGAGATACGGAAGTTCTCGCGGCTCTCCGCGATGGAGGGGGTGCGGTGGCCGACCAGGTAGTAGCCGTGCTCGATCTCCCGGATCAGCGCGTCCGGGTCCTGGTCGCCGCCCGCGAACACCGTGCTCGACATGCGCACCAGCGGGACCAGCTGCGCGTCGGTGGCCTTCCAGTGACCGTTGGGGTCGCCCCCGAAGATCGCAGCGGTCTGCCGGCTGTTCATGAACCCGGTGAAGATCCCGCGGTCGATGTGGGTCACGCGCCGGGCCGGGGTGCCCTCGTGGTCGTAGGCGTAGTGGCCGTAGCCGGGCAGGGAGGGATCCGAGAACGCGCTCACCAGCGGCGAGGCGATCCGCCGCCCCACCTGCGTGTCGTCGAGGCCGCGCAGGAGCCACGAGCGGCCCGCGTAGGCGGTCTCCATCTTGAGCCCCCGGTCGAGCTCCACCGGGTGCCCGATGATCTCGTGGGAGAGCAGCGTGTTGTAGTGCGGATCGGTGACCACCGGGACCTCGCCCGCGGGCGCCTCCAGCGCGGGCGCGCGGCAGAGCTCGGCCGCGTCGCGCGCGATGGCGAGCGCGAAGGCGGGGAAGGGCGGAAACTCGATCAGGGGCTCCGCCACCCCGCGCGCCAGGATCTCCCAGCCGCGCTGGTGACCGAGCACGTCGTAGATCTCCTGGCTGTTGTCGGACCCGGTGGCGACCACGTAGGCCATGCCCTGGGTCAGGGCGAACGACTGGTCGATCAGCGCGCCCTCGGAGGAGGCGAAGAGCTCGCGGCTCAGCTGGGTCAGGGTGGAGACGTAGTCGTACGAGATGGCGGCGTCCGCGGCGCCCACCTGCCGGGAGACGTCGGTGGTGTAGCGGATCATCTCGTCGAGCGGCACCCCGCGCGGGTCGACCTCGAAGACCGCGGGCACCACCTCCTGCCGCACCGGGATCGGGTGCAGGCGGGTGTCCGTGAGCGCGTCGCCGAGGGCGCCGAACTTGCCCTTCACCTCCGCCTTGAGAGCCGCGTTGGCCATCGCGCGGCGGTAGGCGGCCAGGAGGCCGTCCCGGAGGATCCGCGGCAGATCCGGCAGGTCCGCCGCGCCCAGGCCGCGCCCGAAGTAGCCCGGCGCGCTCATGCGGGAGCCGGCCAGCACGCGGATGCCGAAGGCGAGCGCGTAGTCGTCGCCCGAGGTCCGGGCCTCGCCCCGCTCGGCGCCCGCAAACTTCCCCTCGCTGACCTCGAGGCGCACGTCGGCGTAGCGGAGGTCGGCGAGGGCGCGCGCCTGGGTGGTGACCAGCTCACGCACCACCGGCGTGATCCCTTCGATCAGGCCGACCTCGATGCCGTGCGGCATGGGGCTCAGCCGGCCGCGAAGGGCTCGACCGAGACGGTGTCGCCCTCGGCCACGTCTCCGCGCTCCTCCTCGATGACCACGAAGCAGTTGGCGAGGGTCATCGAGGTGAGGATGCCCGAGCCCTGCGGGCCGGTCGTGCGCACCTCCCAGCGCTCGCCCGAGTAGGAGAGGATGCCGCGCTTGAACTCGCGCCGGCCCGTCTTCTTGCTCATCGGCTCCATCGCCACCGCGTGGAAGCGCGGCGGGAAGAGCTCGCGGCGGCCCGCCAGCTTCCAGAGGGCGGGCCGCACGAAGAGGTGGAAGGTGAGCATCGAGGCCACCGGGTTGCCGGGCAGGCCGAAGAAGAGGGTCGGGCCGATCCGGCCCACCGCGAGCGGGCGCCCCGGCTGCATCGCCACCTGCCAGAAGTCGATGCCGCCCGCGTCCTGCAGGACCGCCTTGACCAGGTCGTGGTCGCCCACCGAGACCCCGCCCGAGGTGAGCACCACGTCCGCGGTGGCCGCGGCGGCCCGCAGGCGCGCGTGCAGCACGTCGTAGAGGTCGGGCACGATGCCGTGATCGGTGGCCTCGCCGCCCGCGGCCTCCACCAGTCCCTGCAGCGAGAACCGGTTCGAGTCGAAGATCTGACCCGGCTTGCGCGCGTGTCCCGGCTCGGCCACCTCGTCGCCGGTCGACAGGATCGCCACCCGAGGCCGCTGCCGCACCAGGAGCAGCGGAAGCCCGAGCGAGGCCGCGACTCCCAGCTCCTGCGGGCGCAGCACGCCGCCGGCGGGCAGCACCACGTGGCCCGCGCGCACGTCCTCGCCGCGCTGGCGCACGTTGACGCCGGCGAGACCGGCCGGGATGCGCACGCGGTCCCCGGTGCGCTCCACCACCTCCTGCGGGTACACGGTGTCCGCGCCAGCCGGCATCGGCGCCCCGGTCATGATGCGCAGGGCCTGGCCCGCGCCGAGCGTGCCGTCGAACACCGAGCCCGCGGCCAGCTCGGCCACCACCGTCAGCTCGCGCGTGCCCGCGGACGGGATGTCCGCCCCGCGCACCGCGTAGCCATCGACCGCGGAGTTCGCGGTGGGCGGCACGTCGAGGGTGGCCCGCACGTCCTCGGCCAGGACGCGGCCGAGCGCGGCCACCACCGGGATCACCTCGGGAGGCGCGACGCGCTCGACCCGAGCCAGGATGTGCGCCTGCGCGTCGGCGACCGAAATCATGGGCGCATTATACCGCGCGGCCGCGAGGGCCACGCCGGGCGGCGTGCTAGCATACGCGCGGTACGCGCGTCGCGAACCCCACTCCGGAAAGGACCCCGCCGTGGCCGCCATCCGCTGCCCGATGTGCCGCGTCGAGCACACCCGACTCGGCTCCGTCCGCCCCCTGCGCGCGCTGCGCGCCGGGCCGGCGCGCGTCGCTCGTGCGCTCCGTCGCGTGCCGCGCCGCCTGCTCTCGCGCCGGCCCGGGCGCGGGGAGTGGGCGGTCACCGAGGTGATGTGTCACCTCGCCGACGCGGAGATCGCGCTCGCCTTCCGGATCCGCAAGATCGCGACGGAGGCGACCGCGCCGATGGTGGCGTGGGACCAGGACCGCTGGGCCGAGGGCGGCCGCTACCGGCGCGCGCGCTCCGGGGAGGCCCTCGCGACCTACACCGCGCTCCGCCGCGCGAACCTCGCGTACCTGACGCGGGTGGGCGCGGCGGCCCGACGGCGCCACGGGCGCCATCCCGAGTACGGCCGTCTCACCATCGATCAGCTCCTGGCCCACTGGGCCGAGCACGATCTGCTCCACCTGGAGCAGATGCAGGCCGCGCACCGGCGTCTCGCCGGACGGGCGTGACGCTGCCGCTGCCGCTGCGCAACCGGCTCGCGGATCTCGTCCTCGACGCGCTCCACGATGCGGACGCGCGCCGGGCGCTGGAGGCGGTGGCCGCGGTGTGCGCGGACTCGCGCGCGCTGGAACGGACGGGGCCGCCGCGCGAGTTTCCCGCCGACCTCTTCGAGCGCCGCGACGACGGATGGCGTCTGCGATCCGGCTACCGCGAGCACGCCGTGCCCTTCGCGGAGCGTGCGGGTCGGGCCGTACGCGCGCTCGCGACCCGCGCGCTCGATCCCCCCGACCCGTCGCTCGACACCGCGCTCGCCCAGGCGGGCGCTCTGTTCACGGCCGGCCTCTACTTCGAGGTGCACGAGATCCTCGAGCCCCACTGGATGCGCGCGGAGGGCGAGGCGCGCGAGACGCTGCAGGGGCTGATCCAGGCCGCGGTGGGCTATCAGCACCTCGCCAACGGCAACCTCGCGGGCGCCCGCGCGCTCCTGCACGACGGTGCCGCGAAGCTCCTCGGTCGGAAGCGACCCGGGGCCGACCTCGATGCGTTTGCGCGCGGTGTGGCCGATCACGCGCGCGCGCTCACCCTGCCCGATGCTCGCGCCGCCGGCTTCGACTGGTCATGCGTCCCCCGGTTCCCTGCGCGGGTGTAGCCTCTAGATCCTACGTACAAGAACGTAGTCAATAATTGATCTGGTCAGAAGGTGACCGGGCTTCACGGGGGCGCTCTGGCACCTATCCTTGCGCTGAATGATGGTCCGATTTCCAGGGATCCTGCGGTCGCACGCCGTGGAATTGGCCCACTGTCGTGTATCTGTGGTCGCTGCCGACCACTACCGCTGCCCGGTCGAGGAGTTATAAACCTCGTGAAATAAAGAACATTCACCAGAAGATTCTCTTGACAGCCCGTATAACCGCCATTAGGGTAGCGGGCACGCTACGGGGTTGACTACGTGGGCCCACGCAGCGGGCTGGGGTTCCCAGGAAGGCGCCGCTCCTGAGCCGGGGGAAAGGTACTCGGTCCTGATCGCGGCAGGAGGTTTCACGATGCCTGCAAAGCTCTTCGTCGGCAACCTGTCGTTCCAGGCCACAGAAGAAGACCTGCGCGAGCTATTCCAGCAGGCCGGGACCGTGGAGTCGGTCCGGATCGTCACGGATCAGTTCACCGGACGGCCCCGAGGCTTCGGATTCGTCGAGATGTCCACCCGGGAGGAGCTGACCAAGGCCATCGAGATGCTCAACGGCCGGCTCTTCCGGGACCGGAATCTCGTCGTCGACGAGGCTCGGCCCCAGCCCCAGCGCGCCGGCGCCGGTGGTGGCCCCCGTGGCGGTGGCGGCGGCGGCCCCCGCGGTGGCGGTGGAGGCGGCTGGCGCCGATAACCGTGTCTCCGAGCTTCAGCGACTGAGCGCGGCCCCGGGAGGCTCTCGCCTCCCGGGGCTTTTCTCGGTGGTACACTACTCATCACATGAGCAGTCAGCAGTGCAGGCCAGGGGAGCCGGCGCCGGGCTTCATCGGGCGCTTCGGCGAGGTCGTCGACCAGCGGAGAGGGTCTGCCTTTCAGGAGCTTAGATCAGAGAACCTGCTGAACCGGCTGAGCGGGGCGGGCATGCCCTTCGGCTGGACGGTCAACCCGTTCCGGGGCTGCGAGGTCGGCTGCCGCTATTGCTACGCGCGCCCCACCCACGAGTATCTGGGCCACGCGGACCCGAGCGAGTTCGAGGAGCGGATCTACGTGAAGCGGGCCGGGGACCGCAAGCTGGATGTCAGCCTCCTGCGGGCCCGAGAGAGCGGGCAGGAGATCGCGATCGGCACCGCCACCGACCCCTACCAGCCTGCCGAGGGCCGCTTCGGGATCACCCGTCACGTGCTCGAGGCCATGACGCGAGTACCGGGGCTGCGGGTGGGCATCACCACCAAGTCCACCGGGATCCTCCGCGACCGCGAGATCCTGGGGCGGCTGGCCCGCACCGCGGAGCTCTGGGTCAACGTGTCGCTGATCTCGCTGGACGCCGACCTGCTGCGCTCGGTCGAGCCGCGCGCGCCGCGGCCGGACCTCCGGCTGGGGGCGGTGCGGACCCTGGCCGGCGACGGCATCCGCACCCGCGTCTTCCTCATGCCGGTGCTGCCGCTGCTCACGGACGGGGAGGCCGGGCTGCGCGAGCTGCTGGCCGCGGCCCTTCACGCGGGCGCGCGCGAGGTCATCAGCCAGGCTCTCTTCCTCCGCACCGAGATGACGTGGCGCTTCTTCCTGGACTTCGTGGCCGCGGAGTTCCCGTGGGCGCTCTCCCGCTACCGCGCGCTCTACCCGAGGCCGGGCAACGCGCCGACCGCGTACCGGGAGGAGATCGACCGGCGGGTGGGCCGGCTCGCGGCCGAGGTGGGCTTCCCGGCCCGCACGCGGGAGGAGCGCGTCCGCGCGGAGGCGCCGGCGCGCCCGCGCCAGCTCGCGATCGAGTGGTGAGCCGGGAAGCGGCTCACTCGTAGAGCGAGAGCTGCTCGGGGGGCGCGGGGGCGGGTGGCTCCTCGACCACCGGGGCCAGCCCGTCCTGGTCGATCAGGGGCCGAAACTTCTCGTGGAGCTCCTGCAGCTTGGCCACGTAGTAGGCGGTGTTCTCGTCGGGCGCGGCCTCGCTCCACTCGCCGGCGAGCTTGGCGGCCTCGTTGACCTTCACCCGCTTGCCCTCGCCGGTCACGTAGTACGAGATCTGGTCGCCCGGCTGGTAGGAGCGCGCGGAGCCGAGGGCCAGCTCGTAGGTCGCGTCCACGCTGCGGGCGCCCGCCTGCAGCTTCTCCCGGTAGGCGGCCAGCGATTCCTGCAGGGTCTCGGTCTTCATGAACTGCCGCAGGGGCACGCGGTGGGCGAGGAAGTCCGCCTCCCAGCGGGCGACCAGGGCGGGGATCTCGGCGCGACGGCCGGTGAGCAGCAGCCGGAACATCTGCTCCATCCAGAGGCGCTGGAAGAGCTCGAGACCGCGCGAGCGCAGGCCGGAGCCCTTGATGAGGAGCTTGCCCCGCCCGTCGAGGACGACGTAGTTCTTCATCTTGTAGCTCAGCATCGCGACGTAGCGACCGTCGAGCTCGAGCTGGATACCCTCGGGCAGCGCGCCGGAGAGCTCGGCCACCAGCCGCTCCTCCGCCGCCGCGCCGCCCGCCGCCTCTCCCGGGGGCGGCACGAAGTAGATGCCGTCGGTGTCGACCTCGACCACGGTGGCGCCCAGGGCTCCGAGGCGGTCGAGCAGCAGCTGCACGAGCCGCCGCCCCTCGCCGGTGACCTGGTTGGCGACGTCGAAGTCGTTCCAGTGCCCCTGGGAGAAGGCGAGGTAGCCGTAGAACGAGTTGATGAAGATCTTGAACGTCTGCTGGAGCGCGTTGAGGAAGACGCGGTCGTCGGGGGCGGTCGCCTCCCGGGCCAGCCGCTTGGCCGAGACCCGGAACTGCCGAAGGTCGTGCAGGAGCGAGCGCGAGACGCCCAGACGGTCCGAGGCCGGGAAGAGCCCCTGGGTGAGCATGAGGGAGGGATACAGCGAGGTCACGTCGACGTGCAGCACGTCGCGCGCGACCCCGCGCTGGAACATTGCCGTATAGCCGCCGGCGACTCCGCGCCCGCGGCCGGGGCCGGGGATCGCCTGCCGCCGGTGCAGGTACTCCCGCATCAGGAGGGCGTCGATCTTGGTGGCGTTGCCGCGCAGCACGGTGGTCTGGTAGTCGTACGGCAGCATCTGCGCCTGCGCGAAATAGGGCGGCGCGAGGATCGCGGAGAGGCCGAGCGTCTCCAGCACGTCGTCGCGCGCGTAGGCCATGAGGCGCGCGGGGTCCTCGCGGAAGATGCGCGGGATGTCCTCGGGGGGCAGGTAGGTGCGATCCGGCGCCGCGATCCCGAAGTGGCGGGCCACGTCCTTGAGGCCGTAGGACTCGAGGTCGCGGGCGCCCACGTCGTAGAGCTGGGCCAGGATCCAGGTGTCCACGATGTGACGGCCGGTGACCCCGTAGCGCCGGTACCCGATGGTCCGCTCCGCCACCTGCATGCGGGAGGGGAAGCCGCGCAGAATCGAGCCGTCACGGCCCCAGCCGAGCGGCACCCGGTGCCGCCGCGCGCGGGCCTCGAGATACTCCAGGTCGAAGCGGAAGATGTTGTGCCCCTCCAGCACGTCGGGGTCTCGCTCGCGGATGAGCCGGGAGCACTCCACGAGCAGGTCCCGCTCCGAGAGCTGCGCTCCGGAGAGCACGATGCTGAAGCCGGTGGAGTCCGCCATCGCGATCGCGATGATCCGGTCGGACTCGCGGCCCGCGTGGGGGAACTCGAAGCCGGCCCCGGTGGTGACCTCGATGTCGATCGCCATCCGGCGCAGGTCGCCGAAGGCCATCCCGAGGAAGGAGGTCTTGCCCGTCCGCAGCAGGAACTGGTGCGTGGGGTCGCCGAGGAAGCGGTAGGGCGCGTCGGCCGAGCCCGCGCTCTTGCCCGAGACGCGAAGGCAGTGGTCGCGGGCCCGCAGGGCCTGGGACCACGCGGAGAACTCGGCCAGCCAGCGGTAGGCGCCCTCGCCGTCGAGCGGAGTCATCTCCAGCTCGCCCTCGAGCCCCTTGAGCAGATCGGGGTCGGACAGCAGCAGGAAGGGCCGGAAGGGCTCCTCCGCGACGGTCACCCCCTCCGCGCCGCGGGCGTAGACCGTGACGTGGGTCTCCGACGGCCGGAACGCGAGCAGCTTCGGGGTGGGATCGTGTCCGAAGAGAAGGGGGTTGTCGTAGAACGGCAGCGGGATCGCGGTCAATTGAGCAGCCCGCGGAGGCGGTGCAGCTCTCGCCGGGCCGTCACGTAGCGAGGCTCGATGCTCAGCGCGCGCTCGAGCTCGCGGATCGCCTCCAGGATCTCGTGCCGCTTCACGTGCACCCGGGCGCGATTGAAGTAGGGGTAGTGGCGCGGCTCGTAGCGGGGCGCCCGCTTGGCCCGCTCGAGCCACTCGACCGCCTCGTCCTCGCGGCCCATCTCGATGAGGTAGGCCCCGATGTCGTTGTAGGGGTTCCCGAACTCGGGGTCGACCTCGATGGCGATCTTGCACTGGGTGATGGCATCGTCGGGCCGTCCCTGGTGGCTGTAGACCCAGCCCAGGAAGGTGTGGGCCTCCGCGGTCGGGTGCAGCGCGATCGACCGCTGATAGTGCGCGGCGGCCTCCTCGAGGCGACCCTGCATGTGCGCTTCGTAGGCCTGCTGGAAGTGCCGCTGCGCCTCCGCACGAACCTCGTTCTCCGCGTCGCCCACGGCTCGCATTCTACCGCAGGCCATCCCCGAAGCGCGGCGCCCACGCGGTCCGTGCGGTATGCTCGGCGCGTGCGCCTCCGCTTCGCGCCTCTCCTCGTGGCCGTGCTGCTCGCCGGGTGCGCGACCGCCCGCGTCGGGCAGGCCATCCGCTTCGAGAACGTGACCCCCGGGGCGCCGCTCGCCATCGACGCGACCCTCGTGCTGCCGCCCGGGGCCGGGCCGTTCCCGGCGGTGGTGCAGCTCCACGGATGCGGCGGGGTGGAGGCGCAGTCCTTCCGCTGGGCGCGCTGGCTCGCGGACCACGGCTACGCGGCCCTGGTGGTCGACAGCTTCCGGGCGCGCCACGTGAAGGGCGACTGCCGCACCGGCCCCGACGAGCCGCCCGTCACCGCGCGCTTCGACGACGCCTTCGGGGCGCTGCGCTACCTGCAGGCCCGCCCCGACATCCGTGGCGACCGCGTGGGCGTCATCGGCTGGTCGCAGGGCGGCGTCTACGCCATCGCGGTGATCAACGGGCCGAGCCTCGAGCGGGCCCGCCGGCGGGGCGTGGCCCTGCCCACGGTCGGCTTCGCGGCCAGCGTGGGCGTCTACCCGGGCGGGTGCTTCTCGCTCGTGAAGGAGCAGGTGGTCCGTCCGCTGCTGGTGCTGATCGGCGAGGCCGACGACTGGACGCCCGCCGCCACGTGCCGCGAGATGGTGGAGGCGATGCGCGCGCGGGGCGCCGACGCCACCATCGTCACGTACCCCGGCGCCTACCACTACTTCGACGTGGAGGGACAGCCGCGCGCGATCCTAACCGAGGTGGAGAACGACAACCGCCCCGGCGGCTACGGGGCGACCGTCGCCTACCAGCCGGAGGCGGCCGCGGACGCCCACCGGCGCATCGAGCAGTTCCTGGGCCGGCACCTGCGGCGGCCCTGATCGCGCCCCGCGCGTTGCACGGCCCGCCCGGCGCGTGCTAGCGTGAGCGCGACTGCATCGAACTCATGGACGCATCGGTCGAGCTCGTCAAGCATCTCCTCTCCTCGGTGGTGCACATCCACACCGAGGTGCCGTCGTCCCATCCCTCCACCCGCATCCTGGGGGACGAGCGCATGGGGACCGGCACGGTGGTCGACCCGGCCGGGCTCATCCTCACCGTCAACTACGTGGTGATGGGCGGCGAGACCATCCACGTGACCTTCGGCAAGGGCCGCGCGGTGCGCGCGGAGCTGCTCGCGCAGGACTTCGAGCTGGGGCTGGCGCTGCTGCGGGTGAAGCGCCAGGGCCTGCCCGCGGCCCCGCTCGCGAGCTCGGACTCGATCGACCGCGGGACCCCGGTATTTGCCCTGGGCTCGACCGGCCCGCGGGAGCGGCGGGTGGCCGGCGGCCTCGTCACGCATCTGGGCGAGTTCGAGGCCTACTGGGAGTATCGCCTCGAGCGCGGCATCGTCTCGAGCGCGGCCAATCCCGGCTTCGGGGGCGGCCCGCTCTTCACGCTGAGCGGTCACATGGTGGGGGTGGTCTCGCTCAACCTCAACGAGATCGCGCGCGCGTCGCTCGCGATCCCGAGCGAGTGCTACCGGAGCAACCAGGAGGAGTACCTGCGCTACGGCCGCGTGGTGAGCCGCCCGCTGCGCGCCTGGATCGGGGTCTTCGCCCAGTCCATCGAGGAGGGCGTGGTGGTGGCCGGCCTCGTGCCCAACGGGCCGGGCGCCCGCTCCGGCATCCAGGAGGGCGACGTGATCGTGTCCCTCGACGCCCAGGAGGTGCCCACCCTGAAGGAGCTCTACCTCTCGCTGTGGCGCCACGCGCCCGGGGAGCGGATGACCCTCGAGGTGATGCGCGACAACGAGGTGCGCCGCCTGTCCGTCACCGGCGGCGACCGCGCCGACTTCTACAAGCAGACTTCCTGACCGCCAAGGGGGAGGCTTCCGATGGATCTGGGCATCAAGGGCAAGACCGCGCTGGTGGTGGCGGCGAGCAAGGGCATGGGCAAGGCCAGCGCGATGGGCCTGGCCGCGGAGGGCGCGCGGGTGGTGATGTGCGCGCGCGGAGAGGCCGCGCTCAAGGAGGCGGCCGGGGAGGTCAAGCAGAAGACCGGCGCCGAGGTCCTCGCGCTGGTCGCCGACGCGAGCCGTCCCGCCGACATCGCCAGGGTGGTCGCGGAGGCCAACCGGGCCTTCGGGGGCGTCGACATCCTGGTGGCCAACGTGGGCGGCCCGCCGCCCGGCCCCTTCGAGCAGATGACCGACGAGCAATGGAAGGCCGCCTTCGAGCAGGTGCACCTGTCCACCGTTCGCTTCATCCGTGAAGTGCTGCCGCACATGAAGCAGGCCAAGTGGGGACGGATCCTCGCCATCCAGTCGAGCTCGGTGAAGCAGCCGGTCGAGGGCCTCGTGCTCTCCAACGGCATCCGCCCCGGCATCGCGGGTCTCTTCAAGACCCTGGCCGGCGACCTGGCGTCCCACGGCATCACGGTCAACCTGGTGCTGCCGGGCCGGATCATGACCGACCGCTTCAAGGAGCACCAGACCGACCGGGCCAAGCGGAGCGGCATCACCTTCGACAAGCAGGTGGAGCTCTCCTCCGCCGACATCCCGATGGGGCGCATCGGCACCCCGGAGGAGTTCGCGGCGATGGTGGTCTTCCTCGCCTCGGTGCGCGCCTCCTACGTGACCGGCACCGCGGTGCAGGTGGACGGCGGCCTCATCCGGAGCGTCGTGTAGCCGGAGATCTCCCCGGGCCCAGCGCGGTGATCGGGGCCTTCCGGGTCGCGTTCGCGAACTTTCGCGCCCGGCGGGGGATGTTCCTCGCCTCCGGCCTGGCGTTCAACTTCATCGTCTGCCTCATCCCGCTGCTGTTCTTCGTGGTCTCGGTGGCCGGCTTCGTGCTGAGCCGGCGCGCGGTGATGGAGGCGGTGCTGAACCAGCTCTCCGCGATCGTCCCGGTCTACAAGGACGAGCTCCACCAGACCCTGGCCGCGATCATCCGCCGCCGGCGCCTCTCCGGCCTGCTCGGGACCGCGGTGCTGCTGCTCTTCGCGAGCCAGCTCTTCAACGCGATCCGCCTCGTGCTCAGCGACATCTTCGGCTTCAAGGGCGGGCCCGGCTTCCTGCGCGGGATGCTGCGCGACATGGTCATGGTGATGGCCATGGGGCTCCTGTTCCTGGCCTCCATCGTGATCAGCGACGTGTTCGGGTGGCTCAAGATCCTGGTCTTCCAGACCGTCGGGGTACCGTCGCAGTGGGTGCGCTCATGGTCGCTCGCGCTGGCCCTGGCCTTCAGCACCCTGTTCTTCTTCGTCCCGTACCGCTACTTCCCGCACCGCCGCGTGCCGGCCGGCGCGGCGCTGGCCGGCGCGCTGCTGGCCGCGGTGCTGTGGGAGACCGCCAAGCAGCTCTTCCGCCTCTACATCTTCTCCTTCGGGGTCTACGATCAGGTCTACGGGCCGCTCGGCGTGCTGGTGGCGCTGGCGATGTTCGCGTACTACTCGGGCGTGGTGTTCATCCTGGGCGCCGAGTTCGCGGCCGCGCTCATGAAGGGCGGCCAGGCCTGAGCCGTCTGTGCTAGGGTGAGGCGGTCATGGCCCCCCAGCTGCCTCCGCCGCTCGCCGGCGTGCGGGTCCTCGAGCTTGCCCACCTGATCGCGGGCCCGATCTGCGGGATGTACCTGGCCGACATGGGCGCGGACGTGATCAAGGTGGAGTCGCGCGACGCCCCCGACGCGGGCCGCTCGGTGTACCCGCGCGCGATGAAGAACGGCGAGGGCGCGCTGCACATGACGGTCAACCGCAACAAGCGCGCGATCTGCCTCGACGTGAAGCGCCCCGAGGGCCGCGCCGCGTTCCGGCGCCTGGCCGCGTGGGCCGACGTCATCATCGAGGGCTTCCGGGGCGGGGTGGCGGAGCGGCTCGGCATCGACTACGACTCGGTCAAGGCGGTGAACCCGCGGCTGATCTACTGCTCGATCTCCGCCTTCGGGCCCGACGGGCCGTGGCGCGAGAAGCCGGGGCTCGACTCGCTGGCCCAGGCCCTGGGCGGGCTCATGTCGATCACCGGCGAGCCCGACGGCGGCCCGGTGCTCTGCGGGGCGCCGGTCGCCGACACCCTGGGCGGCATGCTCGCCATCCAGGGCGTGCTCACCGCGCTGATCTCCCGCGCCGCCACCGGGCAGGGCCAGCGGGTGGACGCCTCGCTGCTCAACGGCATGCTGTTCGCCCACACCGCGCGCCTGTCCGTCTTCCACGAGACCGGGGAGCCCCTGCCGCGCTACGGGAGCGGGCACCCCGAGATCGTGCCCTACCAGGCCTTCCAGGCGCAGGACGGCTGGCTCTTCGTCGCCGCGTGGGTCGACCGGCTGTGGCTGCCGTTCTGCAAGGCGGTGGGCCAGGACGCGCTGGCCACCGATCCTCGCTTCGCGACGCGCGCCGATCGGCTCGCCCACCGCGGTGAGCTCGAAGCGATCCTGACCCCCATCTTCCGGAGCCGCCCGGTGGCGGCGTGGATGGAGACGCTGGAGGCGGCCGACGTGCTGTGCGCGCCGATCAACGACTACCCGCAGCTCGTGCGCCACCCGCAGGTGGTGGCCACCGGGTTCATCGCCGAGCAGACGCATCCGCGCGCGGGCCGATTCAAGACGGTGGCCACCCCGGTCAAGCTCGAGAAGACGCCGGGCACCATCCGCACCGCCGCGCCGCTCCTGGGCGAGCACAGCCGCGACGTGCTCGCCGAGGCCGGCTTCACCCCGGCCGAGATCGAGTCGCTCGCCGCGCGTGACATCATCTAGACAACTTCAGGGGGTTCCCATGATGCTCAAGGGCAAGGTCGCGGTGGTCACCGGCGCGGCGCGCGGCATCGGGCGCGAGATCGCGCTGCTCCTGGCGAAGCACGGGGCCAAGGTCGTGGTGAACGACTACGGCGGCGGCTCCGACGGGGCGGGCGACGCGCGCGGGCCCGCCGACGACGTGGTCCAGGAGATCAAGGGGCAGGGCGGCCAGGCCGCGCCGAGCTACGACTCGGTGGCCACCATGGCGGGCGGCCAGCACATCGTGCAGGCCGCCCTCGATCACTTCGGCGGCGTCGACATCGTGGTGAACAACGCGGGCATCCTCCGCGACCGCATGATCTTCAACATGACCGAGGAAGAGTGGGACGGGGTCGTCGACACCCATCTGAAGGGCACCTTCGTGGTGACCCGCGCCGCGGTGCCCCACATGCGGGAGCGGAAGTGGGGGCGGATCATCAACATGACCTCCACCTCCGGCCTGGTCGGCAACATCGGTCAGGCCAACTACGCGGCGGCCAAGCTGGGCATCGTGGGCTTCACCAAGGTGGTGGCGCTCGACATGGCGCGCTACAACGTGACCGCCAACTGCATCTCGCCCTTCGCGTGGACCCGCATGATCGGCACCATCCCCACCGAGACCGAGGCCCAGAAGGCCCGGGTGGAGAAGATCAAGAAGATGGGCCCCGAGCACATCGCGCCGGTGGCGGTCTTCCTCGCCAGCGACGAGGCCAAGGAGATCTCGGGCCAGGTCTTCGGGGTGCGCGGCAAGGAGGTCATGCTGTTCTGCCACATGCGGCCGGTGCGCAGCATCCACCACGACGCGGGGTGGACACCGGAGCGCCTGGCCGCGATGTTCCCGGGCACTCTCCGCCACCACCTGGCGCCGCTCGACACCTCGGGGCAGTTCTTCAACTACGACCCGATGGTCTGAGCCGCCCCCGGGACCGAGACGATTCCCCGCGCGGCGCTCCGGCTCGCTCTCGCTCTGGTCGGGGCGGCGCTCGTGGCCACCCTGGCCGCGGCCGCCGAGCCCGGTCTCCTGGTCACGGTCGGCGAGGTGACCGACACCAGCGCGGTGGTGTGGGTGCGCGGGGTCTCGTGGGGCGAGGTCGCGGTACGGTACGCGCCGCTGACGCGGCCGGCCGGCGCCGGCCCCACCGCCGGCGCGCGCGCCGAGATCCGGGTGGGCCCGAGCCATCACCTCACCGGCAAGGCCCTGCTCCAGGGGCTCGAGCCGGCCACGCGCTATCGCTACACGATCGCCCAGGGGAGCGCGGCGGTGGCGGGCGAGTTCGTGACCGCGCCCGCGGCCACCCTGGCGGTGCCGGTGCGCTTCGCGTGGAGCGGCGACCTGGGCAGCCGCGGCCACTGCCGCCGCGCGGGCGACGCGTACCCGATCTTCCGCGCCCTGGCCCAGGTGCCGGCCGACTTCTTCCTGTTCGTGGGCGACACCATCTACGCCGATCATGAATGCGGCGAGGCCGCCCGCGTGCCCGGCTACGACTTCGTGGCTCGCCGCCTCGCCGACTTCTGGGCCAAGCACCGCCACAACCGCAACGATCCGGCGGGGCAGGCCTACTTCCGCGCCACCTCGGTGTACGCGATCTGGGACGACCACGAGGTCCGCAACGACTTCTCCGGCCCCACCGAGCCCCTCACGGAGGTCGGCCGCCGCGCGTTCATCGACTACTTCCCGATCCGCCCGCCCGCGGAGGAGCCGGGCCGGCTCTACCGCAAGTTCCGCTGGGGGGCGCTGCTGGAGGTGTTCATCCTGGACACCCGCCAGTACCGCAGCGCCGACGCCACGCCCGACGGGCCGGGCAAGACCATGCTCGGCGCGGCCCAGCGCCGCTGGCTGATCGACTCGGTCTCCTCCTCGACCGCGGTCTGGAAGGTGGTGGTGACGAGCGTGCCGCTGTCGGTGCCGACCGGCGGGCGCACCCACGACTCCTGGAGCAACGCCAACGCCCAGGGCGTGCCCGACGAGCGCGGCACCGGCTTCGCGGTCGAGCGCGACACGATCCTCCGCACGCTGCGACAGCGCGGGGTCCGGAACCTGGTCTTCCTCGCCGCCGACGTCCACTTCGCCCAGCTCATCCGCCATCGCCCGATCTTCGACGGGCCGACGTCCGAGTGGTCGTTCCACGAGTTCATCGCCGGACCGCTCGCCGCGAGCACGGGCCAGCCCCGCCCGCTCGACCAGGGCCTCAGCCCGCGCTCGCTGTGGAGCCTGGGAGGCACCAACACCTTCGGGGACATCGCGATCGACACCGGCGGGCTCACGGTGCGCATCGTGGACGGGGAAGGCCAGGAGCGCTTCGTCCACACCATCGGCGCGGAGTGAGGCCGGCCCACCGCGCCCCGCGCCTCAGGCGCGCCGGTTGACCAGGTAGATCCCGAGCGCGATCAGGAAGGCGGACACTCCGAGGCGGCCGGTGAGCGGATCGCCCAGCACCAGCCACCCCGCGACCACTCCGAAGATCGGGGTCCAGAACGAGAACGACGCGAGCCCCGAGGCAGGGTAGCGCTGCAGCAGCCAGAACCAGATCAGGTACGAGGCGAAGGCCACGACCACGATCTGGTAGCCCAGCGCGGCCAGCACCGTCGGGGTGGGGCGCGTGACGCCCGGCTCGCCGATCGCGACCGATAGCCCGAGCAGCACCGCGGTCGAGACGGTCAGCTGGTAGAAGAGCGTGCGCTGCGGGGTCAGCGGCAGGGCGCTCCCCATCTTGATCGCCACCGTGGTGGCGCCCCACATGAACCCGCCCAGGAGCTCGATGCCGTCGCCCACCAGCGCGCCGCGCGAGGGCAGGGCGAGCCCGTCCGCGAAGGCCAGGCAGAGCCCGACGAACGCGACGGTCAGCCCGCCCACCCGCGTCGCGGTGAGGCGCTCGCCCGGGATCAGCCAGTGCGCGCCGAGGGCCACGAAGAACGGCGCCGAGTAGAGGAAGATCACGCTGCGTGAGGCGGTGGTGAAGGCGAGGCCGGTGTAGATGCACACGAACTCCACCGCGAACAGCAGGCCGGTGAAGAGCCCGTGACGGCCGGTGCCGTCGCGCACGAAGAGCGCCTCGCCGCGCAGCCGGCACCAGAGCCAGAGCAGCAGCGCGGCGCCGAGCGACCGGAGCCCCGCGCCGAAGAGCGGGGAGACGCCCGCGAGGCTCGCCTTGACCGCGACCTGGTTGAAGCCCCACGCGACGCAGCAGACGATCAGGATCGCGGCCGGCCAGCCCCCCAGCCGCTCCGCCGGGCGGCTCACGCGGCCATCCGCCGGGCAGCGGCGAGGCCGAGCATGGCGACCGCGAGCAGGCTCACCGCGACGCCGGCCCATTCCGCCGGGCCCGGGCGCTGCTCGAGCTCCACTTCCGTCGCGCCCGGCGGCGGCGCCACCTCCACCAGGCCCAGATCGTCGCGACGGAGCGGCACCGCGCGCTCGCCGGCCCGGGCCACCCAGAGCGGCGAGTACGCGATCGGCAGCGACACCCGGTCGCCGGAGCCGGGCGGCAGCGGCACGCGCCAGCGCTGGAAGCCGGCCGGGATCGGCTCCGCGCGCGGGACGGCGAAGACGAAGACCCCGAGGCCGCCGACGCGCGCCACCCGGCGCAGCTCCGGGTTGCCGACGAGGAACCGGGCCACGCCTGCATCCTCGTCGGGCATCACCACCGCGGAGACCGCGAGCCGGGCCGCGAGCCCATCGAAGGTGGCGGGATCCAGGTCGGCCAGCGGACGGCCGAAGAGGGAGTGGCCGTCGCGCTGCTCCGCGAGCAGGGTGAGCGGCCGGTTCGCGGCCGAGCCGGTGTAGACGAGGCCCGCCACCGGCGAGGGATGGGTGAAGGTACCGCCCACGATCGCGCGCCCGGCGCGCAGCGGGGCGAGCGCTCCGATATGCGTGTGCGGGCGCCACCACTCCGGCCGCCAGTCGAGCGCCACCGCGGAGCGCACGAAGAGCACCCGCCCGGGCGGCGCGGGCTCGAGCGCGCGCCAGAGCGCGTCCAGCCGAAGGCCGCGCGTGATCTCCGGCTCCTTCGGCCACTGGGCGACCCACGGCCAGAGCGAGAGGCCGGGCTCGTACGGCCCCCACGCCAGCGGCACGCAGGCGGCCAGCGCGGCCGCCACCACCAGCGGGCGCCGCGCGAAGCGGCTCGCGAGCGTGGTCAGACCCAGCGCGCCGGCGACCACGAGCCACCAGTGCAGTCCATCCAGCACGCGGTCCGCGGGCAGCCACGCGACACCGAGCGGCTCCGCGACCAGCGCGTCGAGCGCGACCAGCGCCACCAGCGCGGGCCCGAGGCCGAGGAGCCACCGGCCCGGCCCCGCGGGCCCGCGCCAGGCGACCACGCCGAGCGCGGCCAGCACGAGGAGGATGGGCTGCGAGAGAACGCGGCGGGCGAGCACCGACAGCGAGCGATCCTGCCAGGCGAGGGGCAGCGCCGTATCGAGGTGCGCCAGCAGCGGCAGCAGCCAGACCGCGGCCAGCGCCAGGCCCAGCGCGGCGAGGCCGAGGCCCTGGCGCAGGCGGCGCCCACGCGGCGCGCCGGCCACCGCGGCGAGCGCGATCATCGCGGCCGCGGTGGGCGTGTGGGCGGGATGGAAGAGCGTGACCGCGGCCACGAGCGTCGCGACGGCGAGCGGCGGGCGCGCGCCGCCGGCGGCCCAGCGCGCGAGGACGAGGGCCAGCACGAAGAGCATGCCCCAGCCGAGGCGCGCGCCGATCAGTCCCCAGCGCAGGCCTTCCTCGACGCCGCTCCGGCATCCCGCGGACAGGGTGAGCGCCACCAGCGCGCCGGGCAGGGCGAGCCACGGCTCCCCGACCAGCCGCCGGAGCAGGGCGTAGGCCGCGGCGCCGGGGAGCAGCCACGTCAGCCAGAGCAGCGCCTGGTAGACCGAGACCGCCGAGAGCGAACCGCCGGTGATCCAGTACAGCAGCGCGCCGAGCCACGCGAAGCCGGGCGGGTAGAACTGCAGCTCCGCGTAGCCCGCCCACCAGCCCGGATCGAAGCGCCAGGGGGCGAGCCCGAGGGTGATGGCGTGGCTCAGGCGATAGAACTGACCCGGATGGTCATCGAAGACGAGGAGCCCGCCGCCGAGCGCCCGCCAGCCGAAGGCGAGGGCGTAGGCAGCCAGCAGCGCGAACGGCAGCCATGCGCGGGCCACGGGTGGCGATGATACGGCATCGCGTTGACAATGCGCGTCGGCGAGTGTTAAGTAGACGAAATCGTTGTGGCTGGATCGGTGGTCCGGACGAGGCCAATCCGGACCGGGCAGCTCATTCCGGGGCTCAAATCCCCTACCGATGGAGAGGCCATGGAGCGAGTGAAGGGATTGAAGTGCCGGGAGTGCGGCCGCGGGTACCCCGCGTCTCCCATCCACGTCTGCGAGTTCTGCTTCGGCCCCCTCGAGGTCGACTACGACGTCGAGTCGATCCGCGCGCGGGTGAGCCGGGCACGCATCGAGTCCGGCCCCCCGTCGATCTGGCGCTACGCGGATCTCCTGCCCGTCGAGCTGCGCGACGGCGCTCCGCCCCTCGGCGCCCACGTGGGCTTCACCCCGCTGGTGCGCGCGCACAATCTCGCGCGCGAGTGGGGCGTGCGCGAGCTGTACGTGAAGAACGACGCGGTCTGCCACCCCAGTTGCTCGTTCAAGGATCGCGTGGTGTCGGTCGCGGTGGCGAAGGCGCGTGAGTTCGGCTTCGACACGGTGGCGTGCGCGTCGACCGGCAACCTCGCCAACTCGGTCGCGGCCCACGCCGCGGAGGCCGGGCTCGCGTCCTGCGTGTTCATCCCGTCCGACCTCGAGGCGGGCAAGGTGATCGGCACCCTGGTCTACGCCCCGCGGCTGGTCGAGGTGGAGGGCACGTACGACGAGGTCAACCGGCTCTGCGCCGAGATCGGGGACAAGTATCACTGGGCCTTCGTGAACATCAACCTGCGCCCCTACTACGCGGAGGGCTCGAAGACGGTCGGCTACGAGATCGCGGAGCAGCTCGGCTGGCGGGCGCCCGCCCACGTGGTGGTGCCGTGCGCGGGCGGCTCGCTCCTCACCAAGGTCGCGAAGGCGTTCCAGGAGCTGACCGATCTGGGGCTGATCCCCGAGCGCCGAACCCGGATGTACGCGGCGCAGGCCGCCGGCTGCGGGCCCATCGTGACCATGATCCAGAAGGACACCGACGTGCTGGAGCCGGTGCGGCCGGACACCATCGCCAAGTCGCTCGCCATCGGCAACCCGGCCGACGGCTACTACGCCTACCGGGCGGTCAAGGACTCCGGCGGCCACGGCGAGCACGCCACCGACGAGGAGATCGTCGACGGCATGCGGCTGCTCGCCCGCACCGAGGGCATCTTCGGCGAGACCGCGGCGGGCGTCACGGTGGCGGCGACCCGCAAGCTGATCGAGGCGGGACGCATCCCCCGCGACGAGCCCATCGTGATGTGCGTCACCGGCAACGGGCTCAAGACGCCCGACGTGCTGCGGGATCGTCTCGGCAGCGACGTCACCATCCGGCCCTCGCTCCAGGCCTTCGACCGGGCGCTGGCCGACCTCACCTCCAGGACCGTGGCCTGACCGGCCCCATCGAGGAGATCTCCATGGCGGTTCTCGTTCGCATCCCCACTCCGCTGCGCTCGCTCACCAAGGGGGCGGCCGAGGTCCACGCCGACGCCTCCACCGTCACCGACCTGATCGAGGTGCTGGAGAGCCAGTTCCCCGGGCTCAAGGATCGGCTGCTCGAGGACGGCGGTCAGCTGCGCCGCTTCATCAACATCTACATCAACCAGGAAGACATCCGGTTCCTCCAGGGCGCGACCACCTCGCTCAAGCAGGGCGACGAGGTGTCGATCGTTCCCGCCATCGCGGGCGGCCGCTAGCCCGCTCGCGGCGCCGCTCGTCCTCCGATGATCTCCAAGCGGGTCCAGGGCTTCACCGAGTCGGTGATCCGGGAGATGACCCGGGTCAACAACCAGTACGACGGCATCAACCTGGCCCAGGGCATGCCGAACTTCCCGCCGCCCCGCGAGCTGGTGGAGGCGGCTCATCGGGCCATCGACGGCGACTTCCACCAGTACGCGATCACCTGGGGCACCCCGCGGCTGCGGCAGGCCATCGCCGAGAAGTACCGGCGTTTCTACGGCATGGACGTGGAGGCGGACCGCAACGTCACCGTCTGCTGCGGCTCCACCGAGACCATGCTGGCCACCCTGCTCGCGGTGCTCAATCCGGGCGACGAGGTCATCATCTTCGAGCCCTTCTACGAGAACTACGGCCCCGGCTGCATCATCGCGGGCGCGGAACCGGTGTTCGTGCCGCTCGAGCCGCCCGACTTCACCTTCGACCCGGACCGCCTCGCGCGGGCGGTGACCCCGCGCACGCGCGCCGTCGTGTTCAACAGCCCGAACAACCCCTCCGGCAAGGTCTTCTCCCGGGCCGAGCTGCAGGTGATCGCCGATCTCTGCCTCGAGCGCGACCTGCTCGCCATCACCGACGAGATCTACGAGCACATCGTCTACGACGGGCTCGGCCACACCCCGATCGCCACGCTGCCCGGCATGGCCGACCGGACGATCACCATCTCCGGCATCTCGAAGTCCTACTCGGTGACCGGCTGGCGGGTGGGCTACGCGGTGGCGAGCCCCGAGCTCTCGCTCGGCATCCGCCGGGCCCACGACTTCATCACGGTGGGCGCCCCGCATCCGCTGCAGGAGGCCGCGGTCACCGCGCTCGCGCTGCCCGAGTCGTACTACGCGCACCTGCGGGAGAGCTACCAGGCCCGCCGCGATCTCCTGCTGGGCAAGGTGGAGGAGGCCGGCTTCGTGGCCTTCAAGCCGCGCGGGGCGTACTACATCCTGACCGAGGCCGAGCACTTCCTGAAGCGCTTCGGCTGCCGCGACGACCACGAATTCGCGCTCCACCTGGTGCGCGAGGTCGGGGTGGCCACCGTGCCCGGCTCGTCCTTCTACGCCCACGGCGAGCTCGGACGGACCAAGATCCGCTTCTGCTTCCCGAAGACCGACGACATGCTGATCGAGGCGGGCCGGCGGCTCCAGAAGCTGGCGCGCTGATCGCCGCCCCGTTGGTCCGCCGGCCGTGACCCTACGCGAGGCCGCGCGCTCGGTGTTCGACGCGGCCCTCGCGGCCGGCGACGTCTCGCCCCTGGTCCGCCGCGCCCTGGCCGACGTGCGGCTCGGCGGATCGGGACGCGTACGGGTGGTGGGGGCGGGCAAGGCCTCGGGGGCCATGGCCGCCGCCGCCGAGGCCGTCCTCGGCGACGCGATCGCGGACGGGTTCGTGGTGGTGAAGGACGGGTACGGGGCCGCCACCCGCCGCGTCCGGATGGTCGAGGCGGGTCACCCGGTCCCGGACGCGCGGGGCGAGGCCGCCGCGCGCGAGCTCCGCGCGGTCGCGGAGGGCGCGGGCCCCGACGACCTCCTGCTGGTGCTGGTCTCGGGGGGCGGCTCGGCCCTGACCCCGGCGCCGGTGCCCCCGATCACCCTCGCCGACAAGCAGGCGATGACGCGGCTGCTGCTCGCCGCGGGCGCCAACATCAACCAGCTCAACGCGATCCGCAAGCACTGCTCGCTGCTCAAGGGGGGCCAGCTCGCGCGCGCCGCGGCGCCCGCGCGTGTCCACGCGCTGCTCCTCTCCGACGTGATCGGGGATCCGCTCGACGTCATCGCCTCGGGCCCGACCGCGCCCGACGCGTCGACCTTCGGCGAGGCGCTCGCCATCCTCGGGCGCTTCGATCTGCTCGAGCGCGCGCCGGCCTCCATCGTGGAGCGGCTCCGGCGCGGCGAGCGCGGGGAGCTGCCGGAGACGCCCAAGCCCGACGATCCTATCTTCCGGCGGGTCACCAACACCGTGATCGGCAACAACGCCCTGGTGGTGGACGCCGCGGCGGCGCGGGCCGGGGCCCTCGGCTACGCGCCGCACGTGCTGACCCGCTCGCTGGAGGGGGAGGCCCGCGAGGTCGCGGGCCGGCTGGTGACGCTCGCCCGCGAGATCCGGGCCGGGCGGGGGCCGGTCGGCGCGCCCGCGTGCGTGATCGCGGGCGGGGAGACCACGGTCACGGTCCGCGGCCACGGGCGCGGGGGGCGATGCCAGGAGTTCGGCCTGGCCGCCGCCCTGGCCCTGGACGGCGTCGACGGGATCGCGGCCCTGGCCGCGGGCACCGACGGCACCGACGGGCCGACCGATGCGGCGGGAGCCCTGGTCGACGGCGGGAGCATCGGCCGGGCCCGGGCCCAGGGGATCGAGCCGCGGGCCCGGCTCGAGGACAACGACTCCAACCCGGCGCTGGCCGCGAGCGGCGACCTCGTGGTCACCGGGCCGACGAACACCAACCTGCTCGACCTCTACCTGCTGCTGATCGAGGCGCCCGCGAAGTAGGCGGTCTACTGCCCGCGGTACTCGCCGATGATGTCGAGGATCTGCCGCCGCGTCTCCCGCCGCACCGTCTCGTCCGAGAGATCGCGGCCCGCGGCCTGATCCTCGAGGTCGAACATCCGGACGAACCGCGGCGGCTGCCCCGCGGGGACGCGCTCCACGAACGGGCCGGAGCCGTCCAGCACCCCGTCCCACGTCTCGCGCAGCAGGGTCCAGAACGCCCGCCGCGGGGCCGCGAAGGCCTGACCGGCTGCGCACTCCGCGTCCGGCAGCCGCACGTACCAGTTCTTGCCGAGCTCGCGCACCAGCGGCTCGCGTCCCCCATCGGTGTGGATGGTCTTCACGTTGTCCTGTCGCTCGAGCCAGCTCCCGCCCTGGGTGGCGCCGTAGACCACGATGTGCGTGGAGCGGTCCAGGGTCTGGTAGTCCTTCCGTCCCATATCCCGCGTCTCCCGACCCGGAATCGGCGCGTAGTTGCTCCCGCAGAGCCAGTCCGGATACGCGGTGTCGGCGCTCCAGCGAGCCGCGCACTGGTAGCGGAGGCCGTCGTCCAGGTTCGTGACCCGCCGGGTCCACCGCCCCGGCGTCGGGCGCAGGTCCCGCGGCCGCCAGTGCAGCGGCGACACGAACTCGTAGAGGAACGGGGCGTCGAACTCCCAGTCCTCCGACTGGTGCCGCACCTCGGTGCCCGGCCGCACCGCGCCGGCCAGATCGGTCAGGAACAGCACGCGCTGCAGGCGGATCCGCCGCGGGGAGATCGGCTCCGCGATGATCCACTCCTTGGCCGATTTGTCGCGGTTGACGTCGTAGACGCGCGGATCGCGGACGTAGCCCGGCTTGAGCGCCTGCACCTCCACGTAGCTGTAGTCGACGAGGAAGCAGCCCGCCATGCGCTGGATCGCCTGGAGCCCGCGGGCGAGCTGGGCGTCGTCGGCCGCGGCCGCGGGCAGGGAAGCCCCGAGCAGGAGCACCGCGACGAGGATCGAACGAGCGGGCATGGACAAGCCTCGCGCCCTAGGGTCCCCCGGGACGCGAGGCCTGTCAACCGCGCGAGGCCCGTCGGCTAGAAGCGCAGACGCACGCGGTACGACAGCGTGGTCGCGCCGTCCTTCGGCACCGCGAGCGAGAAGCGGGCGGTGGAGGCCTGGATCTTCTCGTGGGGATGGCTGGCCCGGAGCATCTCCCAGTCGCCCGCCATCGGCTCCACCACCTCGACGGTCACCGGCTCCGGCTTGTGATTGCGGAGGGTGATCTCCCACTCGACCTCGTAGAGGTTCGAGCCGATCCGCTTCCAGTCCTTCTGCACCCGGTCGCCCACCACGTCGAACGCCTCTCCCATCTTGATGCGCACCTTCTCGTCCTTCGGGGTGTGCTCGATCCAGTCCTCGCCGATGAGCTGCTGGCTACCCGAGGCGTCCGCCTTGTACACGCGGATCTTGCCCTTGGGCAGGGGCACGCCGAGCCGGTTCTCCTTGCTGTTGCGGAGGTCGAGGTAGACCCCGACCTTCTGGTTCGAGAACGGCACCCCGTACTGGGTGCGGTGGTAGCCGGCCGCGCCGTAGTAGATGTAGCGCTTCTCGACCGGCACGTCGGCGGCCGAGAGCAGGGTGAGCTGCTTGGTCTGGTTGTCCTTGATCGTGGTGCGCCCGTCGAGGGTGTAGAGGTGGTACTCGAAGAAGCCCTCCGCCTTGAAGTCGCGGTCGGCCACCGCGGGCGCCGCCGCCTTGGCCGCGACCTCCAGCGAGCGGCGCAGGTCGTCGCGGTTGCCGGCCCGGTTGATCTCCCCCGCCACCAGCTTGAGGGCCGCGTCCCGGTAGGTGCCGCCGCTCTGGTTGGTGATGGTGACCCAGCCGGTGAGATCGCTGCGGGTGTCGTCGGGGTTGATCAGCAGCACGTAGTCCGACTTCCAGTTGATGCCGCCGGTGAGATAGGAGGCCTCGACCTTCTGCGGGGCGGGCCGCGTGTTGCGCAGGAGCCACGCCAGGGTGGGCTTCGAGACCAGGTTCTCGGGCAGGGCGGGGAGGACGACCTGGCCCACGTGCCCCATGTAGATCTGGCCGTTGATGTCGTACACCGGCCCCCGGGTGGAGAGCAGCACCGCCTCCTGGTAGGGGCCGTTGCCCGGGTAGAGCCGCACGGTGCGGCCGACGTACTTCTCCATCAGCTTCTCGCTCGACAGCAGGTCGTACTCGTAGTTCTGCTCCAGGATGCGGAGCGCGGCGGGGTCGCTGAGCGAGCGCAGGTGGACGGACGTGGGGTCGATCTGCGCCGCCACGTCGGCGTAGCGGGCCTCCACCACGCCCGGATCGAGACGGACCTCGCGGGTCTCCTTCACCAGCCCCAGGTTGCCGTTGTAGATCGTGATCATGACGTCGCGCTGATCGGCCGCGGTGATGCTGACGGGGGCGGCGGCGGCCGCGTGCGGGAGAGCCACGGCGCAGGCGAGGGCCAGCGCCATCCAGCGGGTGCGAAGCGTGGGCATCGGGATCCTCCGGGTTCGACGGATTCGGTGCTGCTGTCCGCTTAGACCGGGGACCGGCGAGAAAGTTCCGGGCTACTGCAGGCGCAGGATGACGCGGACCTCGGCGGGCAGGTCGGGCCGATCGGCCTCGAGCTTCCACGTGCCGAGCGCGCTCAGCCCCTGCGTGAACTCGGCGTAGCGCGCCTGGGGCACGATGGCCTCCACCACGGTGGCCTCGTCTTCCCGCCGGCGGCCGATCTCACGGCCGGCGACGCGGCCGATCAGCGCCGTCAGGTCGGCCTCCGCCGCGTCCCGGTCTCGAACCGCGATGCGGGCGACCACGTCGGCCGGCGCCGCGCGCTTGGCCGCGAGCCGCTGGGACGCGGTGGAGCCCGCCACGTCCTGGCTCGGATGGCGGTTCTCGCCCGCGCGGCTCTCCGCGGGTGCCTCGGCCTTCGCGCGGGGGACCGGAGCCGGTGCGGGCGGTGCCGTCGCGCTCGGCGCGGCGGGCGACGGCTCGGGCCGGGCCCCGCCCCCCGCGGGGGGCGCCGCCGCGGGCGGAGCGGCCACGGGCGGCGCGGAGGCTGCGGGCGGCGCCTGGACCGGCGCCGGCGCCGCGGGCGCGGGAATCCGCGGCGGACTTGCGGGGGCCGGGGAGGACGACGACACGCCGCCCGGGCGCGCCCCCTCGTCACGCCGGGCGTCCTTCAGGGTCTGCCGCTCGGCTTCCGAGGCCGGCTCGCGCTCTTTCTGTTCCCGCGCCGGCTTTCGCAAGGCCTCGGGAGCGGCCGGCGGCGGCGCCACCGCCACCGGCGGCGACGCGGCGGGTGTCTCCCGCGCCGGCTCCAGCCGACGCGCCGATTCCTGCAGCGCGGGCGTGCGCTCGAACACGTAGACCGCGAGGAGGGCGACCATCAGCAGCGCGGTGGCCTCGGCCGGCAGCTTGACCGAGAACGGCAGGAAGATCGCGGCGGCCGCGCGCCGGTACCAGGGGCGGGGACGCGCGGCCTCGACCACGCGATCGACGAAGCCGACCGGCGCGCGCGCCGGCTCGACGCGGCGGAGCAAGGCCACCGTGGCGTCGAGGCGCGCCAGCTCGCGGCGGCATTCCGCGCAGCCCTCCAGGTGGGCCGCGACGTCGCGCCGCTCGTCCGGCGCGAGCGCGTCGTCGAGATAGGCGGAGAGTCGCTCGCGCGCGTCGTGGCACGTCATGGCAGAAAGCGCTCCAGCTTGTCCTTGAGGTCCGCGCGCGCCCGGTGCAGCCGCGAGCGGACCGTCCCCGGCTCCAGGTCCAGCACCTCCGCGATCTCCTCGTAGGAGAGGCCCTCGAGGTCACGCAGCACCACCACGATCCGCCGCTCCTCGGGCAGCTCCGCGATCGCCCGATGGAGCGCGGCCTCGAGCTCGCCGCGCTCGACCGCCACGTCGGGCGTCTCGCCGCCGGCCAGGCGCAGCAGCGCCTCCTCGCCCTGGCGGCGCAGCCGCCGCTCCCCGCGGGCGAGGCGGTTCAGGCAGAGACGCGAGGTGATGGCGTAGAGCCAGGTCGACAGCTTGGCGTCGCCGCGGAACTCGGCCAGCCCGCGGTGGGCGCGAAGGAAGGCCTCCTGAGCCACCTCCTGGGCCTCCGCCGCGTTGCCCAGCATCCGGAGGGCCACGCCGAACACGCGATGCTGGTACGTGATCACCAGCTCCTCGAAGGCGGCAGTCTCGCCGGCGCGCAGCCGGGCCAGGAAGCGCGGCGCGTCGCCTGCCTCCGCCTCTCGCACGGTAAGACCATACCGCGGCGTGGAAGTTCCCGCGTAGAAATGCCGCGTCGAGAAGGCCGCCGCGACCACCGTGATAGACTCCGCGGCACCATGACCAAGCGCGAGCGCATCCTCTCGGCAGCCCGCCGGGGCCCGGTCGACCGGCCTCCGGTCTCGTTCTGGCGTCACGCCCCCGACGTCGACCACACCGCCCCCGGCCTGGCCGAGGCGATGCTGGCCTTCCAGCGTCGCTGGGACCTGGACTTCGTGAAGGTGATGTCGAGCGGCGTGTACTGCGTGGAGGACTGGGGCTGCCGGGTGGCGTACCAGGGCACGCCCAACGGGGCCAAGCAGTGCACCGAGCACGGGGTGCGGAGCCGCGCGGAATGGGCGCGCGTGAAGCCCCTCGACGTGGGCGCGGGAGCGCTGGGGCGCGAGATCGAGGCGGTGCGCCTGATCGCGCGCGGGCGCGCGGACGACGCGCCGATACTCCACACCCTGTTCTCGCCGGTCACGGTGGCGCGCAAGCTGGCCGGCGATCGCCTGGTGGAGGACCTGCGCGCGGAGCCGGGAGCGGTCGAGCCGGCGCTCGACGCGATCACCGACACCATGGCCCGGCACGCGCGCGCGGCGCTCGAGGCGGGAGCCGACGGGCTCTTCTTCGCCACCCAGGCCGTGACTCCCGACGTGCTGACCGCCGAGGAGAGCGCGCGCTTCGAGATTCCGCGCATGCGGCGCATCCTGGACGCGGTGGGCGGCACCTCCGCCTTCACGCTGCTGCACGTGCACGGGCGCGACGTCTACTTCGATCAGGCCGCGGCGCTGCCGGTACACGCGCTCAACTGGCACGATCGCCGGACCGCGCCCCGCCTCGGCGAGGGGCAGCGGCGCTCCGCCGGAGCGGTGGTGGGGGGCCTCGGCGAGGGCAAGACCCTGCTCGCCGGACCACCGGACGCGGTCACCGCCGAGGTCCGGGAGGCGATCGCGCAGACCGGCGGCCGCGGGGTGATCCTGGGTCCGGGCTGCGTGCTGCCGCTGGCGACCCCGGACGCGCACCTGGCCGCGGTGCTCGACGCGGTGAGGACGGCCGCGTGAGCCGCGCCCGGGCGGGTCGGCTCGGCGTGGCGTGCGCCCTCGTCGCGCTCGCTCTCGCGCCCGGGGTGGCGCTGGCTCCGGCCCCGGCCCGCTCGCAGGGCACCGGAGAGCTGCGGGTGGCGCTGCCGTGGACGCCCGAGAACCTCGACCCCACCATGAACCTCTCGTCCATCCGGGCGAAGGTGGGCGTCGGCATCTTCGACTCGCTGGTGGGGCGCGACGCGGACAACAAGATCGTGCCCCAGCTCGCGGAGTCCTGGAAGGCGCTCGACGACCTGACGCTCCAGCTCCGGCTGCGCCGCGGGGTGGTGTTCCACGACGGCGAGCCCTTCAACGCGGAAGCGGTGCGCTTCACGTTCGAGCGGGTGCTCGACCCGAACCAGAAGTCGCCCAACCGCGCGAACGTGGGCGAGGTGAGCCGGGTCGAGGTGGTGGACGACTACACGGTGAACCTGGTCCTCCGCCAGCCCTACGCGCCGCTGCTGAACCGCCTGATCGACTTCCCGATCGTGCCGCCGAAGTACACCGCGGAGAAGGGCAACCAGGGCCTGGCCCTCCGGCCGGTCGGCACCGGGCCCTACCGCTTCGTGGAGCTGGTGAAGGACGATCGCCTGGTGGTGGAGGCGTTCGATCGCCACTGGCGGGGCGCCCCGAAGATCCGGCGAATCGTCTACAAGCCGATTCCCGAGCCGTTCACGCGGGCGGCCGCGCTCCGCAACAACGAGGTCGACCTGATCGACACCGTGCCCCCGAACCTCGCCTCGGAGCTCGAGCGCGTGGGGGGCATCCGCGTCCAGCGGGTGCCGAGCACCTGGATCATCTATCTGGGCCTCAACGCCTTCAAGAAGCCGCTCTCGGACGTGCGCGTGCGCCAGGCCCTCAACTACGCCACCGACGCCGACGCGCTGGTGAAGAGCGTGCTGGACGGCAACGGCCGGCGGATGGACGGCCCCTTCACCCCGCACATGTTCGGCTTCGACCCGTCGGTGAAGGGCTACGGTCCGGATCCCGCGCGGGCGCGCAAGCTCCTCGCCGAGGCCGGCTACCCCGACGGCCTCGAGATCACGCTGGACTCGCCGGCCGGCCGCTACCAGGGCGACAAGGAAATCGCGGAGGCGCTCGGAGGCCAGTGGCAGCGCGCGGGCTTCAGGCCGCGCGTACAGGTGGCGGAGTGGGGCGCCTACTTCAAGCGGTACCTCGGCAAGCAGTTCCCGGACGCCTACCTGCTGGGCCTCGGCGGTCCCATGCAGGACGCCGACGAGCTCTACAACCTGGTGTCCTCCAAGGGCCGTGGCCTCTACTACAAGAACGAGAAGATCGACGCGCTCTTCGACGCGGGCCGGACCACCACCGATCCGGCCAGGCGCCGGAAGATCTACTCCGATCTGGCCCGCACCATGGTGGAGGACGCGACCTGGGTCTTCCTGCTGCAGCAGGTGGACATCTACGCCTCGCGCGACCGCGTGACGTGGACTCCGCGCGCGGATCAGTGGATGCCCCTGCACGAGGCCACGCTGAAGTAGCGATCGGCCCGCGCGCCGCGAGCCGACGCCACTGCTCAAAAAGCGGGCGAGTCGCTCCTAGTGCGTGATTTTCCAGAGCCGGACCACGCGAACCCACCGACTTATCCACGGGCCGCCCACGGAAACTGTGAGCAAGTGCTCTCGACACGCAGGCGGCGTGCCATCCATCTCGACGCGCGTGCTACACTCCGCCGGACCATGCTGGTCCGCTTCAACCAGAGCCAGCAACAGCCGTCAGTCATGGGGAGAAGGACCATGAGCGATCAGGAGGACCTGCTGGAGGTCATCCGGCAAAAGATCCTGGCCGGAGATCTCCCGAAGGAGCATTGCCGCATGACGTGGTACGGCCCGGGCAAGGGGGCCATCTGCGTGGCGTGCCGTCGTCCGATCACGAGCGAGGACGTGGAGGTCGAGTGTGACCTGGCGCGGGGAGGCACGCTGCGGTTCCATCGTCGGTGCTACGAGATCTGGTCGGCGGCGTGGCCGGCGTGCGATGCCCGGGCCTGATTCCCGCGCGCGACCGACCGCCGCACTGTTACTGGGCGCATCCGACCCTCCCGGGAACTCCTACCGAGTGATACCGGGGCCCACCGAGGCCTCGAGCGCGATCCTCCTCCGACGGGGGCCGGGCACGCGCCGTGCATTCGCGCGCAGCGGCCCGGAGATCCGCGCCTCATGCCCATGACCATCGTGGTGGTCGACGACGACCCGGAGTTCCGGATGATCGTGCGCTACCTCCTGTCGTCGCTGTCGGCTTCCCTCACGCTGGCGGGGGAAGCGGCCTCGGGCGAGGAGGGCCTGAGCCTGGTCCGGCGCGAGCGGCCGACCGTGCTCCTGACCGACATCGTCATGCCCGGAGCCCCGGACGGCATCGAGCTGACCCGCCGCGTGCGGGAGGAGTGGCCCGAGACCAAGATCATCCTGATGAGCTCGTACACCGAGGACGCCTATCGCCGCCTCGCCTCGGACAGCGGAGCCGACGCGTTCGTCAACAAGCGCGTCATCCACAGCAGCCTGGTGTCCGCGATCCGGGACCTGACCGGCCGGGAGATCTCGGGCGGGGGATGCGCGGGAGAGGCGGGCGCCTCGTCGTCGCCGGCGGCACCACCGAACTAGACCGGATGAACCGGCGCGCCTTCCTCGGCACCGCGGCGGGCGCGCTGCTCGCTCCGGCGGGCGCCATCGCGCAGCCCGCGGCGCGGACCTGGCGCATCGGCTACCTGTCGCTCGTCTCGGGCGACCTCCCGCAGTACCGGCCCTGGGTCGCGTCCTTCCGGAAGGGACTGCGAGAGCTCGGCTACGCGGAAGGGGACAACGTCGTCCTCGAGTCGCGCTACGCGGCGGGCCACGTGGAGCGGCTTGGCGCCCTCGCGACCGAGCTCGTCCGACTGAAGGTCGACGTCATCGTCGCCGGACCCGCGGGCAGCGCGGTCGGCGCCCGGAAGGCCACCGGGACGGTGCCCATCGTGTTCGTGGGCGAGCCCGATCCGGTGGGGACCGGCCTCGTGTCCAGCCTGGCCCGGCCGGGAGGAAACGTCACCGGTCTGGCCGACGCGCACACCAATCTGGTCCCGAAGCGCCTGGAGCTCCTCAAGGAGCTGGTGCCGTCGGTATCACGCGTGGGCCTGCTGTGGAATCCGTCCAACGCCAGCACCGCGCCCCAGCTGGCCATCGTCCGGGCGGCGGCGCCCGCGCTCGGGCTGACGATCGTGCCCGTCGACATCAAGGGTCCGAGCCGCGAGGACGTGGACCGCGCGTTCGCGGCGATCGGACGGGACCGCGTCGGAGGCCTTCTCGTGGTCGGCGACTCCACGCTGGGCGTGCAGCGGAGCCGGATCGCGGAGCTCGCGATCGCGCAGCGGCTTCCCACATCCGGCACCCACCGGGGATGGGCCGAGGGCGGGCTCTTGATGTCCTACGGCACCGACTTCGTGGATCTGTTCCGGCACGCCGCGGTCCTCGTGGACAAGATCCTGAAAGGCACCCGCCCCGCCGATCTTCCGGTGGAGCAGCCGACCAAGTTCGAGCTGTCCGTCAACCTGCGGACCGCGCGCGCCATCGGCCTCTCCATCCCCCCGGGGCTGCTCCAGCGCGCGGACCAGGTGATCGAGTGACCGGGCCGCCGCCCAAGGGTTGCACTCCGGTGACAATTCGCGGCGCCACCGGCGGTCTATCGTCACGTAAATACTTCCCGTCGAGGGCAAGAACACACCCGTAGCCCGCTCGAGCGTGTGGCACCGCCGCTGCATCTACCCCGGGCCCTTCCCTCGTGGAACCTCCGACCCGGCACCGTGAGACGGCCAAGCCGACTTCCATCCGACCCGCGGCCTGGAGCCTGATCCGCCGCACCCATCAGCTCCGCGGGGATCGCGGTCTCACCCGTGTCGAGGCGCTCGTCATCGCCCGCTTGCTCCAGATCGCACGCGCCGTCGCGGATACCGCGATTCTCGAGGGCGAGGTGTCGACGTTGTCCGGCTAGCCGGACTCGCCGCCCGGTCATGTCCATGGCGTCGTGGAACGAAAGGAAGTAAGGACAACCCGATCGACCCGTGATGGAGACCGAGGGCTCCTCGATCCACCGTGAAGTCTCCCGCGAGCGCCTCAAGAACGCGCGACGCATCAACGGCGTGCGCCTCTGGGGCGTGTCGGCCTTCTTCGTGCTGTTCCTGGTGCTGGGTGGGGTGCTCCACCTGCCGGAGTGGTCGGGCAACCTGCTCCTGTTCACGCTCTACTGGGCGGCCACCGCCGGGATCTACCTGGCGAGCCGCCGATCGGAGCGCCTGGTCCTCGCTTCCGGCATGGGAGTGGCGCTCTTCGACGCGCCCATCGTGTTCTTCCTCCAGTGGTCCACGTTCCCGACCAGCAACCCGAGCGGCGTGGCCGGCTTCACGGTGGGCGTCTACGTCCTCCTGGTGATCCTCGCCGCGCTCTCGCTCCAGCACTGGTACGTGATCTTCACCGCGGTGGTGGTCACGGCCTACGAGATCCTCCTGCAGCACTTCGCCAACGTGAGCTTCGGGGCCATGGTCTCCACCGCGATCCTCATCGGACTCGCGGGCGCGGTCTGCTCCTACGCGCAGTACCGCCTGCTGCGCTTCGTCCAGCGCATCGACCGTCACGTGCGCATCCACCGCGCCGCGGAGGCGACCCGGCAGGAGGCGGAGCGGGGCGCGTCGCTGGCGTCGCTGGCGCGCGAGCTCTCGAGCACCCTCGATCCCGCCACGGTGGCCCAGCGCACCGTCGAGAGCATCGTGCGGCTCCTGCAGGCCCGCAGCGCGATCCTGTTCCGGGTGGAGCCGGCTTCCGAGGCTCTGGTGACGATCGCCTCGATCGGCATCTCCCACCGATCGTTCCCCATCGGCGCGATGCTGCCCGCGGGGGCCGGCGCCACCGGGCAGGCGGTGAGGCAGCGGCAGGCGGTGACCACCCCGGACGTCCTGGCCGAGCCCGGCATCTCGCTGCCCGCGGACCTGGAGGCCCGGCTGGTGGCCTCCGACCTCCGTGCGGCCTGCGTGGTGCCGCTGGTCTTGCGCGGCACCGTGGTGGGCGCGCTCCGCGTCTCCGACACGCGGGGTCGGCAGTTCACCGCCTACGAGGTGAATCTGGCCCAGGCCTTCGCCGACCACGCCGCGTTCTCGCTCGAGAACGCCCGCCTCTACGCCGAGCTCGACGGCCACCTCCACCTCCTCGAGGAGAAGCAGAAGCAGCTCATCGAGGCCAGCAAGCTCGCGGCGGTGGGCCAGCTCGTCACCGGGGTCGCCCACGAGGTCAACAACCCGCTCGCCACCATCATGGGCCAGGCCGCCATGCTGAGCCGCAGCGCCCTCGACGCCCGGGGAGCGGAGCGGGTGGCCAAGATCGCGGAGTCCGCCATGCGGGCGGCCCGGATCGTGGGCGAGCTCCAGACGTTCGTCCGGCCCCAGCCCCCGGACGCGGCTCCGGTGGATCTGCACCAGATCGTCGCGCGGGTGGTCACCGCGCGCGCCGAGGCGTGGGGCGGGCGCGACGGGGTCGCGATCGAGCAGCACCTGACCGACGACGTGCCCCTGGTGCTGGGCGACGCGGGGCAGCTCGAGCAAGCCGTGGTCAACCTGCTGCGGAACGCGGAGGAGGCGGTGACGGGCGCGGCGTCCGGGCGCATCGTGGTCCGCCTGAACGTGCACGACGCGAAGGTGCGCCTGAGCGTCGCCGACACCGGGCCCGGCATTCCCGCCGACATCCTCTCGCGGATCTTCGAGCCGTTCTTCTCGACCAAGGCCCCCAACCAGAACGCGGGCTCGGCCTGCCGGTCGCCTACAGCATCGTGCAGCACCACGGTGGCCGGCTCCTGGTGGAGAGCACCGCCGGCTGGGGCGCGACCTTCGTGGTCGAGCTACCCGCGCACGCCGCCGCGGCCCCGTCCGCGTCGGCTACTTGACGACCTCGTAGCCCTGGCCCTCGAGCTCCCGCACGCAGTTGTCGCGCGTGCGCTTGGCGTTCTCGTCCCACCACCGGTGGCCGGAGGCCGCCTCGCCCGAGCAGGTGAACGTCTGCCCGGTCTGGGGATTGCGCAAGCGTATGGGCGGAGGCGCGGTGGCGCAGCCCGCCAGGATGAGCACCAGCATCACGGCCGCCCCGGTCGGGGTCACGCGCATGTCGCGTTCCTCCTTGGTGTGCGGCGCCCGCCGGCGCCGGCTCGGCTGACGATAGAATGCGACGATGGCCAAGAGCAAGCGCGACCCGGCCGACGAGCTGCGATCGGTTCCACCCCGGGACTTCGTGGCCGCGCGCAAGGCGCTCGCGGCGCGGCTCACGCAGCAGGGCGAGCCCGCGGAGGCCCGCCGCGTCGCGCGGCTGCCCCGGCCCGGCCCGGCGGCATGGGCGCTCAACCGCGCCGCCGGCGCCCGGCCGCGCGAGCTGGCCGCGCTCGCCGAGGCGGTCGACCGCCTGCGGCGGGCTCAGCTGGGGCAGGGCGACCTGCGCGCCGCCACCGAGGCGTACCGCACCGCCTTCGAGCCTCTCGTGCGCGCCGCCCGGGAAGCGCTCGAGGGGGCCGGCACGAAGGCCTCGGCCGCGCTGGACCGCCGGCTGCGGAGCACGCTGCTCGCCGCGATCGCCGACCGCGGCCTCCGCGCCGCCCTGACCGCCGGACGTCTGGAGAGCGAGCACGCCGATCCCGGCTTCGCGGTGCTGTCCGGCGGCCCCATCCCGGCCGCGTTCCTGCGCGAGCGCCCACGTGGCGCCCGGACCAGGCCCACATCCCCGGCCGTGACCACGGCACGGACGGGAAAGGCCGACGAAGAGGAAGCCGGCTCCCAGGCCTCGCGCGCGAGCCGGGCGGATCCGGGCGCCGAGCGGCGCGCGGCGCGCGAGGCTGCCCGGCGCGAGCAGACGGCCCGACGGGCCGAGCGCGCGGCGGCGGCCGCGGAGCGGCGCGTGAGCACCATGCGCCAGGCCCTCACCGCGCTGGAGGAACGCAGCGCGGCGCTCCGGGCCGCCGCCGACCGGGCGCGGGCCGGCTCGCTCAGCCCTGGGAGTGGGGAGCCGGCGCGCCCGACGACTCCTCGGGAGGGTCGTCGTCGGTGACCTGGACGCAGGAGGGGCACTCCAGGTAGGTCCGCACGCGGTCGCCCTCCCGTCGCATCCGGGTCGCGAGCGCGCGACCACACTTGTCGCAGCGGGGGGAATCGGCCGGAGAGTCCATGTCCGCCTCCGCGAGGGGCATGGAGCGTGCCGAGCGGCCTTCGTGGTTCGGAGCGGGCGAAAGGCCATCACCGGGCCAGCCGTCCCCGCGAAAGACGGCAAGGACTACCGCGTAGGATCGGGAGAGTCGGCGCGCCGGGACTCCTCACGCCAGATGCGGTAGCACTCCTCGTGGGCGAACCCGTGGCTCTCCGACGCGTGATCGACCTCGCGCTCGACGGTTTCGCGGGTGATGGGCGCGCCGCAGACATCGCACGTCCTCCCGGTACCGCGGCGCGCCACCGAGACGCTGCCCGCGAGTGGAAGACGCCCATCCGCGAGCCGCTCGCGCACGGTCTGCCGCAGCACCTCGGGGGACAGGCCGCTGCCGCCCGCGATGCGGGGTACCCCTGCCGGCTGGGCACTCCGGCGGCGATGCGCGAGGGGTCTCCGAATGCGCTCGTTCCGATGCCGCCGGGCGCGAAGCCCGAGCCGCAGCCATCCGATGTCACGCGATTCGCTCACACCGATCTGGCCACGCAAGCACTGTGCCCGTCCGCGGAGCGACCACCGTGTCCACATTTACGTGCCGCGCTCCGTCGCGCAACGACCGGTGGCCCGGAAGAAATGTCCGACCGCACCGCGCCCTTTTGTCCTTGTCGTCGCGCATCACCACTATGGGTGGGGCCGCTCGCCCGCGCGCTTTTTCTGCCCGTCCCGGGCGCCCCTCACCGGAGAATGTCGGCGTCGGAGGTGACCCATGCGCTACGTCTGGACATACCTGGTGGTGGTGGTGGTGTTCGCCTTCGGATTTCTCTGCGCTTCCGCCTTCACGCTCGGCGACGACTAGCCGCGCGCCTCCGTCCTCCGCTCCGTCCGGCCGCCGGGAACCGCGGCGGCCGTATGCTAATATCCGACGGTGCGTATGTCTTCGACGAACCTGCTGGATTGCTCTCCCGCCGAGCTGGAGGCCCTCGCCGAGTCGCTCGGGGCGCCCCGCTACCGGGGGCGGCAGCTGGCCCGCTGGATCTTCACCCGGGGGGTGACGGATCTCGAGGCCATGACCGATCTGCCTCGCGACTTCCGGACCGCGGTCGCCGCGCAGGCGAGCGTCGAGCTGCCCGAGATCGAGCGGCGCACCCCGTCCCAGGACGGCAGCCACAAGCTCGTGCTGCGCTACGCGGACGGGGCGCGGGTGCAGGCGGTGCTGATGCCGGACGGTGACCGCCTGACCCTCTGCGTGTCGACCCAGGTGGGCTGCGGCTTCGGCTGCGCGTTCTGCTACACCGGCACCATGGGCCTCGAGCGCAACCTGAGCGCGGGGGAGATCGTGGCCCAGGTCATGGTGGCCCGGCAGGGTCTCGCGCCGGGCGCCCGCATCACCCACGTCGTCTACATGGGCATGGGCGAGCCGCTCGCCAACTACTCGGCCACCGTCAAGTCGCTCCGTCTCCTCACCGACCCGCACGCCTTCGGCTTCTCGCCGCGGCGGATCACCATCTCCACCGTCGGGCTGGTGAGCGGCATCGAGCGTCTGGCGCGCGAGAGCCTCAAGGTCAACCTGGCCATCTCGCTGCACGCCACCAGCAACGAGATCCGCGATCGCATCATGCCGGTCAACCGCGGCTTCGCCATCGAGGAGCTCCTCGCGGCCTGCCAGCGCTTCCCCCTCCCGTTCCGCCAGCGCATGACCTTCGAGTACGTGCTGCTCGACGGGGTCAACGACGCGGTCGAGGACGCGAGGCGGCTGGTGCGCCTCCTCAAGGGAATCCGCGGCAAGATCAACCTGATCCCGTTCAACGACTGGGAGGGCTCTGGCTTCGCGCGGCCACCGCTGCCGCGCATCCTCGCCTTCCAGGCGGTCCTGCTCGAGCACGGCCTCACCGCCACGATCCGGTGGAGCAAGGGGGAGGACATCGGCGCGGCCTGCGGGCAGCTCCGCGAGGCGGTGCCGGCATGAGCGGGCCGGTGACGGTGGCGCTCGCCACCCTCGGCTGCCGGCTGAACCAGGTCGAGTCGCAGGAGATGGGCGCGCTGCTCGAGAGCCGCGGCTTCCAGGTGGTGCCCCCGGGGCAGGCCGCGCGGGTCTACGTGGTCAACACCTGCACCGTGACCGGCCGCGCCGACTTCTCCGACCGCCAGACCGTGCGCCGCATCACGCGCGCCGACCCCGACGCGTTCGTGGTGGTGACCGGCTGCTGGGCCCAGACCGATCCGGCCGCGGTCGCCGCGCTGCCGGGCGTGGACCTCGTGGTGGGCAACCGGGAGAAGTACCGGCTGCCCGACCTGCTCGACTCGCTCGTGAAGCGTCCGCGGCCCACGGTGGCGGTGGGGAACATCCGCGAGGCGCACGACGTGCCGGTCGCTCCGCCCGCGCGTCCGGTCGGCCGCTCCCGCGCGTTCGTGAAGATCCAGGACGGCTGCCAGCACCGCTGCGCCTTCTGCATCGTGCCCGCCGCGCGAGGGGACAGCCGGAGCCAGGAGCCCAAGGTCGTGCTCGACCGGGTGCAGGCGCTCGCCGAGGCCGGCTATCCCGACGTGACCCTGACCGGCGTCGACATCGGGCACTACGGCTGGGACCTCTACCCGCGCACCACGCTGGCCGCGCTGCTGCGGAGCCTGGCCGCGGTGGAGGGTTTGCGCTGGCTGCGGCTCTCGTCGGTGCTGCCGTCCTACTTCACGGCCGAGCTGATCGACGCGGTCACCACGCTGCCGACGATGGCGCCGCACCTGCACCTGCCGCTGCAGAGCGGCAGCGACCGGGTGCTGCGCCTGATGCGCCGGCCGTATCACACCGGCATGTATCGCGCCCTGGTCGAGCGGCTCGCCGCCGCGGTGCCCGACCTGGGCCTGGGCGCCGACGTGATCGTCGGGCACCCCGGCGAGACCGACGCGGACTTCGAGGCCACCATCGCGCTCGTCGAGGCGCTGCCCTTCTCCTACCTCCACGTGTTCGCGTATTCCGACCGCGCGGGCACGGAGGCCGCGCGGCGACCCGGTCACGTGCCGGCCACGGTGATCCGCGAGCGGAGCGCGCGGCTCCGGCGGCTCGGGCGCGAGAAGAGCGCGGCCTTCCGTCGCCGGCTGGTCGGGACGCGGCGCGAGGTCCTGGTGCTCGAGGGCCGCGACCGACGGACCGGGCTCCGGTCCGGGCTCACCGCCAACTACGTCGAGGTGCAGTTCCCGGGGAGCGACGCGCCGGGCCGGCGCATCGTGACCGTCGAGGTCACCGAGGTCCAGGGCGACCGGACGCTCGGCCGCCCGGTGGAGGGCGAAGCGTGAGCGCGGCGCGCGGAGCGGTGCCGCCCGAGCCCGCCGTCGGCATCATCGGCGGCAGCGGTCTCTACGAGATGGACGGGATCGAGGACCTGCGCTGGGTCCGCGTCCGCACTCCGTTCGGGGAGCCCTCGGACGAGTTCGGGACCGGGCGGCTCGGCGACCGTCGGGTGATCTTCCTGCCGCGCCACGGGCGCGGGCACCGGCTCAGCCCGACCGAGATCAACTACCGCGCGAACATCTGGGGCCTCAAGTCGCTCGGGGCCCGGTGGGTCGTCTCGGTGAGCGCGGTGGGGAGCATGAAGGAGGACATCCACCCGCTGGACCTGGTCATCCCGGACCAGTTCTACGACCACACCCGCCGCCGCGTCTCGAGCTTCTTCGGCGAGGGCATCGTGGGCCACGTGGGGATGGCCGATCCGGTGTGTCCCTCGCTCGGCGACCTGCTGGAGGCGGCGGGCCGCGAGGCGGGCGCCCGCGTCCACCGCGGGGGAACCTACATCTGCATCGAGGGGCCGCAGTTCTCCACCAAGGGCGAGTCCCAGATCTACCGGCGCTGGGGGGTCTCGGTCATCGGCATGACCAACATGCCGGAGGCCAAGCTGGCCCGCGAGGCCGAGCTCTGCTACGCGACCCTCGCGCTGACCACCGACTACGACGTCTGGCACGAGAGCCACGCGGCGGTGACGGTGGAGGCGGTGGTGGCGAACCTGCTCAAGAACGTGGCCACCGCCCAGGTCGTCCTGCGGCGCATGATCCCGCGGGTCGGCAAGCCGTGCACCGCCGGCTGCGGCGACGCGCTGGCCAGCGCGGTCATCACCAACCCGAAGCTCTTCCCGCCGCGGAGCCGCCGGAACCTGGCGCTCCTGCTCGACCGCTACTTCCCCGGGCCCGCCCCGGCCGCCAAGGGAAGGAAGGCGCGCCGTGGCTAGCGGAGAGCTCGACGTGGTCGGCATCGGCAACGCGCTGGTGGACGTGCTGACCCACGCGGAGGAGAGCCTGGTCAGCCGGCAGGGCCTGATGAAGGGGACCATGCACCTGGTGGACGAGGAGCGCGCCCGCGCGCTCTACGAGGCGATGGGCCCGGGCGTGGAGATGTCGGGCGGCTCGGCCGCGAACACGGTGGTCGGGGTGGCCTCCTTCGGCGGCCGTGCCCACTACGTCGGGAAGGTGCGCGACGATCAGCTCGGCGACGTGTTCGGCCACGACCTGCGCGCGACCGGGGTCGGCTACGACACGCCGCGGGCCACCAGCGGGCCACCCACCGGGCGGTGCCTGATCCTGGTCACGCCCGACGCCCAGCGCACCATGAGCACGTTCCTCGGGGCCTCGGTGCGGCTCGGCCCGGCCGACGTGGACCGCGGGCTGATCGCGCGGGGCAAGATCCTGTACCTGGAGGGCTACCTCTTCGATCCTCCCGAGGCGCAGGAGGCGTTCCGCGCCGCGGCGGCCGTCGCGCACGGGGCGGGCCGCAAGGTGGCGCTCACGCTCTCGGATCCCTTCTGCGTGGAGCGGCACCGCGCCGCGTTCCTCGACCTGGTCGAGCACCACGTCGACATCCTGTTCGCCAACGAGCTGGAGATCTGCGCGCTCTACCAGGTGCCGGACTTCGACGCGGCGCTGCCCCGCGTGCGCGGGCACTGCGATCTGGCCGCCCTGACCCGCAGCGCGAAGGGCTCGGTGCTGGTGAACGGCAAGGTCGTGCACGCGATCCCCGCGCATCCCGTCGCGACGGTGGTCGACACCACCGGGGCGGGGGATCTCTACGCGGCCGGCGTGCTCTACGGGCTGAGCCAGGGTCTCGACCTGCCCACGTGCGGGCGGCTCGGCTCGCTGGCCGCGGCGGAGGTCATCGCTCACGTGGGCGCGCGCCCCATGGTGCCGCTGATCGACCTGGCCGCCTCCGTGCTCGGATGAAGGAGGCGGGGATGACCGAGCCTCGAGCGACCGGCGGGACGGGGGGCGGCGCCGACGCGGAGGCGCTCACCCCGAAGTACGACCGCCTCGTGGCCCTGCTGCGCGATATGGGCTCGGTGGTGGTGGCGTTCTCCGGGGGCGTCGACTCCACGTTCCTCGCCCGCGCGGCCAAGGACGCGCTCGGGGAGCGCGCCCTCCTGGTCACCGCGGACTCCGAGACCTATCCCGTCGCCGAGCTCGAGGAGACGCGCCGGCTCGCCGGCCTCCTCGCGATGCGCCACGAGGTGATCCGGACCCGCGAGCTGGACCGTCCCGAGTACGCGCGCAACGGGCCCGACCGGTGCTTCCACTGCAAGGAGGAGCTGTTCTCGCGCCTCGAGCCGATCGCCGGCCGGTCCGGCACCGCCCGGATGGTCTACGGGGCCAACATGGACGACCTGGGCGACCACCGCCCGGGGATGAAGGCGGCGGAGGCGCATGGGGTGCGCGCGCCGCTCATCGAGGCCGAGCTGTGGAAGTCGGAGATCCGTGCGCTCTCCCGCGCGCTCGGGCTCCCGACGTGGGACAAGCCCTCGTTTGCGTGCCTGTCCTCCCGCTTCCAGTACGGCGACGCGATCACCGGCGAGAAGCTGCGCCAGATCGACGCCGCGGAGGCGTTCGTGCGGAGCCTGGGCTTCCGGCAGTTCCGGGTGCGCCACCACGACCGGCTCGCCCGCATCGAGCTGCCGCCGGAGGAGATGCCGCGCCTGTGGGAGGAGGGCCGCCACGACGCGATCGTCCGCCGCTTCCGCGAGCTGGGCTATCTCTACGTGACGCTCGATCTCCAGGGCTTTCGCAGCGGCAGTGCCAACGAGGCCCTCCGCACGCTTCGATGGACCGGGAAAAAGTAAGGGCCCTCCTCGAGGCGGTCGCCGCGGGCGGGGTGAGCCCCGAGGAGGCGCTCACCCGGCTGCGGGCCTTGCCCTACGACGACCTGCGCTTCGCCCGCGTGGACCTGCATCGCTCGCTGCGGCACGGGGTGCCGGAGGCGGTCTACTGCGCGGGCAAGACGCCGGAGCAGGTGCTGGCCATCGTCACGCGGCTGGCCGAGCACCACGACAACGTGCTGGCCACCCGCGCGGACGCCGCGGTGACCGCCGCGCTGCGGGCGAGCGGGCTCCCGTGCCGGGTGCACGAGAGCGCGCGGCTGGTGGTGGTCAAGCCCGCCCCGCGTGAGGGTGTCGGGCTCATCGTGGTGGTGAGCGCGGGCACCTCCGACCAGCCGGTGGCCGAGGAGGCCGCGGTGACCGCGGAGGCGATGGGCAACCTGGTGGAGCGCATCTACGACTGCGGGGTCGCGGGTCTCCATCGGCTGGTGCCGCATCTCGACCGGCTCAACGAGGCCAACGCGATCGTCGCGGTGGCGGGGATGGACGGCGCGCTCCCGAGCGTGCTGGGCGGGCTCGTCGATCGGCCCGTGATCGCGGTGCCCACCAGCGTGGGCTACGGCGCCTCCTTCGGCGGAGTGGCCGCGCTCCTGACCATGCTGAACTCCTGCGCCCCGGGCGTCTCGGTGGTGAACATCGACAACGGCTACGGCGCCGCGGCCCAGGCCAACCAGATCAACAAGCTCGCGACCAAGCACCGCTGAGACGCTCTGACGATGACGAGCATTCGACCGCCGACCGGGGGAGTGCGGGGGCCATTTCGGGGCCCCCGCAGCCGAAAAGCATTTCCAGGCTAGCTTACTTCGACTGCCCGAGCGGCGCCGCGGGCGACATGATCCTGGGGGCGGTGGTGGACGCGGGCGTCCCCTTCGAGACGCTCGAGCGCGAGTTGACCGGGCTCGGCCTCGCCGGCTACCGGCTGGAATGCTCCGAGGTCATGAAGGCCGGCTTCCGCGCGACCAAGGTGCACGTGCACCTCGACGGGTACGAGGAGGGTCCCGGCTACTTCCGCCGGCTGCCCGACCCGGAGGGGCACGAGCACCACCCCGCCGGGCACCGGGGACTGGCCGAGATCCTCGACATCCTCGAGCGGAGCCGGCTGACTCCCAAGGTCCGCGACATGGCCTCCCGCGTCTTCCAGCGCCTGGCCGAGGCGGAGGCTCGGGTCCACGGCACCACGCCCGCGCGCGTGCAGTTCCACGACGTGGGTGCGATCGACGCGATCGTGGACGTGGCCGGCTCCTGCCTGGGCCTGCACCTGCTCGGGGTGGACGCGGTCCACTTCGGGGCGCTGCCGGTCGGCGGCGGCTTCGTCCAGGGCCCGCACGGGCGGATCCCGGTCCCGGCGCCCGCCGTCGCGGAGCTGCTCCGGGGGTTCCCCACGCTCGACAACGGAATCCGGCGGGAGCTGGTGACCCCGACGGGGGCCGCGATCCTCACCACGCTGGCCGTGGGGTCGGGCGCGATGCCGGCCATGCGGGTGACCGCGGTGGGCTACGGGGCGGGGACCCTCGAGCTCGAGACCCCGAACGTGCTGCGGCTCTTCGTGGGCGAGGCGACGGCGGACGCCAGGTCCGCCGCCGCGCCGACCGAGACCGTGGTCCAGGTCGAGACCACCATCGACGACATGTCACCCCAGCTCTACGAGCCCCTGCTGGAGCGGCTCCTGGAGGGGGGTGCGCTCGACGCCTGGCTGACCCCGGTGATCATGAAGCGGAGCCGCCCGGGCGTGGTCCTGACCGCCCTGTGCGAGCCGTCCCGGGTCGCCGACCTGTCCCGCCTGCTGTTCGAGGAGACGTCGACGATCGGGGTCCGCTGGACCGCCTACCAGCGCGCCCGGCTCGCCCGCGAGATGGTCCGCCTCGACACCGTGCACGGCCCGGTCACCTTCAAGGTCTCCCGGCTCGACGGCCGCGTGGTCACGGTGACGCCCGAGTTCGAGGAGATCCGGCGCCTCGCGCGCGAGCGCGGCCTCGCGGTGCGCGAGGTGCTCGAGCAGGCGCGCGCCGAGGGCCGGAGGCTCCTCCAGTCCCCTTGACAGAACCCCCCGCCGGGACTACGTTTGAGGGCGCTTTCCCGGCCTCGGACCCTTCACTCAGGAGGTAGCGCGGTGAAAAAGACCGTGTCGATGACGATCAACGGTGCCCCTCAATCGCACGAGGTCGAGCCGCGGCTGCTGCTCGTGCACTACATCCGGGAGCAGGCCGGACTGACCGGCACCCACGTCGGCTGCGACACGAGCCAGTGCGGGGCGTGCACGGTGCACCTCAACGGCATGGCGGTGAAGTCGTGCACGCTGCTCGCGGTGCAGTGCGAGGGCGCGCAGGTCCTCACCATCGAGGGCCTCGCGAAGGACGGCAAGCTCCACCCGATCCAGGAAGGGTTCTGGGAGAAGCACGGGCTGCAGTGCGGGTTCTGCACGCCGGGCATGATCATGTCGGCCCACCAGATGCTCTCGCGCAACCCGCGGCCCACCGAGCAGCAGATCCGCCACGACCTCGAGGGCAACCTCTGCCGCTGCACCGGCTACCACAACATCGTCAAGGCCATCCAGTACGCCGCCGAGAAGATGGCGGGGAAGTAGGAGGCGACCATGGCCACCGCCCGCCTGCTCGGCGCGAGCATCAAACGGCGTGAAGATCCGCGCTTCATCACCGGGAAGGGCAACTACACCGACGACCTCAAGCTGGCCGGCATGACCCACGCCGCGTTCGTCCGCAGCCCGCACGCCAACGCCAAGATCCGCAAGATCGACACCAGCAAGGCGTCGAAGGCCCCCGGAGTCGTCGCGATCTTCACCGGCAAGGATATGACCGGGGTGAACTCGCTGCCCTGCGGCTGGCTCCTGCCCGAGCTGAAGATCCCGGCCCACATGCCGCTGGCCTCCGACGCGGCCCGCTACGTGGGCGACCCGGTGGCCATCGTCATCGCGGAGAGCCAGTCGGCCGCGAGCGACGCGGCGGACCTGGTGGCGGTGGACTGGGAGGTCCTGCGCTCGGTGACCGCCACCGAGCAGGCGACGGCCAAGGGCTCGGTCCAGATCCACGAGGTGGCCCCCGACAACGTGGCCTTCAAGTGGCAGATCGGCGACGCGGCGGCGACCGACGCGGCCTTCAAGTCCGCCGCGGTCACGGTGAAGAAGCGCATCGTCAACCAGCGCCTGGTGGCCAACCCGATGGAGCCGCGGGCCTGCGTGGCGCGCTACGAGGACGCCACCGGCGAGTGGACCCTCTGGGTCACCTCGCAGAATCCCCACGTGCACCGGCTGCTCATGACCGCCTTCGTGCTGGGCATCCCCGAGCACAAGGTGCGGGTGATCGCCCCCGACGTGGGCGGCGGGTTCGGCTCGAAGATCTTCCTCTACAACGAGGAGACGGTCTGCACCTGGGCCACCCGGCAGATCAAGCGGCCGATCCGCTGGACGTCGTCGCGGCGGGAGGCCTTCCAGACCGACGCCCACGGGCGGGATCACGTGACCGACGCCGAGGTCGCGGTGGCCAAGGATGGCAAGCTGCTCGGCCTGCGGGTGAAGACCACCGCGAACCTGGGCGCGTACCTCTCGACCTTCGCCCCCGCGGTGCCGACGTACCTCTACGCCACCCTGCTCAACGGGGTCTACGAGTGGCCCGCGATCCACGCGGAGGTGACCGGCGTCTTCACCAACACCACCCCGGTCGACGCCTATCGGGGAGCCGGACGCCCCGAGGCGTGCTACCTGCTCGAGCGGATGATCGATGCGGCCGCGGCTGCGATCAACATGGACCCGGCCGAGATCCGGCGGAAGAACTTCATCCCCAAGTTCGACAACGGCTACCAGACCAAGGTCGCGCTGTCGTACGACAGCGGCAACTACGGGGCCGCCTTCGACAAGCTCCTGGGCATGCTCGACTACAAGAAGTTCCGCAGTGACCAGGCCGCGGCGCGGGCCCAGGGCCGGCTCATGGGCATCGGCTTCTCGACCTACATCGAGGCCTGCAGCATCGCCCCCTCCAAGGTCGTGGGCTCGCTCGGCGCGCAGGCCGGGCTCTGGGAGTCGGGCAAGGTGCAGGTGCACCCCACCGGCAAGGTCAGCGTCTTCACCGGGTCGCACTCGCACGGGCAGGGGCACGAGACGACGATGGCCCAGATCGTGGCCGATCACCTGGGCATCCCGATGGACGACGTGGAGATCGTGCACGGCGACACCGGCCGCGTCCCGTTCGGCATGGGCACCTACGGCAGCCGCTCGGCCTCGGTGGGCGGCACCGCGATCGTGATGTCGCTCGACAAGATCAAGGAGAAGGGCAAGAAGATCGCGGCGCACCTGCTCGAGGCGAACCCGAAGGACATGGAGTACGTGGGCGGCCAGTTCGTGGTCAAGGGCTCGCCCCAGAAGGCGATCCCGTTCGGCCAGGTCGCGCTCACCGCGTACGTGCCGCACAACTATCCCGAGGGCCTGGAGCCGGGCCTCGAGGAGACCAGCTTCTACGACCCGGCCAACTTCTGCTTCCCGTTCGGAGCCCACGCCTGCGTGGTCGAGGTCGATCCCGACACCGGCCACGTCAAGATCCTCCGCTATCTCGCGGTGGACGACGTCGGCAACGTCATCAACCCGATGATCGTCGACGGCATGGTGCACGGCGGGATCGCGCAGGGCGTGGCCCAGGCCCTGTGGGAGGAGGCGGTCTACGATCGCGACTCCGGCCAGCTGGTGAGCGGCAGCATGATGGACTACACGCTGCCCAAGGCCGACATGCTGCCCTTCTACGAGACGGCTCGCACCGAGACGCCCACGCCGGTCAACCCGCTCGGAGTGAAAGGCGCGGGCGAGACCGGCACCATCGCCTCGACGCCGGCGGTGGTCAACGCGGTGGTGGACGCCCTGTCCGGGCTCGGCGTGGACCACATCGACGCCATGCCGCTGACGCCCGAGCGTGTCTGGAAGACCGCCCAGGCCGCCAAATCGAAGAAGTAAGGGAGACCCGACATGTATCCAGCCCAGTTCGAGTACCACACGCCGGGGACGGTGAAGGAGGCGCTGGACCTGCTCGGGCGCCACAAGGACGACGCCAAGCTGCTGGCGGGCGGGCACAGCCTGCTGCCGGCCATGAAGCTGCGCCTGGCCCAGCCCAAGCACCTGGTCGATCTCCGCAAGATCTCGGGGCTCGCCGGCATCAAGGAGGAGGGCGGCGCGCTCGTGATCGGCGCGATGACGACCCACTACCAGGTCGAGACGTCTCCGGTGGTGAAGTCGAAGTGCCCGGTGCTGGCCGCGGTGGCCGCGCAGATCGGTGACCCGATGGTGCGCAACATGGGCACGATCGGCGGCAGCCTGGCCCACGCCGACCCGGCCGCGGACTACCCGGCGGCGATCATCGCCCTCGGCGCGGAGATGGTGGCGGAGGGGGCCAAGGGCAAGCGCACGATCAAGGCCGACGACTTCTTCAAGGGGCTGCTCACCACCGCGCTGGCGGAGGACGAGATCCTGACCGAGGTCCGCGTGCCCGCACTCGCGCCCAAGACCGGGGCGGCCTACATGAAGTTCCCGCACCCCGCCTCGCGCTTCGCGGTGGTGGGCGTGGCCGCGGTGCTGAGCGTCGACGGCGGCAAGGTCGGCAAGGCGAGCGTCGGCATCACCGGCGCCGGGACCAAGGCGGTGCGGGCCAAGGGCGTGGAGGCCGCGATCACCGGGAAGGGCGCCGACGCGGCGTCCATCCAGGCCGCGGCCGAGAAGGCGGCCGAAGGCGTCGACGTGCAGGCCGATCTGCAGGGCTCGGTGGAGTACAAGAGCCACCTGCTGCGCGTGTTCGCCAAGCGCGCGATGGAGGCGGCCGCCGCGGCGGTGAAGTAGACTCTCCGGGTGACCCGACCGCAGGACCCCGAGCCCCGCGGGCCGCGTCCCGCGGGGCTCTTCTTTGGACCCGCGGCGTGATCGCGGCGGTGGTGCTCGCGGCCGGCCTCTCCCGCCGCATGGGCAAGGCGAAGCTGCTGCTCGAGATCGCGGGCCGGCCCATCGTGCGCCACGCGGTCGAGGGGGTACGGAGCGCCGGCCTCGATCCGGTCCTCGTGGTGACGGGGCCCGAGCCGGCTCCGATCGAGGCCGCGCTGCACGGTCTACCGGTGCAGATCGCGGTCAATCCCGCGCCCGAGGCCGGCCAGGCGGGCTCGGTGCGCGCGGGCATCGCGGCGCTGCCCCCGGAGGTCGACACGGTCCTGATCGCGCTCGGCGACCAGCCCGCGCTCGATCCCGGCATCATCCCCGCGCTCCTGGCCGCGCACCGCGCGGGGGGTCGCCCGATCGTGGCACCCCGGTACCAGGACGGGCCCGGCAATCCGGTGCTGTTCGATCGCGCGATCTTTCCCGAGCTGCTGGCCCTCACCGGCGACCAGGGCGCCCGGCCGGTGATCGCCCGCGATCCGGGCCGCGTGGAGTGGGTGCGTGTCGAGCGGCCCATGCCGCCGGACGTCGATACTCCCGCCGACTATGAGAAGATCCGGAGCGCCATTCGACCCCAATCCCGCGGTGTAGACTGAGAGGGCCATGAGAGCCGAGATCGAGAAGATCCAGCAGATGATGGAAGACGCCAACTACGTCACCGACCCCGCCATCGCCACGTCGGTGCACCTGGCCATGACCCTCAAGAAGCCGCTCCTGATCGAGGGCCACGCCGGGGTGGGCAAGACCGAAGTGGCCAAGGTGATGTCGCGGATGCTCGACGCCCACCTCATCCGCCTGCAGTGCTACGAGGGGCTCGACGCGGCCCAGGCCCTCTACGAGTGGAACTATCCCAAGCAGCTCCTCCACATCAAGCTGGAGGAGAGTACGACCCACACCCTACGGGAGAAGGAGGCCACGATCTTCTCCGAGCCGTTCCTGATCCGCCGGCCGCTGCTGCAGGCCATCGGGCAGGACGGCAAGCCGCCGGTACTGCTGATCGACGAGGTCGACCGCGCGGACGAGGAATTCGAGGCGTTTCTCCTGGAAGTCCTCTCCGAGTTCCAGGTCACGATTCCCGAGATCGGGACCATCCGGGCCACGCACCCGCCGTACGTGATACTGACCTCCAACCGGGTGCGGGAGCTCTCCGACGCGCTCCGGCGCCGCTGCCTCTACCTGTGGATCGACTTCCCCGGTTTCGACAAGGAGGTGCGGATCGTCATGCGCAAGGTGCCCGGGGTGAACGAGGCCCTGGCCCGGCAGATCTCGCGCTTCATGGAGAGCCTGCGCACGATCCGGCTCGCCAAGGTGCCGGGCGTGGCCGAAACCCTCGACTGGGCCCAGGCGCTGGCCTCGCTCCACGCCGACCACCTCGACGAGGAGCTGGTGCTGGAGACCCTCGGCTGCGTGCTGAAGGACGCCGACGACGTGAAGCGGTTCAAGCGGGAGCTGACGTCGAGCGGCCTCAAGCGCTTCGTGGCGACGGAGGGGTAGGTGGCCGGTCCGCGCGACCTCACCACCGCGGTCCTGCGCTTCGGCCAGATGCTGCGCGCGTCCGGGATGCCGCTGACCATCACCGAGATGATGGACGGGGTGCGTGCGCTCGACGCGGTGGACCTCCTCGACCGGCGGGACGTCTACCTGGCGCTCCGGACCACGCTGGTGGCCCGCCGCGAGGAGTTTCCGATCTTCGACCGCTGCTTCGAGACGTTCTGGCGGTTCCAGGCCGAGGAGGGGCAGGGGCTCGAGGGGCTCACCGGCCCCGCGACGCCGGCGATCCCCGAGGAGCACGCGGGCGACACCGGGGCCGAGGCGGCGCAGAAGAAGGTCTCGGTCGCGCTGGAGGGCTGGGAGGAGACGGGGGACGACGACGGAGAGCCGCTCGAGGTCCCGGGAGTGAGCGAGAAGGAAATCCTCATGGATCAGGACTTTTCGTCCTTTCCGGTTGAGGATCTAGACGAGGTAGCTCGCCTGACCATCCTGATCGCCAAGCGCCTGGCCCGTCGCATCAGCCGGCGCAAGCGGCCCACCCGCCGCGGCGGGGTCATCGACATGCGGCGCAGCATCCGGGCCAACCTCATGAAGGGCGAGATCATCGAGCTGCGGAGGAGGGAGCGCCGGAGGCGCAAGGTCCGGCTGGTCCTGCTGTGCGACGTCTCGGGCTCGATGGACCTCTACAGCCGGTTCCTGCTCCAGTTCCTCTACGCGCTGCAGAACGTCTTCGGGCGGGTCGAGACCTTCACCTTCTCCACGCGACTCACCCGGGTGACCGAGCATCTCAAGGGTGCGTCGTACCGGACGGCGCTGGCCCGCCTCGCCGAGGTGCGCGACTTCTCCGGTGGCACGCGGATCGGCGAGTCGCTGCAGGAGTTCAATGCCCGGTGGGGGAGCCTGGTGGACCGGCACACGATCGTGCTGCTGCTGTCGGACGGCTGGGATACCGGGGAGCCGGAGGTCCTGGCCAACGAGATGCTGGCCATCAAGCGCAAGGCCGGGCGCCTGATCTGGCTGAACCCCCTGCTGGGCAATCCGTCCTACGAGCCGCTCACGCGGGGGATGGCGGCGGCCCTGCCGCTGGTCGACCACTTCGCGGCGGCGCACAACCTGGCGAGCCTCCGGGATCTCGCCGGGCATCTCAACCTGAGGTGAAGTCATGGCCGACGAGCTCTTCGATCACCTGAACCAGCTCAAGCAGAACGAGTCCAAGGTCGCGGTCGCGACGCTCGTCAACACCCGCGGGACCACGCCCCGGAAGGAAGGCGCCAAGATGCTGGTGGGCGAGGGCGGCCGGGTGCTCGGCTCGGTGACCATCGGCGGCTGCGTGGACGCGCAGGTCATCGAGGAGTCGGCCGACGTGCTGGGCAAGAACGCGCCCCGGCTGCTGGAGCTGGACCTGGGCGACGAGGAGGCCTGGGAGATCGGCCTCACCTGCGGCGGCACCATCGAGGTGTTCGTCGAGCCGGTGAGCCTCGGCCGGACCGACGACGCGACGCTCGCCTTCTACGAGAAGGCGCGCGCCCACGCGGAGAAGGGCGGGCGCGCCGCGATCGTCACCCGCCTCGACGCCCCCCACAACGGAGCCAAGATGCTGCTGCTCGACGGCGGCGCCCGGGAGGGCACGCTGGGCGACGCCTTCCTCGACGAGCGGTTCGCGACCGAGGCCCGGCAGGCGCTCGCGGCCGGCAAGTCGCGCACCCTCGTGCTGGAAAACGTGCGGGCCTTCGCCGAGGTCTTCAGCCCGCCCGCGATCATGCTGATCGTGGGAGCGAGCCACGTGGCGATGCCGCTGACCGTGATGGCCAAGGAGCTGGGCTTCCGCACCATCGTGATCGACGGGCGGCCCCGGTTCGCGACCCCGGAGCGCTTCCCCCACGTCGACTCGCTCAAGATCGGCGTCCCCTCCGAGCTGGTCCAGCAGGTCCCGCTGATCCCGACCACCGCGCTGGTGCTGGTGGCCCACGACTACAAGTACGACCTGCCGGTGCTACGCCACGCGCTCTCCACTCCCGTCGGCTACGTGGGGCTGCTCGGCAGCACCCGCCGCGGCGCCGCGATCCTGAACCTGCTGCGCGAGGACGGGGTGAGCGAGGACGCCCTGGCGCGGGTGCGGGTCCCGATCGGTCTCGACCTGGGCGCGCAGTCCGCCTCGGAGATCGCGCTGAGCATCCTGGCCGAGGCCCTGGCCGCGCAGCGGAACGCCACCGGGATGCCGATCTCGGAGAAGGTGCGCCGGGGGCTCAAGTAGCGGGAGCCATGAAGGCCATCGCGATCCGGAAGGAGGCGGCCCCCGCCGCCGCGGCGCTCGTGGGCCGCATCATCTGCCACGACGTGCGCGACGAGGCGGGGCGCGTGGCCGTCGCCAAGGGCCAGACCCTCGACGCGGATGCCGCCGCGCGGCTGCTCGCGCTGCCGTGGCGCGACCGGGAGGTCCACCTGCTGGAGCTGGACCCCGGCGACATCCACGAGGAGCCGGCCGGCTCCCGGCTGGCCGCGGCCGCCTGCGGCGAGCACGTGGAGGTGAAGGGCTACGCGGGCGGACAGTGGACGCTGGTCGGCCGGCGGCGCGGCCTGGTGCGCGTGAACGTGGATGCGCTGCGGGCGGTCAACGCGCTCGAGGGCATGTCGGTGTTCACCCTCTACGATCAGCAGCCGGTGGAGTCGGGCGAGGTGGTGGCCCGCGCCAAGATCACCCCGCTCGCGATCCCGGAGGCCCTGGTGAAGGACGCCGAGACCCGCGCCTGGAGCGCCAAGGGCCTGGTGGCGGTGAGGACCTTCCGGCCGCACGTGCTGGGGGCGCTGAGCCGCGAGAGCCTGGCCCCGCCGCAGCGGCAGCGCTTCGAGTCCTCGCTCGCCGAGAAGGTGGACTGGTTCGGCTCGCGCCTGCTGCCGGTGCGCTACGCGGCGGGCGACGCGGCGGCGGTCGCGGGGGAGATGGAGGGCCTGCTGTCGGCGGGCGCCGACATCCTGATCGCGGCGGGCGCGGGGTCGCTCGACCCGCTCGACCCCGTCTTCGCGGGGCTCGAGCGCCTCGGCGGCCGCATGCTTCGTCACGGGGCGCCCGCGCACCCGGGCAGCCTCCTCTGGATCGCGGACCTGCGAGGCCGCCCGGTGCTGGGGATGCCCGCGTGCGGGATGTTCTCCCAGGCCACCACCTTCGACCTCGTGCTGCCGCGCATCCTGGCCGGCGAGCCGGCCGGGGCCGGAGACGTCGCGGCGCTCGGCCACGGAGGCCTGCTCTCGCGCGACAGCGCCTACCGATTCCCGCCCTACCGCAAGTCGGGCGCCCGCGGGGAGCTGGCCGAGTGACATGGCCCTCTACAGCGACGTCATCCGGGAGCGGTTCCGCAAGCCGCGGTTCCGCGGCGCCCTCGAGCGCCCCGACGTGTCGGGCGAGGACGTGAACCCGCTCTGCGGCGACCGGATCCGGATCCAGGCGCGCCTGGACGGCGGCCGCCTGGTCGAGGGGCGATGGACGGGCGACTGCTGCGCGATCTCCGCCGCCTCCGCCGACGTGCTGCTCGAGATGATGGTGGGCCAGCCGGCGGCGCGGGCGCGCGAGCTGACCCCGGCGAGCATCCTCGAGCGCCTGGACGCCGACATCCGCCCCTCGCGGATGAAGTGCGTGGCGCTGCCGCTCGCCGTGCTGCAGGAGGCGCTCACCAAGGAGGGCACGCCATGAGCCTGGGCGAGCGCTGCCGCCCCGACTTCCCGATCCTCTCGCGCATCGTGAACGGCCACCCGCTGGTGTACCTGGACTCGGCCGCGTCGAGCCAGAAGCCGGCCTCGGTCATCGAGGCGATCCAGCGCTACTACGAGACCAGCCACGCCAACGTGCATCGCTCGATCCACACCCTGGGCGAGGAGGCCACCGAGCTGTACGAGGCCGCGCGCGACGCGGTACGGGCCTTCCTCGGGGCGCGCACGCGTGAGGAGATCGTGTTCACCCGCGGCACCACCGAGTCCCTCAACCTGGTGGCCCAGGCGGTGGGCCGCACGCTCCAGCCGGGCGACGAGATCGTGGTCAGCGAGCTCGAGCACCACTCCAACCTGGTGCCGTGGCAGATGGTGTGCCGCGACCGGGGCACGGTGCTGAAGGCCATCCCCGTCCTGCCCGAAGGCTACCTCGACCTGGAGGCCTACGCGCGGCTGCTCTCACCGCGGACGCGGGTGGTGGCGGTGGCCCACGTCTCGAACGTGCTCGGCACCATCAACCCGGTGGCGCAGATGGTGGAGCAGGCGCACCGGGCGGGCGCCCTGGTGTGCCTCGACGGGGCCCAGGCGGTGCCGCACCTGCCGGTCGACGTGAGCGCGATCGGGGCCGACTTCTACGCCTTCTCCGGGCACAAGATGCTGGGGCCCACCGGCATCGGCGTCTTGCATGGACGCCGCGAGATCCTGGAGCGGCTCGAGCCCGCGTGGGGCGGCGGCGAGATGATCAAGGAGGTCTGGATCGACCACGCCCAGTGGAACGATCTGCCCTGGCGCTTCGAGCCCGGCACCCCGCCCATCGCGGACGCGGTCGGCCTGCACGCGGCGGTGGAGTATCTCGGCAAGCTCGGCATGGCGCAGGTGAGCGCGCACGAGCAGGCGCTGACCGCCGCCACCATGGAGGCCCTGGCGGACATCCCGGGCGTCACCCTCTACGGGCCCCGCAATCCGGAGATGAAGGGGGCGGTGGTCGCCTTCAACCTGGAGGGCATCCATCCCCACGACGGGGCGGCGCTGCTCGACCAGCGCGGCATCGCGGTGCGGGCGGGCCATCACTGCGCGCAGCCGCTCATGAAGTGCCTGCAGATCGCGGGCACGCTGCGGGCCAGCTTCTCAGTCTACAACACCGCCCAGGACGTCCAGCGCCTCGCGGAGGCGGTCGCCACCCTCCGCGGCGAGCTCTGATCGCCCGGCACGGAGCCTCCCCGTGAGCGACTGGCCGCGGCCCCGGGACGGCTTCGCGTCTCCGCGCTTCGCGCAGCCGGCGACCTTCATGCGGCTGCCCTATCTGACGTCGGTGGCCGGGCTCGACGTGGTCCTCTGCGGCATCCCCTTCGACGGCGGCTGCTCCTATCGCTCGGGGGCGCGCATGGGCCCGCGTCACGTCCGCGAGCAGTCCTCGCTGATCCGGCCCTGGAACTCGGCGCTGCGCGTGCATCCCTTCGAGCGGCTGCGAGTCGCCGACTGCGGCGACGTGGACGTGGTGCCGGTCTCGATCGAAGGAACCTTCGCGGCCATCGAGCGGACCCTGGCCCCGGTGGTGGAGGCGCGCGCGGTCCCGCTCTGCGTGGGCGGCGACCATACCGTGACCCTCGCGGTGCTTCGCGCGCTGGCGCGCCGGCACGGCCGGCTCGGGCTCGTGCACTTCGACGCGCACCCCGACACCTGGGACCGCTACTTCGGCCTGCCCTACTACCACGGGAGCACGTTCCGGCGGGCGATGGAGGAGGGCCTGATCGACGGCCGGCGCTCGATCCAGGTGGGCATCCGCGGTCCGCTCTACGGCCCCGAGGACTTCGACTTCCACCGCGAGCACGGCTTCGAGGTGATTCGCATCGAGGACGTGAAGGAGCACGGGGTCGCCTCGGTGGTGGAGCGCCTGCGCCGCCTGGCCGGCGGGCCGGTGTACTGCTCGTTCGACGTCGACGCGGCGGACCCGGCCTACGCACCGGGGACCGGTACCCCGGAGGCGGGCGGCCTGACCTCGTACGAGGCCCTGTGCCTCGTGCGCGGGCTGCGCGGGCTCGAGCTGGCCGGAGGCGACATCGTGGAGGTCTCGCCGCCCTACGACGGGCCCGGCGCCATCACCGGCGTGCTCGCGGCCAACCTCCTCTTCGAGCTGCTCTCGGTGGTGGCGCTCGGCCGCTAGGCCGACCCGGATGCTAAGATGAGGCCGTGAGATCGGCCATGCGTCGGTTTCTCCTCGTCGTCGTCCTGCTGACCGCCTTCGCGCTCCCCGCGTCGCCCCGGCCGGCCTCCGCGGCCCAGGCGGTGGCCACCATCGAGATGGACTCCGCGATCACGCCGGTCACGGTGCGGCTGCTCACCACCGCCATCGACCGGGCCCAGAGCGAGGGCGCCCAGGCGCTGGTCGTGCAGCTCAACACGCCGGGTGGGCTCGAGCGCTCGATGCGCTCGATGGTGCAGACCATCCTGGGCTCGCCGATCCCGGTGATCGTCTACGTGTCGCCCACCGGGGCCCGGGCCGCCTCCGCCGGGGTGTTCATCACCATGGCGGCGCACGTCGCCGCGATGGCGCCCGCCACCAACATCGGGGCGGCGCACCCGGTGGCGGTGGGCGGCGGCGGCATGGACAAGGAGATGACCAAGAAGGTGGAGAACGACGCGGCCGCCTTCGCGCGCACCATCGCGGCCGAGCGCGGGCGCAACGTGGAGTGGGCGGAGAAGGCGGTGCGCTCCTCGGTCTCCGCCACCGAGCGGGAGGCGGTGAAGCTCAAGGTGGTCGACCTCGTCGCGGACAACGTTCCCGACCTGCTCGCCAAGATCGACGGCCGGACGGTCAAGACCGCGAAGGGGCAGGTGACGCTGGCCACCAAGGACGCGCCGGTGAAGGTGATCGAGGTGCGCTTCCGGGACCGGTTCCTGGCCCTGATCTCCGACCCCAACGTGGCCTACCTGCTGATGATGGGCGGCATGCTCGGCATCTTCTTCGAGCTGTCGAATCCGGGCTCGATCCTGCCCGGCATCATCGGAGGGATCTGCCTGATCCTGGCCTTCTTCGCCTTCCAGAGCCTGCCCGTCAACTGGGCCGGCCTGCTGCTCCTGCTGTTCGGGGTGGTCCTCCTCGTCGCCGAGATCAAGGTGGTGAGCCACGGCGTGCTGGCGATCGGCGGCGTGATCTCGATGCTGCTCGGCTCGATCATGCTCTACGACTCGCCCGACCTCACCGGCATCCGCCTCTCGTGGGCGGTGATCCTGCCCACCGTGGGCGCCACCGCCGGGCTCGTGTTCTTCGCGGTGTCCATGGGCATCCGCGCCCTCTACCGGCCCGCCGCCACTGGCTCCGGCGCGATGGTGGGCCGGGTGGGGCTGACCCGCACGCCGCTCCAGCCCGAGGGGCAGGTGCTGATCGACGGCGAGCTCTGGCGGGCGGTGAGCCCCGAGGCCGGCGTGGGCGCGGGGGAGCCGGTGCAGGTCACCGCCATCGACGGACTCACCCTGACGGTCACGCGCTCCGCTCGACGGCCCTAGGCCCAGGAGAATGCCCATGGAAGGCGTGCAGCTGCTCTTCGGCATCATCCCGGTCGTGCTGATCGTGCTCTACATCTTCTTCTCCTCGTTCCGGATCCTGCGCGAGTACGAGCGGGCGGTGATCTTTCGCTTCGGGCGACGCACCAGCGCCATCTTCAATCCCGGCGGGGACGGCTCGGGTCCCGGCCTGGTCCTCCTGATCCCGTTCGTCGACAAGATGGTGAAGGTGAGCCTGCGCACCATCACCATGGACGTGCCGCCCCAGGACGTGATCACCCGCGACAACGTGTCGGTGAAGGTGAACGCGGTCATCTTCTTCCGGGTGCTGGACGCGGCCAAGGCGGTGATCAGCGTGGAAGACTACCTCTACGCGACCTCCCAGATGGCCCAGACCACCCTCCGCAGCGTGCTCGGGCAGCAGGAGATGGACGAGCTCCTGGCCGGACGTGAGAAGATCAACGAGGAGCTGACCCGCATCATCGATCAGCACACGACCCCGTGGGGCGTGAAGGTCGCCGCGGTGGAGGTGAAGAACGTCGACCTCCCCCAGGACATGCAGCGCGCGATGTCCAAGCAGGCCGAGGCCGAGCGCGAGCGGCGGGCCAAGGTGATCAACGCGGAGGGCGAGTTCCAGGCCGCGGCCAAGCTCGGCGACGCCGCGGAGGTGCTGATGCGCTTCCCGATCGCGGTGCAGCTCCGCTATCTCCAGACCATGCGCGAGATCGCCTCGGAGCGGAACACCACCACGTTCTTCCCGGTGCCGCTCGACCTGTTCACGCCGCTGCTGCGGGCGCTGGGGCAGACCGGGGCCCCGCCGCCTCCCAAGAGCTGACCGCGCGCGCCGTCCTTCTTGTCGGCCGCGGGACGACCGAGTACAATGGGTCGATCTGACGGGGGGTTAGCTCAGTTGGGAGAGCGCGGCGTTCGCAACGCCGAGGTCGAGGGTTCGAATCCCTTACCCTCCACCATTCCGAAAAGAAAACGGCCGGGGCATCACGCCCCGGCCGTTCGTGCTTGCCCGCCAGGCCGCTACGGCACGCTGACGGAGGTACTGTCTCCCGAGTTGCTCACCGTGAACGTGCCGGCCGACGCCACCGGCGTGTAGACGTAGGTGCCCCAGCCGGCGGGACCGGCCGGAATGTTCGCCATGAACGGACCCGCGACCTGGCCCTGGGAGTTGCTCACCGCGGACGTGAGGTCCGTGAGCGCGGTGGGCAGGGAGCCCATGTGAGCCGAATAGATGCTGATCGAGGACGCCAGTGCGCGCGCGTCCGCCTGCGCCTTTGCCAGACGCGCGCGCGCCTGCACGTTGGCGTACAGCGGAATGGCGATCGCCGCGAGGATACCGATGATGGCCACCACGATCATCAGCTCGATGAGCGTGAAGCCGCGCTGCCGGCGCCGCGCGCGGGTGGCCTGGAACTGCTCGCTTCTATGCATGTTTTTCGCTCCCTCTTCCAACCGAGAGTAGGACAAAGTTCCTGAGTTGAGGGGTCTTCAAGACTCGCGCCAGACGGGTCGCATGAGCACGCGCCAACGGAATCAATGAGTTGTGGCGTGGGAGCGGAAGTGGGTCGCGGGCGCAAGCGTCTGATTGGACACTTTGCGGCTATCGGCTGACTCGGCCGCTGTCACACGGAGCCCGAGGAGTTAAGCGCATCTATTTCGAAAAATTGCTGCCGGAGCCCGGGCAGCGCCGCTGAAAGTCCTGCCGAAAGGACAGGGCGGGGGCGGGCGCGCACCTCGAATCAGAGCGGTCGATCCGGTGAGAACCGGACGCGGGTGGGACGACGAAGCGCAGACGCGACGGCGCGGCCTCTCCCCGCCATCGCGTTTCAGGCGGGGAAGGCTAGGCGCGCTTGGTGGCGGCGGGCTTGGGCGGGCACATCTTGTGGACCCACACCGAGCCCAGCTTGACGTGGTTGCCGTTCTTCCGGATACGAAGCTTGCACTTGGGGCAGGTCCCCATGTCATTCTCCTCCAACGACGACGTCCGACAGGATGTGACGCGTCGAGCATTATACATGAGCCCGGGAGAGGCCCGTGACCCAGACCTGCATCTTCTGCCGCATCGTCGCCAAGGAGAGCCCGGCGCAGATCGAATACGAGGACGACGAGGTCGTCGCCTTCCGGGACCTCTATCCGAAGGCGCCGATCCATCTGCTCGTCGTGCCCAGGCGCCACATCGAGTCGATCGCGCGCCTCGACCCGGCGGACGCGCCGCTGATCGGCCGCTGCGTGCACGTGGCGCGCCTCCTGGGCGAGCGCACCGGCTACGCCGAGCGTGGCTACCGCCTCTCCTGCAACACCGGGCCGGAGGGCGGGCAGGTCGTCTACCACATCCATTTCCACTTCACCGCCGGCCGCCGGTGATCCGGGTCCGGGGGCTCCGCAAGGACTACCCGGGCGGCCCACGGGCTCTGGATGGCATCGACCTCCACGTGGCCCGGGGCGAGTTCGTGGCCCTGATCGGCTCCAGTGGAGCGGGGAAGTCGACGCTGCTGCGCTGCCTCAATGGGCTCGTCACCCCCACCGCGGGCCAGGTCGAGGTGGACGGCGTCGCGGTCACCGGGGCCGCGGCCGAGGCGCTGCGGCTCGTTCGATCTCGCGTAGGGTTCGTGTTCCAGCAATTCAATCTGCTGCGCCGGCTCACCGTGCTCGACAACGCGATGCTGGGGCGGCTACCGCACCTGCCTCGATGGCGGTCCCTGCTCGGGTGGTTCGCCGCCGCCGAGCTGGAGCGGACGCGCGCGACCCTTGCGCGGGTGGGCCTGGCCGATCTGGCCGGCCGGCGCGTCGACACGCTCTCCGGCGGGCAGCAGCAGCGGGTGGCCATCGCCCGCGCCCTCGTGCAGGGGCCAGCCGTGATCCTGGCCGACGAGCCGATGGCGAGCCTCGACCCCGCGCTCTCGCACACCGTCATGGAGCTGCTGCGCCGGATCAACCGCGAGGACGGCATCACGGTGGTGGCCTCGCTCCACGTGCTGGAGCTGGCGCGCAGCTACGGGCAGCGCATCGTGGGCCTCCGTCACGGGCGCGTCGTCCACGACGGCCCGCCGGCGTCGCTCGACGACGCGGCCGCGGCCCGCATCTTCGAGCCGGCGGGGCCAGCGGACCGGCCGTGACCCGCTGGAGCCGCGTGGCGGGCTGGACGGCGCTCGGCGCGGTCTTCGTGTGGTCGGCGGTGGCGACCGAGGTCTCCCTCGGCCGGATGGTCGAGGGGCTGCCCTACATGTGGGACTTCGTCCGGCGGATGGTGCCGCCGGATCTCTCGGTGCTCGGCAACGCGGTGCGCGGAGCGATCGAGACCGTCCAGATCGCGATCGTGGGCACCGCGGTCGCGGCGGTGCTGGCCCTGCCGGTGGGCTTCGCGGCCGCCCGCAACGCGGCGCCGCGGTGGCTCTTCTACTCGAGCCGACTGCTCCTCAACGCGTTCCGCGCGGTGGACACCCTGGTGTACGCCCTCTTCTTCGTCGCCGCGGTCGGCCTCGGGCCGTTCCCGGGCGTCCTGGCGGTGATCGTCTACACCGCGACGGTGCTGGCCAAGCTCTACTCCGAAGCGATCGAGGCCATCGAGCCCGGTCCGGTCGAGGCGGTGCGGGCGACGGGGGCCACGCGGCTCCAGGTCCTCCGGTGGGGGGTGCTCCCGCAGCTCGCGCCGCAGTTCCTGTCGTTCACGCTCTATCGATTCGAGACCAATATCCGCGCGGCCGCGATCCTGGGCTTCGTCGGAGCCGGGGGGATCGGCTTCTACGTCCAGACCTACCTGCGGCTGCTCAACTATCCGGCCGCGGCCTCGGTACTGCTGGTGCTGGTGGCGCTGGTGATGGTGATCGACTTCGCGTCGTCACGGCTTCGCGCCCGCCTGGTCTGAGAAAATGAAACGGCCCCGGGGATGACCCCGGGGCCGTGATGGTACCGTTCAGCGGATCGTTACTTCTTCAGCAGGTTCATCGCCGCCTTGGCCTTGTCGGCCGCCACGGACGACTTGCCCGCCTTGCACGCCGCCTCGGCCTCGCTCACGAGGGTCGCGGCCTTCTTGTACTCGGCCGACCGGGGCGACTGGATGTCCTGACTGCGCGGCGACTGCACGTCCTGACCGCGCGGCGACTGGATGTCCTGGCTGCGCGGCGACTGGATGTCCTGGCTCCGGGGCGACTGCACGTTCTGGCTGCGCGGCGACTGGATGTCCTGGCTGCGCGGCGACTGCACGTCCTGACCGCGCGGCGCCTGGATGTCCTGGCTGCGCGGCGACTGAATGTCCTGGCTACGCGGCGCCTGCACGTCCTGCCGCGCACCCGCTAGCGACCGAGGAGCCTGGATGTCCTGGCTCCGGGGCGACTGCACGTCCTGACCACGCGGAGACTGCACGTCCTGACCACGAGGAGCCTGCACGTCCTGGCCCCGCGGGGACTGGATATCCTGGCTGCGCGGCGCCTGCACGTCCTGCCGCGCACCCGCCAGCGACCGCGGCGCCTGCACATCCTGGCTCCGGGGCGACTGGATGTCCTGGCTACGTGGCGCCTGCACGTCCTGGCGCGCGCCCGCCAGCGAGCGAGGGGCCTGCACGTCCTGGCTCTTGGCGGTCTGGGTCAGCATGGCCTTCGCCGACGCGACCTCGGGCGGGCACGACGTCTGAGCGATGCCGACCGTGGCCGACAGCGACATCATCGTGACCACGCTCAATACACCTGCGAGAACCTTTTTCATCGTTTCCGTTCCTTTCTTCCTTCGTTTTTCGGCCTGCGTTTCGCTCGATTCCGCCCGTCCGCCCCTGGCCCCCCTGCGCCCCGGCTCGCGACCTTAGGATGCAGTCGGGATGCCATCGGTCTCATGAGCAATTAATCACAATATAGACAAGGTGTTACGGCCGAAGAGCCCACCATCGCCACGGGGGCTCCTGGGCGTTCTGCCCGGCATCCCCCCTAGGCGGCGCCCGACAATCTGCCTCGGGTCGGACTCCCTTGAGGCCCCCGGGACGCTCTGATACCGTGGAGCGCCATGACCTCCACCCCGGGCGGGCGCACGTGCGTCTTCGCGCTCGTGATCCTGCTCGTGACCGCCGCCTGCGCCGCGCAGACCCCACTCGCACCCGCGCCACGACACGGATTGCCCGCACCCACGCGAGAAGTGCTGCCCGGCGGCCTCCGCCTGATCGTGCAGGAGCACCGCGCGGCCAGCACCGTCGCCATCCACCTCTGGGCTGGCGTAGGCGGTCGCGACGAGGCGGTCGGTGAGCGTGGCTTCTCGCACTTCGCGGAGCACATGCTCTTCAAGGGCACCACCACGCGGCCCCGTGGCTTCGTCGAGACCGAGGTGGAATCGGTGGGGGGCCGCACCAACGCGGGCACCTCCAATGATTATACCTTCTATTACCTGCTGCTGCCAGCGAGCCGCACCGTTCCCGGCATCCGCCTGATCGCCGACATGGTCCTCAACTCCATCTTCGACCCGGCGGAGCTCGCGCGCGAGCGGGAAGTGGTGTTCGAGGAGGTGCGCCTCAACGAGGACAACCCGCGCTCGTCGCTGGGACGCCAGCTCTACACCCTGCTCTATCAGGGCCATCCCTACGGGCGACCGGTACTGGGTGACGCGACCGACCTCCGATCCGCGACGCGGGAGAGCTTGCGCGCGTACTGGGCGCGCTACTACGTGCCCAGCAACATGACGCTGGTGGTGGTGGGCCCCGTCGATCCGGCCCAGGTGCGCGCGGCCGCGATCGAGGCCTTCGGCTCCCGGCCCGCCGTGACCTCCGCTCGGCCGCCCTTGCCGGCGCCGGCCGCGCTGGACGGAGTGCGGGCACGCACCGTGGAGCGCCCGGAGCGGCAGACCCAGCTGGGCCTGGGATGGCTCGCGCCGCCGCTCGGCGATCCGGACATGGCCGCGGTGGATGTGCTGGGCCACATCCTGGGCGGCTCGCGCAGCTCGCGGCTCAACCAGGCGCTGCGCGAGCGCACCCGTCTGGTCTCGAGCATCAGCGGCTGGTACGGGGCGCTCCAGGGAGCGGGCGCCATCGGCGTCACCGCGCAGCTCGAGAGCCGCGACCCCGCGACGGTGGAGCAGGCGATCCTCACCGAGATCCACCGCCTGCAAACCGACGGGGTGACCGCGGCGGAGCTGGCCCGGGCGATCACCGCCTCGGAAGCGGAGCGCGAGTTCTCGCGCGAGACGGTGGAAGGCCTCGCGCTGGCGTACGGCCGCGCGGAGACGACCTGGAGCCTCGAGGCCGAGCGCGGCTACCTGGACCGGGTGCGGAAGGTGACACAGGCCGACGTGCGCGAGGCGGCCCGGCGATACCTGACGAACTCGTACGCGCGGCTCACCTTCGTGCCGCGGAGCACTCCGTGACGGGCGGGCCGCGGCTGATCGCGCTGGGGGTCGCCGCCGCGCTCCTGGCCGCGACGGGGGCCGGCGCCGCCGCGCAGACCCCGCAGCGCGAGCGCCTGCCCAACGGCCTCACGGTGCTGGTCCGCGAGAGCTCGGCCACTCCGGTGGTGGCGGCCTCCCTCTTCGTGCGAGTGGGCTCCCGGTGGGAGACGGAGGACGACGCGGGCATCACCCACCTCCTCCAGCAGGTGCTCCTGAAGGGCACCACCACGCGCTCCGCGCTCGAGGTCGCGGAGGCCGCGGAGACGCTCGGGGGCGGCATCAGCGCTGCCGCGGACATGGACTTCTCGGAGGTCCGCACCACCGCGCTGGCGCGGAACTGGAAGCACATGCTCGAGCTGCTGGCCGACGTCGCTCTGCGGCCCACGCTGCCGGATGGCGAGATCGACGGGGAGCGAAAGTCGATGCTCACCGCGCTGCGCAGCCGTCAGGACCAGCCGTTCCCGCTCGCCATGGATACCGTGATGGCGCACGTCTACGGCGCTCATCCCTACGGTCGCCCCCTCCTGGGGCGCCCCGCCGCGCTCGCCAAGATCGACCGCACCGCCCTCCTCGCGCACCATCAGCGCTTCTACCGCGCGCCGCGAATGATCCTGGCCGTGAGCGGGGACGTGTCCGCGCGCGAGGTGGTGGCCGAGATCACCCGCCTCTTCGCCGCCGCACCGGCCGGGGAGGGAGATCCGGATCCGAGCGCGACGACCGCGGTGGCGCGGGCGGACCGCACCGTGATCGTGAAGCCATCCGCCCAAGCCCAGGTGCTGGTGGCCTTCCTCGCCCCGCCCACCTCGCATCCCGACTACGCGGCGGTGAAGGTGCTCGCCACCGCGCTGGGCGGCGGCATGGCCGGCCGGCTCTTCACCGAGGTGCGCGACAAGCAGGGGCTGGCCTACTCCACCGGCGGCGCCTATCCCTCGCGCCTCGGCCCGGGCGTGCTCTACATGCAGCTCGGCACCGCCCCGGCCAACCAGACGCGCGCCGAGGCGGCGATGCTGGGCGAGCTGACGCGCATCCAGCGCGAGCCCCTGAACCCGGGCGAGCTCACGCGCGCCAAGGCGTACCTGCTCGGCCAGTTCGCGCTCGACCGCCGCACGAACGCGCGGCTGGCGTGGTACGACGCGTTCTTCGAGGTGCTCGGGGTCGGCCCCGATTTCGCGGAGCGCTATACCCGGGCGGTGGAGGCGATCACGGCCGCGGACGTGCAGCGGGTGGCGCGTACGTACCTGGCCGCGCCGACGATCGTGACGCTCGGGCCGTCCGCGCAGTAGGCCGCCCGTGTTCCCGCTCAAGGACGACAATCCGAGCGCGAGCGCCCCGCTCGTCACGGTCGCGCTGATCGTGCTGAACGCGCTCGTCTTCGTCTACCAGATCTCGCTCGAGGTGGGCGGGGCGGAGGGGGCGCGGGCCGCGCAGGCGTTCGTCGAGGAGTTCGGCCTCGTGCCGTGCCGGCTGACCGGCGCCTGCCGCGTCGGCTCCGAGGTGCCGGCCCCGATCCTCACGATCTTCACGTCGATGTTCATGCACGGGGGCCTCTTCCACATCGGCGGCAACATGCTCTACCTGTGGATCTTCGGCAACAACGTCGAGGACACCCTGGGACACGGTCGCTACCTCCTCTTCTACCTGCTGTCCGGGATCGCGGCCGCGCTCGCCCAGACCGTGGTCGGGCCCTCCTCCACGGTCCCGATGATCGGCGCGAGCGGCGCGATCTCGGGCGTGCTCGGGGCCTACCTCGTCCTGTTCCCTGGCGCGCACGTCACCACGCTCATCATCCTCGGCTTCTTCTTCCGCTTGGTGCAGATCCCCGCGGTGGTCGTGCTGGGCTTCTGGATCGTGGTGCAGGTGCTGACCGGCCTCGGCAGCTTCGGGGCCAGCGGCGGGGTGGCCTTCTTCGCCCACATCGGAGGCTTCCTCGCCGGGATGGCACTGCTCTTCGTGCTCCGGCCACGCTCGAGGGGCCGCGCGGCGTGAGGCGCGCGCCCGCGCCTGAAATGGGGCGGGCCAGGGGGTTCGGCTATATAATTGTGACCGTTGATATTTCCGGCACGGTCCCCTGGGGCTGAGGAGCCCGTATGAACGCGGTGTTCACGCCTTTGGCAGTCGGGGCGCGTCGCGGGCCCCAGACCGTCAGTATTTCCGGGCCTTTGCATTGGGCTCGTCGCACCGCCTCCCATGCAGTTCCCTTCGACGTGATCACCGTGCGCCCCCTCGCCGGCCCGACCGTGCGCTCGAGGGTGGCCCGAGCCTCGGGTGTGGAACTGGACGAGATCGAACGTGAACGAGCCTGGCGACCGGCCGTGCGGGGGTGCGGGCCGGTCGGGGGCTCCGGAAAGGAGCCGGCGTGAAGAGGTTCCCCAAGAAGCGTGGCCTGTCGAAGCCTGCCGTGTCGCACCGGAAGACGACCGTGGGGGCCCGCGGCAAGGTGGCGCCCGCGCCCGAGCCAAAGCGTGGCCCGGACAACCGCGCGAAGACCAAGGTCCGGCTGGACGTGGCGCTGGTGGAGCGGGGGCTCATCGAGTCACGCGAGAAGGCGGCGCGGGTGATCCTGGCCGGCGACGTGCTCGTCGACGGCCAGCGGGTGGACAAGGCGGGAGCGCTGGTCACGCCGGGGGCCAAGCTGGATCTGGTGGCCCGGCCGCGCTTCGTGAGCCGCGGGGGCGACAAGCTGGCCCACGCGCTCGCCACGTTCGCCATCGACCCGCGCGGCAAGGTCGCCATCGACGTCGGCGCCTCCACCGGGGGCTTCACCCATTGCCTGCTCGAGCAGGGCGCGGTGAAGGTCTACGCGGTGGACGTGGGGCACGGACAGCTCGACGCCAAGCTGCGGGCCGACGGCCGCGTGGTGGTGATGGAGAAGACGAACGCCCGTAACCTCCCGGTGGACTCCTTCCCCGAGTCGCCCGCGCTCGCCACCATCGACATCTCGTTCATCTCGCTGGAGAAGGTGCTGCCCTCGGTCTACGGGGTGCTGACCCTGCAGGGCGAGGCGGTGGTGCTGGTGAAGCCGCAGTTCGAGGTCGGCAAGGGACAGGTGGGCAAGGGGGGCGTGGTGCGCGACGGCTCGCATCATCGCGGCGTGCTCGCGCGAATCGCCCGCTTCGCCGTCCTGCACGGCTGGCACGTGCGGGGCGTGACCGCCTCGCCGCTCAAGGGGCCCAAGGGCAACCGGGAGTTCTTCCTCTTCCTGACCAAGACCGGGCGCACCCTCCCCGAGCTGGACGCGCTGATCGCGAAGGAGACCGCGGAGGAGGAGCATCCCGCGTGAAGCGGCTGGGCATCGTCGCCAAGACCGACCGCGACGAGGCGCGCACGGTCGTTCCCCAGCTGCTCGACTGGTGCGCGGCGCGGGGCATCCAGCCGATCCTCGAGAAGGAGACCGCGGGGGTGTGCCCCCAGGCGACCTGCGGGGTGGTGGGCCGGTCCGAGTTGCCGTCGCACTCCGATCTCCTGCTGGTGCTGGGCGGCGACGGCACGCTCCTCAGCATGGCGCGCATGGTGGGCGACCTGGGGGTGCCGATCCTCGGTGTGAACCTGGGCGGTCTCGGCTTCCTCACCGCGCTCACCCTGGACGAGCTCTTCCCGGCGCTCGAGGCCTACCTGCGGGACGAGCTGGTCATCGAGGAGCGCATGCTGCTCGAGGCCCGCGTGTACCGGCAGGGCGAGCGCCTCGGCGAGTACGCGGCGCTCAACGACGTGGTCATCACCAAGTCCGCCATGAGCCGCATCATCCGGCTCGAGGTCGCGGTCGACGGCGACTTCGCCACCGGCTACCGCGCGGACGGGCTGATCCTCTCCACGCCCACCGGCTCCACCGCCTACTGCCTCTCCGCGGGCGGGCCCATCGTGTTCCCGACCATGGACGCGGTGGTGCTCACCCCCATCTGCTCCCACACGCTGACCAACCGTCCGATCGTGCTGCCGGCGACCCAGCGCATCTCGATCACGCTGCTCACCGACCAGGACGTGATGCTCACCCTGGACGGCCAGGTCGGCTTCGCCCTGAAGGCCAACGACACGGTGGAGGTGCGGCGGGCCGCCGCCCGCACCCGGCTCCTGCGCGTGCCCCAGAAGCACTTCTTCTCGGTCCTCCGCACCAAGCTCAAGTGGGGGGAGCGATAGGGATACAGTTGAGCGCGGCCGGGCCGGGGCCGTAGCATGGCCAGTGCCATGCTGCGCGAGCTGTCGATCCGCAACCTGGCCGTGGTGGAGGAGGCCCGGGTGCCCTTCGCCCCCGGCCTCAACGTGCTCACCGGCGAGACCGGCGCCGGCAAGTCAATCGTGGTCGACGCCCTGCTGCTGGTGACCGGCGCGCGCGCCCAGCTGGACTGGATCCGCACCGGTGCCGAGACCGCCCTGGTCGAGGCGGTGTTCGAGATCGATCCCGCCGGCCCGGTCGCCGCGCTGCTCGACGAGGCCGGCCATCAACCGGGCGACGGGCAGCTCGTGATCAAGCGCGAGCTGGCCCGCTCCGGACGCCACCGCGCCTTCGTCAACGACGGGGCCGCGACCGTGGGGCTGCTCGAGCGCCTCGGCGATCTCCTCGTCGAGATGCACGGCCAGCACGAGCACCAGCGGCTGATGGAGCCGGCCCGGCAGCTCCTGCTGCTGGACCGCTTCGCGGACGCCGAGGCGCGGCGGGAGTCGGTGGCCGCGCTGGTCCGCCGGTGGGAGGAGGCGCGGGCCGCCCTGGACCGGCTCCGGGGCGAGATGCGGGAGGGGGCGCGCCAGGAGGACCTCTACCGGTTCCAGGTCGCGGAGATCGACGACCTGCGGCTGCGGGACGGGGAGGAGGACGAGCTGCGGGCGGAGCGCTCGCGCCTGCAGCACGCGGAGCGAATCGTCGCCGGTCTGCAGGAGACGGTCGGGCTGCTCTACGAGGATCCCCAGTCCGCCACCACCCGCCTCGCGCGCGCCGCCGCGCTGCTGCGCGACCTCTCCCGCTTCGAGCCCGACGCGGCTCCCTCCATCGAGGCCATCGAGGGCGCCCAGGCCTATCTCGAGGACGTGGTGGGCCGGGCCCGGGCCCTGCGGGACCGGGCGGTCTTCGACCCGGAGCGACTCGAGCAGATCGACGCGCGCCTCGACGCCATCGTGAAGCTCAAGCGCAAGTACGGCGACTCGGTGACCGCGATCCTGGCCCACCGGCAGGAGGCGGCCGCCGCGCTCGACCGCATCGTCCGCCACGACGCGATCGCGGAGGAGATGGAGGGCGCGGTGGCCGAGGCGGCCGCGGCCGCGGCGGCGGAGGCGATCGCGCTGTCCGGCGCGCGGACCCGGGCCGCCGAGCGCCTCGAGCGCCTGGTGCAGAAGGAGATCCGCGGGCTCGGCATGGAGCACGGCCGCTTCCGGGTGGCGCTGCGGCGCGAGACCGCCGGTGCCGACGAGCTGGCCGCGGGGCCGGAGGGCTGGCGGGTCGGGCCGCGCGGGACGGAGACCGCGGAGCTGCTGCTCTCCGCCAACCCCGGCGAGGACCTCCGCCCGCTCGCCAAGGTGGTGTCCGGAGGAGAGCTCTCCCGGGTGATGCTGGCAGCCAAGACGGTGCTGGCCGCCGCCGACGACGTGCCGGTGCTGGTGTTCGACGAGGTCGACGCGGGGATCGGCGGGCGGGTGGCCGACGTGGTGGGGCAGAAGCTGGCCGCCACCGCGGCGGGCCGGCAGGTCCTCTGCGTGACCCACCTGGCCCCGATCGCGGCCTATGCATCCCAGCACCTGCTGGTCGAGAAGCGCGTGGCCCGCGGCGCCACGCGCACGACGGTGATCCCCCTGCCCGCGGCGGCGCGGGTGGACGAGCTGGCCCGCATGCTGGGCGGCGAGCGCGTCACCGAGACGTCCCGCCGGCACGCCCGCGAGCTCCTGAAGGACGCGCGCTGACCCCGACCGCGCCTGCCGGCCGGGCGCGGCAGGTGGTGTAAGATGAGGCCCTGATGATCAACGCGATCTTCCGCTCGATCTTCGGCACCAAGCACGAGCGCGACGTCAAGCGGATGGGCCCGGTGGTGGCCGAGATCGCCTCGCTCGAGCCGGGACTGCAGGCCCTGTCCGACGAGGCCCTCCGCGCCCGCACCGTCGAGCTCCGCCAGCGCCTGGCCGACGGCGCGGAGCTCGACGAGCTGCTGCCGGAGGCCTTCGCGGCGGTTCGCGAGGCGGCGCGCCGGACGGTTCGGATGCGTCATTTCGACGTGCAGATGATGGGTGGCATGGTGCTCCACGCGGGCAAGATCGCGGAGATGGCCACCGGCGAGGGCAAGACCCTGGTGGCCACGCTGCCCGCGTACCTCAACGCGCTGCCCGGCAAGGGCACCCACCTGGTCACGGTGAACGACTACCTGGCCCGTCGCGACGCCCAGTGGATGGGGCCGATCTACCACGCGCTGGGGCTGACGGTGGGAGTGATCCAGCACGAGATGCAGTACCGCTACGACCCCAACTTCGCCTCGCCCGACATCCGGCTCGCGGCCCTCCGCCCGGTTACCCGCAAGGAAGCCTACGCCGCCGACATCACCTACGGCACCAACAACGAGTTCGGCTTCGACTACCTCCGCGACAACATGCAGTTCAGCCTCGACGACATCGTCCAGCGCGAGCACTTCTACGCGATCGTGGACGAGGTGGACTCGATCCTGATCGACGAGGCGCGCACCCCGCTCATCATCTCCGGGCGGGATCGCAGCGCGGAGAGCCGGGCCCCGCTCTACGAGAAGGTCAACCGGGTCATCCCCCGGCTCAAGCGGGCCGCCACCATCGTGGAGGGCAAGCTCTCCGAGATCGAGGAGACCGCGGAGGGCGACTTCATCGTCGACGAGAAGTCCCGCACGGTCTCCCTCACCGACCAGGGGGTCGCCTACTGCGAGCGGCTGCTCGGGATCGAGAACCTGTCCGACCCGACCCACATCGAGGTCGCCCACCACATCCACCAGGCGCTGAAGGCCCACCACATCTTCCACAAGGACGTGGACTACGTGGTGAAGGATCTGGAGACGGTGGACGATCAGGGGCGGGTGGCGCTCCAGCCGCAGGTCATCATCGTCGACGAGTTCACCGGGCGGATGATGCCGGGCCGGCGCTGGTCCGACGGGCTGCACGAGGCGGTGGAGGCCAAGGAGGGGCTGAAGATCGCGCGGGAGAACCAGACCCTCGCCACCATCACGCTCCAGAACTACTTCCGGATGTACGACAAGCTCTCCGGCATGACCGGCACCGCGGCCACCGAGTCCGAGGAGTTCGCCAAGATCTACGAGCTCGACGTCACGGTGATCCCGACCAACCGCACGCTGGGCCGGATCAACTTCCCGGACGTGGTCTACAAGAGCGAGCGCGAGAAGTTCGACGCGGTCGCCAACGAGATCGCGGAGCGGCACGGCAAGGGCCAGCCGGTGCTGGTCGGCACGGTGTCCATCGAGAAGTCGGAGCGCCTCTCCAAGCTCCTCAAGAAGCGCGGCATCGCGCACCAGGTGCTGAACGCCAAGTATCACGAGCGCGAGGCCGAGATCGTGGCCCAGGCCGGGCGCGAGAAGTCGGTGACGATCGCCACCAACATGGCCGGCCGCGGCACCGACATCCTGCTCGGGGGCAACCCGGACTTCCTGGCCAAGGCCCTCCTGAGCAAGAAGGGGCTCGACCCCGCCACCGCGTCCGCCGAGGCCCGCGAGGCGGCCTGGACCGAGGCCAAGCGGCTCACCGATCCGGAGCACGAGCGGGTCGTCCAGCTCGGCGGCCTCCACATCATCGGCACCGAGCGGCACGAGTCGCGGCGGGTCGACAACCAGCTGCGCGGCCGATCGGGACGCCAGGGCGACCCCGGCTCCTCGCGCTTCTACCTCTCGCTCGAGGACGATCTCCTCCGCATCTTCGGCTCCGAGCGGATCCAGCGCATCATGGACCGCCTCGGCATGGAAGAGGGCGAGCCGATCGAGCACAAGCTGGTGACCCGCGCCATCGGCACCGCCCAGAAGCGAGTCGAGACCCGCAACTTCGAGATCCGCAAGCACCTGCTCGAGTACGACGACGTGATGAACAAGCAGCGCGAGATCGTCTACGGGCTGCGGCGCGAGGTGCTGGAAGGGGAGAGCCAGGAGGAGACGGTCCTCGAGTGGATCGAGGAGCTGGCCGACGGCGTGGTCGGTCGGTACGCGGCCGCCGACGCCCATCCCGAGGACTGGGACCTGGTCGGGCTCAACGAGGCCCTCAACCGTCAGTTCGACTTCCGGGCGCCCGCCGACACGCTGGAGGACGTCGGCACCCAGAGCGCGCTGGTCGAGGCGGTGAGGCAGGCCGCGGAGCGGCACTACCGCGCGCGCGAGCAGGAGATGGGCGCGGAGATGTTCCACCGCCTCGAGCGATGGATCGTGCTCGGGCTCGAGTGGGAAGGCGGCGGCTTCCGCGGCATCAACCAGCTCTGGCGCGAGCACCTGCTGAACATGGACCATCTGAAGGAGGGCATCGGGCTCCGCGGCTACGGCCAGCGCGACCCGCTGACCGAGTACAAGAAGGAAGCCTTCGACATGTTCCAGGAGATGATCGGCAGCCTGAAGGAGACGGCGGTCGAGCAGCTCTTCAAGGTGCGCATGACCCAGGAGGAGACGCCCACCACCCGCGTCGCCCAGCGCACGCCCGAGTGGAGCGAGACGCGCGGCGACGAGTCGCGCGAGAGCGGCGCCGCCCCGCGGCCCGCCGCGAGCCGCGGCGAGCCGCGCACGCTGGACGGCCAGAAGGTCGGGCGCAACGATCTGTGCCCGTGCGGCTCGGGCAAGAAGTACAAGAAGTGCTGCCTGCTGAAAGGGGCCTGAGGCCGCCCCTTTCCCTCCACGGGGCTCCCGCCAACATCTAGTGCGGGGTGACCCCCCGGGCCCCCACTCGTGGGGCTTTTTTCTTGGTTGATCCCCGGGCCGTGTGTTATCAATGAACCACGCCCTGCGTGGGCGCGGCCATCCAATGCGACTCGAATCGATCCTGATCCATGGCTTCAAGTCGTTCGCCGAGAAGACGGACGTGAAGGTCTTCCCCGGCGTCACCTGCATCGTCGGCCCCAACGGCTGCGGCAAGTCCAACGTCGGCGATGCCATTCGCTGGGCCCTCGGCGAGCAGAGCCCGAAGACCCTCCGCGGCGCCAAGATGGAGGACGTCATCTTCCACGGCTCCGCCTCCCGCAAGATGGTCGGGATGGCGGAGGTGAGCCTCGTCTTCAACAACGACGGCGGCCTCAGCGTGCCGTGGAGCGAGGTGGCGGTCGCGCGGCGCCTCTACCGGACCGGTGAGAGCGAGTACCTGCTCAACACCAACGTGTGCCGTCTGCGCGACGTGCAGGATCTGTTCGCCGGCACCGGCGTGAATCCGAAGGCTTACGCCCTGATGGATCAGGAGCGGCTCAACCACGTGCTGACCGCCAAGCCGTGGGAGCGTCGCATGTTCATCGAGGAGGCGGCGGGCATCGCGCGCTACAAGCAGCAGCGCTCCGAGACCCAGGGCAAGCTCGACGCCACGCGGCTCAACCTCCAGCGTCTGCGCGACGTCATGGAGGAGGTGCGGCGGCAGCTGTCGTCCATCGAGCGCCAGGCCCGCAAGGCCCAGCAGTACAAGGCGCTGCAGGCGGAGCGGCAGGGCCTCGACCTGGCCCTGGTCGCGGCCGACTACGCGGCGCTGGCCAGCCAGCACGAGACGGTCACCCGCGAGATGGAGTCGCTGCGGGAGTCGGAGGAGCAGCAGCGCTCCCGGGTCGCCACCCTGACCGGCCGTCAGGCCCTCCAGGCCGCCGCGATCCAGGACACCGAGTATCGGCTGGGAGACCTCCGGCAGTCGGTGCAGAAGATCCAGGGGGAGGCCGAGCGCCTCCTCGAGCGCCGCGAGCAGATGGGCGTGCAGATCCAGGACCTGCTGGCCGAGGAGACGCGCCTCGCGGAGGAGATCCGCGGGCTCGCCGAGCGACGGGTCGCGCTGTCCGCCGAGCGCGACGACAAGAGCCTGGCCCTCGAGGAGTCGCGGCAGCGGCACGGTGAGCAGGATGCGGAGGTCCGCCGGGTGGAGGTCCAGATCGAGGCCTGCCGGTCCGCGCTGAGCGAGCGCCGGGAGCGCTTCGAGGCTCTGCGCCTCGAGCAGATCCGGGTGGCGGGCGCCCGCGCCGATCTCACGCGGTCGAGCGGCGAGCTGCGCGAGCGGAGCGCCCAGGTCGACCGGCGCGGGGAGCGGCTCGCGACCGAGCTGGCCGCGGCGCGCGCGGAGGCCGACGCGCTCGCGGCCGCCCGCCTGCGACTGGAGGCGGCGCGGCAGCGCACCGGGGCCCAGCTCTCCCTGCTCAGTACCGAGCTGCACGAGATCGAGACCGCGCGGCGCGACCGCGAGGCGGTCCGGATCACCGCCCAGGAATCACTGGCCGAGCTCCGCGTGAAGCTGGCGACGCGGCAGTCGGCCCTGGAAGCCCTCGAGCACCTCGAGCGGGAGCGCGAGGGCTACGGTGCCGGCGTACGGGCGATGTTCGCGCGGACCACCGCCGGCGGTCTGAGCGGCGTCGTGGGCACCGTGGCGGACCTCCTGGAGGTGCCCAACGGGCTCGAGGCCGCGGTGGAGGCGGTCCTGGGCGACCGGCTGCAGTGGGTGGTGGTGGAGCGCTTCGAGCACGCGCGCGGGGCGCTCGACTACCTGGACCGGGAAGGCGCCGGAGCGGCCACGCTCCTGCCGCTCGAGACCCTGCCCGCGGCGGCGGTGGTGCCGGAGGACTCGGGCGAGGTGAGCTGGGCCACGCGGCTGATCGGCGGGCCGCGACCGGCCCTGCTGCACTACCTGCTGGGCCGGGTCGGCGTGGTCGCCCACCTCGACGCCGCGGAGACGCTCTGGCGCCGCAACGGGGTGGTCGCCACCTACGTCACGCGCTCGGGGGAGGTGCTCTCGCCGAGCGGACGGCTCACCGGCGGTCACCGGGTCGGCGAGCGGCAGAGCAACGATCAGTCGCTGCTGGGCCGCAAGCGCGCGATCCGCCAGCTGGTCGAGGAGCTGGGCACGCTCGGGCGCGAGGTCGACGCGGCGACCGCCCACCTCGAGTCGGTCGAGAGCGAGGTGACCGCGCTGCGCGCGCGGCTCGAAGGCCTGCAGTCGAACTACCAGGCCCACGAGACCGCCCGCCTCTCGGGCGAGAAGGATCTCGAGGCCACGCAGCGCGAATCGGACCGACTGGCCCGGCACCTCGAGACGCTGACCGCGGAGAGCGAGCAGCTCGCGGGCGAGCGCAGCGAGACCGCGGCCCAGCTCCGGGAGCTCGAGCGCGAGATGATGGCGGCCGCGGAGCAGGAGACTCGCCTCGGTGGGGACATGACCGCGCTGCAGGGCCTGCTCGAGACCGGGCAGGGGGACGAGGCCGGCCTCACCGAGCGCCTCACCGCCTGCCGCGTGGAGCTGGCCACGGTGGCGGAGCGGGTCGACTCCCTGGGACGCGACATCGAGCGGATCGAGGGCCTCGAGCGCGACTTCGGCCAGCAGCAGGAGCAGTCCGCCGCCCGCCGGACCCAGACCGCGGAGCGACGCGCGGACCTGGCCGCGGAGCGCGAGCGGACCGACGCGCAGGCCCGCGACGCGGTGACCGAGCGGGATCGGCTGGAGGCCGAGGTCGCGGTGATCGCCGAGGAGCACCAGCGCCAGCTCGCGGAGCGCCAGGCCGTCGAGGGCGAGCTGCGCGAGGTGCAGCAGCAGCTCAACGCGCTGGTGGGCCGGCTGCACCAGCTCGACCTGATGGAGACCGAGGGTCGCGTCCGGCGAGAGGAGCTCGTGCAGGAGGCGCAGCGGCGTCACGCGGTGGAGAACGTCGACGCCCTGCTGGCCGCCCACGATGGCACCCGTGACCTGGACGAGGTGCGCCAGCGGCACGAGGAGCTGACCACCAAGCTCGAGGCGATGGGGCCGGTCAACCTGGTGGCGGACGAGGAGTTCCGCGAGCTGACCGAGCGCCTCGACTTCCTGCGCACCCAGCACGACGACGTGGTGGCCTCGATCAAGGACCTCGAGAAGGCCCTGCGGGGGATGACCCGCACCGCGCAGGAGCGCTTCCAGGAGGCCTTCGAGGACATCAACCGCCACTTCAGCGGGATCTTCTCGCGCCTCTTCGAGGGCGGCCGCGCCGAGCTTCGGATGGTGCCGCCGGAGGAAGGCGAGGACGATCCGCTCGAGCTGGGCGTGGAGCTGATGGCCCAGCCGCGGGGCAAGCGCCTGCAGGCGGTCACCCTGATGTCGGGCGGGGAGAAGGCCCTCACCGGGCTGGCCCTGCTGTTCGCGATCTTCTATCACCGCCCGAGCCCCTTCTGCGTGCTGGACGAGGTGGACGCGCCGCTCGACGACGCGAACATCCATCGCTTCATCCGGGTGCTGCGGGAGCTCTGCACCCAGACCCAGTTCGTCGTGATCACCCACAATCGCAAGACCATGGAGTCCGCCGACGTCCTCTACGGCGTGACCATGGAAGAGCCCGGGCTCTCGCGCCTCGTCTCGGTCAAGCTGACCGAAGCCTGAGCCGGCGCTACACTACCGAGCATGGAGCACGCTGAACCCGGCGGCGCATCGCTCGGCGCATACCTCCGATCGCTCCGCGAGGCCAAGGGCGGCTCGCTCGAGGACATGGCGCGCTCGACCCGGGTGGGGATCCGCCACCTCGAGGCCCTCGAGGACGAGCGCCTGATCGATCTGCCGTCGCCGGTCTTCGTCCGGGGGTTCATCCGCGCGTACTGCGGGTTCCTCCGCGAGACCCCCGATCCGGCGCTGGCGCGCTACGAGCGCCTGGCCGGCGCCCGGGCCGCCGCCCACGCCGCCGCGACGCCGCCGCGGGCCAGCACCAACTGGGCGATGAGCTCGCTGGTGGTGGGGCTGGTACTGCTGCTGATCCTGGGGCTGGGGCTCGTCCTGGTGAACCTGAGTGTGAGGAGATCCTCCGTAACTTCGCCGGCGATCGCCAGGACCGAGCCGGTCACCACGGTCCCGGCGGCGCCTCCGGCGCCCGCACCGGCCGGCCCGGCACCGGTGACCGCGCGGCCGACCACGCCGGCGCCGGTGGCATCGGTGCCGGCAGCAGTACCTCCGGTGCCGGCCCCAGCGGCCCCGGCGGTGCCGGTGACCACCGCTCCTCTTTCGCCGCCGGTGGCGCCGCCCGCGGCGGCCCCCCCCCCGGCGCCCCGGGCGGCCGTGGGCGCGCCGGCCCTGGGGGGCCAGCGCCTGGTCGTGCGCGCGCTCGAGCCGACGTGGATCAGGGTGCAGACCGACAGCGGGCGCGTCGCAGAGGAGCTCCTGCCCGCCGGGGCCAGCCGGGAGTGGACGGCGGAGCGCCGCTTCCTCGTCACCGTCGGCAACGCGGGCGGAGTGGAGCTGACGCTGAACGGCAAGGCGCTGCCCTCGCTCGGTCCCAAGGGCACGGTCATCCAGCGCCTCGAGCTTCCCGCGCCCGACGCCAACCCGTCGTGAGCCTCTTCCGCTCCCTCGGGGAGCGCGTCCGCCAGGGGCTGCGCCGCACCCGCGAGCTGATGGACGATGGCCTCGGGACCATCCTGGCCATCGCCCGTCCCATCGACGACTCGATGCTGGACGAGCTCGAGGAGACGCTCATCGCCGCCGACCTCGGAACCGGGGCGGCGGCCGCCTTCGTCCAGCAGGTGCGCGACGAGGTCAAGCGGGGCCGCATCCGATCGAGCCAGGACCTGCGCGGCGCCCTCCACCGCTTCCTGACCGGGGCGCTCGAAGGCGCCGGCGGCCCGCTCAACCTCGACGGCCATCCCGCAGTGATCCTCATGCTGGGCGTCAACGGAGCGGGGAAGACCACCACCACCGCCAAGCTGGCCGCCGGGCTGAAAGGCGACGGCAAGCAGGTGCTGATGGCCGCCGCCGACACCTTCCGGGCCGCGGCCATCGAGCAGCTTCAGGAGTGGGGCCGGCGGATCGACGTCGACGTGATTCACCAGGCGGCGGGGGCGGATCCGGCCGCGGTGGTCTTCGACGCGGTGAAGGCAGCGTCTTCTCGAGGCGTCGACGTCTTGCTGGTGGACACCGCGGGACGCCTGCACACCAAGTCCAACCTGATGGACGAGCTGACCAAGCTCAAGCGGGTGCTGAGCCGGCAGCTGCCCGGCGCCCCGCACGAGTCGCTCATGGTGCTGGAGGCGCCGACCGGCCAGAACGGTCTCCAGCAGGCCCGGATCTTCCACGAGGCGGTCGGGCTCACGGGCCTGGTGCTCACCAAGCTGGACGGCACCGCCAAGGGTGGCATCGCGCTCCGCATCCACCAGGAGCTGGGAGTGCCGATCAAGCTGGTCGGCGTGGGCGAGCAGATCGACGACCTCCAGCCCTTCGTGCCCGCCACGTTCGTGGACGCGCTCGTGGGGGAGCCGCCGGAGACGGCCGCGACGGGGTAGAATGCGGGCCGGGCGGCTCGGCGCCCGGCGAACCCATGGACGACATCCGGTGGATGGCCCGCGCGCTGGCCCTGGCCGCTCGGGGCCGCGGCATGACGTCGCCCAATCCCATGGTCGGCGCCATCGTGGTCCGCGACGACGCAATCGTCGCGGAGCGCTTCCACGAGCGGGCCGGCGGCCCTCACGCGGAGGCGGCGGCTCTCGAGGCCGCCGGGGCGGCGGCCCTCGGCGCCACCCTCTACGTCACGCTCGAGCCCTGCAATCACGTGGGTCGAACGCCGCCCTGCGTGGCCGCCATCCTCCGCGCGGGCGTGCGACGCGTGGTGGCGGCGGTCCGCGACCCGAACCCGCGCGTGACCGGGGGCGGGGCGGCGGCGCTCGTCGCGGCCGGGGTGGAGGTGATGCTCGGCTGTCTGGAGGCCGAGGCGCGCGAGGTGAACCGCGCGTTCTTCACCGTGGTCGCCCAGCAGCGCCCCCACGTCACCGCGAAATGGGCCATGACCCTCGACGGCAAGATCGCGGCCCACGACCGCCGGTCGCAGTGGATCACCGGGGAGCCCGCGCGCCAAGAGGCCCATCGCCTGCGGAGCGAGAGCGACGCGATCGTCACCGGCATCGGCACCGTGCTGGCCGACGATCCGGCCCTGACCGTTCGTCTCGGCGAGCCGTGGCCCCGCGAGCCCTACCGGGTGGTGGTGGACGGACGCGCGCGCCTGCCCCTCGAGGCCGCGCTGCTGCGAACCGGCACGCGGGCCCGGGTGCTGGTCGCGGTCGGGGAGGAGGCGCCGGGGGCCCGGGTCGCCGCACTGGCGTCGGCGGGCGCGACGGTCCTCCAGTGCAAGTCGCGCGAGGGGCGGGTGGACGTGACCGACCTCTGCGCCCGGCTCCTCGGGCTCGACGTGATGGCGCTGCTCCTCGAGGGAGGCAGCGAGCTGACCGGCGCGTTCCTCCAGGCGGGGCTCGTCGATCGGGTGGCGGTGTTCGTGGCCCCGAAGCTCCTGGGCGGCGCAACCGCGCCGGGCCCGGCCGGCGGCCCCGGCCTGCTGCTTCCGGACGCGGTCCGCCTCGGGCGGCTCACCGCGCGCCCGATCGGCGACGACTGGCTGCTGGAAGGGACGGTCGAGCGCTGACATGTTCACCGGACTGGTGGAGGAGGTCGGCACGGTGGTGGAGCGGGCGGGACCACGGCTCGTGGTCGCGGCGAGCCACGTGCTGGAGGACACCGGCCTCGGCGCCAGCGTGGCGGTGAACGGAGCGTGCCTCACGGTGGTGGAGGTGGGCGGCGGGCGGCTGCGCTTCGACGTGGGCCCCGAGACGCTCGCCCGGACCGCGCTCGGCGACCTCGCCGCGGGCGACCGGGTCAACCTGGAGCGGCCGATGCGCCTCGGGGGAATGGTCGGCGGTCACTTGGTTCAGGGCCACGTGGACGGGGTGGGAACGGTGGCGGCCCTGACCCGCCAGGCAGACACCGCCCGGCTCACGATAGAATGGCCATGCTCAGAGCTGGCCCCGCTGCTGATCCCCCAGGGCTCGGTGGCGGTGGACGGGGTGAGCCTCACGGTGGCGCGGCTCAACGCGCGGGACTTCGAGATCATGATCATCCCGCACACGCTGGCCGCCACCACCCTGGGGGGGCTCGCGCGCGGCAAGCGCGTGAACCTCGAGATGGATATGATCGGCAAGTACGTGCAGCGCATGCTGCAGCTGAGGGAGCCGCCGGCCTCGATGGAGAGACCGGACGGGAGAGAGGGGATGACCCGGTGAGCGAGTCCGAGTTCGTCTCGATCGAGGAGGGCATCGAGGAGATCCGCGCCGGCCGCCTGCTGATCGTGGTCGACGACGAGGACCGCGAGAACGAGGGCGACCTGCTGATGGCGGCCGAGAAGGCCACTCCGGAGGCGGTCAACTTCATGGCCAAGCACGGCCGCGGCCTCATCTGCATGCCGATGATGGGTGAGCGCCTCGACGAGCTGCAGATCTCCATGATGGTATCCGACAACACCGCCCCGCTCGGCACCGCCTTCACGGTGAGCGTGGACGCGCGCCGCGGCGTCACCACCGGGACCTCGGCCTACGACCGCGCGGTCACCATCCGCACCCTCGTCGATCCGGCCACGCGGTCGGATGACCTGACCCGGCCCGGCCACATCTTCCCCCTGCGGGCGATGCCGGGCGGTGTGCTGCGGCGCGCCGGCCACACCGAGGCCGCGGTCGACCTGGCCCGCCTGGCCGGGTTCGCCCCCGCGGGCGTCATCTGCGAGGTCCTCGACCAGGAAGGCGGCATGGCGCGCCTTCCCGAGCTGATGACGCTGGGACGAGAGTTCCACCTCAAGGCCATCACCATCAAAGCCCTCATCGAATACCGCATCCACAAGGAGAAGCTGGTCCGCCGCGCCGCGACGACCCGCATGCCCACCGAGCACGGCGAGTACCAGGTCATCGCCTACGAGACCACGGTGGACGAGCGACAGCCACTGGCCCTGGTGCTGGGCGACGTGAAGACCGACGAGCCGGTGCTGGTGCGCGTGCACTCCGAGTGCCTCACCGGCGACGTGTTCGGCTCGCACCGATGCGATTGCGGGCCGCAGCTGCACAAGGCCCTCGCCATCATCCAGCACGCCGGGCGCGGCATCCTGGTCTACATGCGCCAGGAGGGCCGCGGCATCGGCCTGCTCAACAAGCTGAAGGCCTACGAACTTCAAGATGCGGGCAAGGACACCGTCGAGGCCAACCACGCGCTCGGCTTCCGCGCCGACCTGAGGCACTACGGCATCGGAGCCCAGATCCTGGTCGACCTGGGAGTGAAGAACCTCAAGATCCTCACCAACAATCCGAAGAAGATCGTGGGCATCGAGGGCTACGGGCTCAAGGTGGTCGAGCGGCTGCCCCTCGAGGTGCCGGCCACCGAGGCCAACCGCAGCTATCTGCGCACCAAGCGTGAGAAGCTCGGGCACCTCTTCTCGTCCTTCCCGGACTGATCGTTCGGCCAGCTCACCGAGACCAGACCATGGCCGGCATCGCCCCCAAGCGCTCCGTCGCCGCCGCTGCCCGCGGGCAGCGCTTCGCGGTGGTCGCGGCGCGATTCAACGAGCCCATCTCCAAGAAGCTGCTCGACGGCGCGCTGACCGCGCTGGCCGATCACGCGGTCACCGGCGATGCGGTGGAGGTGCACTGGGTCCCGGGCTCGTTCGAGCTGCCCCAGGCCGCGATGGTCCTGGCCCGGAGCGGGCGCTTCGCGGGCGTGGTGTGTGTCGGGGTGGTCATCAAGGGGGCGACGCCCCACTTCGACTACGTCTGCGGCGTGGCCGCCCACGGCATCTCGCGCGTCGGGCTCGACACCGGCATCCCGGTGACCTTCGGGGTGATCACCGCGCTCACCGAGGAGCAGGCGTGGGAGCGGGCGGGCGGGGTGGTGGGCAACCGGGGCCAGGAGGCCGCGCTGGCCGCGCTCGAGATGGCGGGGTGGCTGCGCGCGCGCCGGCGCCGCGGGGGGAAGCGCTGATGGGTCGCCGGCGAAAGGCCCGCGAGCTGACGCTGCAGCTCCTCTACCAGCTCGACGTCCAGGGGGAGGGCGATCCGCGTCCGCACCTAGACGACTTCTGGCGGCGTCACCCGGTCGACCCGGAGGCGCGCGAGTTCGCGGAGACGCTGGTGCGGGGCACCAAGACTCACGAGGCGGAGATCGACGAGCTCATCGTCCGCTACGCGGAGAACTGGGAGCTGGAGCGCATGGCGGTGGTCGACCGCAACATCCTCCGCCAGGCCATCTTCGAGCTGCGCTGGGGCGCGGGGATCCCACCCAAGGTCGCAATCAACGAGGCGCTCGAGGTGGCGAAGAAGTTCAGCACCCAGGAGTCGAGCCGCTTCATCAACGGCATCCTCGACCGCATCCACAAGGAACGCGCGCCCGCTCCCTGAGTCGACATCATCCGCTACGCCGTCATCTCCGACGTCCACGCGAACCTGGAAGCCCTCACCGCGGTGCTGGCCGACGCGGCCTCCGAAGGCGCCCACGAGATCCTCTGCCTCGGCGATCTGGTGGGTTACGGGGCGGACCCGGTGGCCTGCGTGGAGCGGGTCGGGGAGCGGGCGAGCGCGATGGTGGCGGGCAACCACGAGCACGCGGCCCTCGGGCTCCTGGACCTGCGCTGGTTCAACCCGCACGCGCGGGCCGCGGCCCAGTGGACCGCGGGCCAGATCGAGGGCAGCCACCGCGACTACCTGGGCGGGCTGGCCCTCGTCCGCACGATCGAGGACGCGACCCTGGTGCACGCCAGCCCGCATCACCCCGAGGAATGGGACTACCTGGTCTCGGCCGAGGATGGTCTCTCGGTGTTCGGCGACTTCTCCACGCGCCTCTGCTTCGTGGGCCACTCGCACCTCCCGGGCGTGTGGTCGGTGGGCAGCGGCGGACCCGATCACGTTGAGCGGCTCGACGCCCCCGAGGCCCGGGTGCGTCTCGACGACGGGCGACGCTATCTCGTGAACGTCGGGAGCGTGGGGCAGCCACGCGACCGCGACCCCCGCGCCTGCTACGCGATCTGGGACCGCGAGACGCGCACCGTGACCGTGCGGCGGGTCGTCTACGACCACGCGGCGGCGGCCCGCAAGATCCTGGCCGCGGGACTGCCGCGGATCCTGGCCGATCGGCTCGGTCGTGGGGCCTGAGCCCCCGCGGACCGCGCGGACGCGCGTCGCGTCCCTCGTCGTCCTGATCGCCTCCGGCGCGCTCGGCGCGCTCGCCTTTCCCGCCACCGACTGGTGGCTGCTCGCGTGGGGCTGGCTGGCGCCCGCGCTGGTCTCGGGCGTGACGCGGCCGCCGCGGGTGGCCCTCCGGGACGGCTGGCTCGCCGGCACCATGTTCTACGTGGTGCTGCTGCGCTGGCTCGACTACACGTTCCTCCACTACAGCGCGATCCCGTGGCCGGTCACGTGGCTGCCCATCGCGGCCCTGGCCGCCTACTGCGGGCTCTACGTGGGCCTGGTGGCCGGCGCGACCGCGTGGCTCGCGCCGCGGCTCGGCCCGGGTCCGGCGCTCGCGCTCGCGCCCGCCTGGTGGGTGACCGGGGAGTGGCTGCGCGGGCACCTCATGGGCGGCTTTCCGTGGGGGCTGCTCGGCTACTCCCAGCATGGTCAGCTCGCGGTGATCCAGGTCGCGGAGCTGGGCGGCGTCTACGCGGTGTCGCTGGTGATCGTGGCGGTGAACGCGGGCATCGCCGGCCTGCTGGCCCTCGGGCCGCGCCGGGCGTGGCCGGGGGCCGCCGCGGCGGCGCTCCTGCTGGCCGCCACGCTCGGCTTCGGCGCGCACGCGCTCGCGCGGCCCGCCTCGTCGACCGCGGCCGGCCTCGACGTGGCGGTGATCCAGCCGTCGATCGAGCAGACCATCAAGTGGGATCCCGCGCGCCACGCGCAGATCATGGACATCTACGAGCGTCTCACCCGCGAGGCCGCCGCGACACGGCCCGCGATCGTCCTGTGGCCCGAGACCGCGACCACGATCTTCCTCCGCGGCGACCCCGATCTGCTGGAGCGCCTGCGGCGGCTCTCCGCCGAGGTGGAGACCCCGATCCTGGTGGGCTCGATCGACCGCCGGGAGGGCCCTCGCGGGCAGTTCCTGAACAGCGCATTTTTCCTGACCGGACAAGGGATTAGGGGCAAGTATGATAAGATCCACTTGGTTCCGTTCGGGGAATACGTTCCGCTCGCGAGCCTGCTCGGCTTCGTCAAGGGCTGGGCGGAGTTCATCTCGGAATTCGGGGAAGGGGACACCCAGACCGTCTTTCCGCTGCCGGGCGCGCCGTTCGGGACCGTGATCTGCTACGAGATCATCTTCCCCGAGCTGTTCCGGGGATTCGTGACTCGCGGAGCGAGCTTCATGGCCAACATCACCAACGACGCGTGGTTCGGCGAGACGAGCGGCCCCTGGCAGCACCTGGGGACGCTGCCGCTCCGCGCGGTCGAGCAGCGCGTGGCCATCGCCCGGGCCGCCAACACCGGCATCTCCGCCTTCGTCGAGCCCACGGGCCGCATCGCGGCCACGCTGCCCCTCATGGCGCGCGGATCGCTGCACCGTCGGATCCCGCTCCGCGACGCCCTCACGCTCTACGGACGCCTCGGCGACTGGCTGGTCGTCGCCTGCGCGGCGGCCGGCGTCGCGGGGGCCGGCATCGCCTTCTTCCGGAGGTCACCCGTCACGTGCTAGGCGAGCTCAAGCGCGACGTGACGGAGCTGGACAAGCGTCTGGACGACCTCCGGGGGCATCTTTGACGTCCCGGCCAAGGAGACTCGCCTCAGCCTGATCGACACCGAGATGGCCTCCCCGTCGTTCTGGGAGGACAGCCGGAAGGCGCAGGCCCTGGTGCAGGAGCGCGCGGACCTCGCCAAGACGGTGGGCACCTTCAAGGAGATCGCGGGCCGCGCGGAGGACACCCGGCTGCTCTGGGAGATGGCCACCGAGGCCTCCGACGAGAGCATGACCGCGGAGATCCAGGAAAGTCTCAAGCGCATCGGGGAGGAGCTCGAGGCCTTCGAGCTGAAGGTCATCCTCTCCCGGCCGGAGGACCGCAAGAACGCGATCCTCTCCATCCATCCGGGCGCGGGCGGCACCGAGTCGCAGGACTGGGCCCAGATGCTCATGCGCATGTACCTGCGCTGGGCGGAGCGGGCCGGCTTCAAGGCCGAGGTCGTCGACCTGCTGGTGGGCGAGGAGGCGGGGATCAAGTCGGCCACCATCGAGCTGACCGGCGAGTACGCGTACGGGCATCTCAAGGGAGAGGCGGGAGTGCACCGGCTCATCCGCATCTCGCCGTTCGACGCCTCGCGCCGGCGCCACACCTCGTTCGCCTCGGTGGCGGTGATCCCCGAGGTCGAGGACGTGGAGGTCGTGGTCCGCGACGAGGACCTGCGGATCGACGTGTACCGCTCCTCGGGGCCGGGCGGGCAGGGGGTCAACACCGCCGACTCCGCGGTACGCATCACCCACCTGCCGTCCGGCATCGTGGTGGCCTGCCAGAACGAGCGCTCCCAGCTGCGCAACCGCGACACCGCCATGCGCATCCTCAGGTCGCGACTCTTCCAGATCTACGAGCAGAAGCAGAAGCAGGAGCTGGCCGACCTGACCGGGGAGAAGAAGGAGATCGCGTTCGGCAGCCAGATCCGGACCTACACCTTCGCGCCCTACCAGATCATCAAGGACCACCGGACCGGCGTGGAGGTGGGTAACGTGGAGTCGGTGATGGACGGCGGGCTCGACCCGTTCATCCGCGCCTTCCTCACCGCCGCCCGCCCCGCCGCCCAGGCCTGATCCGGACCGGTCATGACGACGTCCCCCGGAATGCCGCCCGACGCCAACGAGCTCGTGCGCCGTCGCCGGGAGAAGCTCGAGGCGTGGCGCGCGCGGGGAGTGAATCCGTTCGGGGCGCGCTTCCCGGTCACCCACTGGGGCGGTACGCTGCAGGCGCGATTCAAGGACGCCGACGAGGCGATGCTCCAGAGCGCGGGGCCGGTGGCCGTCGCGGGGCGGGTGATGGCGATGCGGCACCACGGCAAGAGCTGCTTCGCGGTGCTGCGCGACCAGTCCGGGCAGATCCAGCTCTACGCGCGCGCCGACGTCCTGGGACCGGCCTACGCCGCCTTCGTGGATCTGGACGTGGGCGACTTCGTGGGCGTCACCGGCGAGCTCTTCCGCACCCGCACCGGGGAGCTGACGGTAGCGGTGAAGCAGTTCGAGTTCCTCACCAAGGCCCTGCGCCCGCTGCCCGAGAAGTGGCACGGCCTCAAGGACGTGGAGACCCGCTACCGGCGCCGCTACGTGGACCTGATCGTCAACCCCCAGGTCCGCGAGGCCTTCGTGATGAAGA